>Ga0126342_10004178_pt1 | contig 24444 bp, 24 predicted proteins | sample Cyp1metagenome_FD_92528 | JGI IMG/M metagenome (GOLD analysis project Ga0126342, IMG submission 92528) | Coral microbial communities from Lord Howe Island, Old Settlement Bay, Australia - Cyphastrea 1 metagenome | ecosystem: Host-associated > Invertebrates > Cnidaria > Coral ...
TCTATGGTTGACCCCAACATACCCCGGTGATTGGGTTGTTGACAGGTGTCAGTTTAAAAGGGGGATTTGTATCTTAGGTCTTGCTGTACTTAATTTGGACCCGCTGGTTCTAAAACATTGTGTGCAGATTGGACCTATTTTGCACCACCCTTAAAATAGAATGCACCCGCGCAGCAGCCTTGACACTCATGTGTAGGATGTCAAACGTAATATATCATACTAGGGAAACTGAAGCAACGGAAACTGTAGTGTGAACATATAAAAAATTTGTCCATTTGCGAGAAGGCCTGACAACAGGAATGGTTTTGGTGCTGTTCGGTTGCGTTGCAAAATTTGGTTGATTTTGGAACATGCGAGAGTGCTGGTGTGACAATTTCCGAATCTGCAGAATCAGATTTGATTGTTTTAGTATTTTTTTCCCGAAACGCATGCGTCAAACCTTGTGTTGCAATATCCGGTTGGCTCAGGGCAAGCGGGTGGGGTGCTCATAAGTCTTGGCCCTTGGCGAGTTTTTGGGGATGTGGCAAATTGCTGATGAGCCGATGGTGGAGGCAAGGCGAAAACCCCCACGCTATTCCATCGTACAAAATCGAGCGGGCAGAGTTAGCTCTTTGGAGCGGGAAACCCTTTTGGCAAATGGTGAAACTGGAGAAAACCCCACAGAGCGCACAAAATGGACAGTGCGCATGCCGTTTACCAAATATTACTGGCAACTTGCATACATCATCAGTGCTTACATGCCAGAGATCCGTGTGAACCCTGAGGGTGTCTACATGGTGTCAGTCCATTTTGTGGTAATGGCAATGTGCTTAGTTGTCTTCCTGATCTTGTTGGGTCCGTTTTTGGTGCCATTTGCAATTCTTTGCGCAATGTGGGATTCTGATCGCAAATGCCATGACCGGCTACTGCTACTCTTGATGCTTGGTTTGGCCCTCCTGCCACCGTATCTTTTGTGGACGATGACGATGGTGGCATTTCAAAAAGAGACCTTGCAAGAATTCAGAAAGGCTGAAAATTCCATGCTCGAACTTTGTGGCCCTTATGTTTGTCTTCTGATCTCATCCTTGGTATTTCTGGCAGATGTGTGCCAATGTTCTATTGAGAAGGGGATTGCCAAGATGGTCCTGGATGAAATGGATGAACTCAATGTCATCCGTAAGAGTGGCGACCGGGCAGCAGACTCCGACAGCAACTTGGCAGGCCAGTTATTGGAGATCATCCATTACATTGACACACAGATCTATGAAAACGTACAATTTTGGCCGTCACGCAGCTTGACCAGTAAGTTCATGAAGGTGATGCAGCAAATTTTGGTTGCAGTGAACAATGACAAGCAGGACTTGGTGTTTCAAGTTTTGTGTAATAGTTTCGAACGGGAAACAATTTGATTTTATCAGAATTTCCAGCCAATTCACCACCCCATATGTTTTAGATTTTCATAGCAGGGCCTTGTGCATGTCAACTTGGTGCAGGAGATGACGGAACTGGAGTTGGGCCAAATATTGAAGCAGGAGTCGATGTCACCCCAGCAGGTGTGGTGCTGGTGCGGATTCTGTTCAATGAGTTGTCGCTGTTGGTTCTGTTCAATCGGTCTAAAGTCTATAGTCCAAAGTCTAAAGGTTCAGATGTTTTCCAGTGAAGTCACGCGGAAAACCTTACGCGTAGATTTCTTGCATGAATTGCTGGAGTGGTTAGTGAATTCTAGTACTGGTCCACCGGTCCAGGCCTCGCCTTTGCAGCTTCTGGTATTGATGGTTTGCAGCCTTGGCCCTGCATTCTTTCCGACGATTTGGCGTTTTCTGACGGATTGTGAAGACGTCTTCTTCTCCATGAATGACGGTGTGAAACACTGCCAACGTGCATATTTGTTGATGGCCTTCGCGTCATCTGCACACCTGATCAGCTCTTGTTGTGATTTGAACGAAAACCTGGACCGCATGGAGCTGTCTCAGTTGGCCACTTTGTTTCTGGCTGCACCCTTCAAGCGTCGTCAAATGCTCACCACCACCTATCAGTCCTGCTTTAAGAGGCTCATTTTGCGGCCATTTCAGATGGAAGAGGCAAACCTAGTGGAGACAGTGGATCTCATCGAAGCAGAAAAACTTGACCATGACAACCTTCTCAGAAAGACACTTGCTGAGGGCTTTCGTCACTTGAGATATGAATTGTCCACTTTGCAGTCATTTTTGCAGGTGTTGCAGATTGATAACAAATCAATTCCTGCAGAAGCCACTCCCAAAGGTGAAGCAATCACATCCAAACAACCTGATTTTGGTGAAGACGATCCTTGTGCCTATGGGGTCACAGGTGATGGCAATGATCATGTGGAGGGATTCAACTGTTTGCAAATCACCTTCCCTGAAACACGGAAATTCGCGTTGCTTCAACTCTTTGCCCGGGCAGACTGTTTGGTTTTGGAGGTGAAGTCACAAGTGGTCCTCTTTGCTTTGACGATCATCATGGTCATGTGCGCCGTTATCCTTGCATTCTCCGTTGGCTTAATCCATGGCCAACACGCAATCACTCCATGGTTTTGCGTGCTATTCTTGCCGTGCATTCTGGCTGCAATGCTTCAGATCATGAACAAGCTGGTGAAACTGGATGTTCACCTCTATGAAGACACCCTGAAGATTCTGCAAAGTTGGCGTGAACGCATGGAACGCTGGAGGTATGAATTCACCATTGACAAGGCCATTGGCGACAAGCGGATGCAACTGGACAGTTTTTTCACCAGTCTCTTGGCTGTTTTTGGTGGATGATTTGGGCAATCTCTTTAATCTCTTTCGGTTCTTAAGGTTCTTATTATTCTAGTCTCTCCCAGGAAGTGTCCAGAAGTGCCATTTCTTGCTTTATATACTCTTTTGAATCTTTGACGCATAAGACTAACTGGTACAACGAAACCAAACATCTCGTTGCAGGCCTCATCGATCCAGTGGCTGGCTTGATCGACTACACCAAAAACTGGCAGAATCGGGTGCAGCTTCTAGGTCACAATGCATCCAGTTCGCGACGGAATCGAATGTTGTTGTCCTTCGTCATGTATTTGGTCATTGTCTTGTGGCATTTTCTGACGCAGAAAGCGTGGTTCATCGAGCTACAACAAGACCTCAGAGAAATTGCATTCTCCCAAGGCATCAGCTTCTAAGAAGTTGGACCCGTTTTGACATTTGCACATTTTTGCACCAAATTCAGATGTTCCTTTTTTGAAGGAACTTTTGGATATGTCGCGTGCCCTTGATTTGAAAAGGTTTGTATCATATGTACATTGTTTCTAATGTTTCTAGAGAGATCCCCAAGGGTTGGAGGACCCGCTGACATCATGCGACAATATGCGACATATACGCAGATAGCCTGCTGATTTTCCTTCGCTGGACCTGAGTGCGAACGGCAACAGCGCGAATTCACCTGTCCGTCAGCCCTTTCATCAGCAGACTCCGAGTTTGACACTGCAGGGAGTCGTTCGCATCTCCAGTTTCCAGTTGAATTGCTTTCAGCTCCGCCGCTGAAGAGCGGCTGCAAAGGATTCGGATGGATTCGGGCTGATCTGTGCCCTTCGGGAACCGACGTTGGTCCTTCAAAACATCGAAAACGATCGGTCCCTGTTTCAAATTGGCTTCAAAGTTGAAGACAAACGATGTCCAAAAACATTTTAAAATGCTTAAAAACAAAGATTGTGACAGTTATGGGGACCACAGGACCATGGTTTTGATTTTGCCACACTAGTGCTGACAGTTGCGGCCAAGCCGCGAAAATTGTCGGAATTGAACACGTCTAGCAGAGGTGCTCGGAAAACACATGAAGCACCCCAGGTATCGATGCTGACAAAATCGATAAAACATCAGCAGCAGCTGGCACCTTTTTCCCAATGTGTGACTTGTTGACCCCACTGACGGCATTTCATGAAGTGTCAGGATTTGGGTTGGAATAGACATTTCCAAGTGCAACATGTATCTAAAAGTGCTGAGGGCATCACTGATTTGCCATCAGTGTTTTTGCCATCAAAGAAACCGACTGAAAAACCCTGCAGGCTGCAGAGCTGCTTTCCTTTTCTGGAGTTACGCCCGAGTGGCAGCAACACCAGCACGCGAGTCAGACAACACAGGTCAGACATGGTCAGACAACAAGCAGCCGAGTCAGACAAGAAGCAGTTGACTCGCCCAACGCACCAAAGAATGCAAACACGAGCGTGTGCGTCGTAATGCGATGTTTATGGTCAGTTTCCTTGGCTCAATCCTGGGCGAAAGGGCCCCCTTGTGCCGGCACCCGCCGGCGCTCTGTCTCGTGACTCGGCACCGAAACGTGCGGGACAAGAACGGTGGGATATCATGGTTGTTTACCACTTAAAACCGAACGGTTTATAAGATAGTGACGCACATGCGCCAGTGACATGAATTCGAATCAACAGGAAAATGACTATACTGATCAATCACAGAGTACAAAACGTTATTTCTAATATATTTGAGTTGACACACTACCATCAGCAAAAGTATTTTGATTTTCTGTTGTTTTTTATTTCACCAATAGATCACCAAAAACTGGAGGGATGGGGCCCGGATGGGGATGGATGGGGTCATCTGAGGTGACGGCTTCGCTGAGACCATGTCTGCTGGGAGTCTTGGATGCTGCCACTGCCACCCTGGAAGTTGGAACTCCCTTTTGGTGAAGTGCCCAGAGAACACTTTGGTCACTTTGGTTTTGAATTATGGCATCCACATTTTTCACAACTGGGGTACTTGGCAAACTCTCACATAACTTGTGTATTCTTTTTCCACGAGCGGAAACTGTGTGATTGATTGCTCCTGGACTGGACCTTCAGTCAGTTAGTTCTGTAATTTGCTTCAAATTTAAGATGACCAGGATGACAAATTGTGGCATTCAGCTCAAAATGGAAACCACAATCTTCACATTGCACAGTCGCCATCAACCAAACTTGATTTCGGCAATCCCGATTGTTTACTCGGAATTTGCTCGGAATTGTCCGGCCAGGATCTGCTACGGCCCTTTTGAAACCCAATTTGTACCCAATTTGTTAAATGATGAAACGATCAGTTGACCCTGAACTTGGCGCTCAACAGGTGACAGCCAGCGCTAAAAACAAATCCATGGCGACACGATCGGCTCCTGAATTGAGTCCATGAATCCATCACCACCCTTTCACCTGCCATCCATTCTGCCCGATGCCAGGAGTTGAGTGACTTGAACAAAGCGCAAGTCCAGAGATATATCTCCTACTTCAAAGGCGTTTCCGTTGAATGTTTTATTCTGGGTGCGGCCAAGTTTCTGTCTATTTCTGTCAGCCTACAACATTTGAAATGGATCTTTAGACGACCAGTTTTTGCACCGAGAGAAATGTGGAGACCAAAAAGGGTTTCGTTGCAATTGGAATTTACACATTTGTTTCTTGCAGTGGCAGTGGCATTGTCTTTATATACATATATATATAATACACATATATATATATATATATATTATATTATATATATGTATAGAATTCTTCGTTTTCTTGGTCTTACCTTTTGGCACCCAGTTGCAAAATGGCCGCTTGTCACCTGCGCAGCCAAACGAGAACGTCTCCTGGCTGAGCGAGAATCAGAGAAGACCGAGTTCATTTCTGACAGGCACAGCTAGTGTTTTTCACTATACCATTCAGAAAACTTTCCACGGTGCATTGTGATCCGATCCTGTTGGCTATTTCGAATCTGACTTCAATTGCAAAGTGATTTCGAACATGCCGAAAAAGATGTAAAGCCACAGAGTCTGCTGGTCTGTAAATCCCCATCGTCCCCAGACACCAGGTTGGCCGACGATCAAGCCATCTTCAGCAGAGCAGATGAACTCCCCTCAGCAGCAATGCGCGTTGAAGGTCAAGGTGGCGAAGACAAAGACCACAAACATCCACAAACTAATAAATGACCTTAGGCAAACTACAGTGACCCCTTCAATGGCCTCACATCCAACATTCGTCTGAGGTACCCAGATCTAGTGAATCTAGTGGTTGATCATCACTTTCCCTGTTATTTGGCGATCAGTTTGGGACTCCAATTGGACAAGGTTGAAGAGATGCTCGAAACCTTCCATTCCCAGACCGCTGGAAGTGTACGTGAAGCTCTAGAGGCGGGTCTCTAGGTTGGGAGATACCCGAGAGACTTGGGATACCCCAAATCCTCCACTTGATGAATGCTGATGCAGTAGTCCATTTTTTTGAAGGCAACCAAGAATTGGAGAAATCATTGGGAACAAAAACTTGTTGAGCCATGGTCCATCATGGTCCGCTGGGTAGCCGACTGCCCGCATTTTGCTGCAGCGTAGGTCGTAGGTGTTGAGGCTGTTGAGGTGCTTAAGGGCTGGCAATGAAATAAGTGTAGCTCTTGCATCACATGAATGCTACAGGCTGGGACAAGACCTCACTGACTTGAAGACTCCTATCTTCAGATTCTTCAGTTCTCCGGCATTGAGGGAAACACAAAGAAACGAACCAGCTACATTGGAAATGAACCAGAGAGATCACACTTATCACAGACTTTATCTCTGCAGCTGCGAGTAGCTCTTGAGTCATATCTTAAACACTTTTGCTTGATATTGTTCATATTTGTTCATTATTTTTCCATATTTTTCATTCTTAAGGCTTTCAGATCCTTTCAGATCCTTCTCAGTAGCTGTTTTGTGTCCTTCCCTGTGGCCATGGGCTTCGGGGCGATGGCACTGCGAGCGCTTGCTGTGCTGACTTCTCTGAGGTCCGGGGATCCATGGGGATCCACGGGGATCCATTTGGGGGTGAAGATGGGTGAAGTCCAGTGTGTTTAGCCACTGAAAAGGGGCTTGCCTGGCTTGCCTGGCTTGCGGCTTGTCCTTTCCAAGGACGGTTCAGCCGTTGCCAACGGCAACTTGGAAGCAGTAGAATCAACAACTCCTCTTGTCTTGCGTAGGTGGACCGAACGAACTTTCGATGGCAGTCTTTCATTGAAGATGTCCAGACTGAAACATGTTGTAGATTATATATGCAGGTTTTTTCTTGTCAACTTGTCAACCATAACTCCAATCTTATCCATTTGGCACTTTTGTATCCTATGATTTTCATATCGTCGCCATGTCAAAGACTGAAGCATCCGGTGACCTGTCAGTGACCTGTGACCAGGACTGCTCGAATGTTGTCTTCGAACGTCCCTTGAAGCCTTTGACAGATCCCATGCAGCACAATGGCCAGGCGCGCTGGAACAGCTGTGCTGTGCTGAGTTGTTCTGAGTCCAAGTCGCTGCAAAGGCCATCCGTGATGTTTGCTTCTGGGAGATGCTTGGCGTCAAAAAGAAGGGCCGTTGAAATCCTTTCAAGAGATGAGAGTGCAAGTGTTGAAAGTAGACTGATCAACCTTTACCTGGTGTGTTTTTGTGTTTTTGATATTTTGTGGATAGCTTTGGCATTTTGGGACTCGACATTCAGAGGCATGTCCCGGAAAACTTGGCTCAACGTTTACTAAACACTCTCCGTTTGATGTTTAATTTCGGAACCAAGGAGCGCCACCCGACATGTGATGGTGATAGGCAACTTGGTCCGATATGGCTTTGAGACTGAGGATCCAATCTGGTGACTGGAGATTTAGGGTACTGTACCCATCTGTACCCAATGTTCATAGGCCACTCCCTAAAATGACATCATCCAGATCTTGGACATGTTTTTGTTGGGCAGATTAAAGAATGGACGCCACGAATTTGGAAAGCACTTAAGCAGCAAAAAGTAAAAAGGGGGACGCAAGTCCCTAGACTTAGTAACAGCATTGCCCACTGTCATGTATTTTGTTCACTGCTGGGTTCGTAAAACTGTTGGGCCCCCCCAAGCACCGCAGCAGTGTTTGCCAGGTGATTGGGGCGGTGTGCAGTACACGGACCGCAGTCGACTGGGAGATGTTGGAAGTTCCATCCCTACTGTGGATGCGAAATCCTGCACCAAAAGGATGGTTGAAGCCCTTTTTTATGGGATAAACCATGATAAACCACCTTTTTGAACTGGTGCAGGATTTACCACAGTAGGGATGGATCCACGGATCCATTATGGATTCCATTGGGATTCCCTTTCCTTTCGCCATCCTTGGCCCAGGAGGAGATGCCCATCATGCCGGCGGACCATCGATCGCACCTCTTCCCTAAGAGGGCTCGACACTTCGTGCGGGGAGTGGATGACTATGCTCAGCTGCTTGGGCTGAAAGCATGTAAAAAAAAATGTGAAATATGGGAAAGTGATGGAAAGTGATGGAAAGTGATGGAAAGTGATGGAAAGTGATGGAAAGTGATGTTTGTCTTTTCCTGATTTTACCGGGAAGAATGGGCACAGTTGCAACTGATTCAGATGTGGCACATATCGGCCCTGAACCACCTTCAAATTTAGAAAAGTGCACTAAGGCACCGCGTTGCTGCGGCGATGCTGAATTTGTCCATGTACGAGCCGCCAGATTATGTGTTGAATGTAGGACAGGGCCATGGGGACCAAGGGGGCAGGATGGACAGGGGTGCTCTGAGTTCAACTGAAACTGGCCAGTTTGCAGCTTGCCGCTTGTTGCTTGTTGCCGCTTGCAGCTTGCCCGGTGAGGAGACAACTTTTACTGGGGCGGAGTAAACTCCACTTGCAACGACAATGCATTCCTCACCGGATTCAGCTGGAATCAGTGCAAGCCTCACGAGCCTCAGGAGTTTACATGGTAAACAGCGTTGATATGGGATGTGAACCATGAAGATGCATTAAGTAACTTAAGTATACTTAAGTAACTTAAGTAGTTATCCCATTGAGATCCATTGATTGAGATCCATTAAGATCCATAAGATCCATCTGTTGTAATCTGCTCTGGCAGCTCCCGCAGCTCCCACTGAGAGGTGGGGCCCCATTTTCGAGCAGATGTACAGAGGCCAGTGTTGAGATTTTGCCATGTGCCACGATGTGCCACGAAGGTTTTCACGAGAGATTTCCACAGAGATTATGGCTGGTTCTCAGATCTGGTTTGACTATGGACTATCATCCGCACGTTTGGCAGCAGCATTATCAAATATTATCAATGCGTTTGGCTGTCAGCCCATGTAAGATTTTAATCAGCTTGGGAACGTGGTCATGATCATCCCTGGTAGCAGAGTGAATTGCGAGCGTTGCCAGGCGGCGGATTGGATGGCAAGCAGTGGTTGGGTGTCCTTGGAAACCATGACTATGGAGGCGGGCACAGTGACCGATGTGACCATGGATGGTGGCGAACCACAGCTGTGGCAGACCCAATGTATCACAGTGTCATACAGTGTCCGAAAAGATAGAATAGCAGGTCATCAAATCATTAGCAAAATCAAAGTGAGTCTCCTTTTGGGGCGGGACTTCTCGACTTGACTTCTTTTCCATTGCGCCGTTGCAGTGGATTGATTCTGCTTCTTGACATCCTCCAGTATGTGCAATAGTCCTGGTTGGCACTCCGGAATTTGGGGCCTGTTCGAAGACTCCTAGACTGACTTTGGTAGAAACGAGATGGGTACGGTATGGGTCAATTAATTCTGAGTCTGACAAATAATTGGGAGCCCCGCATGAATGATCTGCTGATCCATGCTGATCCCATGCAAAGAGTGCATCGGAACTTGCCCGTTAGGCTTCAAGTTTAATTCGGGCTGGCACGAGACGATCTTCTACACTTGGGCAGGTCACCACAGTTGCTTGGACGGGACTCTGTCCGTCGGGTCACCAGTCAAAAGTCAGGATCGGTCAGCCGCAATGGATTGCGGCGCTAAGGTACTGGACGATGGTTCACACATGCACAGTTCTATCAGGCCTTGGGACAACGGGGGGATGCCACAGCATCACTGGATGAAATTGGTTGTGCAAAACTTGCCCATGAAAGCTGGCCGAAACTCTTTTGGTGATTTTTGGTGAGCATTTCAAGTGGTTTTTATGCGCATAAAAACTATTTCAAGATGTTTCATGGCGCTGACGGCGCTGGCCTGAGGTGAAAGTGCGCTACTTAGACTTCTCCATCGATTATTACTTCGTGGACGCCTGCCTGAACACCTGGAAGTGGAATCACTTGAAGCAGTGGGATGTGCGGACTTGAGACTTTCTCTCTTTTTTTTGCTGACCTAAACATCCTAAACTGGGTTTAACAGATCGCACAACAGATCTTGGTCCAGTAATGCCACCTGTCCAGTTGGTCTCACCAGCGGAATTTGTCCCAGGACACCAACGTGAACAATGCGTGGAACTTCAATGCATCAGATCCCAAAGACGGGCACAACATCTGCAGCGAGTCGCACAACTCGCAAGGAGGGTGCCTTGATCACTACCGCTACTACTGGCTATTACTCGTACTGTTCGGTTGGGGACGCCGAAGTGACCTAAGTTCCTTTTCTACCCTGAGCATGTTGCCATTTTTTGATGTCTCCCAAGTTTCGAAGTTCTTGCTCCGTCAATTCGCAGTAGCGGCTGTTTCAGCGTTCTGAGGTGCTCCATTACAGGACTCTCCAGATCCATATGATCCGGTTGATTATGTTGACTCATGTTGACTCAAATGGCGAGATCTGGGTAGGGGTCAGACAAATAAATGACGTGCACAAGAAGCCACATGTTGTGGCAGAGATCATTTTGACTCATGTCTCATTTTGGTTCGTGTATGTCATGAATATGCTGAGAGTCAGGACCTGTGAGCCAAGATGCATGCCACAGTTGGTTTGAGAGCCTCTGGGAAGTGCAGAAGAGGTGCGACTCTCTTGCACTGCTCTGTCGACCATGTCGCCACGGTTCTGGTGTGGTAACTTCGCCCAGCATGCCAAACTGTTTGCAATCCTTGCTATCCATCACCAAAAAGTGAATGCACAGATCTGTAGTGTGCCAAGGCCGTTGGGGTCGCTGGTGGGTCATCCTGTCACCTGGCACTGGGCAGGTGGTTAGATGATCGCCTCAAATTGTCGAAAGCCGAAGCTTGGACGTTGACGTTGATGGGGGACAACAGTGGGTGGAGATTTCGAAGCACGAGACCTTTTGACGTGCTTAGGCAATGAAATCAATAAAGAAGTGAATGTCAGACATGAAATTATAAACACAAAATGTCAGAAGTTCGACGGACCTGGTACAGTACAAGTTGACCCCTTATTGGAAAGCGACCAGATCAAGCAAAAAATGGAAACTTATTGTGTTTGATGCAATTATTCGAAGCACTGCTTTATGGTCTAGAAACCCTCCATCTTACACAGAGTTTGGCTAAAAAACTAGACGCCTTCCAAATGAGGGGCCTGAGAAAAATCTTGGGTCGACCGACCACATTCTACGATAGAACCTGCACGAACCAAAGGGTGCTCGAAGAGGCAACCTCTATTGTATATACTGCCCCTGGAGACCAATGCAAAATTCAGTTATTCAGCGAATTTCATAATAATCGAAGGGCCAAGCTTATGGGAGACATCCTCCGGACTAATGCAGACGATCCTTTAAGACAAGTGTCTTTTCTTCCAGACTCAGCCCATCGACTTGATTATGGAAAGAAACGCGTTGGCAAACCAAGGCAGAACTAGCTGCATCATACCAAAAAGTATGTCCATGAACATGTATTGAACCGACATCTCTATTCTGAAATTGATGATGATCACGGTATTTATACAGCCGCAATGCAGAGACTCTTTTAACTTCTTGGCTACGCCCACGCCTTGTGATTAGCTGACTTTTGAGTCGGAGCAGGGTATGGCAAGGAAAAAAAAGCATGATAAAGCATTGTAAAGTCTAGTAAAGGATGACATCATTGTTGTGAAGACTATTTTGAAGACTGTTTCGCCAATGCACTTTGCCAACTTTCTGCAGTCTTTAGGCTTTAGGCCCTGGTTTTTGCTTCAGGTCAGGGGAATAACATGGCATAGCCAGGTCCGGTCATAGCTTGGGAAATGTTGCGCTGATCTTAGGACTGGCAAATCGTGGTCTCTCATTTTCCGCCAGAGTACAATGTCGCTGGGATGAGTATTGTTAGGTCTGTTACAGCAGGTAGCATGTAAGGGTTTACCTGAAATAGTGGTGCTGGAAGGTCAATGGTCGAGTTTCACAGGTGTCACCACAGATGTGAAACGCTGATGTGTGCTTTGTCTCAGGTAGTTTGCACAAGGTTGTGGGACAAGGGAGTATATTTGCACCGAGGGAAGTAGAAATAGACTCCCTCCCTGTTTTTGTTCACTGAACATAGCTTCCGCAGTGTCATTCCACCCCAGCCAAAGGCAGACTTTTGGACCGAGATAGGTACTAGGTGGGGACCGTGCTTGGGTGGTTGGTGAAAGCAGAGTGCCACTTGGTGTCGTGGCATAGTATGGGGACTAAGAGTGTTGAATTCTTGACGGGCAGTTTGTTTCAAAACCCCAGCCCTCTTCGCTTGGCCCTTGAAAGCAGCACTTTGTTGTTCTCAGAGATTTTGCAGCACAAAAAGGTCGTCGCTAGGGTTGTCTCAGTTTGCCCACAAAAATTTGGATCCCATCATAAATTGGATGGTTTTGGGCTTTTGGGAGCTGAAGATTCACCAACTTCCAACTTAATCTGTAGCCGCTGTAGCCAGAGCCAGTGCAAAAGCTGCCTTTGCTCGACAGGTATGGGATCGATTTGATCATCTCTGGTCATCGGCATTACCAGAAACTCTTGTTGCCAGGTGAGACCACAAAAACTGCCCGGAACACCCAGGGGAGTGGTGGAGTGGTGGAGACCTGTAGAGTCACTGTAGAGACTGGACTGAAACCATGGGCCGAGGCTCCAGCCTTTCCTTTCGCCACCATTATCTCTGGCGGCGGTGGCGGAATCACTTCGGACCGTGCGCCTGCGAGGGGAGATTTTTGGGTCATTTTTGAAGTGTGTTGTCAGAGACATGGGACAAGCCATGAGGCAAGTTGCATTATTCCCAATTTTTCATCGTTTTCATAGCTTTCAGCTTTCCATCAAACCAGACATATGCCAATCTGCCACACATGTCAAGGTGAAGTGGTTGTCCGGTTACCCCTTTAGCTCACCCTATGGAAACGGCCCAGGTATGCCGGAACTCAAGGGTGACGACGATGCCTATGGTTTCTTTGTTCCTGGGACGGCATTTGGCACCGATTTGGAACTGAAATGGCACTTGGCTCATGGCACTAGTTTTTTTGAAGCAAAATTGCAGATCTCTAAGCCCATGCTGATCATGCTGCCTCAGGATTTGTTCCTCAGTAGATCTTCGTGCCTTGGAAGAACTTACCACAGCGATTTGTGGTCACTGTTTGGAGCAACTCTCACGAGCCGACCCCAGATGACCCCAGGATCCGTGTGAGAGCGTTTTCACATACAGGGCGACTTCGGCGCTCTGTACCTTGGAGCCGTGAGAATCCAGTACTAATAGTACTAGGAATTTGTGATGATTTATGCAAAGATTTGGAGGATTTTCCATGGCATGGAGTATTTTGTGTTGAGAGGAACGTCTGTGCCAAGCCCAGGCAGATGTGACTCCGGTGCAGGCCAAGACAGCTGAGTCGGAGTTTGCAACATATCGGATCTGAGCGGTGAGCTGATGCCAAAATCTTCCAAAACCACGAAGATCATTCCTCTGTGGGGACAATGTGGTGACACAACTTATTCTGATCGTTGATGCCCCTTCATTGGACGCTCACCAGATGCCGATGCAGCGCCAGCTGCACACCTGGGGCGGCTTGACGAAGTCATGGCTGCCCCCCCTGCTAGGATTCCAGCATCAAAGCATGCAGAGGGCGGCAAAAGTACGAGGGTCTGTAAGTTGAATCGGTTGAGTCATTGTGGGGGGCAACTTTTGAAGAACTGGTATACGGTATACTTGTAGTTGAAACATCCAGCTTCATCCAGGTTCGCATCAAAAGCTTCTCCCAAAAACATTTAAATGGGATTGTATGGGTCACAGCTAAAACCAAACCACATTTGTGGTTGAGATCCAATCATCAATTTCATGCACTTTTTTGGGGTGTGAACGGTGTGAACGGTGTGAACTGTAACACTCTTTAACAGTTCCTTAACAGTTCCTTAGCATTCTCTGGGACCGACAAAAGTGGCAGCGTTTTGAGCTCAGAACTCGCTCGACGACCGCCGAGCGCCGGCGAAGAGATGACCATGGCAGCCTCTGTGACCCGGGAGCGCTCACGGAACCGCCGAGGACGATCTAAGGTGTGGGTCATGGTGCTGGCACTGTCACATAGCGTCACTGCTTTGGTGAAGCTTGTTCCGCAGAAGCTGGTGAAACAATGGTTATAAGTGGTTATAGTATGTTATAGTCCATGTTTCAAAGATGGAAACGGACCATAAACGGACCATTTGGACCTTGGATCTCTGTCGACTTCGGGTAGTGGTCCCTGGCAGTCGGAGCTGGATGTACACCGACGATTTCAATCCCCTGAGCCCAGGCCGCAGGAGGACCGGGTGGTCCGTCCTTGGTTTGGAAATTTTTCACTGGGAAACAGCTGAAACCACAGCTGAAACTTGAGCTGAAACCAAATGAACTGCATCACAGAAATTCAAAGAATCCTAAGTTTGGCATAGTTTGGCTGCAGGAGCACCTCAGAAGGATTTTTGGTCCTTCCGGGATCCCCCCAGCTCCGCGAGCGATCCTGAATGACATGGTGGGACACCTGGGACACCTGGGACACCTGTCGCCACCGGATCCAACTAGCGCCTAAAAGTCGGCCTCAAGGCCGCGGCCTTTTGGAAGGTGGGAAGGGAACTGGAGAGCCGATGCCATCAGCCAATCGCTTCAATAGCCAATAGTGCCAATAGCTCAATTTCTCAGTAGCATTTCCTCAAGGGCATCATTTCGAGGCTAAGGCTTCCATGTCACCAGCTCCTTTCGAGTTAGATTAGATTTGGACGACTTGGTAAGATTGCCAGCTGCTGGTCAATCTGAGGTCGTAAGTTTTCGATAGCTTTGATAGCTCCAGGACAGGCACCTGTGATGCTTGGAATAAGCACACGGTCGTTTGCCAGTCCGCCCAATTTGACTATGCACGGGGACATTTAAAGACCAAGCCCCTAGCATGTTGTGCACCACCGGGAGTGCTTCGTTTGGATCTCGTATAGTATACATATGTATATACAGTATTATACAGTGTATATATATATATAATATACACGTACAGGTATACACATACTCTATATACATCTATATAGTAATACTAGACTAGACTCTACCATAGTATACTATATAATTATAAAATACTACACGACTATACTATAAATAAAATACTCGACTAGACTCTACTATAGTATACTATAAAATACTATACTATACTATACTATTAATACTACACTATACTACACTATACTGTACTACAATATAAAATGCTACACTATACTATATTCTACTGTACTGTACTGTACTATGCTATACTGTCTATACTCTACTCTATACTATTCTCTACTCTACTCTGCTGTACTCTTCTATACTATATTATACTATACTATACTATACCATACTATACCATACCCTATACTGCTAAATTGTGAAACCTTTGATGATGTCCAGCAATCAAATGGAATCAGCTTTTGGACTTGTTTTCCATTTCCCGTTGTTGCAGTGGGCCTCTGGTCGGCACCCAATTCTGGCGCCTTCGTCGAGCCCAGCCCACGAGCTTGTGGCATTGCTCGGGGCACCGCACAGCTCGTGACACACAACGGTGACATGAAATGTGACTCATGAAATGTGACGTGTGTGTCATGCCAACTAGAGCAATTCGTGCTGCACAGCAACCCAATTTGTCTATGGTATAGTTGCAAGATCCCCACTGCTGGGGTCTAGCTTGGAAAGACGGACCTTTGGGTAGTCGAAGAGTCTGAAGTGTAGCAAGTGCAGCAGGAAAACGAGCAATTGGATGCATTTTTTGCTTTGCAGCTGGAAGCAAACAAAAGGCTGCAAACAAAAGGCTGCAAACAAAAGGCTGCAGGATGCTCCAGGCATGTTTCATGGTTTGTTTTTCTTTGTTTCCCATTGTTTTTCCTGTTTACTGTATATTTGGTTAGTGTATTCGCTTTGGATCCTTCAAAATGGGACACTTTTCCTTTCGAAGGGGTGTCTACAGAAAGCCTTCCTGCAGGGCTTCGTCAACCTCTCTGCGGTCTATGTTTCGCAAGTCCTTCATCGGGCTGCTGGCCTTAGAAAAAATGGGCAGTGGGATGTACCAAGACTAACCTACACAACTTACACAACCCATTTGGGGGTTTTCTAAAATGGGGGTCCCCTAAGACCTGGATGGTTTATAATGCAATGTCCTGTTAAAATGGATGATTTGGAGGTACCCGCATTTTAGGAAACCCCTATTTCTGCCAATCAACTGATCTATACTGTCATCTTAACTATCTGAACATATATCCAATTAACCAAACACTGCAACTAGACACTACAACCAAACAGTACAACCTCAATTCATTTTTCACAACATTTTTCACAGAAGATGGCCAAGGTTTTTCGCACAAGTGAGGGTTTTTCCTCGTGGACATTCCCCAGAGCTGATGGATTTTTGGGTCGGTCTCAGGCTGAAAGCTTCGGGGTTCCGATCGATATCGACATGGCAGCCATTGAGGATCAGTCCAGGGACCCAGCAATCGTTCGACGTGTCGGGGTTGTGTTGTGAGGATTGGATGTTTGCGGTGTCATCATTCGTTGACATATTATAGCTGGTTGGTGGTTTGGAACATGGCTTTTATGACTTTCCATTCAGTTGGGAATAGTAACCCCAACTGAGGAACTCATATTTTTCAGAGGGGTAGGTATACCACCAACCAGATAGTATAGTTATTCATATGATGTATGATTATGATCTGCCAGATTGGATTTGCTATGGATATGCATGGACATCCAATGAAAGATGGATGGTAATGTAGATCATGGTTGGATCTGAATTGAATTTGTAGTTGTGTCTTTTGCTGGAGAGCTCTTACGGTCTCAGGAATTCCATCGATCAGATCGCTTCCTTGGCTTTGCAAGGATTCGTACCTCTGGCGTTGTTTGAAAGGGTGCGATGCTGGTTGCCCATATGTTTCGTTGGGCCTGAAACTTGGATGACTTCACAACTTCAGCATGAGTTGTGTTGTGCTTTGTTACAAGTTTGACCTTTGAGTTTTTTTTTAGGCCTTGAAATCCTTGGGCGAATGGGCCCATGTTTCGGCAGGTGCCAGCGGCCATGGGGAAGCGCAATGCGAATCTTCCCTCCTTGGGCGGCGTGCCGCCGCCTCCTTCGCCATTGGGTCCAGCGGGTGACCTAAATACAATGGCCAAAATGCAGGAGTGGAGACAAAACAAGCTGTATTGGAGATGAGAGTCTATGAAGCCTCAACTAGTCTTGTGGCTGAAGTTCAGAGTTGGGTCTTAAATTCCGTGAAATCAACCATATTTATGTGGCATACTTTCACAGTGATCATTTGCACGCCATATGTAGTTGCAGTTCAGCCGTGACCAACGCTGTTTGCGGAGGAGCTTGAGCAAGACAATGCTCAGCTCAGAGAACGGTACTCCCAGATGCAACAACAGGCGAGGCAATCCACTCGAAACTTCCAGCCACTCCTAACTGAAAGATACTGAAAGGTGTTTTTGGTGATTTTTGGATGTGACATTTTTAAAGTCGCAGGTTTTCATTTTCACCATGAATATACCATGACTGTTGGTAACTACTAGTTGGCATATCCTTGATGTTCTGATCTCAGCACTGAGCCACACGCTAGCGACGTAGCGACGTAGCGACGTAGCGCAGGTCTCTGAGCTTACACATGAGAGGTCGCAACTGTCCGAGCAACTGGATCAGGCATTGTGGATAGAGATCAGCTCATTTCATCATCCCAAAATGGGATCAGTTGCATTAACAGAAAACAGCCATGATAATATATGGTACCATGTAAACCAAAACATGGATCCATTTCTATACTTTTCTGTAATGAAAATGGGTAAATCAAAAAGCATGTCAGTTGTTTACAAGACTAAAACAGGGATGAAGGATAAGACTCCAGTCAAATGTGATGATGATGATGATGATGATGATGATGTAATGCTGTGATTTCTCCAAGATCATGGTTGGAGGTAAACTCACCCTCTTACTCTTGGTGCACGAGTCTTTGTAGCTGAATTTGCAGTCCATCTCATCAACCCGACAGCAAGGCAGGCGCTCAAGTGGCCCTTTCGCAGAGCCAACTTTCTGAGGTGCAGAAATATGATTTTTCCTGCAGATGATTGGGGGTTAGCATTGTCATGTTGGATCATTGGAGGATAGAAATCGATCTGGGTACTTGTACCTGCCTAGCTTTGAGGCTGGGTTTACCTGTATCACACAGAACACTCTTTCCACACATTTGTGGTCTCTCCAAGGCAGCAAATTCAATTGGTTGAAATTCTTTGTTTCAGCACAAGAACGGGTGGAGGTAGATGGCATTCCTAGAATCCTTCGAAATTGCGTTTGTCCAGTCGACACACACACACAAAGTGACCCCTCAACATTTGATGGACAATAGCGTACTTAGATGTAATGTTGGTAAAGCAATAGGCAGCCACCCACATTTTGATGGTTTCAATCCCACCCATTTATGGTAAATTTGGGGGATGGTTTACTATTGCTTTACCAACATTACTTAGATTTACTAAATGACCTTTCAGATAGGGTGACCGGCAACGCGCTGCGCAGCACGTGGGCTCCTCCTCTCAGTTCAGAGATCTCAAGGTTGGCCGTTGGCTGTGGGGAGGCTGCTAATCGCATGAAAATCATCCATCTTGGTTCTATTGATCATGGATGATCATGGATGTCCACAATGGTTGGATCAAAGAATCCATGGATCCATCTTGGTTCAAAACTATTGTCATTATCGTCCACGTCCATTCAATCCGATCATCAAAATCATCCATCACTCTAGTTGTGGACATTATTGATCATGGAATGGTGATCAGTGATCAGTAACCCATGACTAGCTAAGAAACAATTTCATAAGGGAACCCCCCAAATAGTGACCATTCCAATTTCACTGCTACCTGTGTCATCCTTTGACATCAACTGGGGCTTGTCAAACCGCCTCTCCTGTGCGTTTAGGACATCCTCAGGAAGCGGACAGAGGAAGTCAAACTGCCAAGAGCTTAAAGTATTCTGAGCAAAAACACACCGGCTATGAGTCAAGCCATTGCCAAACCGCAGATTTCGAATGATTTTGGTCTTGGTCTAATTTTTGGGCTGATGCTGGGGCCAGTCTCAAGATGATGAAGCAGCTCCTATTTGATCCTTGCAGAAACCCTGGAACTGACGGCTGAGGCTTCGCGAGTACATCGCCAGTGCAGGGCAGGTAGCTCAGGAAAGCTTCAAACATCGGAAAAGTGGTAGTGGGAAAGTTGACTTTGGTTTTCTTGGTATCTAGCTGCGGGACGAAGTTTCAAGATCACCATGTTGGTCACACTGTTTCGATCTACATCATATTACGTCATGTAATGACATCATATCACATGATTTTATGATGATCCGATTTGGCATACGAGGTTCACATCCCCAGCCCTGCCATTACAGTTCCGGCCTTGCGCCGAGGCTTGACGTGCCGGGCACAGAGGGAGGTGTTGAACTCCTGGCCGATGACGATTGAGACGCCAGGTGCCGGCAGGGATCCGTCATGAGTTATCTGAAACATGATCTGATGATTTTTTGATGATTCCAGCTGAGTTGTTGATGCTTCGGGTTGAAAACCACTTCTTGGTATCTTTGGCGTTTCAAAGCCTCCAGTCCGACAGGTAGGCCATCCCTCAAAGTCCGCTGTGCGGCACAACGGAGTCACGAAGGGTCGCTCGCAGCGCCGGTTTTGGAGAGATGTGGCATTCTTCCGATCACCGCGGATCTGGAATCACGACATGGACACATGGGCCCATGATATCCAAAAAGTGCATTCCATGATGGCCGTGGCCAAAACCGGGATGTTTGAGCACCTATTTTCACGGCTGGCTGCCTGATGAGATTTGCCGAGAGTTTAAACTGCTGCAGCCTATGTCTTGCACCCGGAAAGGATCACTGCAGTCATTACAACACATACTGTAAATTGCTGATTAAAAAACTAAGCCCGCTTGAAGCACTGGTGAAAACCATGTGCTTGGAAACACCTGAACCGAACGTTTTTCCTGGTAGTGATATCTTATGTAAATTTGCCTCGAATCACTTAGAAGAAATCTGATTCACTCTTTTCGGCTGTAATCAGTAGTCATCCGTTCTTTGCCGTCAACCCAATTGTAGACTCATTTGGGCAGCCGGCCAAATTGTGCCGCAGATGGTCGGTCCAGTTCAGCTGTTGATATTTTTCAGTGGTCAGCTGAAGGTATCTGTCAATCTGCTGGCTCTGGGGGCATGCTGAGCCTCCCTGTTGAACCTTTGGGGTCTGACACTGCGGTTTCCGCTGAGTGTGAGTCCCAAATGATAGAGATGTTTGTGGTCCTGCACCAGCGCAAAGTGAGGAAAAAAGTGACTACTTTGGCAGGGACTTGGCAAAGCAGATTTTTCAAAACCAGACAGTGTCCAGTGTCCCCCAAGCATATCCTGTACAGTATCCGTACAGTATCCGTACAGTATCCCCAAATTTCCCCATGTCCCGGAAATATAGCAGCTATATCATGATCAATCATGTATTTCAGGACTATTTAGGATGGGACTGGCATGGGGTTTGCGATCCCCCCGTTCGGATCCCAGGGCTTGAGCTCTTCAGATTGTTCTTCAAAGCTTGGCTCATGATGCTCATGCACAGGCTATGAATCAATGGCTATCAGTCTGAGGATCAGAAGCCCCAAAATTTGAGAACTTCGTCAGAATCAAAGGTAATCGTGAAGGCCTAAGAAGTTATTGGATTCTCTAGCCAGGTGCCGAGCAGTCGACAAATGCAGAGTATGCAACTTTTGCAGGAAGTTCGCCCAGATCAAACATGAATCGCAAATTCCCTGCTAATTCTTCGACTTAGATTAGCAGACTAGCAGCAGTCCCCAACTATTCGCTAATCACCGATAGAATCGGTGCATCCCGTGGTGCCGCAGCAGCTACGAAAGTTCGCCATGCCTGCAGCAGTTCAGGTTGGGAAGTGCTCGGAGGATGTCCTAACATGTATTAACATGTTGTGAGGCTCCAAAGTACTTGGTCATTGGATGTCCAACATTTGCAGAATCTAAAAGTGTAGGGAGTGTTTGGTGGCACATGGTGGACGATCATTGGCGGAGGCACAGGTCAAGACCGAGGTCGTTGAGGCGCTGATGTGAGTGGCCAGTGTGATTTTCATGCAGATAGATGGCATGAAATAGATGGGCTGGGCTCAGGATGTGGAGGATCAGCCTGACTTTGGCGGGGAGGAGGAGCCCCAAGCAGAGCCACAAGCTGACCCACAAGCCAAGACAGAGGCGTGGCATGGCGCCACAAAATTGGGGAGGGGAGCCCCAAATTCGATGATTTCGTCACGTTTACATGTTCCGCTTTGCAGGGAAACGCCTAGGTTCCCCATTTCCGCTTTGTTGAGGGAATGCAAGCTGGATTGCACTTGGTCACAGAGTTTGAGACTCAAAAATATGAACCCGCCCCAACTGCCTTCATACTCAAAATACGGAACCATTGCTTTCGTTACACACGTGTTGGGAAGGCTGGTGGCGATGTTGAGATGAAAGTGGCAGGCCCTTCCACGCACTCGAATGGTCCGAACAGTGTTTGTAGCTGCCCAGGGTTGCCCAGGATAGGGTTTGTATGTTCGTACAGTTCCTGATTTCCGCTCATCCTCTACCTATTGATTCAGAAGCTGACAGTAGGTCTGTGTCATTTTCAGAACACACGTTTGATCAAAGCTTCGTATCAGAATCTATGAACCCAAACTGCAGCCTAGGGCCACTTTCTGTGGTTTCCGCTCCCATTTCAAGGTGTGGCCAAGAAGGAGGAGTTGGACGAGAAGGCGAAGGCAGTGGGCCCATTGGAGGACGATGATCTTCTGGTCTGGAAATAGATGGCAATGAGTCGAATAGAGTTTTTAAAAACCTTTTTTGGAACTTGACGTTCGTTTGCCATTCGGGGACCACTATACTCAATGGACTCCCAAATTGCCAGGGTGAGCCTCGTGCTGATGCTCTACATCTCTCAGGTTGGTCCGGGGTTCAGCCCCAAGCGAAAGAACATTCAATGATCTCATGTGTGTGTGTGTGATCTCATGTGTGTGTGTGTAAGTGATCGGGGTTCACAAAGAGATCAAATAGAGAGTTTTTTTTTCATTTTTTCGTCTTGGTTCCAAACCTATCTTTTGGGTTTCTAAGGAAGCTCTTCTACCCTTTTTGGCTCTAGAGCACGGATCTTCCTGCCTGTGAGAAAGGGTCTCTGCAAATACTGTAAGATGCAGATGTTGGGCCCCCCAGCCGGAAACCCCATGATTTTGAATGAAGAGGTCTAAAGGCACTTGGGGGGTTTACCTCATGAACTTTCGCAAGTCTTGTGAATCTGTATCAGGATACCATTTCTCTTCTAGCTGGACATACATCACATTGCAAAATATGTGATGTGCAACCATCTGTCTAGCCCATTTGATTTCGGTACAGCCACCTCCATTTTTTCTGTGCACTTTGCAGCGTTGGGTTCAGAAACAGAAGCAAAACTGCAGCCACCCAGCATAGACAATCAGAAGCTTCTGAAGGTTTCCGGAAGCACAGGACTGGAAGGCTTGGAAATCTTAGAACAAAATCCAATCAGCATTCGCCATGGTCAAGGTGACCCTTTCCCAGTGAATCCTCAAGAGCTCCATGCAACCCTGGGGGTCGCCCCCACGGGGCGGCTCCACATGTCTTGGTTGTCGAGACGGTTCAGCGGGAGATGTCATTCGCCTCCTGGCTGATATTGGTTCCTCCAAATCATTCATTTGAATGTTTTTTTTTTATCATTAACCATCCATTTTGGGGGGTACCTCCCATTTAATGGAACCCATTTGGGTCCGCGTTGGTCCTGGTTGTCTTCTTTGATGCGAGGTTGGTAAGCTCCCTACAACCGCAGAGCAACGATGTTCCCGGCTTCGTGGATGTTTGGGACCTTTTTGGTACCGAGGCGAAAGCGTTTTGATGGAGCCATCATGACCAATCCTGTGACGATCTGTATAACAATTTTGAAGCAGACTTGACATGGAACGAGCAGTACGCAGGACTTTACAACTTACTGGCTCAGATAATGCCCTCAAGTTTGGGACAGGGATCACCAATTCTTCAATCTGAAGGCAGTGCTGTTGTGTGTATTGGGTAACGGCATAAAGCTGGCCTGAAGTGTACAGAGGGTCAGTTGCCAGATGAGAGTTCATTCGATTCCAGTAGAGATTCCAGATTGAATCAGATTCAGCACCTTGGAAAGCCGAGAAAACTGGAGAAACATTGGGAAACTCTCCGAGTTGACCAGGGAAAGCTCCAAGTTTCACAATCCCTTTACGCTACTTCGGCTGGATCTCTGAGGTCCTGAATACCGCACACATCTTTACCGGCAGGAGAAACACATCGCCAACTCGCCCCTCTTCAACGGTTTTTCTGGCGGCACATTTATATTATTTATCGTTTGCCGGTGCTTTTTGCCATTTTTGTTACTTAAAGCAGGGCAGGCATCCTAGGCATCCAGGATATGTCTTGTTTTCAAATTTCCTATGGAAGTTTGAATTTCAATCTGTTGGGAAGACGGTCTCCATTGCATTCAGTTTGAAATTCCGATTTCAGCTGTTATCCTAGAGCTTCCTTTTTTTTTCGGATTAAAATTTGAATTCTAGCTTCTGGCCACATTGCAACAGCTAACATTTGAATTTTGTATGTTGCTACCTGTTGGGTTTAAATTTGATTTTCCATCGCCGAATGTCTGCACTTAGTTGAAATTGAATGTTTGAACCAGTTCTTCGTTCCTTCCGTTTGATTTGAACTTTGAATTTCCACCTCCGGATTGAGCATGCAGTTTCGATTGGTGGCAGCACATCCCATTGTCTTGGGATTTGTCGATTGGTGTCACTATGAAGCCACGTGTCCTTTAGAAAGCCGGCCGCCTCTCGAAGCAGAGGAGCGGGTGAAAGCTGAGCTGCGCTGAGCAAAGACACAAAAGGGATGCAATTTGAATTTCACCCCTTCTCAATCCATGGTACAATTTCATTGAGGAAATTGGCAGATATAAGATTCAGATTTCAGCTATGGAGATGCATAGCACAAGCCAGAAACCCAGAAAGTCTAAAATTCGAATTTCAAACTTCCACGAATTCGAAATTCAGCATCATCCAGTAACCCTGTTTTCGAGCGATGTTGATAAAGAACTATGGCATGGGAATAGTCTAGGGACCGAACCGTGTGTGTGTAAAACCTCTCCTTTTTCTTTTTTCTCTCTCCTTCTACATTGCAGGGGGATCAGGGACGTTTGGCCTGGCCTGATCCAACGAAGCTCCAGCCATTCGTCAGGATATGATTGAGGGACGCCTCGATCACGTACCTGTTCTTGATAAGTTGAA
>Ga0126342_10004179_pt1 | contig 24440 bp, 24 predicted proteins | sample Cyp1metagenome_FD_92528 | JGI IMG/M metagenome (GOLD analysis project Ga0126342, IMG submission 92528) | Coral microbial communities from Lord Howe Island, Old Settlement Bay, Australia - Cyphastrea 1 metagenome | ecosystem: Host-associated > Invertebrates > Cnidaria > Coral ...
AGACTGGCGGCTTAGCCGATCGTGAGGAGCGGCTTCGAGAAAAGGGTGCTGCAACAAATCGAGAAGTGTAACAAGTTCTTCATCGGTGCTGCCTGCACTTTCTCTTTTTGCCATTGCTGCCAGCGTCGCACTGACATAAACTAATAGACCATATAATTCTGTGGTCCCCGGCCCCAGATCTTGAATGGCTTGATCCAGACCCAGCAGGCGTCCAGTCGCCAAGGCAGAGGTGGCTCCAGGGAATTCAAAGGGCCGGCGTCTCCAGCAGGCAGCCGAGCAGGCGGTGAAGTGTCGGATTGCGAGGTGTTAAGAGTTGTGGTTTCGTACTTGAGGATTTGTTGAATGGAGAACCAATATCAATGTCAATGTCAGTGTCAATATCATTTAGTTTAGATATGTCTGAATGCTTGCAACATTGTGGACAGATCAGGCAGTGGCGCAGGTTCCAGCCATGGTACAGTGCCAGCATCTCATCTGTTGACCAATGCCCCTTGCAGGAACAGCTGCGGCGCCGATGTGGGAAGCTTAGTTTTGTGTTTTTTGCTTTCAAACCAGTTTTTGGATGATTGAAACATATTGAAACCACCAGTGTTGCAAATGCAGCAAATGACCCTAAGAGAGTCTCTAACGGCATTGATCAGGGGTTGGTAACTGTCCCTTTCTGGAAACAATTGAACATCACCTTCAAGTGTTTGTCGGGAGATTATATCCCTAGGTCCCCAATAATTGGGTGATGTTTCATGAGGACATTTACCAGGCCCTGTTGATCCACCAGGACATATGTTGCCACTGGCTGTCCCACAGATCGGCACCCAAGGACCGCTACGCTCAGTATGGGACACCAGCCGTCCCTGAGGTCAACCCCACAGTTGGCGTCCATCCAGGCACCTGGGGATGGAGTTAATGAGCAAATGAACCAACGCATCGAGGAACCAATGAATCAATGAATCAGTGGGTCAATGAATCAGTGAAGCAACGAAGCAATGACTCAACAAATCAAGCAACCAGTGAACCAAAGAATCAATGAACCAATGAGTGAGTGAATCAATGATTGAATGATTTAGTGAGTAGATGAAACAATGAATCAATGGTTCAGTGAATCAATGGAGCAATTAGACGATGAATCAATGAAACGATGATTCAATGAATCAAGGACTCAGTGAATGAGTGAGTCGGCGACTCGAAGAACCAGCGAATCACTGATTCAGTGAGTCCATGAGTCAATGCATCAATGGACCAATGAACCAACGAAGGGATGGATGGATGAATGAATGGATGGGCGAGTTACTTTTCTTTATTCAGTTGCTTCTTCATTGAGCGACCTCTTTGCTGGTTGTTATGACAAGGATACCTCCAGATGATGCAGAAACTATGACAGAATAACTTATCACGGTGGGGGTCACTCGAAGTAAAGTTATTTACCAGCTAGGGTCTAGAGAGAGAGAGAGAGAGAGAAAGACAGAAAGAAAGAAAGACAGAAAGACAGAAAGAAAGAAAGAAAAGAAAAAAAAAGAAAAGAAAAGAAAAGAAAAGAAAAGAAAGAAAAGAAAAGAAAAGAAAAAAAAGAAAAGAAAGAAATAAAGATAGATAGATGCACGCAGGAAACTATCTGTCGATCATAACCTGTGCTTGGCCCAATGATTTGCAAACCCGGAGTTGAAAAAACCATGCCGTGCACTTCCCAGATCTTCAAAAGACACCCTCCGAGCCGCGTCAATAACGCGGGTTCCATAAAAAAGTAAGATAAGAGTGTCAATCTTAATCCCTTTCCCTAGTATCCCCCCTAGTATTAAGCACCACCCAGAAACCATGGTTCAGTGGTGGATGTACGCATATTGGCGATCATAATATGAATTGGGAAAATGATGAGTTGAACCGGTGCATGTCAGGGCCGATCGCCTACTGCCTCCAGGGTGCAGTCAGGCGCTTTCCGGCTCCAGGGTTGTTGGTGGTTTCGAACCTAATGAACACATTGATCTTGGACCTTCATTTTGAATGATCAAATCCACTTGACTTCACCAGAATTGTGTTTGGGGGATGGCTTCAACACACGCAAACCGGCTGCGTAGCTCAACAGCTTCATTTTCATGACAGCCGGAGAACATGGCTGGAGGCTCACTTCCATCATCTGCGCAATCGGCATCAATGAAACTCGGACTTTAAGGGGTCATGACTTGGATAGTGACAGGATGTGACGAGGGGACGATAGATATCGATAGATGGGTAGATGATGTCAGATGGATAGCTAATGATAGATGGATAGCTAATGATAGCCATTGGCTATTGGGTTTGTTTGAAAATAAGGTACCCTAAGGCCATAAGGTACCCCTGAAATCTTGTGGTTTCTTGTCATTTTCCCGTTGAACATTGTTGGACAAACCCCAAATTTCGAGCCATTCCTGGATCTGGCTGGTTGAAAGTCATCCAGGCCATGCTTCTATGATGCCATTAGCATCCGGTAATCAAACGTGGCAATGGAAAATCCATCATGTATAAATTATTTTCTCATGAAAACATAGTAAAACCTCCATTTTTGAAAAGGGGATTTCCATTTGCCACGTTTGATTGCCGGAGGCTATTTGGTTTGTTTACCCTGCACATTTGGGTCCAAAAAATCAGATGCAGCCACCAGGGCCCGTGGAGCTCAACCGGATGCGCACCAGGGTCTCTTGGCGAAGTTGGTGGTTGTGGAAACAATTCGTAGTGAATGTCCCCGGTTCAAAAAACAAAAACTATACTATACAGATTATACAGCACGGGCACGCTTTGATAGGTTTTGCCATGTCTTATCATGATTTGTCCCTTCTATTTCAGGGGCGCAAGGCATGGTTTATAGTTTAAAAAAACGTAAATCCATCTATCGTGAAACATGTCTGGGCAGAGTTCCGGCGCCGCTTGAGTTCCGCAGCCCTACATCTTCAGCATGTTTGGCCCTCAGCTGATATGCAGGGGTTGAAGACTTACTTGCTGGCATACCGTTTGGCAATCCCAGGAACTCACCTATAATATCGGCATCTACATTTTAAATGGCGATTTTCCATTGCCATGTTTGATTGCCAAAGGGTACCTTATTGGGAGTCTTCATTAAGATTGATGAACATGGACGAAAATTGCCCCACCCCGGAAGTCTACAGAATTTATAATAATCGGCGTGTAGGATAAGCCTTAATGCCCCCTAACAATATCTAACAATCATGAATACGCAAATATGCTGGTGGCCCTACAGGTTCCCAAGTTCCAGCACCTGGGTCACCTTCATCTGTGGTCCACTGCAGGATGCGCGGAACCAGTGGAAACCTGTCGGGTCCTTTGCCACAACCGGTCTCTCCGCAACCCACGGGGATGCGCCAGAATTCCCTTCCGATGGCCCACCAGGTGTGGGCTCCGGGCTGGGGGCCATCAGGGCCCCGGTTTCATGTGCAATTTTTTCGACAAGTTTTGCAAGGTTTCAGGATTGGAGGCACGAATTTCAGGAATGATTTGAAGACCGGGGGTGCTGTTGAAGAGTTTGGAAGAGAAGCTCCCTTTCGCCCTTTCGCCAGGCATCCTCTGGTTCCCAGAGAATGCAGGCACTGGTGCTGTGGGTTTGGAGTGCCTCCTTCAATGGCCATTTTCGGCTGGAAGCTCTATACTGTATGATGCGGCAGCTCTGTAGGCTATGGCGGTGGTGCCAGCGCAGATCGCGCCCATACATCTACCTCCTGTGACCGTGACCTACAGTGGCCCGAGGCAATGATAGCAGGACCCATGTGCAAAGCGCAAGAAATCATGAAAAACCACGGGGATAAACTGGGCACTAACTTTCCATTCCAAGATTTCCCATGGGAGTTCCCCAGTTTTCTTTGGATGTTCCCTTCAGCTTCATGTTGCTGCAGTCGAGCCAGGACATGAGCGGGTGGCAAGGACGCGGAATGGGCAGGTCGCATGTTTCAATGCCGCCATCGGAGACAGGGGGAAGCATTTGGGTGAATAATAAAGTGCCCGGAAATCCACTGGTTTATCATCGGTTTCCCTAGTGAAATGTTTTCAGTGGCATAAAATTGCAATTTGGCAGGCACCATTTTCAGATACACCCCTCTCGTAGCCAGTCAAGGGTTGTCGATACGATTCAATCCTATGTCAATTCGATACTGTAATTTCCCTGAAAGTTGCCCCAGGTAGCATCACATCAGAGCTTTGCACTGATGAGAACACAGCAAGCCATAGTATCATGTAGTATCTGTAGTCGAAGATAACTCTTGAATCCCAAGTAGGACTTTTCATGAAGTTTGGTGCGTCAGGAGTTAAGAGCTGGCGCATCGCTTGGAAGACTTCCGAGTCGACTTTTCCGATTTCTGCCATTTTTGCCTCTAAAGCGCGCCATGTCCCCGGGCCCGATCTTAGCCAAATGCGAATGGAGAAAATTCACATCTTGCATGGTGGGGATGCCCAGCTTCCTGCAAGCTCCCACAAGAGCTGGTTGAAAGAGCCAGCAGCCGCTGGAATGCTTATGAGAGCTTGGTGGTCCGTGGTTTGTGTTTGCACTTGACTTGATGGAAACGGACTAATGACTAATATAAGCTAATAATATAATATAATATATATATATATATTGAACATTGCCAGATCATGAAATTGAAACCCAACAGGCGGCCCTGCAGTTTGGGAACGGTATATTTATTTTGAAGGTAAGGTCCTCGCTTTGGAACGCGCCGAAACGCATCGCTTTGGAACGCGCCTAAACACATCGCTTTGGAGCCTGATCATCATCATCATCATCATCATCATCATCATCATCATCGTCATCGTCATCATCATCATCATCATCATAATCATCATCATCATCATCATCATCGTCATCATCGTCGTCATTATATATCAACATCATCATCACCACCGCCACCAGCATCATCATCATTGTTGTCGTCGTTGTCATCATCATCATCATCATCATCATCATCATCATGATGATAAACTACTGTACTGGAAAGGTGGGGGGGAGTTCAGGCTTTTGCTGTCCTGCCTCCTTGTGGGTTTCTTGGGGTTGACCTGCTTCTCTCCTTTGTCCGTTATCTTGTCCTGCCGTGCTGCTTGCCCGGGTTTCCTTCCAAAGACGAGGAAGAGCCCTTAAGAGTGGAATGATTCGTTCCAACCTTTGAAAGTAATTATGGTAACTGAAATGATGATGTAAGTAGAATGTGCCCCCCCAAAAAAAACAAATGGCTGGTTGTAAAACTCCCCCCTCCCCCCCAAATAAGCCCTAAATGGCTGGTGTTAGCATAAGGATGCCCAAAGCAAAAGACGAGGAAGAACCCTTAAGAGTGGAATGAGTCGTTCCAACCTTTGAAAGTAGCTGAAATGATGATGTACGTAGAATGTTCCCCCCTAAATGAACCCCAAATGGCTGGTTGTGAAACCCTCCCCCTCCCCCAAATAAACCCTAAATGGCTACTTAGTTGACCATAGTGAATTCCAAGGTCAGAGAGTAGTAAGAGCCATGACAGTGGAAGTGATGATGTAAGGACTAAATCTCTCATTGGCGTCGTTTTTTGGTAGAGGCATGTAGAGGCATCGTTTTGGAACGCGCGAGCCTTTCAAAGTGCTGCGCCTGTCAGTAAATCTGATGTTTGGTTTGTTGGCTGTGGTCTGATGTGATGTAGCATTTTGTGTTCCAAAGCTATGCCAAAATGGCTGTGTTCCAAAGTGTAAAGTGATCCTTTTACCTATTTTGAACCATCTAAAAAGATCAGGCAAGGATGGATAATTAGTTGAATGCCCGCCAAAAAATGCAAAAATGTGTGGGGTTCATTCGTGCCGAGTGAGCGTAGCCAAGCCAAGGGTCCATAAAACATAAGGCACCAATGCAGGTCCCTGTGAGCTCTGCCAACCATTCCAGGCTATGCAAGTGCACCGCCATGCATTGCTGTAAACAGAGATTTTACGGCTTGCACCACTTGATACCTGGGTTTGTCTCAAAATGGGAAATCTACCCCAAATTTATGGCCAATGGAGTAACAAGAAATATAAGAAATGAGCTTGAAATTTCAAGCCATGTGATTTTGGGGTTCCAATTTTTGAAACAACCCCACCTAAGTTTGCCCTTTGATCTACAGCTGAAAAGCTGCAAAGGAGATCATCGCGCCTTTCAATGCAGTCACCACAGGATGCTTTGGACGCTTCCAGATCGAACCCTGCAAGACGATTGTGCTGTGCGAACATGATTTTCCGAAATCATTCATTGTATCTGAAGCCAGCGTTTGTACTTCATCGGATGCTGTATCCTACTATGGATTGTTTTTTCATGATTTTTCCTAGGGTTTTGACCAATCTTACAGTCTCACAACACACTTTTCATTGCCTCTGGTTTGCTGGTCAAAAGCACCCCCTGTGGACATTGCCTAGCCTTGGTCCTGTTCTAAATGCCGAGCCTTTGGTGAAGCTTCTGGCAGTTGTGTAGGTCCATATTGCTCAATCTCTCCTCGTAGAATAGTCATTTCTCACGATTTCTCCATAACCCATTTGTATCATTTCTTCTTATGTTTGTTTCTTTAAAGTAATAGGGTAATTACCGAGTTCTTGATCAGATGATATCATGTTTTCGTTGACTTGGGGCTCAACTCTTAGAGCAGTGTTGACCGGCCATCAGCTTTGTCTTTGGTCTACTGGCCTGGTGAGAAAAGGTAGCGCCTTTTGATGGGCAGGGACCAGCATGGGGGATCCCCAGTACCAGGGCTTTCAATGCTAAGTCATGGTCATCCATGACTGGGTGAAGAGAAGGTACCCCCATGACTTAGGAAACCTCCATATACAAAGAATCGAGGCCAATTGGTGTTGTCAAATGTCTGGACACAAAAAAAGACTCAACCCCCATCTTTACGGCTTTTCAAATATTGATGAGTATGATGAGTTTCCATCCCACAAGGGAGTTGGAGGCCTGTTTGATGTCTCTACGATGCCTTGATGGCCCAAGCCGCCATTTCCATTTGGCAAAGACCAAATGCACTGAGTGGCTTCCCAAAGTTCATCGGAGAGCCATGTTTCGATTGACAGGCGCCTGTCGGGGATCTCCTCCAGCTGACCCAAAGGGTGGTCTTCCGACGTCTTGCAGGAAATATGCATCTATATATATAATTACATATGTGCATCTGAAATATCAACTATCTAAAGATGCAGGCATACTGTAATACAATATAATACAATATATATTTCAAAACCAGGTATGTATACACTCACACACTCCCCTTTAGCTTTGCTGAACTCCTTGAGAAGGCGATGGAGAGAGATACAATCACACACATACACACACACACACGCATATAATATGTATATATATATATATGTGCATCATATAGTGCAGAGTTTGGCGGCCAAAGATCTACTGGTCTTGGTGTCCCAGCTTGCGCCAGTTGGCTTGGTCCTGCTTCCCTTAAGCTCGGCAACTCTGAGGCGACAGTGCAGCGAAGTCATGGTGATTTTGGGTTGAAATGAAGATTTCCCACATTGCTTGCCATTCATGATGACCCCCCAATGACCCCCCAATGTATTTAAGTGTAATTGTGATTATGTAGATATATTTATGGCATCCAAATTTATGATACAGTTTTTTCATATTGACACTTGCATCAGTTATGTTCATTATTATGCCTGTAGTTATAAGGTGCGCCATTCCTGGAATGCCACATTCGGACTGCACGGAAAAGGTAGATTCTCATCTACCCCACATTGTACAATGTTCAGCCATCGGTGCCAGGTACCACAAGGTGGAAAGCCTGGTGGGGCCTGACTTTTTTGATTATTGGAAATTCTACAGTGGGCCTGATCCCACACATGGCACCGTGGAGGCCCCAGTCAGCAGCCATCGGAGCCATCGGGCCGGAAATGGCGCGGAAGCGCAGCGCTGAGGTCAAGTTCACAACCCGAGGGGAGTCATGGACGAGGAGGTTGGTCTCCAGCTCTTCCGCCCCTTGGCATTTTGAGGAATTTTGATGGTTTGTAAAGCCATTTAGCCATTAAGAATATCATTGATTGGTCATTAGAGGGGGTTACACTATATAACTAGATTCACTAGATCTAACTAGGCAATTGGGAATTATTACAGTATCATCGACATATTTACCAAACAACCAGTATAATGGGGGGACAGGGGTGTTTTTCAGGACTCCATTGAAGTGTCAGAGTGCCTTCGTTGGGCGATTAGTAAGGCCTTATGTTCTACAGTAAATTGTACTGAGCAGTGGATGCAACCAAGGAGAAGGTGGTCATCAGTGTCGACAACACCACGGTGCTTCAGGGGAATGAGGGGCGACCAGCAGTGCGAATCGAATCCAAAAAGAGCTCCTTGCAGAGCAGTGACATTTGACAAGCAGAACAGTCCCGAGATTTTTCAAGGTTTGTTTCAGATCAGCAGATTCTTTAGGATCTTTAGGTTTCGTGTATGTTTGTTGGAGCAGATGGGAACCATCTCCTTCGGGGGACGAAGATCCAAAACTACCAGCTAATTCTTGCCGCAAAAACCAGTTTGCTGACTTGGGTTTATGGTTTGTCCACTTTGGCATCCCAAAATCTATTAGCGTATATATATATATATATCCTCATTTTCTTACCACAAAGATATGACAACTGCCATAAATGGGTGGTAATTGGACGTAATTGGTATCATTATCCCACGTTTTTTAGACGTTTTTGCAGTAGCATCCTCACCAAAAACCAGGAGGCCCTTACTTTGGCCAGGGGTCCAAAGTGCCAGTTGCCCAGGTTATAACGGTAGACTCTTCGTCTTGAAGTTAGACCATGTTCCGACTGCCTGTGGAGCCTGGCCGGCCTTTTGGATGTTTGGGGATGATGCCCAGCATTCCTGGCCCCGCTGGGGCGAATATGACATCCTGGACACCTGGCAGATGAAGATCGATCTTGGATGATCTTGGTAAATCTGGGGGGTTGATCTTGCAAAGTTTGCAGCTTGGAAATTTCAGAGGCATCTTCCACACTTGTTTTTATATGTTGTTTTTTCCTAGCCCCAGCCATTTGCAGTAGGCATTGCCTGGAGCTATCCTCCAGGCATTCGGTGCAACTCAGGAGTCGATTCACATGTTGGACTATGTATCTTGGGCCAAGGGCGGGTGATGAGAACCTGCGGAGCCATGCGGAGCCATCCTGCGTGGCCTTTGAAAATCGCAACGGAATCGCAACGGGTTGTGGTAAATTGATGTAAAATGGAATGGGTTGTAGGCATATATATATAATTATATATATATATATATTTAAAAAAAAAACCTCAAATGCATTCAAATGCCATATTCTGGGGCTGAACACCCAAATTGATCCACCAATTCATGAGCTATGTTTATGTTCACCAGGGTCGCAGCAAGTATTCAAAGGTTTTGACATGTTTTGATCGTTAGATATCGTTAGCCAAATCAACCTTTTGCTGGTCGCCATACTAGTGCAGCAAGGCCACGACAACTCTTCACACGCGAGACAGCTGCGACCAGTGGCTGGCCAATTTCGGGGAGGATGAGAAGAGAAATGGTGGGTAACGGTGGGTAATGGCAATATAGTTGTCATAATGTCCCCAGCAATGGTGATGGCAATGCAACGTAGTTGCTGCTATGGCAAAGGATACCAAAGATGTGAGGATGGTGAGTGATATGGTTGCTTTGGCTGCAGGCCTCTGTGAACGTTTGTATGTCCATATCCGTCAAAGCGGTTCCAAGATGTCCCAAGGAAAGCTGTGAATGAAGGCATCGATTTTATTGGACAAGGTTGGGCAGCTGGCACTGCTTCCAACAAGGCCAAGAACTGCTGGGTCTCTTGGCGACAGCCTGATGTGATTGGCGCTGGATCGAGTGTGCAACGGCTGGTGCACCAGACTACCAGTAGATTCAGTAGGTGGACATGGCACATATGATTACAAAACATATTTGAACGTTATTACTATTATTATTACCATATAATTATATATGATGTTATATAGTTATATGTAATATATATATATGCACATGTATATATACATATATTTATGTACAATATATTGTGTATATATATATACACAATCATATGCACCTCCAAATCATCCAAGGTGAAGGCACCTCAGCAGTACGACAACCAGGGATGTGGACAGAAGCTTCCCAAGGGCTCCTTTGGTCCTGCCTTCAACCGTGCCGGAGGCAGATACGCAACGGGCGGTGCATATGCCGTGATCTTTCGCGATGAGCATCATAAACATTCATAGGTCATATATATATATATATAAATATAATATATTTAAATATCAGAAGCTCAATATTTAGTGGGAAATCTAGCGTTTCCGGTAGATGTTCCCTTCAACCAATCCATTGAACGCCGGTTACGAGGTGGCACATTTGTGGCTGAATGGGATCCAATTGCTTCTTGGCGGATGGGCGGTGGTGGTGGGTCACAGGTGACTTTTTGCACATGGCTTGTGCACTGGTCAAATTATGTAAGATAACACAAGATAACTGGATATAACTTCATATATACAACTTCGTCATACTTCATCTAACTTCATAACTTCATACAACTTCAGCATCATTGTTGGAAACTTGCCACCTTCGGAGCTTCACCAAACACAGCTGGATTGTTACCAGCTGACAGACTGTGTCCCGTCCCCAAGCGGTTTTGAGGTGAACAAGAGGCTACGCACCTGGTTCTTCCCAGCTGGGCAGGAACCAGAAATTGGAGACCGCCCAGAGCCTGACCTGTGGGGGGTGCCAAACTCCTTCTTCACCTTGAACGAAAAGTGGTGCCATGGAATGCACTACTATGAAAACTACAGTGACAGGGAGGTTGCTATGATATCATTTTCTATAGAAGACATACCTCTCACCCACACACACACACATATATATATATACACACACATAGCGTTACACGCACACACACACACATATATATATATATATTATGTAGAAAAAACATATATATATATATATCCATTAGTCACTTAGTCAAGTCAGTTTGATGGCGAGGTGCACGGCTGCACACTTCAAGAACATGCGGATGGTCTTTGACACCACCTTCTGCGGCATCTTGGCTGCGGATGGTGATGATTGGGGAAGAAAGTCATCCATGCCTTCCATGAGGATGAGGCACGAATCAGCAAGAGGTAAAGACGAGGTAGAAATTTGGGTTCCGGCATGTTTTACAGTAACATGTTTTAACCCTTACCCTCTGGTAATTTAACATAGCTATTGAAAATGGCCATTTATAGTGAGTTTTCCCATTAAAAATTGTGATTTTCCATAGTTATGTTAGTTTACCAGAGGGTAACCGCATTGAACGAGTTCCATCGAGTTCCCACTCCAATTCTTCAGACTTCGATTGGTGCGTCATGGTATGCCACTAAGGAGACTATGCAGGTGCATCCTTCAACGGTTACTGCGGATGGACCAACATGAAGTGCGAGGCTTACGTACGTTCGAAGCCCAACGACTTCAGCTGCTGGGACAGCAAAGGATGGGGCGTGGGGTGGCGGGGGGCTGATGGGTGGGGAGGTCCATCTTTGGGAGGGATGAGGTGCTGAAGGTTGAAGCTCATGACCGCTTTCCCAAGTTTTCTTTGGTACTAGTATATCATATGATTGGTGGATGGTGTGTTGGATTTTGAATGCCTTCATATTATTTCACATGATATTTTGTGATGAGTTAGTTCAAGGGCGAAACTTTTCACCTTGTCGGAAGTGTGAGTCAGTCGTTTTGCAACAATGGCAGTTGAAGGCCCACCATCGACTACTTATTCGAAGTGATGGCCGTGCTGTGGCTTTATCATACGTACGTAAAATATCGTAAAATCACGGCCAGGCGCTCTGTGTTGCCCGGAATGTTCAAATGGCGTTTAAGCATTATCCTTCAACATGCTCAAACACCTGCGCAGGGCCAGTGTCTTGAGATCACTCAGACGATGAACCCCAAACCCACCATCTTAAACCCTAAACCTTGAAACCCTAACGAACCCTAAAACCTAAACCCTGAACACTTTGAATCCTAAACCAGAAAACACTGCGTGTACGCGTATTTTCTGCAATCTCTCCGATCATATTCGACAACACGACATCCTCAATGTTAGTGTTTGGGCAACACACGGCGTCTGTGGGTAAAATTATGAGCAAACCCCTCCTCTTGCCCGCGCCGACGTCCACCACGTGTCCGAACATCAAAAAACACTGTGTTTTGTGGGACAAAATGCACATGTCCAGGATCATAGCTTTGATCTTGCAACGCGCAGCTTAGCAACCTGTACGTTGAATGTTACATCATCACCACCACCACCACCACCACCACCATCACCATCATCATCATCATCATCATCATCATCATCATCATCATGATCATCATCATCATCATCATCATCATCATCATCATCATCATCACCATCACCATCACCATCATCATCATCATCATCATCATGATCATCATCATCATCATCATCATCATGAACATCATGAACATCATGAACATCATGAACATCATGAACATCATGAACATCATGAGCATCATGAACATCATGAACATCATGAACATCATGAACATCATGCACATCATGAACATCATGAACATCATGAACATCATGATCATCATGATCATCATGATGATGATGATGATCATCATCATCATCATCATCACCACCACCACCTTCATCACCTTCATCACCTTCATCACCTTCATCACCTTCATCATCATCATCATCATCATCATCATCTTCATCATCGTCATCATCATCATCATTTTCATCATCATCATCATCATCATCACCACCGTCATCGTCATCATGATCATCGTCGTCGTCGTCGTCGTCGTCGTCATCGTCGTCATCGTCATCAACATCATCATCAACATCATCATCAACAACATCATTAACAGGGAGGTAATGGTTCCCTAGAAACTCTATTGAAACCTCTTGAAGATTCCCTTGATCATGAATATAAAGTTTAACGGGGGTGGGGATTTAATGATTCCCTAGAAACTCTTTTGACACATCGGGAAGATTCCCTTAAATATAAAGTCTAAAGGGGGTGGGAATTTAATGATTCCCTAGAAACTCTGTTGAAACCTCTTGAAGATTCCTTGAATATAGAGTTTAACCGGGGGGGGGCTTTAATGATTCGCTAGGAACTCTCCTGAAACATGTTGAAGATTCCCTTGAATATAAAGTTTAACAAGGGTGGGCATATCATGATTCGCTAGAAACTCTGTTGAAACATGTTTAAGATTCCCTTCAACATGCCGCCAATATCGCTCTTCAATGTACTGGAAACCCTCCAAAAGTTGTGTGTAGGCCAAAGGGGGGGGTTTGCGCGTAAAATTACATTACATACATCCATACATCCATACATCCATCCATCCATCCATCCATCCATCCCTCCGTACGTACGTACATTACATTACATTACATTACATTACATTGCATTACAATACAATATAATATAATACAATACATACATACTAGTACATGCATACACTATTTATATATACGCATAAACATACACACAAACATAATATGCTACTATGTATTACTAATCGTTTTTTTTTTTTTCATATCCCATCGATACTTGATTATTTGATCTTAAATTGACAGATTCCCTTTACGTGCTGAAATCTGAGGCAATGCTTATTGGAGTATCCAACGTTTGGTCCCTCGGCGCGAGCAAAAGCAAAGCGAGTCATCGAGCGACTTCCTGGAAGCGTTTGATGAACTAAGGATGTATATGAAAATGATGCAGCCGCAGCCTTAGTAAATTTTAAATGAAGGGTTTCCTGAAGTTGACGGACGGGGATCCCCAAGTCACCATAGGTTTGGGAAAAAAAACTAAGTCATGGTCTAGCAACTTGGATGACTTGGAGGTAGCCCCATTTTAGGGGACCTCCAGAAATGATATGAAGTGTAATTGAAATGCGTCAGTGCAGTCGGTGGTGGTGCTCGTCCTGAGGTGATGGCAGCGGAATCGAAGCAGATGGCTCTCGGGTCTTCATCCTTACCTGGGTTACTTGGCTTTTCGGGATGAGATGCTACGACAATTCTCAGCAGTTTTTTAACTGTCCCATTTTGGATATATTGGACATCACCTTATAGTAGCCATTATAGACCATATACCTAATGGTTGGGTGATGTTCAATGGGGACATTTAATGACCCATGATTCTCCAGGATGTGGAAAGATCCTCCACGAAGTTGGCAGGACCAGTGAACTTCACTTGAAAAGAAATAGAACATGCCATAAAGATCCTACAGCATAGAGAATACTCGTAGCAGGCTTTCGGCGCTATTGTGATGAAACGTTGAGAGCCCGGAAATCCTGTTAGACTTTGGACCCTCGCTGTATCACACACAGACACATTTGATTATATAGCATGATATAACATGTATATACACAAATGCATTGATATGTTCAGACAAAAAATGCACATATGCACACATGCGCATGATATATATATATATATATACATGCATAAATTCACATTGGAGTCAACCAGTAAATGACACACCACACAAGAGATATATGTATTGATTCTATATAAACGACTTATTCAGAACATGAATACGTATATATATACTAGTATAGATAGACATAGCGGTAGTATTTTGAAAACAGGACTATATAATTGATATGGGTAATAGAAAACACCCAAAATTTCCCCATGACTTTGGCCATGAGATTCAACCCTCCCGAGATGACCCAAACATTCCTCGGTCACTTCGGGTAGTGGTTGGTTTTACCGGTTTTACCTATCCCGGTACTATCCTATTATTATGATATCATACTAATCATACTATTCATATTGTGAATTCCAATATATATGAAGTATTCGAATTATATATGATATAGATGTACATGTGGTGGGGCAAAACCTTTTGAGAAGCCCTGGCAAAACAGTTATAGATGTGTATGTTTCCATTTTCTATTTACAATATGACAACTTATCACAGCCCCATTGGTTCTCATTTTCCCATTATGACCAGGTTGGGTGTCGTCTTTCTGCTGCTGGTGTCGGTGCTGGCCATTGGCCTCTTTTATTTCCAGTGTAGCCAACGGCGATTGGAAGCCATGCAGAATGCCGCCAAGACCAGTTATAAGGGCAACCAGGTGCACAGAAAAAGCGAAGAATGAATGGCAGAAATGGCAGAAAATAAATGGGAATCATCTTCCTTAGTGAGGAACTCATCTATTTTGGGACTTAGGATCATTGGCTCAGAAATAAACTAAAGCAAACTTGAAGGATCTTGCGGCATACACCATTTTCAACTGCATGGACTTGGGTTCATATGAGTACACAGACATGATGTGAAAGTGTGCTTAGTGCGGCTAGTGGCTAGTGCTGCAAAGAGATGCCCGTGGTTTTCGCTACCAAGAAACTATGCCCCAGCACTTAGAATCCACTGGTGAGAAGTGAGGCAGTGACCATTTATAATAAACCAATATATTATTATAATATATATTATATATATTTACAATACATAATCTATGTGTGCGAGTTACTAAACATTTAAAAAAAGTAACATAGGCTGCCCATGAATCCAATCGTTCATCATGGAATTTGCCGGTAGAAACTTGCTATAAACGGGCGGGAGGCGGTAGCCATTTTCAGACACGCCATATCTGCCAGGTGAATGTGGACTCGCCACCTTTGGGGCTCAGCAACTTGAAAGGAATGAGATAAACTACGTTTGGTGGTGCCCCATAGATAGCTAAGTTGGTTTACAACTAGCTTAACTTTTGATTTATGGTAGATAGATCATATATATTCATATATCTATAGTAAAAGAGGTTAGTAAACCAACTTGTAACTGAGGGCACCTATGGGGGTGGATTCAGCTGGGAACACCTATTCAGCCGGGAAAGATGTAAACCTATCTTTGGGTGAGATGCTAAAGATGCAACTCCCCATGATCTAAAAGATGACAAAGGTGAATATACAACACGATGATGATGGGTACCCTCCGGTAATTTAACATACCTATTGAACATGGTCATTTATAGTTGGTAGAATGATTTGCCTATTAAAAAGGTTGGTTTTTCATGGTTTTTCCATAGCCATCTTAGTTTACCAGGGGCTACGATGAGATTTTTCTGAAACCTTCCAGTTGCAGCCATCAGGTCCGGGAAGGCGAGGAAGAGAAGCGTCCTCAGAGACGGGATGGGAGATGTAGACCTCGGAGCCGATGGTCAGCTGCCATTTTTTGTTGGTGGGCCATCTAGTTGTTTTCATTTACCCTCTGGTAATTTAACATAGCTATTGAAAATTGTTTTAGATTTTTTCTGCTCTTTTGTTGCCAATCATGCCGGATGGTATCCATTCTTTTAGATGACCCTCTGGCAACTAGACCTAGCAATATTTTCCCATAAAAGGGGATTTGCCATTGCCGTAGCCATGATGACCGGGTACCCACCCGGTACCCAACCTGACCTAGGAACTGTTCCTGAAAGATCGCACGGAACCAGTTTCTCCCAGCCGAGCCAGTGATGTTGAACCTGTTCCACAAGGCAAGGGCCGGGGAAGAGGAGGCTTTTCCTGTTGGAAATGGATGGAAATGGTTGGTTTTGTGCTCCATAGACTTGGGATGTTTGCTTCACGAAAACTCGGCAGGTTGGACTTGGCACCGAGTGTGGTTGATGTCAGCGCCCCAAGTACTTGTGGTGAGATGTGTGGACTTCCCAAGCGATGCGGGTTTGTCAAACAAAAGTAGGGATAGCCAAATTTTATGGCAGTTTGAACGGGGAAAGTGAGGGAAAGTGATCATCAATGGTCAAGATGAGACTTTAAGTTTTTTTTTTTGCACCCTGTTTTTCTATGAACGTCCTGCCTTCCAGATTAGCAACCTGAGGATGTGCTGTACCTCTGATGCCCCGTCTCAGACGGGCGTTTGACTCCTAGTGACTCGGGGATGCCAGTGGCTTGAAATCCTCCATGGTATATTCCCATCTAAGACAAGCTGTGTAATGGTATGATTCGTTGCTTCAATTTCGGAAATTCGAGTCAGATAGACAGATAGACGCACGATAGATAGACCTGATAAACCACTATATGACTATATGAAGTTGTACATGCAATAATGGAATCGGAATATGTGTAGTGATTGCAATGTGCATTACATAATTATGGTTTTACCAACGGTACTTTTTTTTTGAAGGGGGCACACCACCCGAAGAAACGGCTTTCAGGCTACTTCGCGACCTGTTGGCCTGGTTCCTGGATAGATTCGGATTCTCCAATCATTTTGGGCATCGGAATATCAAGAGAACTTGGATGCCATGGAATTCCACTTGGAGAAGAGCTTTTTCACGATTTTCTACGTACAAAAATTGTGTTTGTATCGGACCCTAAATCAGCTGCAAAACGTTTTGACGCATCAAAAGACCATTCGGATAGATGATGGCACCGTGAAGGGTTTTCTGTAATGGCACCTTGAAGCATGCTGTTGTGGTGGCCCGTGGTGGCTAGGTGTTCTGAGTGGAGGGTCTGCGAATTTCTGGCACAGCGTGTTGCATTGCGTGCCTAGGATATGGCGATGTGGCTCCGGGTAGCCCAGGAGGCATGAACATTGCGAACTCGCTGCTTGGTTACAAGGATCAAACAGCCCATGGTGGTTGATGGCATTTGGGGCTCTACAGTACTGACTCATCAAAATGTGGCAAAGCACCAATGGTAAACCAGACCCACTAACTAACCATCGAAATTCATGGACCTATTTAAGGGGTTCGTGAGCAAAGAAACAAACAGGGCATATTCCCAACAGAAACTCCAAATTTGGGATACTCTAAATATGTCATAAACAGTCCATTTGGCAGTGTATAGATTTGTCAGTTTTTCACACTTACCATTCAGGTCTAATGTTTTTCGCTGAAGTATACGACTTCTAACAGAAACAGTCTATTGTTTTTTTCTTGGGGGGACATGGTTTATAGTAAAGCACATGAATCCACCATCTTTGTCAGCGACATCCGAGGTCCATGTATGATGTCTCCAATCCCTTGCCGCCTCCGGCGGTGAGCAGTCAACCCTCCATGAGCCCGGCGTTGACCAACCAGCCATCACTGGGCCGCATGCCATCCTTGGGCCACCAGGCGCGTGCCTTGAAAAATGGGGGATCAACATATGGATCGAATCCGAGAATAAGAGTAACATATGGAAGTAAGAGTTGTTTTTCTTGCATCATCAACTCCCATCCAACTCCGAGTTGCTACCAGTTGTAGGATGTTCGGGGTGTTTAGTATGTTTAGTATGAAGATGTATGAAGAATGATGCCTCATATGTAGTTGATGAAAGCCCATCATGATACGTGTCTTGCAGGTGAGACCTCAGACGACAGACACCATGACTGCCATCCCTTTGAATTGCTTGATGTTCAACTGCCATTGATCACATCCATATCCTCATGACAGGGAAGCCTTTCGCGGCAGGCAGGCTGCACCAGTCATGAGAATTCATGAGGCATGGTGGTTATATGAATCTATAGACACATACACATAATCATATATATATATATATATAACTATATGTACTTACTACATACCCACGCACACGCACACATAATTAATATATATATATACATATATATATATATTACACACTTCCTTGCACACACACACATTATTATATGGATATAGTATACATCCCTATATTGGGATCTATCATGTCATGATATATCTGGTTGGCGGATTCATTTGTTCTCACATATTTGTTCTATTTTGCCTCCTGGGATCAGAACCCGCCGATCTCCGGTCAGGGCTCAGGCGTGCTCATTCGCCAGGCATAGGGCATAGGTTTCAGGGGATGGAGTTTCTGCACTTCTTCGTTTTCATGTCGATGTTTGGAGATGGCTTTGAACAATCATAACATGGAACTGTTCGCCCTGCCAGCCCTCGGGAGCTTTGGTGCGGCAGGCTGGGGATGCTAGGGATGCTGGGGATGCTTGTCAGTTGGCAAGAAGAGTCATGCGGCTTTAGAAGGCTAGTGGCAAGTTGGGATGGATTTCTTGAAGGTTTTTGAATTCTGTAGTTTTTTAGGTTTCAACTTGGACATTTCACCAGAGATGATTTCTGTGAATTTCTGGTTTCATCAACCAGGCTTTGGCCAAGCTCTGATCAGGACACGGGAGTTGTGGTTGTCCCAGCTCCATAATCGCGACGGGTTTCATCCTCAGCTTCCTAGCATAGCCAGCTGATTGATAATTAGTTTGGGGGCCCCTAATGGACCTAATGGAATGACGATATCTTGAATTTGGATAATTTGGCTTGATATCACTTGATATCCAGACAGTGCGCTGAGCTAAGAACTTTGACCATGCCAAGCCGGAGTTTCACTGGACATTGTGCCGTCTGGCACCCAGCACATCATCGGCATCATCGTCCCATCGTCCCATCGTCATCATTCTGGTAGGCCTCATATCCATTCCAGCTGCAGGACATTGAATATATTGAATGACTCAATGATTGATTGGTTGGTTCAAAAAAACGGGTGTATAAATTATATATTATATTATATTATATATATTATATATATATATGTTTCCCATCCTACTTGTAGCTGGGATGATGATCCCAATTGAGCGTCGTTTTTTTTTGGGGGGGGGTATGGGTTGAAAGTTGAAACCACCAACCAGATAACATCAGATACCATTATCTGAAAAACATTCGAGTTTTCCAGAAGTATGGCCAAAAACATGAAGTTGCAACAGCCATTGGGCCCCTTGCTGTGGTATCAGACTACTAAGGCCTTGGACATTTGCACGAAGCTTGGTGCAAGATGTTTTTGCCAAAAAAAACTGGCTGGCTCGAAAATACTTCGAGCCTCCAAGACTTGCGGCCCATGGCCTTAAGAAACTTGGCAAAGCTAAGAAAAAAATCGAAGATTCGGAGCTGCAAAGAGGTGATACCAAGACTCCTTTTGAATCTCAAGATGCAGCGCATATTTTCGTGGTGAATTATATGCCACCAACATACACCAACAACAAGGAGGATTGATGGAAGTCACAAGTGGTATAGCCAATGCCGGTGAGTTCAGCTAGCAGCATCCCAACATGTTTTCGCATCCCCCACCTCCATATTTATTGCTCCTGCTGAAACCTGCTGAATTCGGTGCACTGTTTCTTGCGCTGGTGGGGCTGCTAGACTCAGCTAGATAAACGGTCCAGAGCATATTGAGACACATTTGGACAGCACCTGGCCTCTTGATTGGAGCCTCCTGAGCGCAAGATTTCCGGCGAGCAGAATTTAGACAACTTGTACCACGAAAAGTGGCAGTTAGGGCTAGCGCACCACCTTCACTGGGGAACATGACAGAATATCACGTACAGGTGAAGCCCCTTACAGCCAGCAGAACCCATTTAAAATATTTAGTTCGAATGGCGTTTTCAATGGCATTTTCCAAATGGCGTTTTCACGCAAATGGCTTGAAGTTGTTGTAACACGTTGTACCATTTTCAGAATGGTGTGTGCCTAGCGGTAGGTTGCGTGAATGCACTTCCAAATCATGGTCTGGCGAGGGTAAAGGACAAAAAGATTGGGGGCTGCAGGGCTGCGGAGTCCTGCGGAGCTTGTCAGCATTGGCTGCAGATCAAGGTGAATACGGTGCCCTTGTCATCCTGTACTATGGATTCCACTGTGGCAATTTTCCCCTTGGCAGCCCCTGGCAGGCTCAAGTAAAGCAAATATAGCCAAATATGTCACACAAACAGCTGAGTGAACCGATCATGGACCAAACTATCGCAAGCCTCAACGAAGTCCAAGAAAGGATCCAGATAGGTCACCCGGTCACCCCTTAGATGAAAAGGCAAGCATCTTGATTTCCTGTAGATCTGCCAAAGCCGGCAGTGTGCGAACACATCTAAAACGACGGTCCAAAAGGATCCCTGGCATCAATGGAAATTGGCGAAGTGGCAGACATGATTCTAGCTTGCCAAGCAGCTAGCCTAACGACAGTGGATTGCTTCTTGTATCTTGTTGTTGTCATTTCAACCACTGAAAGGCAAATCATGAACAGAGCAAGTCAGCCTTGCTGACCCCTTGTACATAGATCATAGATCCAGACCGGACCCTCAAGGGGTGCCATGAAATGGTGCTTGGTGATTGGGTTTGGCGCCCCAGACCTACTCTTCCTTCCATGCTATCGATCGGGATTTCAGAGGATGAAGTCGGTTGCAAAGCAATGACAAGCAGCTTCTCAAGTCTAGCTGGTTCGATGTTGGGTAACCGAAAACGGAATTGAAAGTATAGATGGCTAGACACCAATTTTGGTGTCCAAAACATGCCGACCCCACCAATTTGCAGAAGCGCACCAGACCATACCAGACTCAGACCCAGCATATTTGAGTCCACCTTGCTAGGCTTAGCATTCTGCAACTGGCCCGTGCACCCATCCCATGCAGCCCGGCCCTCGGCCCCAAAAATCCATTCCAACAGACCAGAATTTCGATGATGCTATGGTTAGCAAAGAGAAGTGATCCCGAGTGAACCTATGGGAGAGTTTCTGTAGCTAAAGGAAGCTAAAGGTGTCTGTCAATCAAGGCAACAAAGGCGACCAAGGCTTCTAGGTGGACGTAGGGGAATAAGCATTGAACACCTGATCATTGACTCAGAACCGACGCTGGCAGCAGATGTGCAGGCTGCGCTGATGACAAAGTTTTGAAGGTTGGTTTCAAGTATTGTTTGTTGTCAAATGTGTTCAACTATGACTGATGATCCCCAATGCTATTTTTGCAGAAGGGTTGAAAAGAGCAGCCGGAGTTTCATTGGAGTATATTGCCTTGATTTCCAGGCCCGCTGCGACAGAAAACCCAAGTAAAAGCCTTCAATTTGGAGGGTTCATGCCGCCCATGTCTGGTGAAATTGGGGATGGTGTATTTGTGTGGGTTTGCTGCATCAAGGTGATTTTGGGGATGTTTTTCTTGTGTCTGATCTGTAGTTTTTGGGTTGGAGCTGCCATGACATTTGCTTCATGCACATGAGCAATCTGGCCGCTGTTGTGCAGCCGCGTTATCTAACAGGTTGGTGACGTCTATGCACAGATTGGGCCGAGTAGAACAATTCTACACGAGGAAGTGCAGGAGAGGAACCACATTTTGTGGCACCTAGTTTTGGTACTGTCTTGCCACTGTCCATTTTGCAGCTACCATTGAAACTTAAAAGTTGTTAATCTCCTCTCCCCTCTACTTTTGGATCTATTCATTTTGGGTCCCTTAGTGAGGGTACTGGGTATCTGGGTTAAGTCGTCCCTCGGGAAAAGTCGTCCCTTGGTGGTGTGCCACTTGCGGGTTTGCATTCTGAAATGCTTTTGGGTCACTCATGGAAACAAATCGCTAGGAAATGGATGTAGCTCCGACTTGCAATAGGAGCATACTTCACCCATACCGCATCTGTACTAATGTGAGTACATGTTACATGCTGTTAAACAGAAATGATACGAGTAGCTTTTGATGGTGTGCCCATGGTGTTTCTTAGTTCAAACATCGTGTTCAAAAGAAAGGAAATGTGCATTTCACCTGCGTGTGCCCAATGAATTGTTACAACACCTGTTTATCATAGAATGTCTTCGTACATGGTGTGCCCATGCAGATTTCATACTTCAGGGGTGACTTTCTACAAATGGGGGTGACTTCTTCCGAATCAATCGTGTGCCTATGCGCGGGGATGCCTTTGAACGGATAGGGGTGACTTAACACGACCAACGAGTAATTTGATATTTGGGAAAGGCGTTAACCGGGAACCTGGTAGTGAAGCCCCAAGCGAAGTCCCAATTCTTGATGATTATGTCATATATGCATATAATCACACACACAGACCCCGAGGTTTGCCCAAGCCCAGAATAGCGAAAATTACAAGGATTTTTTGTTCACACTATACATATCATATAAATTCTCCCACCCCCGTTAAGCTTCTACATTCATTGAAGATTCTTCAATAAGGGTTTAATTCTCCCACCCCCCTTAAACTCTTACATTCATTGAAGATCTTCAATAAGGGTTTAGTTCTCCCACCCCAGTTCAACTCTTACATTCATTGAAGATCTTCAATAAGAGTTTAATTTTCCCACCCCGTGGAACTTCTACATTCATTGAAGATCTTCAATAAGGCTTAGGGTTTAATCCTCCCACCCCCGTTAAACTCTTACATTCATTGAAGATCTTCAATAAGATCAATAAGGGTTTAATTCTCCCACCCTCGTTAAACTTCTACATTCATTGAAGATTCTTCAATAAGGGTTTAATTCTCCCACCCCCGTTAAACTCTTACATTCATTGAAGATCTTCAATAAGGGTTTAATTCTCCCACCCCGGTTAGACTTCTACATTCATTGAAGATTCTTCCATAAGGGTTTAATTCTCCCACCCCCGTTAAACTCTTCCATACATTGAAGATCTTCAATAAGGGTTAAATTTCCCACCCCGTTAAACTTCTACATTCATCGAAGATCTTCAATAAGGGTTTAATTTAATTCTCCCACCCCCGTTAAACTCTTTCATTCATTGAAGATCTTTAATAAGGGTTAAATACATTGTTTATGCGGAGCATAATGGTGGTCATCATCATCATCATCATCATCATCATCATGCCCGGACACTCGTTGCGAGTCCGGGCAAACCTCAGGGTCTTGCCGTAATCATATATATATATATCCACTTGTATCAATTATACCGCTACAAAAATTGCTACATTTGGCCCAGGAGCGCGACTGTGCGATTGTAACCTTCGGCTATGAAGGTGCGATGCCTAAAAAGCACAGCGCGCGCTGAGCTGGTCCCAAGGGCTAAGCGGCTAGGCAAGCCATGATCGGGAAAGAAAAGGAAAGATACACAGGAACTAACTCATGAAACAACATGAAACAACTATGGTCATCAGCATTCGCAGAATATTTGGAGGTTTTTCGGAACAGCTGCTTGCTTCCTTCCGTTCTTTATCGAACCATATCGAACCACAAGCTCAGTTTTTTTCCTCGAAGCTGCATGTCAGACCAATGGCTTTGGTCTGACTAAGACAAATCATATGGTCTAACCTTTTCAATTACTGTTTGGCCAATATGTATATATATATATAGATATAGTATGATATAATTACATAATACACACAGATATATATATATATAGAGTGTTTGTGTGTGTGAACCATCTGAAGAGATGTAAAACTTGTAAGTTTCGCAGGGGGCCCATGGGCACTTGGACGGCATGGGCCAACGAAGACCCATCCAAGTTGCTGCGCAAACGTACCTGCAATTTTTGAATCGTGATGGGATGTGGCTAACTCAAGAACCACCATGCAGTTTTTCAACGAGAATCACATCAGGTTTTTTGAATTAAGCATCATTTAATTGGCACAATCTGAGACTGCGGTGAATCTCTTGTCCATTACATTTTTCTGCTTATATTTCGGAGTTCTTCCTGGCTTCTGTTGATTTTATTCCATTCTTCAAGGTGGCGACGAAAGAATTTTCTTTTCACTCCACACCAAACACC
>Ga0126342_10004180_pt1 | contig 24440 bp, 19 predicted proteins | sample Cyp1metagenome_FD_92528 | JGI IMG/M metagenome (GOLD analysis project Ga0126342, IMG submission 92528) | Coral microbial communities from Lord Howe Island, Old Settlement Bay, Australia - Cyphastrea 1 metagenome | ecosystem: Host-associated > Invertebrates > Cnidaria > Coral ...
GGGGACCTTCCCAGCTCAGTGTGCACCGCTGGACCTCAACCTGGGACCTGCCCAGCTCAGTGTGCACCGCTGGACCTCAACCTGGGACCTGCCCAGCTCAGTGTGCACCGCTGGACCCCAACGGCCAGATAGAATGCCAGAAGATATGCCAGATGGAATGTCACATAGAATGCCAGAAGATATGCCAGATAGAATGCCAGATAGAATGCCAGAAGATATGTCAGAAAATATGCCAGAAGATATGCCAGGTAGAATGCCAGAAGATATGCCAGATAAAATACCAGAAGATATGCCAGATAGAATGCCAGAAGATATGCCAGATAAAATGTCAGATAGAATGCCAGAAAATTTGCCAGTAACAAAAAAAAAATATATATATATAAATGTCATGGTGGGGATCACACGAAGTAAAGTAATTTATTTGCATTCATTATCCCGACAATATTAGATGATATAGCCCCACTATGCTGTTCTATATAGATCCCAAGCGTTTTTTTCCTCCATGTGTACAATTCGAGATTTATATCCTAAGTATGCGAGAATAATATCATATAGCCATCAGAATAGCAGATGATATAGCAATCGCGAAATAGATCGACACGTTGGAAATCTGGAAATATAAGGTAAATACACGATCTATAACATCCTGAAAATGCGTTTCTACTTTGGGGGTTGCTGTAAACAAGTTTTGATCATTGTGTACCATTCGATGTTCACATAATCAGTATATAATTTAATCATCGCGGACCATATGAGAAGTCTCCTCTCCTCTTTGCTCTGGAGAAGCTGAGAGCTGAAGCGTTGGCAGATTTTGGATTGGAATACAAGAATCTCACATGGCCCCACCCTGGAAGCTCCATTCTCGTCGATACTCGACCCGAAACCAGCGTCGAGTCTTCATGGAAGTTTGAGTTACTGCCGGGGGAAGTTTCAGTTTCGGGAATTTCAGGGTTGATTGCTGACAAAGGAGCATACCTGGTCCACAGATCACATGGAGTGCCTTCTCACAAAGTGTGTGTGGGATGTCGAGCACGGCAGGATGAAGCGCCAGGGAGAACGATGCCTGCTTGTCCTTCGATGAGTGGTTGGGGTGCTCTGCCTGGCCAATGCACAGGCTGATGGCCCGACAGGCAAGCAGCCTCGAAGGCGCAGTGGAAGCAGCCTTGCCAAAGCTGAGCATGCCCGAAATCGCAGCAGCCTTCAGATCAGCAGCTCAGGGAAGCTCTTCGGTGACCCTCCTGAGGGCGGGATGGTTGGCAGATGCTGTGCTAGCTGCCTGCGACGTTGCCAGTCTCAAGATCATATCGGTTGGCCCTTTTCTGCCAGCCACAGATGTTCGCTGCAGAAGATATACTTATATCATACCTGTCAGAATCATCAGCGGTCGATGATAATAAGTTATATGCAAGTATCGAATTATGTAAAAGACATTTAATCAGTTATAATCAGTAGTAGATGAAAGCCAAAAGATATTCTCAGCTACTACTCCCTGTGAATCCGTGCCACAAAATATGCACATTATGCGAATGATCCAAGGGTTTGACTACGTTTGTAAAAACCTCACATTTTGAGATCGTTTTGATGGTAGCCCGTTGATGGCCATCAAATGGCTGCAAATTTGAAGAGTCATTTGATGGGGTACTCTTTAAACGGTTCCAGTTTCAAAGCATGACAAACCGTGACGACAGATCGTAGCGGGTCTACTATTTTCTATTAAAAATCCAGATGTTTGATGTTAAATAGCATGACTTGCCGTGACAGCCCCTGACAGGGCCCCTTATAATGCCCAAAGTGCCACCCGCAAAATAGGGCATCCGCAAATGACATGAAAAAACACATCGGATGGTTTCTGTAGCCAAAAAAACATCTGCATCAACAAATGACATGAAATAAATGCAACGCAGGATTCCTAGGGACTGCTTACCATTTGGTAATTTGTTACATATCTATTGAAAATAACCATAGACATAGTTTTGCCTATTAAACATGGTGGTTTTCCTTAGCTATGTTAGTTTACTAGAGGGTGAATCCCCTTAAATCCCAGTATATTCCCATTAAACTCCATTAACTCCCATTCCATCCCCTCCATAGCCTCAGTATTTTATGTACCTCTGATCCTCATTGCCAAGCCCATACTTCCGCAGAGGCCTTGACCTGGCGCAACAGGGTGACTATGTGGTATTTGGGCGGCGTAATGGATAGCTTGGTATCAACGGCGCAACAGGAACCGATTTATTGGAGCTACTTACCGTATATTTTTGGCCTATGTTTTAGGCCTAAATTTAAGGGAATATTTCAGAAAATATGGCCCGAAAAATGGTACAGTACCTCCATTTTCGGATCCTGAAATTCCCATGGATAGTACCTATAGACCCTCCAATACTCCCCAGAAAATGGGCTAAACGTATGTAAACGTAGTAAAATTATTGGGTTAGCACGCATTTTTTGATGGATATTTAAGGAGGGTCTAGGTAACTGGGAGGTGAAGTGATCAAGTCTGGTTTGGAACCCAAAACTGATGTTTTGATAGGGAAAATGATGATGAAACATCAAGTCAAACCCAAGCACGAACCAGCTTTGGGGGATAACGCGTAACTCCAGTGAGCCAGTTTTGGGGGATAACTCCAACAACACTTTTTCCAACAACAAGTGGGATATTTCGGAGGTTTAATTAACAAGAGTGGCGACTTAAGGATGAAAGATGCAACAGTTTGTCAATTTTCACGGTTTTCTATGGAAAATCACCATGTTCAATTGGTGAATAATCATTTTTAGCATCATAAATCAGCGCTAAATGGGCCATCTATACCATAGCGATGTGAAATTGTCAGAGGGATTTCAGCGGTTTCAGCAAACGACTCCCGAGAAAAAACCGACTACAGCGGAACCGTTCGATAAGAACCGATTAGGAATTTTCCAGCCTACCCTGGGGTTCTTAAGTGCTATAGGTGCGAAATATGGGAATGAGGGTACCCTCAAGTCCTTAATGATCTTAATGGGTTAGTTCTTAACGGGTTCATATGGTGAGGGTTTTGCCGATTCATTTTGGCGTGGTATTAGGTTGCCAAGGATGCGGGTGGAAAAAAAACACTTTTAAGGTCCCGAAAAGTTTTTTGAGGTGCAGGCAGCTAGGGCTGGTGGTCTGTCCCTTTTGCTGGGCAACACCACGTTGCCCCCCTGCTCACGCCGAGCGCACTTTTTTAATGTGAGGAAGGGGAGTCATTACGATGTAACCGCATCTCGACGCGCTGAAGACTTTTTTGAATGTCAAGGGTTTGGGAACACCTGAGACAACATGCATTCAAATCTCTTTGGCCACAATCTTCATTCATCAAAACGCATTTGACTCTGACTTGGTAAAACAAGTCCCAATAATGCGTACAATTCTTGGGGGTTACACTGCAGATGACTACCGCAGTTGCAGTGAGTCATGGGAATGTTCCCTGGAGAAGGCGAAGAGCAATTTGGACAAGCGGCTGGCAGAAGAGCGACTGCTCTTGGGCATGGTACTTCAGTCGTTCTCAGAGGAAATTCCTGATGCGAACCTCACTGGATCAGCCAAACAGCTCATCTCAGATGCTGCAGCCGCTTACACGGAAATGACCCCCTGATTTGCGGAACAAAGACCATTGATTTTAATGGCATTTTGAGAACCGGATGATTTTGCCTTGCAAGGTGCAACAGAAGATCAGCCTTGCATGTGCCCGGAACAAACTACTAGTATCCAATGCAACCTTAGTAATTATCAACATTTAGATAGAACAATTGTCTACCAATATGTCAACTAATGTATATATTCCCTGGAATTCAGAATAGCTTTGGTTTGAGGGCCAATTTATAGATTATCTCCCATGTACAACCCCATCAAATCCCATGCAAGATCCCTGAATTCCCATTATAAGTAGTAATTCCGTTCGATCCCACTAAATCCTAGTAAATCCCATGAATTCCCATGAAAGTCCATTCTAATCCAATTAACACCCATAAATAGAATCCTGTTATAATTCAATGAAATCCCATGGAATTCCCATGGAAATTCCAAGTAAAAATCCCATCAAATCATCATGATATGTCACTAAACCACCATCCATTTCTCACGGAATCACTTCTACTCCAAAGTCTCACCAGATTGCAGAGAGATTTCTCCATGATTCCCCATAAAATCCCGCTTCCCATGTCATGGTTTTTCGTCTCATGGGATTTTTGTCTCATGCGAAATGTTTCATCACCATCCATCACGTTTTTGAGATGATCCCACTAGAACCCATCCATTTCCCATGAAATAAAGAAACAAACGATATAAATATGGGAATCCCATGGAATCCCATGTAAACTCTAATGGAGTTTTGGGAATATCCATATAACTTATAATCCCTTATAAATGGATAAACTTATGGAGTTTACATGGATATTCCCTAATGCATTATAAATCCCTTGTATAATCCCATGTAAACTCCATTTTTAATTCCCAACACATTTGAATACCATGAAAAACATCTTTATTTTTTGTTGAAGTCCCATTAAAATAGATTTAGGGAATGAAAAAACATCATTCTATCTCATGGAATCCCCAATCTCCATTCAAGCACCATTTTTTATTCCCTAAATCCCATTACCCTCTGGTAAACTAACAGGAAACTATGGAAAATCACAATTTTTTAATGGGAAAATCAACTATAAATGGCAATTTTCAATAGCAAACTGTTAGTTTACCAGAGGTTAAATCAACATCGTGTGTGGTCTTCAAATCCCATTCAATCACCATTTCAGGATATATTAAGATGATATTTCTGTATTTAAACACCACAAAACACCAATATAAATCCCATAAGGTATAATTCCATTAAACATTATTATTAATGGGATATTCCTACTAAATCCCATTAAAATATATTAAAATCGTACTAAATCCCATGTAAAATCCTCATTAAAACACAATTTCAGGATATATTAGCTAAGGTTATATATCTAAATTAATCTATACTAAACACCAATAAAACACCAATTTAGATATCGATTCCCAGCAGTTTTTCTAAGGCATCCCGGCATCTCTTGGCCGACGCCCTTCTGGCAGCTACCGGCAGCCTGACTCCCGAGCCGCGGATGGGTTTCAGCTGTTCCTTAGGCGCGGCAACGGGATCCACGGCTTTAACAGTTCGGAATGGTTAGAAGATATGGTATTTTATGGTGATTTAATGGGATTTAATGGTGATTTAATTGGCTTTGGTGGTGATTTTTTTTTGGAAAATTCTGGTAGAATTGTTCATGGAATTCGTGGAGAACTTCATGGTTCATCTCATGGTCAGAATATTGTTGTCGCACTGTTTAGAGAAATCCCTTCCCTAATATGAAATGCTGGTGGTTGGTGGCTTGGAATAATGATCCCAACTGACTAATATTTTTCAGAGGGGTTGAAACCACCAACCAGAATGTTTGGAATAATCCCTTTCCCCTGCGATTAAATAGATGGGAGAATTGTTTGCCACCAATATGAAGCAACCCCAGGAAGATGTCCTTTTCCCATTGGTTGGTTCATGAACAAAGATGGGTTTGTTTACTCGAGTTTACCCCAAACCCGTTTTTTCTATGTTTACCAAAAGGACATTATTAAGCACCCCCCAGAAACCATGGTTTAGTAAGGGATTGGAAAACCTATTTTGGACCATTGCTTGGCAAGTTGGGGGCGTTGAATATTAGGGACCGGGATTATATATTAGGGATAGAAACGAAGAAGCAGCTTATTTATTTTAATTCCGTAACCAAGTACATTATGTAGATTTTCATAGGAATATATATATATACAATATTATGTACAGTATATTTGTTTATCACTGACTCGGGAAATAAGTTTGGACACATCTATCAGATCTATCAACCATCGGGTTTTATTCAACGGTACTAACCAAGGCCTCGTTGGGGAGCCTCCAAAGTCATCGACGACGGTTGGTGGTGACTGGAACCATGGGCTTTTAATAGTGGTTTTCCTGGGGGTTTTCCTGGTGGTTTTCCTGGTGGTTAATAATGGTTAGTGAGAGATCGATATACTGGTTGGTGGCTTCAAACATTTTATGACTTTCAATATATTGGGAATAGTAATCCCAATTTGGGATATCCCACATATGTATTCAACTAACCCAATGGTTGAATTTGAATTGTGATCGCTTGAATCACATACCATTTGATATCACCAAGAATTGGGAACTGAATCTACCGTCTGTCATATAGCGAAAAAGAACTAACTGAGCTCGATGATTTACCAGTTTGCAAACTGTTAGTTTTGCTGGAGGGTAAATCTCTATAATATATATATATATATACATACACATGCGTCCCAGTATATCCCATGATCCCATGATATTGCCATTCAATAGAAATCCAGATCAATCACCATTCATTTTTTCCATGTTTCATGGTTAGTTGTCATGTTAAATCCCATAAGAATCGTTAAATCTCAACGCCACGTAAGCCTCATGGCTTGAGAAAAGATTCCACGTAAGTGGCAGGAGTTGCAGCTATCTACCGTGTTCTGGCGCTGGTCAGTTTGGAGGCACACCTACCATATATAAGGCCTGTGTTTTTTTGAGCTATGTAAGAGAAATTCCCCAAAAATATGGGCTGACCCTCCGGTAATCAAACATGGCAATGGAAGATCACCAATTTATAACAATTTATAGTTGATTTTCCCATTAAAAGCTCCATTTATAGTGGATTTAACCATCAATATCCCATTTCAATGGCCATTTCAGGAGCCTAAAATTGGAGGTACCTACCATATATTTTTGCTCTATTTTTTAGGCCTAAATTTCAGGGAATCTCCCCACAATTCATATGGCCTGAAAAATGGCACAGTACCTCCATCAATTGGATCCTGAAATTCTCATGGGATTTTTCACCATTTTCTGACCATGGATTTCGCCAAGCAAAAATTGCTGGATGAACCAAGAAAATCCAAAATCCTATAATGATCATGGGGGTTTCCATAGTCATGGTGCTACCACCATAGCTGGATGGTCTATTATTAATGGAAAATGGAAAATGCTAATCTAACATGGATGATTCATAGAGGTAGCCGCTATGTCAGGAAACCTTCATACGTTAAAATGTTCAAGAAATTTGAAGAACCAAAGCCAATTTCATGAGAAATGGCTGCTACACATCCCCAGAGTTGATTTGCGGTTTCTAACCAGATAATGTGTTCATGGTGATATTAATATGGGATATTGCAGGGATCATTCTCCACAGCAATGGTGGTAAACTATATGATATTACCCTCCGGTAAACTAACTTACAGTTTGCGAACAGGAAAATTGCCCATTTAGTTCGTTGATTTACCTACTAAAAGTTGTGTTTTCCATAGTTATGTAGACGGTCACCAGAGGGTAAATCTTCATGACATGTTGGTTTAAAAAAGTGTCCACTGATATACTTGTGAATATTCTGGCATCTACATATGTTACATATGGCATAACAAAGTGGTACAGTATAAGATATTATTAAGGCTCTAGCCTTGGCAATTCAACAGGGCGATGGAAGATGACCCATAAAAATAGTTTGATGGTGATGTTCCAGTTACGGTAACGATCAATTTACCGGAGGGTATGATCTTGCCATGATATTGCCATCTATTTCCATCTATGTCCAACGTATATCAGATATTACCCATGATATAACCCATGATATTGCCATGATATAACCCATGATATCAGACTATGTTTAGTGACTATAGTGGGATGTTTGTATTTATTGAACCATGGATGTTTTATGTGATATTGCCATGATATTGCCGTCTCTGTCCACGGTATTATACACCATGTCCCATATATTCCCCTGCTGGTTGGTGGTTTGGAACCATGGAATGGATTATGACTTTCCATTCACTTGGGAATGTCATCATCCCAACTGACGAACTCCATAATTTTTCAGAGGAGTAGGTATACCACCAACCAGCCCTTATATTGCCCTTATATTTCCATGACATGTCCATGATCTTCCCATATTTTCCCCTGAAAAACGTTGCACATCAGGCCGATGCCGGCGAGGGAGTGCTGCCAGGGCATCACTTGGCGCTGCGCTACCAACATTTGGCCACCGTGTGGGTGACACGGCCATGGCGCTGGGATTTGTGCACGAAAAGACGGGGGAGAAGAAACCAAAAGCACATAGGAATCTATGGAAAACTATGGAAATATCTTAGAAATCTATTGAAATCTATGAAACATATGTAAAAATCAGGGAAATATCTGGGAATATGTGGGAACAGAATTTGCTACAGACTGGTGATTTAAACAGTTTGTTATGGAAAATTAACATTTGAGGTAAGTTATCGAACATACTATATACGTCATTGTTGATAGCTTTGTTGCATCATCAGAGGGTAATAAACCAAGAACATGTGGAGAGACAATGGGATATAGCAAGGTGGTGTAATGGGATACGGGACACTATGGAAGCTAGAAGTTACTAAACCAGTTAGTAAATGATTTTTAATCGGGGATACAATGGGTATCCACAAAAACTCACCGGCCATCGCCAATCTGGCCTAAGTAGAACTGGGATCCATAGGAAAACATCGCTGAAGTCAATGGATTGGTGGGACAATTTCCAGGAAAACCATGGAAAACCCATGGAAAACCCAATATTCACTAGGAAAATCATGGAAAATCTATGGTTTCCGGTGAAGATGTTCCCTTAAACCAATCCGTCGCTGAAGGATTTTTCCATCAAAAAACGATGCTTTGAGGTGACCCACGTCTGGGAAAAATATGCACGCCGTGAGGAGCAGCTGGGCGGCTGGGGTGTGGGAGGGATCTTTTTTCGGGGTTTCGGACCCATCACCAGACGTCGAATCTGAGAAACTCGGAAGTTTTTGGATGATGATGATAACTCATATGCGAACCATGGTGCTGGAATATTTACCTGCAAAACTGGGTCATAAACATGGGGTAAATGTTGGTAAATATTCCAGCACCATGGAGCATATGGGTAATGGAAATTGTACAATTGTTACTGCGTTGCTGATTGAAATTGTGATACGTCCCTAAAAATGCTGTCATGCTGACCGAAATTGACAGCCTCACAGAAATGGGTGCCATACACATACCGAAGTCAAACGAACAAACATCAATTTAAGGAGGAAACCGGTGAAACGACTTGTTTTGACTTTTTTTGGCGTTGTTTTAATCTCGGACCAACATGCGGATTTTAGCGACACACATTCCTTGGGATTCCTTGGGTTTTTTGTCAGCGAACATGACCTGGGTCCCACTGGGAGTCTTCCCAAGTACATATCTCTAGATTTGTTTGACTGGTTAGCATATCTCAAGATCAATGGTTATGTTATGAATCCTCTCATGAAGTATTCATGATAGATTTTTATGAGACTGAAACCATCATCAAACGAAAACAGATTTGTTTGAGGGGCTGCGGTGCATTTGATGTCACGCATTTTGATTTGAGGACATGAACATTTTCAGTTTCTTGAACCTTTAGGTTTCAGTCACATGTGTGACTCGGCAAGTGCCGCATGGGAACTTCAACATGTTGACAAAGTTTCCTACATGACATTTCAGCATCACATGTCAAAAGATTCATGACTTGACATCGCATATTGTCAACATGTTTTCATGTCAGAAGTTCCCATTAATCACTTCAAAAGTTTTCGTTGCCACCGCATCTGATCTTCATGCGCCGAGAGTGATGCCGTGAGAGAGGCTTGATCGCCTTCCATTCGCCTTTGACCCTGGCCTGACCTGCACAGACACAGTTTGGCTTCGGGTGCTGCACTGGGATTCTGGTGACTTTGTGCTGCTGCATCGCCTTGATCTTTTGGATCACTCAGGATGTCTGACCTCCCGGTCACACAATTCACAGTGGCCCTGCAGTTTTCTACAGCACCAGAGCAACACGAATGGACGACCTCTCACTTGCTCGACATCTTCCGGCTGAATGACACGGCCTGCGAGATCAACGACTATCTGATGCCTATGGCAACACCTCTTGTCAGACACCTTTGTCCGGCAGTCGAGGTTATGAACCAGTTTTGGGCCCCTATGGGACGAACCCTTACTGGAAACAACGTTATCACATTGCTGTGCTTGACATTGGGATCTACCGCAGAATGATGGATTGCGGCCATGCGTGCAACTTCAGCTATTGCATATGCTTAAACATGGGGTTCTAAGCCAGCTATATTAACCACCGTTGTTATATAGCCACTTACAAAGTGAGATGACCCTCCAAGTATTGGTTGGTTGATAGGGGTGGTGCTTGTATCCCATTATGTTCCAAATATATCCAAATCTATTTGCATGTTAGTATTGATGTGGCCATCGAACCAGAATTGAATATATTTAACCTCTGGTAATTTGGTACATAGCTATTGAAAATACCCCATTTAGTTCGTTGATTTACCTATTCAAAATGGTGATTTTTCATAGTTATGTAAAAGTTTACCAGAGGGTAAATCTTCATGACATGTTGGTTTTAAAAAGTGTCCACTGATATACTTGTGAATATTCTGGCATCTACATATGTTACATATGGCATAACAAAGTGTTACAGCATATGTATCCAAATATATTTGCATGTTTTTTGTTTTACCTCGTTAGATCCCTGTATTGAGCTCGATGATCCTCCAATGTTTTTTGCTTTCCATCGCCAAAATTGAGCTAGTTAATTCCACATGATTTACCCTCTGGCTATGACTAACATAGCCATGGGAAATGGCCCATTTATAGAGGTTCACCTATTATGTAATAGCATGGTGATTTTCCATGGCAAACTGTTAGTCATAACCAGATGGTACCATTTTTGGATGCTTGAATGACCATGTGTTTCGGTGAAATGACACGTTTTGACGGTTGAACGGTTGAACCACTCTGTTTCTTTCTTCAATCCTTAGGTTTCCTGGTTCATCACCATCTGGTTGGTGGTTTGGAACTTTTTTTATTTTTCCATATATTGGGAATTTCATGATCCCAACTGACTTTAACTCCATCATTTTTCAGAGGGGTAGGTATACCACCAACCAGACATAGATGTTACAATGTGAGGCACCCCAGTTATAAGTTGGCTTATAAGCCCCAGTAGCTATAGTTATTTGCCTACCATAAACCATAGTTATTGGAGTTATAAACCAACTTAGATATCTTGGGGGCCTCACATTGTGGTAATGTCACCCTTTTTTTGTGGATTGAATGCTGGAATCCCAGCAATGGTCAGTCAATGGCCAAAATCTCTCCAGACTGACAAGTTTCCAAATCATCCAAGTCATTAAGCATCACTAACCATATAGTAACCATATAGTAACCATATAATAACCATATATTAACCATATAGTAACCATATAATAACCATATAATAACCATATAATAACCATATAATAACCATATAATAACCATATAATATAACCATATAATAACCATATAATATAACCATATAATATGACCATATAATATGACCATATATCAACAGTATATTTAACCCCATATATTCCCCATTTTTTTTGCGCCAGAACGGTGGCGGCCCGGGAGAGGGCTGGGCCTGGTACGACCGCAGCTACATCGACGCGTCGGCCTGGCCCATCGGCTTACAGGTCGATGTTGGTGAACGGGGGTCGAGTGGAACAAGGGGGACGTGTTGGGCCAGCACCATCATCCATATATATATATAATATATATATAATATATATATATATATTGATTCTTATTGCTATTAATGTTATGTTTCTTATTTGTTTGATTATGTTCATTATGTGATATATATATATATATAATAGATACATACGCACTGAAGAGTGATATATATATATATATACATATGATTTTCATGTGCAGTATATATGATAAATAGTTCTTGTTATAGAATATTGAAATATCTATTATGATTTCTAATCTAATTCTATATTAGACGTTTTATTTTTTATATTGTTTTTTGTTGCTAGTGGCTTCTTGTTTACATTGTATATGATGGCTGCTCGAATGGCAGCAAGCACATTCCAGAGTTCAATGCTTGATTGTCAAAGGTGGACAAAGTTTCTGCAGCTAGCCTCTCCAACACTAAGATACACCTTTAAAAACAACCTGATAGCAGGGTCCATGAAAAAAATGGGGGATGGCACCATGTTGCATTATTTCTATGGGAGAAAGTAGATCATTAGCCAAAACAGACACCGTTCGTTAGCATCCCAGGAGCATATTCTAGACATATGGGTGGTAGCTTGGTTGTGTGTGAGCTCGCAAGTTGGACTGGCATATTCCAATATAGATACGTTCGACACTTTAAATTCAATATTATATATATATATACATACATATTATATGGTATATTTATATGTGTGTTCATCTATGTTTACATGGTCATATTTACATTTACATACTATATATATATATATATATATTACATACGTACATATACAAGGTGGGCCCCCCTAGATAAGTTGGTTTGCGACTAGAGAAAAATACCTTGATGACTATAATGCATCCATCTTGTTGTATGGTAAAAATCAATCAACTTCCCTCACCAAAAAAACTGGACATATGTTATGTTTGAAAATAACATATATATATATATATCATATATATATATATTAGATTATATATATGTATATATTTGTACATATATATATATGTATTTTTATCAATATTGCTATTAATGTGATGTTTCTTATTTGTTTTGATTATGTTCATTATTTTACTATGACCCTTGCGGTTTCACTTTCCAGTTCCGCTTGGCTTGGCCGGTCATAGGAGCTGAACGTGGAGATGCATTCGGTCCAGATGACCTTGGCCAAGATGTTTTCGAGCCGCCCGTGACACGACGAAGCAGTGGAGCTTTTGAAATTGGCCCAGGTGTAGTTGCAATATATGGGGAAAAATATGGAGCATATCATGGAATCTGACGAGTTTTCTGTGGCAATAGATGGAAATATATGGGATGAACAGGTCTGGTTCATATATGGAAAGAATATGTGGTTCATATATGGGAACTATATGGAAATATGTTTTTTTTTCATGTTGAAATTTGTGTTGGCTTGAGGATGAGAATGATCCAAGATGAACCGTGAAGTAAATTTAAAACAACCTCACTGGGGCCTCACTGGAATGGTTAGTAGGGGTAACTATCCCCAAGTGACCTTATTTCAGGTTAGTGAAATATCTAATCTACCCGCATATATATATATTTAATATATATATATATATTTAATATATATATATATATATAATATATATATATATATAATATATATACATATGTATAATTACATACGTGATGCGTGATACATGTAATGTATATATATATATATGATGCATATATATATATATGATGCATATATATGATGCATATAATACATATGCAAAATTACAACACAAATTGACCATACTCGACAATCCAATGCCATGAACCATACCCAAAAATATACTTTTTTATGGTGCTTAGATCACCAACCCCGAAATGCTAGGTTTACGGCAGGGTTTCCCACATGTGCTGTGCCCTTAAAATTTTCTGGTGATTGCACGTCATGTTGTTTTACTCTTTCGACTCAAAGTTGTGTCCAGCAGAAAAACAAAACTGAGGCCTCTAGCGAAGTTGACGGACATTACGAATGGTGCATTCGCAAATGGCTTGATGAAGTGGATATAACCCCATATGCGAACCATGGTGCTGGTATATTTTCCTACAAACTAACTGGGTCATAAAAATGGGGTAAATGTTGGGATTATATTCCAGCACCATGGGTTGCATATGGGAACTATAACGGGTAAAAATAACAAAAAACTGGGGGCCTCAGCGCACGGACCACCGCACTATTGATTGGACTGTTGTGGGCGATGGGCGACCATCAAAAATGTGGGGTTTTACCACCCCATCGGCGTGGTGATGTTGTCAATGTGTGATATGTGGTATTTGATACAGTGTTACTAGAGGGTATTCATAGGATACGAACCCATTGACATGAAGGCAAAAACTGAAAATTCAAAGTGATCATGTTGTAGAAGGTGTTGTGTGCCATCAACAAGGGTTTTCAGAAACCCCTGATCAAAATCCACGATCATCCCTAAATCGATCTGGAAGGCTTCCCTTAGTGGGTCAGTGGGTCATATTTTAACCCCGGGGGTTTCTTAAGTCATGGGCGGTCCCCGAGTCACCATGGGTCAATACATTTCTTCATGGCATGGTCTGACTTGAATGATTTGGGGCTCCCCATTTTAGGAAGCCTCCATTTCATTTTCAAGAACCGGTAGCCTCTGGTAAACAAAGATACTGTAGCTATTGAACATGACCATGGTAAATAGGTATTTTTACTTATTAAAAAGGGTGATGTTCCCGTTCGCGAACTTTGCCATAGAAGCAACATACAGTTTTAGTTGATCATTGCACCGTTAAAAGAAAACCTCTTATACAGGATGGGGCCCTCCAGTTTTAAGTTGGTTTATAACCCCATCCAAATATAGTTACTTGCGTATCATACACTATGGTTATTATAGTCATTTGCACCAATTTAGCTATCGAGCTGGGGCCCCATCCTGTAGTTTCTCAGAGGCTAAACACAAAAACCATGGGTGAATCGCCCCAGGCAATTAGAAGTGCCGCAGAGTCGGGATCTCAGAGATGAAACGAGCTTTCAGCTACCAGAAAAATTGGGATCGCTGATCAAAACAAAAGATCGAAAACATGTATAATTATTAATTTTTGTATAATGGAAGTATGGGAATTAAAATATGTATTTAATGTATTTTATAAAAAACATGTCTTTTTTTATTGAATTTTCACCAAGTGTAATTTTTACCGATAATTTGGATTTTGAAGCAACAACGATGGGAATTGAAGCAAGAGAAAAAAGTTCAACCAGCTGAGAGGTGGTTTTTGTTCATCACAAAATGGGATTTAATTAATTTAATTTGTACAAGTGTCCTATTTTGCTAACAAACTTTCTGAACAATATTGTTGATTGATGTTGATTGTTGGCTTCACGCCAGCATGTTCCGATTCAGTCGACCCGGGGCAGCCCTCCAAAAGCTCAAAGTTTCCGCGACCCGAACTTGGCAATTGGCATCGCCAGCGTTTGCCGCCTGGCAGAGATGGACGAATCAAACATAGGTATAGTACAGTCATTTATCGAAATGTGGCTATGGGTCTAAAAGCTTGACTCTTGGAGCTAGACATTTTTTTTCAAATCCCAGATTGGGTTGCAGGTTTTTCTTCGAAGCCTCTGCATTCCCGGGATAACATCCATGGTTTCGTGAAAAATGGGTCGTTAAACCCGTAACCGTTGATTTCATCGCCCCAAATCTTGGAAGGTTGGTCTGGGGTCATATGGCACGTGCAAGCGAAATTGACCCCCCTCTGAGCGCCATGACCTGGGCTCAGGGCGCATGCCAGCACATGACCAGAATGGCATGTTGTGGGCCATTGCTTCCCGACATCTAACATATCTAACCAATGCTGATGAATTTCATGATACTTGTATTGATACTATGTGCATGTGTTAATTGATATCAGTTGTCCAACTGACGTTTTCAGGGTTGAAGTGTAGTGAGATCATTCTGTTGGTCGAGTTGAGCCTAGTTGAAACATGTTGAAACTATGATTTGTGTACCAAACCAGCCCCTTGTGTTTTACCAAAAAGACAACCCTGTTGAAAGGTCAAACTGACGGTCATTGACGTCCCCATATTCACTGAATAATTTCCAATTGTTGGTGCTTGAACCCCCATATTTGCTAGTCATTTTTTGCCACCCCCAAAATGGTTCCAAAACGGTGTAAATAATACCATATTCAACTATGATTTCTGGAGGCGTGTTTCAGATTAGGGGGGAGAGATTGGTCAGCTATTAATAGTGACAAAAAACACCATTAAACCAGATTGAAACCACCTTTTTTCATCCCTAAAACATCTCAAAGCCACATGTTTCATGGTTTTTGTTGGTTAAAGCACCATTTTTGAGTCGCTTCCTGAGGCGCTTATCCACCGGAGAATCCGCTGCCTCGTTATGCAGCGTCCAACCATCGAGCCTACGCACTGCGGCATGGCTATCGTGTCGCGGTTGGAGAAAGGAGTGGAGGGAAGTGGTTGATTGATTGGACGATTGCGATTTAACCATGACACATGTATTTGAGAGATAAGTGATTAAGTGGGTGGTATAGACCATGAATCATGGGAAGGTTTATGACATTGTTTTAACCACATTAGGTAGTATAAATCTGTATATAAATGGAAGTCATCCATGAACAATGGTGTTTTTTCATTGCAATATCATAGAATATCTTGCGATATAATGGGTTAGATATGGCGTTTTATACCCTCCAGTATGATATAGCTCTGGAAGCTATGGCCCATTTAGTTCAATGATCACCTGTTAAACATGGTGATTTCCATAGCAATATTTGTTTTAATGCCAAACCCGGATTGCTGTTTAATTGAGGGGGTCCCATTTGAGCAGCCAAGTATGAACATTTTCAGGGAAAGTTGACATTCTGACATGAATATGTGTCTATTACGTGTCTACTACGTGTCTTTAATATACTTTAAAGTTCTTTTAAAATAATGTACGTACAGGATGGGGCCCCAGTTCGTTAGCTAAGTTGGTTTATAACTACGTACAAAAACCATAGTGTATGATACGCAAATAACATCTTACAACTATATTTCGATGGGGTTATAAAGCAAGAACTGGAGGGCCCCATCCTGTATGCACATATCAATTTCTAAATTGTTATTTCAGGTTTTGTAACCGGCATTCTGTGCTGCCATTCGAGATGGCGACCCACTGAGGATATCGATTGGAGACCCAACAAGTCTCGCCGGAACGTCCTCCGGCATGGGGAAAAGTGACTTGATGGCGGTCTAAGGGTTGGTGAATGATGGATGATGATGGATAATGATGCGGTTTAGCGATGCAATTTAGTGATTGTTAGTGATAGAAAATGATGGATAATGATGGATTTGATGGTAAATGATTGTTTAATGATGGATAATGATGGTTAATCATGGTTAATCATAGTTAATGAGTGTTAAATCACCATTGAGCCATGATTAATTTTCCAGAAGGGGTCCCCATGTGCAGACATCAGACCTTTCACAACTCCACCCCCCATGCATACCCGCTCTCTAATTTCCAACATTGCTCATGGTCGAAGGAATTATCAGCATTGTTTGAAGTTTGAGCAGTGCCAAAGATCTGTTTCAGAATATCACCAACATATTGGTTGATTTAAAATCGAGTTCGTGGGCATTCCCACATTGGATTGTCCAACATCCCGCTAGTTTGATCTTGATAACGGATAACTCGTCAGTAGCCATCCCGATGAAAATTGGGGTTTTTAGCCACTCAAGGGGTTCACCGTTAGATGACGATCCGAACATCCCGTGAAATATGTTTCTATCTAAAAAAAACAGAAATGGTTGGCTACTGGGACCTTATATGATAATCCCGAGTATATAAAGGATAGTAATGGGATAGTACAACCCCCTATCATCATTCAACTTTTAGGGCGTTTGAAACCGCTCACCAACAGGTCATTTAGTGTCTAAAACCATCTAGTTTTGAGGTGGTATTGTGCATCATTTTGAACCTGAACCTGGCACAACAGATAAGTTTGTTGCGAATGGGCAGTTTGTATAGTTATCTTAATTTAGCCAAAGGCAGATAGAGGCTGTGCGGACGGTGGGATTTCTCTGTCTTTACTGTCGACATTTGTCAAATATATATATAATATTCAGAAGCGAGAATAGTTGTGTTGTGTGTTCATGCACTTCCACACTTTCATGTGGCGCATTTTGCTGCACTTATTCAGCCAACGCGCAGTTGTCATTGTATGTTACCCAGTGGCCAATCCCTGTTACCATTGAAAGCCGGTGGTAAAAAAAAATGTGGAAAAGAATAGCCTCTGGCTATGACTAACATAGCCATGGTATAGATGGCCCATAGAAATAGAGGTTTACCTTTTAATAGCATGGTGATTTTCCATGGCTATGTTAAATAACCAGATAGTAGTACTTGATTGACATGATTTTGCCCCCGGCTCTTAGAGAGAGTACAATTGACTAAACTCATCTAAGCATAGTTATGATTTATGACTACCATACATCATCATACATGCCAGTTATCCTAGTTATAAACCAACTTAGCTACCGTTCAGGGGCCCCACATTGAATCAACCAACCACTTTCTTTCAATTCTCTCTTTGCTAAGCACTAGGTTTAACTATGGTTCAAAATGGAGAGAGATGATATGTTTTTAATTAACGGAGTTTAGAAGTCACCGTGTCATCCATCTAACTTTTTCTATAACACTTTATAAGATGTTATAATTACTATGCATATGCATAGATCCCAAATCAGTTAGTTCAACCAACTTCGCCACCACTGAGCTATCGTACGGGGTCGACAGGTGAGGTTGCTGCAACGGCTATTGGAGGAGGTGGGCTTCGATATGGCCGTTTGCTGTTTTTGGGGATCAACCATGAAATTTACGGAGATATCATTAACGCAGATTGTTCGGAATATACTGAGATGTATCACCAACAATATGATTTGGTTTTGTCTGGAAATGGGTTACTGTATACTGTATACCCTAAAGTATCTAAAGTTAGACTTGAGTTTGTTTTGTCCTGGTGAGATTGATGTTAAAAACCAGCGTCTATTTATTTGGCGTACGATGGTCTCGGACCTTCCTGCTTGCCGAAAGAACATGGAGATTTCAACATTAACCGACAAACCCGGCTGCTCATAAAAATAAAAGCCATCAGATTTGGATGGTACGAAATATGTTTATTCATAGCAATATGTTTGTTTATATATATATATACTAATATGTTGTATATTATGTTGTATAATTATTGTGTTGTATATTGTGTTGTTAGTCATTGTTATCAGAGCTATGTTTGCGACTACTATTATTACCATTGTCATGCCGGATAGCATGGATGGACATGAACAAATCGGTAGGGGGACCATGTCACATCATGTCGCTGCGACCTTCGTCTGGCAGGAGCCAGACGTGGACTGGTGGTTGTGGTTTGATTGTGACACCTTCTTCATGAACATGACGGTGCCTGGTTCACAGCGGGATGGGTCACGGCACATCGCAGGCATCACGGGAGTTTTTTTGGGTCATTTTGCGGTCGGACAGAAGTCCCTATGGTATGCTGATCCACGCCGGCAGGATGTATATCTGGTTGGTGGTGACTGGAACATGAATGGATTATGACTTTCCATAAACAGTTGGGAACAATAATCCCAACTGACTTGAACTCATATTTTTCAGAGGGGTTGAATCCACCAACCAGATATTCTTTCTTGAATGAAATAAGCCCCTGACCATAGGTCCGTTTCGGCCATTGTTCCATCCATTCTTAGGTCCCACAATTTTGACCCATACCCCATCTAGCAGTATGTCACGCTATGTCTGAACATGGGATACCCTCTGGTAAACTAACACAACTATGGAAAATCCCATTGGTCATTGTATCTAATCCAATTAGTCATTGGTCAACCGTAATATTGAATATTGCCATTGCTATTGTATATCCTGAAATTTCATTCTGTGTCTCATTCAACACCCATTCACCCATAAACCAGCCATGACAACCCAAGAAATCACCCATTAAACAGCCATAAATAAAGCAACCACCAAAACAGCATTCAACACAGTCATTGAACAGCAAGGTGACCTACCATAACTGCCAAAACTGATGGGAGGGATGGTTTATGATGTTTCTGGCCTTGAAGTCAATTCCACATGACATACATTCACCCAGCAATATGGCTCTTGCAAAGTTGCCATTTCCAATGATTTTCCCATTCAACATGGAGATTTCCAATCCGTATGTTTGGATTTTTGCAGTCAGGATCGTTTTCATTTCCATCTTTGGATACTCGGATACTCACACAACAGATTCTAAGCTACTTCGTAAACATTGGAACTAGTGGCAAGCAATTTCTTCATAGTTAATATTCCATGGAAACCACCATGAAATCCCATTAAATCCCATTAAATCACCATTTCAATTCCATGAAACACGGCAATTTTTTCAGCTCCCCGGGTCACCGTTTGTTCCGGAACCAAGGTGACCCTGGAGTCCATTCTGCAGCGCTACGGAGGGGGCGACGACAACGTTCACTTTCTGGCGGCGGAGGACGTCTGTTGCAGACTGGGGACGGAGTGGGTTTTCCCAGCCAGAACTGGGATATGTTCAGAATGGGAAATGCCCAATGGTTCGTCATGTTTCAGCATCTATTTTTGGTCACCAATGGAAATTTCAGGAGAATTGGTGGCCAAAAATAGATGCCAATTTTGGCAAAAAATCATCAACAATGGGATCTAACCGCCAATGGGGATCATAGTCCACCAATTCACCACCTGATGATTAATTTAACCAGAAGGAATGGCGTTTCAATAACAGAACTACATGCAACAAGGTGATTCAGTACATTACATTACATTACTTACATACATTACTTACATGCACTACTTACATTACTTACATTACTTACATACATTACTTACATGCATTACTTACATACATTACATACATTACATACATTACATACATTACATACATTACATACATTACATTACTTACATTCATTACTTACATATACTTACATACATTACATACAATATATACATTACTTACATACACCACTTTCATACATTACCTTCATTACTTACATACATTACATACATTACATTACTTTCATACATTATATACTTACATACATTACATACATTACTTACATGCATTACTTACATTACTGACCTTACTTACATACATTACATTACTTACATACATGACATACAAAACATTACTTACATACATTACATACATTACATACATTACATTATTTACATACATTACTTTCATACATTACTTACATACATTACTTACGTTACTTTCATACGTTACATACATTACATTATTTTCATACATTACTTACATACATTACTTTCATACATTACATACATTACTTACATACATTACATACATTGCTTACATGCATTACTTCCATTACTTACTTACTTACATACATTACATTACTTACATACATGACATACAAAACATTACTTACATACATTACATACATTACATTACATACATTACATTATTTACATACATTACATTACTTTCATACATTACTTACATACATTACTTACATTACTTTCATACGTTACATACATTACATTATTTTCATACATTACTTACATACATTACTTTCATACATTACATACATTACATACATTACATTACTTACATACATTACTTACAGACATGACTTACATTACATACATTACTTACATGCATTACATACATTGCATTACTTACATACATTACTTACCCACATTACATGCATTACATACATACATTACATTACTTACATACATTACTTACATACATTACATACATTACATTACTTACAGACATTACTTTCATACATTACATACATTACTTACATGCATTACTTACATTACTTACCTTACTTACATACATTACATTACCTACATTACATTACTTACATACATTACTTACATTCATTACTTACACACATACATTACATACATTACTAACATGCATTACATACATTACTTTCATACATTACATACATTACATTACTTTCATTCATTACTTACATACATTACTTTCATTACTTACATTACTTACAAACATTACAGACATTACATTGCTTACATACACTATGTTCATACATTACTTACATTTTTACATACATTACATACATTACATTACTTTCATACATTACATTACTTACATTACATTACTTACATACATTACTCACATTACTTACATGCATTACATACATTACATTACTTACATACATTACTTACATTACTTACATACATCACATTACTTGCATACATTACTTACATACATTACATTACTTACATACATTACATACATCACATTACTTGCATACATTACTTACATTACTTACATACATCACATTACTTGCATACATTACTTACATACATTACATTACTTACATACATTACATACATCACATTACTTGCATACATTACTTACATACATTACTTACAAAGAAATATATTATACACATTCCGTAAATAAGTCATTGTCAATGTGCTTTACTGGAAGCCTTTCGTGACACCGACACCCCTAGCCATGATTTCTACAAATGGAAGGGCTTAAATGGAAAGCGGAAAACATAATGCCATGCAAAAGTGTAGTTTTATATGTTGCCGTGTTAGGTTATTCTTTGCAATATCATACCATACATTAAGATCGATATATGTAATAATGTATTCTTAATCATTGCATCGTCATAATGAAAGAAAATTTTACTGTGGCAAATGTCCGAGTTACAGACAAAAAAGTCACGGAATCCGGACTCCCTTTATGAGCCGCTTTTGTTTGCCGAAAGAAGCGTGGGCAGAAAGAAGCGCTTCCAAGGCAGGTAGCTTGAGGTTGCATCCTCCTGAAGGGCTTTTTGTTTGATCAGGTTTTGTGTTTTTTTTTAAATAGTCCCACTTTTCTGCTGTTCATTCTTTGCTTTTCCGGTTTTTTCCTGCTTTCCTCTTGAAAAGCGTGAGGTTGCATCCTTTGATCTGCCATTTATGGGTACTTTTCCTCTCAAGTCCTAGCTCAGGAAATAAATCCGCATCTTGGACGACGTTTTGCTGATCGAAAACGATCGTTTTGCGAGACTGTCGGTAGTGCCTGCCAGCACGACACTCAGATCACGGGTTGGTCTGTTTGTTTTTTTGCTTCTCTGCTTTTTGCTTCTCTGTTGTTTGCTCTCTGCTTTGTATATTTTCTGCCTTCGTTGTGTATAGGTATGTATGGGTCACATTTTGACTGGATGATATCATCGGAGCCTATCTCCTTCCAGCAAAAGGCGAATTAATATGCACGGCAATGGCAGCTCACAACTAATAATTTCAACCCGAGACTTGCACGAGCCATCAGTTTGCGACATTCCGTTGCTTCTACATGTCACACGCATTCCTTCGATGTCTTATAGCGAATTGTTTCTCTCAAAATTTCGACCAAGGCACGGCCTGGCAGCAGTGGTAGTCATTATTAATCATTTACATTTTTTTTTAAAAAATATTTGCTTATTATTTATAATATATCATTATTGTTTTTCATTTTTTTACCCAAAAAATATACATCCATAAAAATATATAATATTTATTTATTTAAACAACGATGCACAATGTGTGTTGCTCTGTATCCATCCAGGACGCAGCCATGTTGAACACCGGCACGTTCCTTCTCCGCCGCTCCACCTGGAGTCGCGACTTCTTACGCCGCGTTTGGGGGACGCAGGCGTCGCCAGTCCCAGGGAGAAGGGGTGGATTTTGATGGAACAATTGGGGTAACAACAAAGAAAAAATGGATTCATATATGGGATTTGTATGATGTATTTATATGTAATTGTCCAAACTATTGGGATTATATTTGGAGGTTTCCTAAAATGGGGGAAATATCCAATAGCTGGATGGTTTATGATGGAAATTCCATTTATAAATGGATGAGAACTGGGGGTACCCCTATGACTTAGGAAACCACCATATGAAATCATGGAACTACTTTGCCAGGATATATAAAACTACAGTAAATAATATGTGTATATATATATACATGCATACTTGGGTAAATCAACTAGACTATTAGATTAGGTTTTGATATGTTTGTAAAGTTCAATTTGATGATTTACTTATGTTTTTTTGGTAATGAATGATGGATTTTATACTCCGAATTCTGTAGCTGTTTTTCAAGTTTTTTTTTGGGGATGGGATCATAGATATCAAGAAGGTGATTGAGGTGACAAATGCTAAAGAAGGGGATAAACGGATCACCTAAAATGGGGATATGATGGGATATTAGTATCAAAATAAACCAAGAAATGATATGTTAACCACGAAATCAGATGATTTTGAACGACATATTATATGACAATTAAACAACAACCGGAGTGGTGAAACAAAACCGTACGCGTCAAAGAATACAGTAAATTCCACCAATGACAATGTTCAATTCTGGAATTTCCACAAGAAAGGGGTTCCAAAAAAATTGTCGAAGCCTAAAAAGCGGATCATCGGAAAACCATTTCACCATTTCATGTTATCACCTCCAACAGATCCAGTGATGAACCGGTTTGGCAAATTTGCGCGATTTCATCTAATAGCATGAACTACATATGGGTTTGTGTTAGAAAACCTCAATTCCCCCAGGACCATGTTCCCATTACAATTCTTATACATGAAGATCAGTTAAAATCAACCCCTCAATTTTTACAAGTGCCATATATTACCATAAATTGCCATAAATTGCCATAAAATTGCCATAACATTGCCATAAAATTGCCATAACATTGCCATAAAATTGCCATAACATTGCCATCAAATTGCCATAACATTGCCATAAAATTGCCATAACATTGCCATAAAATTGCCATA
>Ga0126342_10004181_pt1 | contig 24439 bp, 17 predicted proteins | sample Cyp1metagenome_FD_92528 | JGI IMG/M metagenome (GOLD analysis project Ga0126342, IMG submission 92528) | Coral microbial communities from Lord Howe Island, Old Settlement Bay, Australia - Cyphastrea 1 metagenome | ecosystem: Host-associated > Invertebrates > Cnidaria > Coral ...
ATGATGAGGATGATGAGGATGATGAGGATGATGAGGATGATGAGGATGATGAGGATGATGAGGATGATGAGGATGATGAGGATGATGAGGATGATGAGGATGATGAGGATGATGAGGATGATGCGGATGATGGGGGTGATGGGGGTGATGGGGATGATGGGGATGATGATGACGAGGAGGAGGCAACACGACCACAACAACTACAGCTACAACTACAACTACAACTACACTACAACAAGCACAACCAAAACTACAACTACAGCTAAAACTACAAATACAACTACAAGTACAACTCCGACTACAACTACAATACATTGGACTACACTACGCTAGATTAGTTACACTAAGTACATAAATTACACTTTACTACACTACACTACAGCGCACACCACTACACTACAGTACACAACACTACAACTACGACTACGACTACAGCTACAGCTACAACTACTACTGTGCTACATGACATTCCGCTACTCTACGCTACTCTAATTACACTACACTACACTGCACTACGTTACTACAAGTACAAGTGCAACTATAGCTACACCACACTACACTAATTGCACTACTACTAGAGCTACAACTACAAGTACACTACAACTACAACTACTACAACTACGCTGCATTACACCACACTACACAACACTACACAACTACAACTGCAACTGCAATTACAACAGCACTACATCAGTGGATTCGCTCTGCCATCCATACATCACAACAACTTTCCTCTCCAAAAAAGTTGTCTATCTTTGAAACTTCCGCCACCGCCGACCGTGCGGTACTACTGGTAGTGATTAATAGTGATTAATAGTGATTTATATGAATATAGATGGGATAATATATCATGGGTTAATATGGTGTGTATATATATATATGGATCAACATTGATTACTATTTCTGGTCGCAACTGGTACCGTGGTTCTCTCAATCAACCATAGCAGCCATAGCAATTGCTGTGTCTCGCACAGATTGGGCCGTCCCGAATGTCCCGCGCGTCAAAGACCAAGAGGTCCGAACCTGGGGCCGTCCCGGGCCGTCCCGGGCCGTCCCTCAATGGGAAGTTTCCAGTCACTGGGATGATCCAAACAAAGGCAGACATCAAAACCATTGGTTATTGCTACTGAAGTAATCCAGCTTAAATAGGATCATTTATAGGTTCAAATAATGTAAGCCATAACAAATCCATCTCAAATCAACCAGTTCAATGGATCATGATATTTGGCGGAATGATTTTCCAAGCAACCGAACGATTCAATAGACATGCAGGTGACCGGGTAAAAACCATCCAATCCTTTGAGATGGCATTGTCCATGGAGGATACCCGAAAATCACTCTCAAATAACAGCCAAATTGATGATAAGTCTCTTGAATTGTTTGTATGCAGGGGTATTAATGTGTGCGTGTGTATAGATGCATGTACATATAAGCGACGCCGCGATTCTGTCAAAGGTGCTGGTTGATTGTTCTGGGCGTGTTCTGATTTTTAAGGCAAAGAGAGATAAAGAAATTACAAGATCGAAACTGGGATTGCAGGAATTTAGTAACCAGCTCCATTCGCAGCAGGCATCTGGCAGCATCTGAGTGCCTGGGCTCTTTTTCCGGCCGTCCACTGAAATACCCACGAGGTAGCCATCGTCCTCGGTGTGGGATCCACTGATTCTGGTGCGACCGCCGGACCGCGACCATCAGATCACTGATATGCCTATGGTGAAGACAGTGATCGCATGGTGTCTGATATGGTCTTCATTCTGATCCCAAGAGATTCCAAGACCACTACCATCTGGTAAACTAACATTACTATGGAAAATCGCCATTTTCAATGGGTAAATCCACTATAAATGGCCATGTTCAATAGCTATGTTAAATTACCAGAGGGTATATGAACTATATGTGAACTCAGCGTTTCTGCCACTGAACGAGAAAACAAAGAACAAGTTTGATGCACTGCAATCCGTCATCAGCTCAGTAAGATATGTAGACCCCAAAGCCTTCAAGTCCACATGTACCCTGAGTTGTTAAGATGATGCACTTGTAGGATCTTGTAGGTGGTTCAATCATACCCCTTTTTACGGCCCTCTGCCCTCGGATGATCCCATTGAATTTTACCCTAGTGAATCCCTTTAAAATCATCCCATTGATTCCCATTGCCTCAGCATCTCCACCATCAGGACAGAAGATCACCTCACCAATGAACTCCGCAGCCTCCGGCCTCAGAACGTCCCAAAAACCCGTCGTGGATATGGCCCGTGCCACAAAATTCCCTGGGCCCTGGGGATTTCAGGGCAGTGTAATGTGAGAAACCCAACACCATAAACCTACCATGACTGCAAATGATGGTTACCACCGTTACCACCCATTTTCTAGTGATTTGGGGGATGATGTGTTGGGGCAGGTTTGCTATCCCAGGCACCTGCTTGGCACATCTCGGCACTGCAATCCATAATACTCAAGCGATTTCTAACGGGAAGCAAAACGATGCCAATACGCTTCAAATGCCACGAATCTCAGCCTTCAAATGCCACCATCCACCTTTCCCACAACTTACAAAGAATCCATTCATACAGGATTCAGCTCCTCTTTCACTAACTTGGTCTAACCACCCCAAACCAGAGGGGATCATGGCCGCCAAAATTGTCACACTCCTGAGCTCGCAGCTTTGGCATTTCCAACACCATCCACTTTTGTGCCCGCGATTTTGATATCCAGGCAGAATCAACAAATCACGCATATCACAGGCGTCATCGTAGCCTTTTTTCGACATATGACTCCCTGGATTGGGGCTCCCCTGTTTTCAGACAAACCGTTTGACCTGCTATCGGACCCCACTTTTTTGACCACCAACTCCGCCAGGACCCCCCACAACCAAATCTGCTGCGGCTCCTTCCCTGTCACATCGACCTTCACCAGACCCTGCAAGGGTGCAGTCACTCCGTCCAAAGCGCTGGTCGCCTGGGACACTCGGAGCGACGGTGGTTGAATCCTTGGGGATAGCAGCCACCAACAAAGCTGCTTTTGGGAAGGCCTGATCCAACAAAGAAACCAACAACCGAGAACCAACAACCGCAAAGTGATTCAAAAAAGACATGAGTCTTCAGCAGAAAAAGAATCTCATTTTCATTTACTGGAAGCATCCTGGACTCCAAAAAACTCTGCCAGAACTCACAGTCTCAGTCCCCTACGCACCATGCAAAACGGTAGGGTTTCGTGCTGTAGGCCGGGTTGATGCTCGGAAAATCCACATGCTGATCTGAGAGCCTTGGTCTGGAGGATGGTCAGCATGATCAGCATGAGCGGGAGTCGCAAGGTGAGGCCTTTTGGTTGTGGTTGTTGCTTTATGAATCCATTAACTATAGTTATTTATATCATGTTACTTGGTGGCTCATCCCTCTTAGTAAGTAGGTTATAACCCCAGTCATAAGTGGATTAACCCTACTTATCCCATTTATAACTGGGGTTATAATCTACTTACTAAGTGGGATGAGCCACCAAGTATATCCCCCCATAAACCCAAGTTAACCAAATTATAAGTCAACTTAGCTATCTAATTATTCAGTCTCACCTTGCAGGCTTTAGATATGGTGTCTCTTCATGCTCAGTCTGCCAAGCACCCACAAAAACCTTGATCTTCTGAGTTCTGTTGATGATTTAGAAAAATGCTGACTTGAGTGCCCTGGGTCGCGCTAGCATCCCCAAGATTGGATCATCGTTGATAAACACTTGCTAACGATATATATATATACATATATATATATACATATATATACATATATATATATATTCCAATCATTATTCAAGGATTATCCAATCATTGTCCAATGATTATCCAATGTATAATTGGACAGACTACATACATGACTTTGGCTTGCCCCCCGGTGGTCACAGTTCACCATCCTGCAGAGGTCCCGGCTCTTGCTTCGTCCAGCTACCAGTGGACTTATCAATCTGCAGGCAAGGAGCATGGTGCACGAAAGGAGCTCAGTGGAAATACCATGGCTATATACTATCTATACTATATAGCTATAAGAGTGGGGAAAATCATCTATGGATACATAATGTGACGGAGGTCTAAATGGGATGTTAATGGAAGACCATCCCATCCCCATACGAGTCACACCCCCCAGAGTCTCCATGGTGGATGTAGAGGATGAAACCACATATGACTGGGACAAGAACCATGGGGGTGTTTAACCCAATAGGGGATCGGGAGGGATGGGATTAAGCTTCCAGGAAAGAAGAAATGACCATAACTCAAGTCTGGAAGCTGTTCCCATCAATGTTTTTCGGCCTGGAGCCCTAAAAAACAACATGTTGCTTCCACCGGTCAAAATTCTGTGCTGAATTTTTCATGGTTCCCCTCCAGTAATCAAACATCGCTGGCGAAATTCCCGAACGATTCATTGTCATTTCCGTGGGAAAATCATCCAACTTTTCATGGGCTACCCTCTGGTAAACATACCAAAAACTATGGAAAATCCACTATTTCTATGGTCATTTTCAATAGCTATGTAACAGTCATTGCCAGAGGCTAATTTGATTGGTTTTTTCGTGCCATGTTTGATGACACAATTTGTGTAGATGATGTTTCCAATATTTAAGTCACGAAAATTGGTTCAAGGGATTTACAGGATGGGTTTCTTACCATGGGTTTCCAAGATTTTCCCCAACAAACCAATCCAAGATTCCCATGATATTCTCATGAAATCCCTATGAAAAAATCCCATTGATTCCCATCATATCCATCATATTCCCATCATATGTGCACAATAGTCTCATTAAATCACACCACAGATCCGTATTATCATCCATGTACTATCCATAAAATCCAAAAATCCCATAAAAATCACTAGTAATCCATAGTAAATCACTATGTGATCCATATTATCATCCATATGGTGGATTTAATGAGACTATTATCATCCATAAAACCCATTAATCCATATCCATAGCACCATCCCTATCGAACAAAAGCACTTCTTTCCACCTCATAGCGCGTGAAGCGGTTGGGATCCAAGGATTCAAGCTCCATGACTTCCCACAACTTGGCGGACAAGTTATGACAGTGACTGAGATCTGTTAGCACCATAATAGTCTCATTAAATCACCATATGGATGATAATATGGATCAAATAGTGATTTAATATGGATTACTAGTGGTTTTTATGGATTTTTTGGATTTTATGGATAGTATATGGATGATAATATGGATCTGTGTTGTGATTTAATGAGACTATTATGCAAATATGATGGGAAGATGATCGATGATACATAATATATGGATGATAATATAACGGTGGATGATAAACGTATGGATGAAAATATGGATGATAAACTGTCAACGCCCTAAAAAACAAGAAAAAACAAATATGTATCATAACCAGATCTGTTTTTTGGGGAAAAAAATGATACTGTACATAACATATGGATGATAAACGCTCAACCCCCCCCAAAAGAAATGCGATGAGATCTGTTGGTCTTGTGAAAACATACTTCATCACAGGAGCAAGGAAAAAAACCTTCCTAGATAACAGATCTTGGAAAAATGATACTCTACACAACATATCGATGAGAAATTGTCAACCTCTTTTACAACCATGAGTGTAAATGAAATTCATTTATACCTTGAGATCATCAAATGGAACATATAGAATTGAAATAGTTGAAACCACATGAAGCACGTCACAAGTCCAATGGCACCTGCAGGTGCAGCCAGGGCACAGGTTTCTGCTGGGCCGAAGCATTCCCCAGCTCCAAACTGGGCGTTCGGACCTCGATGGCTACCCCCAGAATGACCCTATCAAGCAAGGTGCCTTAAAATGTGCCATTTATACCGTAAAATGAAACAAAAGTCTAAATCTTGACCTCAGCCGACTTATAAACGTGCCGTTTCGGGACCTGCTGCTCCTATCACCCCAGTTGCAGCGGAGCAACGAAATCCAGGATCAACTTCTCGTCTTCTTCAAAGCCATTGGCATAGTGGAAGCAGAAGTGTGTGTCCAGGTCGACATATCTGTGCGCAGGATGTTGACATTGCTGGTTCACCCCAGTTATAGCTGGACTCCATCTGGACCAATTCTACTTACCCTACTTATAACTGAGGTTATAACTGAGATGAACCACCAAGTACAGAAGATGTTGGAAACATGTGGATGTTGATCTTTTAGTCAATGGGAACCCGAAGACCATGGAAGGGCAATGCCACGCAACTGGGAGAGGCTACAGCCGGCCTCGCTTCGGAACCATCGCGAGGTACCTTGTGCCATTGACAGAGGATGGAAAGGATGCGTGGGTGAATACAAAATCACATCAAAGGGACACAACGTCTTTGCTTGCAGGCAAATGGATTCAATCTGTTTCGCAAAGATTTCAAACAGAGGCCACAGGAATGATACGTGGCTTCTTCCTCCAACTCACCAACCCAAATCAAACGAAAGAAAGAGAAAAAAAGACAGCAGTCCCAAATCAACCCAAATAGTCCCCAATTCAATCAATCAAATCAACCCAAAAAAAATCGTCCTTTTTGGTGAAACTTGCTGGTGTTCACTGGCTGCTGTCACACTTTCCTAGCACCTTTGCTGTTGCCATCAACGGGCACCAACACCAGCTGCGTAGGCTGCTGCTCGTCGAAGTCGATGGACTCACCCATAGACCTCTTCGGTTGAAGGGAATGGAAGTTATAGCAACTTGGGGCCTGTTATGGGTACATGATTCATTGGATTGGTTTAAGGGATAATCTCTACCCGAAACCATGGTTTTTGCCATTAAATATAGGGTTGCCTGAAAATTTTCCCATAAACCAATTGCATTATGGGTATACTATATACGTATGGATATAAATGGGTATAGTGGGTATATCAACCTATTCTCTGGTGTAATGGGGGTATAATCGCTTGTCACTCCATAATAGAGGTCCCAAAAAACCTTGCCTGCCGGGATGTTGTAGATACTTGTGGATGATGCTTCCTGATGTTTCTTCCACCATTTCCAGTTGTAGCTGTTCGATGTCTATTTTTGAGGTTGCTATCGATGATGGATGATGTTCCAACTACTTGTAGCCTTAAATGATAGATGATGAGAGCTCCCAAATGATGGACAAATCATGGATCATGGGATATAGTTCCTTCTTCCCCCTTTCAAAAAAAAACAAATCTTGAGATTTTGTTCGCCATACCATCACCCAACATTTGACCAACTCACTCCCCACCCGCCTGAAGCCGAGTAATCCTTCCAAGCCGCGCTGCGGAGAAATCTCCACAGGCGCGCGACCTTAGGGCTGGAGAAACGGACCCAAAAAAAAAGCCTCTGGTGTTGTCCTTTTTCCAAAGTTCCCCATGATTCCATGGGTTTAAACATGGAGGTTTTGCTAAGGACCAACTCAGTTTGAAGTAATTTTTGCGGGTTTGGACAAAGAGCAAAGTATTGGGGGAAAATGCAACCAGTGACCCAGCGGTTGGAGTGTTTTCGGGGAGTCCCTGCCAAGAAAATGCACTGAAACTTGCAATCTCTTTTCGAACACCTGCTCTTCTTGTGGAGCCAGGTTGACCTTAGAACTTGATACAGAAACTGTGCTGCCCTCCAGCCCCCAGACTGAGGATGTAGTAGCTGTCAGTTACCAAGAAATCCTGGCAGGGGATACCACCCCTCCGGGTGGGAACTTCAGCCGCAAACAGAGGATTCAAATTGACTTGCTCCGGTAATGCAACATGGATGGCTGGGAAACTCCCTATCAATGGGAAAATCATGGAACTAAATGATTGTCCGTTGCCATGTTACCGGTAGTTTCTATTGAATCTAGGTTCACTAAACATTCACGATTTTCCCACAAGGATTCAGTTCACCAACATATTCCAAGCATGCCAGCCACCACGTGGTAGAAGCCAAAGCCAGGCACTTCCACATCCACGCGCTGCACCAAATCAAAGCCTTCCAGGCTGGGGCGAAACACCTACTGAGCCATTCAAAATACCCGTTCTTGCCCATGAAATACTGGTGATAATTCTCAATCACCCAGCTAGTATAATGTTTTCGTAACTCAACAAGGGTATGTTTTAATGGTTCTATCAAGGCCGCCAACCTTCAGGCGCGAACTCCCAGAAGGAGATGTTGGTGATGCCGGCCACAGGATCTGGCTGATACTGGAATCCCACCTGGGGCGCTCCAAATACGTTGGAAATACCGTGAGCGCAGCCTGGAATTTCCTTCAACCTGCTGTGGATGGGCCAGCGAAATCCTGCACCTGGGATGGTTGACCTATCAATGATGGGATGGAAAAACCACCGTTTTCAACTGGTGATTCGGATGAATCGCTGGCCCATCCACAGTAGGAATTGGTTTTTCCTTGGTTTCAGCGTAACTTTTTGCCGGAAACCATCGATTTTCCCAAGTCCAAGGATTTCCAGTGTTGCCAACATCGCCAGGCCAGCTGCCAGCCTTACGCACGGTCTTAGCATCGAAACGCGGATGCCTCAGAGGTTTTTCTGACCCAATGTTTGGCTATTTAGCCATCTACAAAATAAGCCACTGAATGGGGAGTTACTAAAAGATTCGTTGCTAACCAGTTAAGATTCGTGGGATGATCCTCCTACCCCAACAACCATGTTTTGTTATGCAAAAAAGATCATAGTCCATTGGAAGTAGAGTTTCCCGATGTTCCTACAAGCCCATCTGTTGATGAAGAGTTGTGACTTACACTTTAGTAACTTTAGTACTGTGGTACAGTACAACAGCCCCAAGTTCTAGAAATTAACTCACGTGGATCCCCCAAGGATTGCTACCTATATCCATCTATACCTGCAATGGTACCCCAAAATAACAGGGGGTTGGATTCCATGAATTTCCAATAATAAATCATCATCTTGGGCGGGATTCCATCTTCGACTTCAGCGGTGTATAGTCTGGTAGTTTTAGCCACAACCCCATAATTTTGTTGGTTTTTGCTGCTTGAAACCAGCGAGTTTACCCTCCGGTAATCAAACATGGCAATGAGAAATAACTTAGCTATTATTTATATATATATGTATATTATTTTATTATTAGTGTTATTTATTATTATATATTATTATTATTATCATTATTATTATTATTATATTATTATTATCATCATTTATTATTATTATTATCATCATTTATTGTTATTATCATTATTATTATTATTTATTATTATCATTATTAATATATATCTATATATATATATATATGTATGTATCATGTTTGTCCATGTTTCCATTGGTTGAACCACAGTTTTTGGAAAAACTCCGGACTTGGCCGCGCTGCGCGGTGAAGGTGTCCTTCTTTGTCAAAGATCCGTTGAAGTCGGAGAAGCCCTTGGTGCTCAAACTCAAAGGATCCAACCTCAGCCAGATCTGGGCTGCGACCCCTCAACCTGGTTGGGGTGTTTAACCTGGTATTTAAGTATTTCCTAAAGATTTTAAGTATGTCCTACAGATTTTTGATTCTATTGATTTTAAATATGTCCTAAAGATTTACCCACTGGTTATAAAAAAAACCTGGTTGGTGGTTGACCTACCCCTCTGAAAAATATGAAAGTCAGTTGGGATTATTCTTCCCAACTGAATGGAAAAATAAAAAATGTTCCAAACCACCAACCAGTTGACCATTTCGGGGAAAATGATGGATTTTGGACCATAGGTTTACCTGTGGATTTAAGGTGTGTCCATGTAAATGTTCTGACAAACCCATGAGGGTCACACCTGAGGTTAATGGACCCACGAGTTTTGCGGAAAGAACTTGCAGGACACAGGAGTTGTTTGGGGTCCCTGTAAAGTTTCCCTTAAGCCGGGTCTATAGACGTCATCCCAAAGGGGTGTGTGGGTCACAGATCACTCAGTGGATCAACGTCGGAAATATCTCCATCCAACGACAAGTGGACGATGTTTGCCAGAAACCCAAGTGAGTCTGGGATCTAACCCACGCAACTCATGAAGGGCATAACATGGCATAACCGAAACAACAAGCCACAGGAGTCAACTGGACGTGGTTCAGTTGGATCTGGCTATGTAGTCTTGGGAAATTCTACAGCTAGCCAAGCAGCTCCATGGGCAGGCCACCTTCCCACAGGGCGAACAGCCGACCTGGCGCTGGTGCTGCATTGGAGCTGAAGAGTATGGATACAACCAACATAAACCTACGTATGGTCCTATGTGTCTTATATGTTTTTATTTTTATCATCATCGTCCACTGGTCCACTTGTTTTTTTCCACTTTTGTTGGGTAAATCCGGTAAATCTGCCCAGCTTTTTCTTCACGGACACCCAGCTGGTGCGGCGAAGCGCCGCGGCTTCGCTTGCCTGCCCAATGCATCACGTTGGTGTTGGCCAGGTTCTTGACCCTCATGTCAAAAGCCTGGCATCACCCACCAACATGGCCTGGCCTGGCCAAGTCAGCACATGGAAACTGTTGAAAATAGGTTGGATCCTCAAAAAAAGACTGGTTAAGCAGATATGCCCTCTGGTAAAGTAACATAGCTATGGAAAATCACCATTTTTAATGGCTAAATCCACTATTTCTATGGCCATGTTCAAGTTCGCAAACTGTAAACGTTTACCAGAGGGTACCCCATTCGATAGATCATTTCACCACACCAGCCATCTATCGACATCCCAGCTGCATTGGCCAAAAATCCACCCGACTTCTGCGAGAATTGGCCGCGGTAGAGCCTCGGAAGCGTGACAAATTCTGCCAGAAATGAGGGATTTGCCCCCGGCCTTCATTGGAAGATTGATGAAGATTGAAATGTTATACCGTTTATACCTTTGAATTTATGATATGTATGGCTTCTCCCCAGTTTTTGAGGAAAAAATTGTCAAAGATCCCCCAGGTTGACGCAGAATGGCCACCCAACATCTTTTTCGCTTCCAGCTCCTCCACAAAGCCAGGAGTGCGGACGTAGCGATTCCTGATGCGGCGGCAACGTGATGAATCACGATGCCAGCAACCTTTTTGTGCACCAACGTCAAGAACATTTTTTTGAGGGGGGGTTATTTGGGGATTGTTTTGTCAAGCACAAAACTGAAATGTTCGGTGATTTGGGGATTCCTCTTACCCATCATGGTGAGGTCGTTGTGAGGTCGCTATATACCTGGAAAACCATAAAGACAAAATGTTCTGTCCGTACGGGTTTTGACATTTTTTTTGTCCGGTACGATTTTTTCCAAATACGGCCATGTCCGGCTGCAAACCCTCTACTTACATCAGTAGTTTTCCTGAAATCTTGGATTTGTCGGACTGGTTCCGACAGTATGAGTGTCTCGTCTAGAGAAACCAGTTTACACTGCTGCCAAGTGAAACCAGTAAAAAATCCTCTCAGCATGTTTTTCAAGTTGAAATCGGTCACACCTTGTGCTATTTGGACATATCATAGCAACCCCCAGAAAGTGTCAAAACGGTTCAATTCAATCACCAGCAAATCTAGAGGGTTTTACCACTTTTCTTTGGGGGTTCTTTAAATAACGTGATCCAACCATCTCCATTATGGGTTATCCCATTTGTAGTTGGAAAATACGCCCCAGTTGCCAACCACAGCCATCACCGTCACCCCCAGAACGCCATGCCTGAAATGCGCATGGCCGGTACCATCGAAAGTCACGGCGCAAACCTCAGTCGATCGCTTCCAGCTCAGTCGCTACGAATCAGTCGGGTTTTCTCGTAGTCCAGAGCTATACCCTCTGGGAATTTCACACTGCTATGGAAGATGACAAATACCCTCTGGTAAACTCACATAACTATGGAAAATCACCATTTTTTATGGGTAAATCAACTATAAATGACCATTTTCAATAGCTATGTTAAATTACCAGGAGGGTACATGATTAAAAAGAAAGCAAGGACAATTTGCCGAGTTGAAAAGTTGAAATGCTGACTTTCCAGAGCTTTGTTATATTTTTAGGGGGGCATCCAATGCTATGGTTTGTCAAAAATGTCAAGAAGAATCGGAAACCCCCAACTCATCTCAAATCCGATGGTACAAGTCATAGTATATAAGAAATTGTCCCATCAATGGCAATATTCGTTGGAGTTAAAAAACCACCACTTCTGCTCCCATTGTTCTTGTCATTCTTCATGATTCTTCGTGTTTCTTCTGGGGAATGTAGTCAATGTAGTCAATCCCTACATTGTGCTGGGTGTAGCATTGGACATGATGACATAAGCACATCGCACACCACTTTTGAATGTCGAAAAAGTCAACAACGACCATCTTGCTCGTCTCAACTGTCGCAGCTCTGAAGCGTTGCTTGCTCCACAGATCGCCGGCGCTCTTGCTTCCCATCACCCCGAAGCCTAACTCTCGTGCCACAGCTCCGAATGGTCGCCACAGAAAGTTCAACTTCTGCCACAGAAATGGCCTCTTCCACCTAAATGCTTGGCCATATTTTTGGAAGCCTCTCACTCTTCAGTGGTCTCCAGAGGTCTCCAGAGGTCTCCAGAGGTCTGCAAGTTTGTTCCTCCAGCTTTGTCCAGATGCCATGCTCGGAACAATCCAAGGACGATCATCAGAGAGAAGGAGACTTCACTCGCATAAAATCTGCCTTTGCCAAGAAAAACTTGTGCCAATTCCACCGCTGCAGGGAAGCTTCACGGGTCAGCCACTGCAGTTGAGGGCCCAACCTTGGGTTACAAGACGCAACAAGGGCGGACGTATGCACGCCTAGTAACAACATAAATGGGTGTGTCTGAAAATAGTGTACCCCTACACCCAATGGTTAATGATCATTATCCCTATTAAATGGCTATAATTGGGAATATACCCTATTTTCAGACAAACCCAAATAAAGATATTGAGTGTACCTGATGAGTGGTTTCAACCTAGAGCCATTGGTCTTCATCGGAGATCAACAGCAACCATATTTTTTGTTGCATTCCGCTCAAGCGAGGCCTGGTCAATAGGGATGCCCCCTTCATGGCTTATGATCTTGGCCGGTATATATAACCCCCGCAACAGTCAGCAACCAACAGTGGTTTTGAACAGCACTGAACAGCCCATCATTGCGATTCGAGACGAAACCAGGTCCGAGTCGCTTGAACTTGAAATCCTCCCAAACTTTTCGCTCCGGCATTGTCCAAGCGAGCTCTGCGACGGCAAGGAGTCGTGGAAATAGCATCTCCTGCCACAAAGACGTCGCAGGAATTCCTCATATTCACAAACTGGGGAGAGTTACCCGTGAAAGAAAAAGACTGCGAAAATGAGAAAAATTGCCAATTTGAATAGGGAAAAGCTGACTAAACGACTATAAACCATCGAACTTGTTGGCATCCTACTTGGAGACAGACCCAAAATACTAGAGCTCACATGAGTGCAGTTGCCTCTTTTTTCAAAAAAACTGAAAAAAAAAAAAGTTCTAACATGTTCTAACCATGGCCAATCGCCCCAACTGCCAGGCAGCTTCCGTCCACCCGCCTGCGCGCGTTCTTCGGACTCCACCGTCTCCGTCCACAGATTCGCCTGGACGCCACGCAGCCGCTGCACCGCATCCGCCTGGAGCCCGAGGCGTTTCAAGCGCTCCAGCGGCTCGTAGTCGTAGACCCGGTGCAAGGGCAAAGCAGGGGCTGCCCAGTAGAGACCCCTAATGTCAACAGAAAGGGGGAACCAACACTGATATTAGGGCATACAATTGATATAATATATATATATATTATATATTATATATATATAATCTATATATATACATATATATATAACAACAGTATGATTTGACAACAGCCCTATAGTATTGTATAGTCTGGTTCTATCTCAGGTCACCCTTCCCAGTACCTTGACAGAATTATTTGAGTCTTCACACAGCATGTGCGATCAGTTTGAAGACGCTCGTGGTGTACAACTCCAAAAACAAATCACAGCCTGACTCTCATCATGACACATCCATGTGAATAAATATTTGACCCAACAAGCTTTACAAGAACTTGTCGATCTGCCGATTTCTGGCAAGCAGCTTGTCTTCGAAGTTGAGATCCTGCACGATGTCCAGGTACAAGAAATGAGCAGGACACAAGATGATGTCCAACCCAACATTCGCTGCCTGCACTGCAAATCTCTCATCATCTTTCCATGCCATCGCTGCTGGCCGGGGATCTGCGTTCGGAACAACTCCGCTGTTTCCTGCAGGACAAGGCAAGAGACCCTGAGGAAAATGTTGCCTTGAAACCACATCATATGTTGTGATGGAGAGCGTGGCGCTGGTGAAAGAGCCATTCTCCAAGAAACAAGTGAGCCAATCTTGTCTGTGAATTTAACCCAAACATATATATGTCGTATTGGATCATCATCCCAAATCACCAGGTGAATTCAAATCATCATCCCAAACCACCAGGTGATTTTTTTTTACATCTGAAGAATCACCAGACTTGTTCCATGGTCAGAATTTCCCATCGCCGCATCCGCCCCATCCAGCACCACAACTCGTCCTGAGAAGGCTTCCTCCCATGCCAGCATCGCGCGGCCGCGCGCCCCCAGGAACTCTTGCAGCCAGGCCGCCAGCATCGCCTTCAGCCGCTCCTGGGGCCGAAAGCGACCACACGAGTTTAACCACACCAAAAATGTCAATATCCAAACAACTCTCACTTAACAGGGCATATGTTTCACTCTTTTCTTATCTTCCAACTCTGGAATTTTCATGAATTTTCCAACTCAAAATCAACAAATCGCCAACTTGTCGAAACCCCAAATCGGCCATCAACATCTCCTCCTCCTCCGGCTGTTGGCTCCAAGCCCTGGCTGGAATCTCATCCATCCCCACGTGCACGGGCCCCGGGAACAGCTCCAGCACCTCGATCAGCACCGCCTCCAAAAACGCGAAGGTCACCTCCGCGCGGACGTCCAAAACGTTGCCGCGGAAGCCTGGGAGAAGTTGAACCCGGGATTATGATGCCATATATATATAGATATATAGATATAGTCATCCCCAAATAGATGGAAAAGTAAATCCCTACTAATTTGATGGTGATTTACTTTTCCATCTATTTGGGGATGACTATATATTGGTATTATAAAATATAGGCATATCTAATAGTGGTTATAATACCAATAATAGTGATTATATATGGTTATATGATGGGATTGTTATATAGATATAACATAACTGGTTGGTGGTTGACCTACCCCTCTGAAAAATGATGGAGTTCGTCAGTTGGGATGATTAGTCCCAACTGAATGGAAAAATAAAGAATGTTCCAAACCACCAACCAGATAAAAAAGAAAAAAGACAACTGGGAGGTTGACCATGAAACATGGCTATCTACAGCTTTTACCAACACATGGCCAAGGAAAATGTGGGCATTTTTTGGTATTTTTGGGGGTAATTGAGTGGGAATTGAATGGTAATCCACATATTTTGATAGATGTTCACCATTTACCACTCATTTGCCTCTGTAGGTTATGATTGTCCAGCTTCTTTCGGATTTGTCCGCTGGGCTGCTGCCGCTTAAGCTGTTTGGCTGGAATCCAAGAGTTTCGAGATGTAAACATACATACAAAATCATAGAAATGTATTCAAAAAACTGGAAGACGCTCATCCCATAGACATCTCCAAACACTTTTCAGAAGCACCGTGCCGTGCCTTGCACACTGCGCGGAGCCTTTCGTTTCTCCACCGTTTTGGCCAACTCTGGGAGCGCCTGCAGGGCGGCGTAGCAGTGCCCAGGGACGTCGATCTCGGGGACCACGGTGATGCCACGCTGCTCAGCATAGCGCAGCACCTCCCGGACGTCGTCGTGGCTATAAAAGCCGCCATACCTCAGGGAGACCATGGTTTTTCGGTGACTCGGGGGAAACCTTTGGATTAAAATCTTTGAAATTTGAAATATTAGAAGTTAGGCTGGATTCAGTGCTAACATCGATCCACAGAAAATAGTTTGCACCATGTCCCCTGCCAGTCTCACATGGATACCCTCTGGTAAACTAACATAACTATGGAAAATCATCATTTTTAATGGGAAAATCCACTATTTCTATGGTCATTTTCAATAGCTATGTTAGTCATTACCAGAGGGTATCATCTCTGGATCACGTCGCAGCACCTCCTCGGGTCGCCACCATACTGTGGCTCGATGACGTGGCCGCGGCCACGGAAGGCACCGTGCGTTGTCAGGTTGGGCAAAGATTTGATCTCCAACCTCCAGCCCTCATCGTCAGTGAGGTGCCAATGGAAGACATTCAGTTTGTAGAAAAACATCCAATCCTGAGCTTCAAAAACATTGGATGGTCAGGGGAAATCCTTTTTTGTTTAGTGAGAAAATCAGATTTTCGATGGATTATCAAATATTTTCTCTGTCTACAATCTCTGAAGGGATATTTGAACTCCAGACTTGGTTTCGGTTTATCGGTTGATCAAACCAACACAATGTAACTTGAAACCGCAAGAGACCAGGAGCAGTTTCGCACCCTTTGCGTTTGTGGTTGGGTTGCTTGATGTGTCTCATGAAAGAATCTTGGGAGAGTAACGTAGCTGTTCCAGGTATATGGAACATAGACAGGATCTACAGGGATTGTTCAAACCACAAGTGTAAAGCATGATTTGGCAAATCATAGATCTGTAATTACTATATATACATATATACATGTGTGTGTGCCAAAAAAGAAATTGCTAAGAAACGCGACGCCTGTGACGAAGTATGGTCTTGGTTAAGCCATTCAGCCCAATGATGGGCAAATCAATCAGCAATACATGACTGCTTATATAATCAATGTACAATGTCTCCTTGAGCAAGATAAGCCAAGACTCAAGACCCACCGAGCTGCACATTTCACTTGCTTCTTTATTGCAGTATATGTCCGAAATCCATATCTATCCAAAAATACATATATATATATATAAATAAACACAAACAAACAAAAAAAACTCACCAGCCCAACAAATGCCATTGGCTAAATGATATTGTTCATCTCCATGTTTTTTGTGATATCACCGACTCAAACTCAGCCCCAAGTCAACCAAGTCATCCAAGTCATCCAAGTCTCCAACAAGCGCTTCACGAAGCTCACGGGGAAGAAGTGCCTGGCCACGTCCAGCATCAGTCCCCGGTGTCCAAAGCGCGGCCGGTCGCGCAAGATCTGCGCAGGGACGCGCGGCCAGCCTTCAGCCAGGGCAATGCCGAAGAGCTGACGGATGCTGGCGACGCCACGGAGGAAGCCTTCCTGGAGGTGGTGACCAGTGGTTAAGGGAGCCTTAGAAAATATGGTAGCATTCCTTGTCTCAGGATGAAATCCCTATCTTTCCTTCATTTTCCCAAGAATCTCACGGTTCACCCCGCTGCTCACTACAAGCGGCTCATAGTTCACCAAAATTGTGTTTAATCCCAATATCTCATCTTAATCTATCTTATGGAGCTGAAAATCCCATAGTTCCCAAGAAAAATCACCCCAGTCCCCATGACCTGCCCGGTCCTTGGTGCCGGCCAGCAGCTCCAGGAATTCATCCTCGATGCGCAGCTCGTAGGCCTCGCCCAGCAACTCTTCGGAGAGTCCCAGGGACCACGTCCTTCGCGCCGAGGCGTCACCAGGAGACGGCCACAATGGCGCGCCAGGAGGCCATACCTGGAGCCACTCCTGGCGTTGGAGTCATCTTTCCCATCCCAAAAACCATCTAATCAGTTTGAAACTATCCAAGACTCAACCAAGACTCAACCAACATCATCTGGCAGTGTGTCAAAACCTTGTACCCCTGGTGAACATCAAAATAGCTGGTAAATGGATGTTCATCCCACTAAAAATGTATCTATAGGTATTGACCCATACCCATCTAGAAAATCATCCCAAAATCACCATCCCATCCCAACCCCCCAACGATCTCCTTCAGCAGTTCCGCCGCCGTCTGCGCCTCCGTCACCGCCTTTAGCTCCACCGGCGCCTGCAGCCCGGCGCTGAGCGCGAAGCCCGGCATCGTCGGCAGCGGCGACACGGCTGCAGCCTGCGGGACGCCAGGGAAGGTCGGCAACTCCAGGGGAGCCAGGCGCACCTCACGGCAGATTAGCCAGTGATTGGCAGTGATTTGGATGATTTTTGGGTGCTTTTTGGATGATTTGGATAATTATTCATGGATCTTGGAGGATTTTTGGGATTAAGATGATGCAGAAATGATCCATTCTTGCATGATCCCCAAAATCCAATATGATTATCTTGGATTATCTTGGATATGAGGAAAATTGGATCTTGGAAAATTGTTGGATATGATGATCCCCAAATGATCCAAATCGGAGGCCCCGAAAATCATACAAGTCACAGTAGTTATAAATTTAAGTAGGGAAAACAAAGTTTGGAGTAGTCTGATTTCTCCTATTTTCGAGAACACCCAGATAGACTAAACAAACGAAAAAGCCAAAAATGGAGGTCTTAAGAACATGTGTGGTACACAAAAACATCAACCCAAATGATCCACCATGACCAAACTTTGGGTGGGAAAAAAACATATAGACAATAGGCAATAATCAAGTTAGGGTTGAGATATAAAAAACTTTTTTTTTGAATCCGTGTCACCTGTGACTCACCCGGCAGTGCCAGCTGCACGTCGTAGATCTGCTCCTTCGAGTCTTCCGTGCACACGATGTGCAGGGCACGAGGGAGGTCCGACCTCGCCACAACCAGGTGCAACTGGATGCCAATATTTAGAAAATAAGCCCATGTTGAAACTGGAATAGTGGAGTAGCCCAGTAATGTTTTTTAATTGCTTTATAGAAAATGAGCCCATTTACTGGATTTTGAACATTTAGAAACCTCAAATAAGCCCATTCTGGGCTTCCCCCTACTCACAAAGCTTGTAAAATCGCCAGGTCATTGGGGATCCCGCAAGTGCCGCATGGATGGAGCTGCCAATTCCACCACAAAGGCTTTCACGTTGCCCGGGCTCAGGATCTCTGCCACTGAGGGTAGACACACCTGGGCCCACTGGGATGCTGAAGAGCAATTGGAAGTCTCTACCACAATTTCCGACTGTATTTGGCATATATGGATGCATATGGTTGATTTATGTTGATTTCATACCCATTCAAATGTGCCATTTTTGGTCCCCCAGTTTTTCTTCCGTTGTGTCCCCATCTGGCCACAAAAGGATTAGCTACTTATAGGTATATTAGTCCCTCGCCATATCACATATTTAGAACATTTTACCCATAAAATATTCCCATAGCTGGTTGTTTAATCATTTACCTCCCATGTTTTTTGGGTTAAACATTCTACTTTCCCAGGTCATATTGTTTGAGACCCATTTGTTGGTTGTCAACTAATCCAATATGTACCTCACTCATATCCGTACCTATTGTGTGTAAGCAGGTAAATTATCCCCAGAAACGCTTTAAGAAATAATATATTGTATATGGAATTATCAATGCTGCATACCATAATGCATAAATACATATATCATAATAGCATACTGTATACAGTCATCCTGGAGAAAGTAGTAGAATCTTGTCATATCAAAACATCCATACTAAAATTCCATATTCATCCATATTGTACTCCGACGGATGACAGTTACAAATGGACAAATGTGCTAAAACCAATTTCAGAAACCATCCCCAAGTCATCACCAATTTTATGGATGCTATAAACCATCCAAAAAGGGTGGTTCATTATTGCATACAATGCGTACTTGGCGTTACTTGGAGGATCATCCCACTTAGTAAATGCATGGTGATCGTAACACTGGTGATCATGCCATCAATGGATTGGTTTAAGGGAAAATCTTCAGGAAACCCCCATATTTAATGGTAAAAACCATGGTTTCCGGTAGAGATTTTCCCTCAATCCAATGACTGGATGCCAGTGGCTTCTCCCATCTATGGAAATTTCTTCACCACTTCTACGACCACTTCGTGATCTTGGTGTCCCCACATAGCTGCCGCTGTTGCTGGCCATGGGCCTTCGCAGTACCACGGCCTTCATCCAGGTGAAGCACAGTTGCCAGGGCCCTTGGACCAAAGGCGCGTCGAAGGCGCTGGCGATGCTCAGAGTCACCACGGAACCTACGGCATCTTCGTCCACCAAGACCTCGAAAAGGCTGGAAAAATGATGGGAAAACCATGGAAAAAAATGCTAAACAATCTAAAACACCTGACTTTCTGGGAAAATTGCAAAAATTCAGCCACAACATTGGGAAAACTATGAAAAAACCATGTTTTTTTAGGAACATGGTTGAAAAAACATGGGAAAACATGTTTTTGGGGTGAAATTGCTGCGAAAAATGTGAACATGGGCTTGAAATGGCTTGAAAAATGGTGGAAATTCGAGAAAAGAACATGAAGAACACATGTGTTTTCCGAGACTTGTGGGAACCATGGAAGTTGTGATAAGGTGGGATGACATCAGAATCTGTTTCTAGCATGCACCTAGAGATTTTGTGGCAATGGGACGTCTTCACATACCAAGCTTGGGGAATGCGGCAGAGACAGAACCACATGCCTGGACTGCAGCTGTGAAGAAGCTTCTCGCCGTGTCATTCTGTGGGTTCAGGCAGCTCTCTGATCCTGCTATCTGCGGGAGTTGTGAAAGCCACACACCGAATGCAAACAAGAACATGGTGTGTGGCAGCGCGCTGCGCCATTGCTCAACCAACCAGAATATCAGTCTTGCAGCCTTTGAACAAATATGACACAAACTAGACTTGTGCCAGGTAGTCAAGACTTTGCACATGGGGAATACAGCATTATACAGTCTGTGTTAGAACTGAGTCCAGGAACAAATCATGAGTTGATCCTTGTGTGACATGAAATTAGTTCAAGCAAACAACATGAGCAGCCAATTACACAAATACATATGAGACTACCGCATGGATTCTGAGCTTGAAAGGCAGATCCATAGAATTTATCAGCATGCGGTTTCTGTTCAGCTGGATGAGACTCAATGGGTAGTTTCGATGTCTTGCTTCGATCAGCTATCTTCCTAATCATAATCTTTCTAATCCGTCTATTTTCATCAATCAACCGCTGCTTCTCGGGGTGAAACCGAAACCCTTTCAGCTGGCACCCCATCGCCCTGCTCGGCTTCCCTGCCATGCCATCTCCATCAAAGGGATGCATGATTTGATCGTCGCCCACCTCAGGTACGGAAGATGCCCCAACAAGGATAGGCCACCGGGTTTTACAACTAGGCCAGCCTGGCCTGGATTTGTAGTGGATAAATCTCGATAAATCTATTTATAGTTGGTCATAAACCAACAGACCCAACAGACCCGGGGGCACCATTAACTCGCACAACTCGGTAATTTACCGCATCCGGCCGCACCTTGAACTTCGCCGGGCCGTTGCGGAAGTAACTTCCGCGTAAGCCTTTTGGCAAGGCCTGCGGCGATGGCTGGACTTCCCATGTGTTGATCAATGGATGGATTTTCTCAACGGCCATCTCAGGAACCTAAATTGGAGGTACTTACCATATAAGGCCTTATAAGGCCTATTTTTCAGGCCTAAATTTCAGGGAAATATCCCCACAAAATATGGCCAGAAATATGGTACTAACGTACCTCCATTTTAGTATCCTGAAATTCCCATTGATTTTCCATTCGGAACACTTTTTCCCCAAGGTATGGAGATTCTCCAGATGAATCTCAATCTCGATCGCGTGGAACCTGCAAATTCTGGTTGCGAATTTGAAAAGATGAAACACATGTGTAGATCAAATATAATACACAGTGTATAATATATAATTATATGTATATATATATAATATATATATGACTATAACACATCTTGCAACCCTTGTTGACACCCAGTAACCTCTGAGAAAATCCTCCATCACCCAGTGGCCTCAGAATAGAGGCTGCAACAGGTTTCCTCCTGGGCCTCAGTCTGCTCATCACATGCAGGGAAGATGATGCATTTTTTCCCTGCAAATCTACAGGAAAAAACTTGGAGTATATATATATAATATAATATATATATAATATATATATATATGGACAAAATCGGACAGCTGGCAAAACAACGAACAAAGGTAGATCTGGAAGATTTCATGTCTCCGTCTTGGACCTCAAATTCATGTTTGCAGCCAAATATATGGGGTTGCTGTAAATTGTCCCACTATATGCAGGTTTTCTCCCACTATATCCGATATCCCCATTAATTCCAAAAAAAAACACATGTTCATATTCATATTCCGATCTTTGTAACGGGACTCCTCTACTCCCAGCATTTTCGATCAGGGCCCTGGACTGAGTTGTATCCCTGAATCCAAGCCTGATCTGGACCCCGGCGGGTTTACCGTCATCAAAGGTGTTGAAAAGTTGCACTAGAGATGGATCTTGGATCTAAAATCTTATCTGGTTGGTGGTATACCTACCCCTCTGAAAAATATGAGTTCGTCAGTTGGGATCATTATTCCCAATATATGGGAAAATAAAATTCATGTTCCAAACCACCAACCAGTTATAGATTGATGATCCAAAGTTTTTCATAATACATATGATAGATCTATAGTTTTCAACCATCTATAATCTATAATCTATATATGATTCTATGAAGATATTGTAGATCCTTGAACATATGATGGATCTTGGAGGGATGGCATATGATTGATATGACAAAATGTTGTAGCTATATCATCTTTTGTGCGTAGCATAACACCCAAAAAAAGATCTGGTCGGAAGAAACTGAGTCATCAGAAAGGTTAGGAAAACAATAATGGGAGACATGGATATATGCACAAGAAATACGAACAGAAAACATGATTGTGTTACCCACTCTACAGAAACTCGCAGCGATGGGAATAGAACTGGTTCAAAGCCTGTGCCCCACAGGCTTTAGAGGCCAACATCCCCGGGATGACGCCTCTCGGTCATATCCTCGCTTATCCGTCACCTCTGATGTCTCCTACCACTTCGGGGCATCGGCTGATGAGGTCTTGGGCAAGAACTGAGACGTCGCAAAAAGGTCAGGAAAGAATCACTTGGGAAAAAATTGTTCGTTAAATCCCATCAACATTAACAATGACTAGTTTACAAACCATTAACATTAAGTCCTTAACCATTACATATCATTATCATTATATCATGAAATCCATTATATCATTACATCCATGAAGTCATTAACCATTACGTATCATTACATCCAGGACCATTAACCATTAACATTAACCATTAACCATTAACATTAACCATTAACCATTAACATTAACCATTAACATTAACCATTAACATTAACCATTAACATTAACCATTAACATTAACCATTAACATTAACATTAACCATTAACATTAACCATTAACCATTAACATTAACCATTAACATTAACCATTAACATTAACCATCAACATTAACCATTAACATTAACCATTAACATTAACCATTAACATTAACCATTAACCATTAACCATCAACCATTAACCATCAACCATTAACCATCAACCATTAACCATTAACCATTAACCATTAACCATTAACCATTAACATTAACCATTAACCATTAACCATTAACCATTAACCATTAACCATTAACCATCAACCATTAACCATTAACCATTAACCATTTACCATTAACCATTTACCATTAACCATTAACATTAACCATTAACCATTAACCATTAACCATTAACCATCAACCATTAACCATTAACCATTAACCATTAACCATTAACCATTAACCATTAACCATTAACCATCAACCATTAACCATTAACCATTTACCATTAACCATTAACCATTAACCATCAACCATTAACCATTGACCATTAACCATTAACCATTAACCATTAACCATTAACATTCACCATTAACCATTAACCATCAACCATTAACCATTAACCATTAACCATTAACCATTAACCATTAACATTAACCATTAACCATTAACCATTAACCATTAACCATCAACCATTAACCATTAACCATTAACCATCAACCATTAACCATTAACCATTAACCATTAACATTAACCATTAACCATTAACCATTAACCATTAACCATTAACCATTAACATTAACCATTAACATTAACCATTAACCATTAACCATTAACATTAACCATTAACATTAACCATTAACATTAACCATTAACCATTAACCATTTACCACTAACCATTAACCATTAACCATCAACCATTAACCATTAACCATTAACCATTAACCATTAACCATTAACCATTAACCATTAACCATTAACCATTAACCATTAACCATCAACCATTTACCATTAACCATTAACCATTAACCATTAACCATTAACCATTAACAATTAACCATTAACCATTAACCATTAACCATCGACCATTAACAATTAACCATTAACCATTAACCATTAACCATTAACCATCAACCATTAACCATTAACCATTAACCATCAACCATTAACCATTAACCATTAACCATTAACCATTAACCACTAACCATTAACCATTAACATTAACCATTAACCATTAACCATTAACCATTAACCATTAACCATTAACCATTAACCATTAACCATTAACCATTAACCATTAACCATTAACCATTAACCATTAACC
>Ga0126342_10004182_pt1 | contig 24438 bp, 23 predicted proteins | sample Cyp1metagenome_FD_92528 | JGI IMG/M metagenome (GOLD analysis project Ga0126342, IMG submission 92528) | Coral microbial communities from Lord Howe Island, Old Settlement Bay, Australia - Cyphastrea 1 metagenome | ecosystem: Host-associated > Invertebrates > Cnidaria > Coral ...
CAGATATCATGGAAACCATAAAAACCATGGAAAACCGCAGAGAAAAATAGAAACCATGGAAACCATGGCACAGAGTGTGTCGCGTTTCAAAATGAGTAATAAAGTCGCGTTTCAAATTGAGTACTATCCCGCGTTCTAAAACGAAACCTTTCCCCCCAAAATACCCCAAACACATTTCCGCGGCACCATCAAAGAGACCCACATCGGTGGGGCAGATCCAATATTTGTGTAAAGCAACATTGAGATGGACATTAGGGAATGATGTTCGTACATGGCCGTATGTGACATAAGAACCAAACAAGAAAAGGCCAAAACCGCCTGAACAAACGGCATGTTCATATCGTTTTCATGCGTATCTGTACACGTTCTATCATGGGATTCAACTCAGGGGCCTTGGGCATGGTGGAATGATTCAAGCTCCTTGGCTCCTAATTGTTGTCAGGAATATGGATGCAACCATAGTTCCGTTCACCGCTCCCAACCACCAGATGCTCAAAAATGGAACATCACCCATATATCGATGGATTTTTCCATTCAAACCTCCATTTACTTTGGCGATTTCCCATATGTTTCTCATCTTTTCCCGTGATTACTGACTGATTACTGAACATTTAAAAAGTCCGGAATCCACCAATCTCCAGATTTTTCACCAAGAAAACAACCATAAATAACCACCAAGGTGCCGTTGTCTTTTTATAGTTTGGCACCTTTTGGAAGAGCGCGTCATTGGCCAACTTCGCAGCCTTAGATGGCTGGGAAATCTGCGTACGAATGGACATTGAAATGGGAAAATCATCGATGTTCCTGCGAGCCATGCTTGATTGCCAAAGGATGCATGGAAATACTGCTGGAAATATAATCGAAATACATGCAAATAGCATTCTTCCGCTATCCGTTCTTCAATGTTTCGAATGCGTGCTATAACAGCGGTTGCAGAAATCTCAGCGCGGCTAGATATCCTGGTCAGCTGTACCAAGGAAAAACTGGTTCATCACCCCCAACCGTCGGACTGTCCGTTACAAATCAAGCATCCTCGGAAACATAAACCACCATCATCATCTCCATCATCATCATCATCATCATCATCATCAGTTCTATTATTGATACTTATAGATTTGCAGATTACTATTATACTGCTATTAAGAGTAGTATACAGTAGTACTTCCATCATCATGACCTTATCACAACAGCTGATCATCCTAAAATCCAGCCATCCATCAATCCTCATCCGCCAAAGAAAAATGATGACGACCCAGCGACGTATTGCTGCATGTCCACTTCCGCTAGGGGCGCGATGTCCTGGCTTGATCCGCCCAGGTGGAAAAACGACCCAACGGGGATGGATCTGTTTATCATCCGAATGTGCATTTTGGAACATCAAATGGGCCCGATGTTCAACTCACCTTGGGGGATTCTGGGATCTGGAAATGGATGGTTTAATTTAGAACCTCATTCTTCCCAGAAAAAAGGCTATGGTTCTGTCTCTGTGTGGAAAAAAAACATTTGAGCAGCGTTGAAAACCCTCACATAATGGATTGTGATATCATGTGATAATCCCCAAACAAATAACTCGGGGAGTGTATCATGTGCATAATCCATCATAATCCATCATAATCCCCTACGATCATCAACCGGGCTTTAGCAGCTGCTCATTTGTCCTCCTTGAAGTGGTCCCACTCTTCTTGGGACAGCTCCGAGCCTGGCTGACGCAGCGACTGGAATGAGCATGGACTCATCATGCAAGTATCGATGGATGGGTTTAATCGGTTCAGGTTTTTTTTGTTTTTTGGTGCAACCCCAAAATTGATGGTAAACATCAGAAACTTCGAAATGTGCGGTAAATGTCCTGTCTTCCAACCTGGAAACACGTTACACGTTTCTATCCTTTTGGGTTGCTATACAGGATGTTTCTTACCCCCTGTATATAATAGGAGGTTTCTGTAGATTCTCCCTTACACCAGTCCTGGGAAAGCAGGGGGAGAATCAGAAACTAGTCAAAATGATTCAAACCACGAAGCAAAAACAAAGTATTCTCAACAATCCAAATGTATCCGCATGTGGCTATGGCTGAAGATTGTTTGAGCCCAAGAGGTTGTGGTGAGCATATTTCGAGCCATTACCCAAACCTTTGGGTAATTCTCCAAGAAATGGGTTGGTTCTTACCAAAAATCATGAAAACTCTGCGGTTGTCAAGGTCTGATATTACCCTGCGAAGTTGCTCGATCTAAGTCCTCGAGTCCCCATCCGTAAAAACTCCCCAGTTCTTGGTTTATGGTAATCAAATCTGGAAATCGAAAAATCCCTCCCTTTTGTTCGCTGATTTCCCCAGCTAGAAACCTCCAACATGTAGGGATTTTATGGGATTTTAGCGTGTTTTCTCATAGTTTTTCCCCATGTTTCTCCCATTCAACGCTGGGAGAAATCCCTGCGTTTTTCCACGCTGACACCGCAACGGACCGTGGGATGTCCCACCTCGAAACAAGGACAGATTCGCAGGTTTCACCTTGGCAGCAAGATGCGGTGGCGATAAGTGCCGACCGCCTATGCTTTAAATCATACATTGTGTCGATGATGACGATGATGATGAAGATGATGATGATGATGATGACGATGACGATGACGATGATCATGATGACGATGATGATGATGATGACGATGATGACGATGATGATGATGATGATGATGACGATGATGATGATGATGATGACGATGACGATGATGATGATGACGATGATGATGATGATGGCGATGACGATGACGATGACGATGATCATGATGACGATGATGATGATGATGGTGATGATGATGATGATGATGATGATGATGATGATGATGATGATGATGATGCGGATGATGATGATGATGATGAGGATGATGATGATGATGATGATGATGCGGATGATGATGATGATGAGGAGGATGATGATGATGATGATGATGACGATGACGGTGATGATCAATGATGATGGTGGTGATGATGATGATGATGATGATGAGGATGAGGATGATGATGATGATGATGACGATGACGATGACGGTGATGATCAATGATGATGGTGGTGATGATGATGATGATGAGGAGGAGGAGTAGCAGTCGTAGTCGTAGTACAGCTTGAGTATTGTACAAGAATTCACTGTATAAGAATTGTGGGGCTCGAATCCAAGGCGGGCTACATATTTTCAGCTATACCAAACACATAATACTTTAAGAAATTGAGGGATCCTGGAATAGAATTGCAAAATTCTTAAATTACTGCTTATACGTGAGGTTTGCAATTCCCCTTTGCGGTTCATTTTTTTGCGGCGTGCCCCCCTATGGTCTTATGGGACGAAATCGGGCTTTGCAGAAAAACAATTGTTCAAGCTCCGAAATGTTTTTTTCGCACATGCTTGGACTGCTTCCAGTCGGACCTGGAACATTGTTTACCCAATAACTCGGTGAAAAGAGCCACCCCGACACAAGCAAGCCACCCCGACGGTCCTTTGCACCAAGAAAACGACATATTGACAGACCCTGTCAGATGCCTAAAAAGCCACTCACCAGGAGTCGAACCTCCGCCTTGAAGACACTGACCATTACGCTACAGGAGCCTTGCCTTCAATGAATTTTGTTTTCTCATTCTCTCTCTCTCTCTCTTTGCTTTGGCTGCAAAGGGCTGGGTTTAGCATGGGTTGCAGTTGCGGAAAAACAATTTTTCAGGCTCTAAAAAATTGTTTTTTCCGCACTGCTCTTATGACACGTAGAGAAGCCCAGCTTTGCAAAAGAAAAGGCTCTAAAAAATGTTTTTTTCCGCGCTGCTCTCATGAAACTCAGACAAGCCCGGCTTTCAAAAAAAAAAATCAGGCTCTAAGAAATCATTTTTTCGCATGCCTCTTGTCAAATCTGCCAACTCCACCTCGTTACCTCGTTTAAGCTCGCTCCAACTTGTGCAGATGCATGCAATACATAACTAAGAATGCCCTAAGAATTTGAGGGACCCTCGTCCTGTTGTGGTGTAAATTTGCCTGCGTCTAAAATAAGATTTTGAGGGACCCTGGGCCTCAAGCTTTCGGATTCTTAACCAGCGCTCGGGCTGTAGTAGGATTAAGAGTAGCAGTAGCAGTAGCAGTAGCAGTAGCAGTAGCAGCATTATTAGTATTATCATTATTAGTATTCTCACATAACATTTATAATACGTACATTCATAATATAATATAGTGCTATTATTATGATTGTTTCTGTTACATTTACTCAAAGTTTACAAACATTTACGCCCAAGTGTTCAACACTTGGATTTGGGATGTCAGATTTCTTGTTGATTCCATCCGATACTGGGGGTTGTCTCCTGTTTCGTGGGTGAAAGGCCATTCGAATTGTATACTACGCCCCAGCTTCATCAACCAACATTGCCACCGAGGTAGATGCCTAGATGCCCTTCAAAACATGCCTCCAATGACCAATCATTCACTAAGGTTCCAATGGTGTTCAAAAACTCGCTTCCGGCCTATGAAACCATCATTTTCATGCTCGAACCGAAAATGTGGCTCTTTTTAAACCGATGAAACGCCATATTTTGGGGTTGTTCCCATCCGTAAATCCTTAAGTTATAGTGAGGTCCAAGCCGCCAGATTCCCCTGAAACTCGTCCACAAAGGCATGGATGCAGGCCGCTAACAAGTCCTCGGGGACGGGCGACCGGGATTGGGATAATTGGGGGGGGGAACTTCACGGGAAAAATCATGGAAAATCCTGAAATGATCCTGCTGACTGGACTACCAAGTAGGCAAAACTGTGAATTACTGTGATTTACATTGATTTACTATGATTTATATACTGAAACCCCACCCCCCCAAAGCGAAGCCCTCAATCATCTTTGGGTTTGAGGGCTTGGCAACCACCACCAAGTTTGGGGAGCATCTACAGCATTGTGGGGGTAAATGAAGGTCACCTTTGGGGTTCCGCAAGCTGTTACAGGAGGATGGATTTTGCACGATTTTGCACTGCTAGTTTGGTTTAGATTCAGACATGCCTCAACAGGTTTCAGGGCGGAGGAGGCTTGATTGTATGTTGCCTTGTTGGTTGGCTGCGTCATTTTTGACACACTCTTGCAATCCGAGTTGGATACTTGAGGGAACCAAACACAATGATATTCTATTTGGACACTTCAATCAATTTGACTTTCCCGCCGCGAGAGACGGCAGTGAACCGACCCACTGGCAATCGAACATGGACAATCTCCTGCTTGTATCCTTTTATATTCTTTGGACATAGTGACATAGCTGATGTTCATAGATGTTTCCTACGACATAAAAATCATGGGGGGGTCCCACTGCTATGGTTGATGACCAGAGCGTAATCAACCCCTGCAGGTGGATTGTTGGTGCCCAGTTTGAGAAACAGCATCAGCCACCTTTTCTGGCAGTATCCATCCTGCAAGTTTGATGATCCCGCTAGCCTGCACGTATTTTTAGCGGTGGATGCCTTGCCAACAAGAAGTATTGCAGTAATCAACTTCGTTGCAATGGTGGCTGCTTCTTGCTTGATATTATCAGTGCACCACCATATTTCATATTCATACTGCCAAACTCATTGAGACACAAATTCCCTTCTCTCTCATCATGCGTTGGCCTTTGTTCCTGATGGGTGGCTCGACCACCAATACGCGGATGTTCAGTCAATGATTGACGTAATCTAACACTGCTACGGAAAATCCACCATTTAGAACGATTTTCCCATTCAAATACCGCTTTGTAAGGGTTTTCCCAGCTAGCAATGTTAGATTACCAGAATCTCAGCAGGTATACCTTTCAAGTGAACAACTTACAATACTACCCATGGCCTGTGACCCCCCCCCCCCTTCCGACCATTCCTTCTGGTGGTTATCCTTGTCCCTGCATGTCCCACTCAATGGATGCCCATTCTCTATGGGTCAGAAACCCAAATATTCTCAATGATAACTCTCAGTTTTGAATCCCATTATATTCATCAATTACGTCATTATATATATATATATATATATCATATTAGATCCAATGAAATTCCTCTTCCGCCCATGTCTATGATGTTCAGCCCTATCAAACCCGATTGTACAATAGCTTACATCATGTTTACCATCGCCTCTAGAATTGGTTGAAGGGAAATTATTAGATATTATTAGGACCCCAGGCTAATCTATGGGAAAAACATGGAAAAACACTGCTTTCCTGAGGTTTGTTCCTTCACTCCATCTGGTCAAATATGGTTAAATCATACTTCACCAACCTGAAACCAGGTGATTTTGCCATGGCTCCCCAGGCTAACCTGTCGGTGGTTTGTAAGCCATTCAACTTGAAAATGCTTGGGGGAATCAGATGAATCACCATCTACCAATTAAGCTAAGAGATTCTGATCATCTTGATTCCTATCCTATTATGTCATATATAATCATATATATATATATACATCCATTATTATCCATTGATATCCCATTTTTGTACCATAAAAGATCCATTGATCTCCCATTTTCGTCACCTCTGACGTCATGGCTCGGAGCGCTCCGCCAGGGATTGCGCCAGGGTGGGCGACGCGAAGCTGTCGGCGCTGGCGGTGACGGGATGACCTTTCCTCGGGTCACCGGGTCGTCACCAGCGCTGCTGTTACGGTCACCCGGTTATGTGGATGTGGGTCAAAATGGAAGACCTAGGGGACCACAGATGTTAGTCTAGTTTAATATTAACCATCCAATTATTGGGGTACCTAATTTTGACCCATACCCATGTAACGATGGTTCTACCAATCTACAGTTAAGAGTTTTAAGCAACTAATAAGTTTAGTTGATAAATATAGTTGTAACGTTTGGTATATAACTATTTTTTAGAAATACACCAAATGATGTAACTAGCCTTAAAAAACTCATCTATAGTGATATGTAAGCCCTGTAATTATAGCTAATCTATAACTATAATTAATTATCAACTTATAACTTGCCAGGAACTGCACGAACCCAAGAAGGTTGTAGGGTTAAGGTTGTACCTGAACATTCTATGGTATATATCACCATCAGATATGGATATTTATTCATTCATTCGTTTGTTTTATTTATATAAATATAATATTTGTATTATATATATATGATATATATTTACAATATAATATATATACGTATATATATATAATTGCATGCTTGTGTAGATTGTTTTCATTGCTGTTACAGGGATATGTGAAAAAAAACGTCAACACCCAACATATCATTGCGACCAGGCCCCACACTTTCCGCCATCGGCCAACTGGCCATGGGGATTTGATGCGGTATGGGGGGTTCCTAAAATGGGGGTACCATGGGGTACCCCAAAACCGCGGGTTTCAATACTAAAATGGTCTAATTTCGGATGACTGGGGAGTACCCCTATTTTAGGAATCCCCCTAACTTTTGGATATTTACTTGAGATATAACCTTGAGCCATCTTCAATAATTTTGAGCCAAACCCATAAACATCATAAACGCATATAAATGAAAGAAATGATCGTTCTTCTGGTGGCATTCTCCTCGCACTTCGCATTGAAGCAATGAACCTTCCTCCGGTTTGCCCTAGTCGGATGTGGGTTTGTCTGAAGATACGGCACCCGCAGATCAACTGATTAATCATCGTTTGGCCAATGGGGGGGTACTGTATATGAATTATATTATATATGCCCCATTTTCAGAGACACCCACGTGATGAATCTGTCGAAGCCTTGAAGCCCCAGTCACTCGCGGCCAAAGAAGACAAATTTCGAGATGTCCACCAAAGGGCGAACCTGTGACCGCAAAAATATATAAAAATATGCCTGAAAAGCCACGAAAAATTACACTCTTAATCCAGAAAATGAATGAAAATGATGATTGAATGGTGATGAACCAGTGGATTTGGGGGTGCCCCATTTCCAGACAAACCCATCTCAAGCTTTCTCCTCCTTGCAATGTGATTTTTTCCTCCTCTGCGATGAAGCGTATCATGTTGCCTGGATGATCACCAGGAATCCTTCAAATTTGGTCCATTCTATTTCGATTCCTGCAAGAAGCTCCTCCAACCCCACCATTCTTTGGGCGGCTCCTGGCTGTAGAGATATCGATACTCCGCCAAACGAGCCGTCAGACTTTCACCCTTCCCGGGGCATTCGACCCATGACACGTGGTAGGTGGCGATCGGAAAGCGAGGAGCCTACGTGGCCAATCTTGGATACCCTGCAAAAAAGAACGTGGCTGTTATAGATGATATGTGATATGATGTTATATGATGTTATACAATGTTATATGATGTTATATGATGCTATAGATGTTGGATGATGTATTATACAGTATATTCCCATTAAGGATTTTAATATCATCGAAGTATATTGAAGCACTAAACCATCCACACCCAGCCTTCTTCAATTCCTTCTCGAAGGTGCGGGTCATAGGGTGTCCAGAAACGAAGCTCTGGTTGGTGTCCAAATCGCAGGGTGCAGTCTCCGGATGCGAATTCACCCAGTGCTCATCGGAAAAGCGGCCACGGCCAACACACCAGGGCGCTCCATTGTGGCGGCCGAGGAAGTCGCTGTCCATCTTCTCGCGGAATTTTTTGGGATCGATGAGTTTGGCAATGTATCCGCAACGTGCCGCCCACATGTTACCGGGGGTGTGCGGGTGCGGCACAGGCGTCATTCGGCTCGAACACACGTTGCATGTCTTTGGCATGTGCATGCACTCCTTCGAAAGAGCCCCCGAGGTCAAGTAGTAGCGATCAGTGGCAGCTTGGCCCTTCCATTTGTGAAAGGAACCCTTGGAGTGCAAATACACCACCAACTGCTCTGGGTCTGTGCCATTGTGCTTACAGAAGGACCAAAGGTCGTGTAAGGTCAACTCCTCAAAGCCTTGATCATAGTGGGCGATGAGCTTTGTTCTTTCTGCCAGCTGTTTGGACAACTTCAGACGTGAAAGGTCCTTCAAAGCCCCTATGGAATTGATGCGAATTTCTTTGTCCAGGGGATGATCCACCAAGTTCAGCTGCTCATGAACAATCTTTCTGACCCTTGGGATATCCTTCTTTGTTTTGATGAAGAGGTTGTAGAAAATCACAGCCCCCGGAGCCGACTTCCTGGCTTTCTGTGTCTTCTCATCGATCTGCAACAGCCCAGTGCCATCAGTGCCATCGCCATCGTCATCCCGGTGACAGGATCCCAAGGATCCCAAGGCGACAGCACAGAGGAACCAAAGCCGCATGGCGATTCGAAACGGATTCGGCGATTCGGTCAATAGGCTTGGCTTTTGAAAAGGACCATAGAAAAAAAATTGGGACACCATTGGGTTTTTCCAGCACTGAAGATAGATTTTCCCTTCAATAACTCTGGGACAAAAGATGACAAAAGACGTTCAAGCTGGAAAATGATCGAAAATGAGGGGCACTAGAAGTGAGTTTCCATGATATTCTCCTACAAATTGCCATTTAAGAAGAGGTTTCGTTCGAATTCCAAATGACACCAGTGAGATTTGGGACCCGTCATCCCAATAATCAACCGCAGTTGGTCACGAAAAAAAGAGAATCCCCAAGTTGGGCTTATTCTTTGGATTTCTTTGGTATTTGTGTCCTTTTGCAACATTTTCTGAATTTTCACAGCATCTATCGCTCCACTTTGATCCTTTCCCCACCCACAGCCACACCAATCGCTTCAAGGAACGGTGCAAAGCTTCCCTCGGCGCACAATGAAATGCCAAATGTCCAGCATGATCAATACATGGCTTTGTCTAAAGTGGAGATATAATCGGATGTTTAGGGATTTAATGGGAATAGAATAGAGGATATATAATGAGCATATAATGGGATGATATATCACAGATAATGATTTTATATGATACATTCTGAGATATATGTTAATAGGGAAAACGACGACAAACCATCAAATTTGAGGGTTTGCCGTGGTGTTCCCTCTATTTTCCCCGTTGGTGACTCGCAAGATCTCGCAAGATCTGGGTCCGTGGAAGTTGGGCTCCCTTGGGTTCCCGTGGCAAGGGTGTCATCATGGTTCATGGCAAAGAATATATATATATGAATATATTAGTTTGTTTTGCCATGATGAACCATGATGAACCATAATTTTGGCCAAAACTATAACGCAATTATTAGATCTATTCGTTTGTTTTGGCCAGTCACACAGGAAAGAAAGGAACCTAAAGGATCCTAAAGGAACCTAATCCCATTCTATGGTCCCAAATAATCATTTGGTTTCATCCCCCACAGCCAGGTTTCTGGATGTTTCTGGTGGGTCTTCATATGTCATTCTTACCACAGAGTCACAACTTGCGGGAGCCCGAGAATATCCAAGAATGGCCCAAGAACCCAAGAACAATTTTCTTGGCACCGCCGGTGTGCATCAAAACCCTGTTGTTCATCCCAAAAGGCCCAAAAGTCAATGGCCTTCATCCCAAATTCATCATATTCATCCCCAAATAGCTGGATATTCATTGTTCCTCACCCAATTTGCCGATGGTCAGAAGGGTCACCAATGCTTCCAAGGGGCCGATGTAATCGTAGTCGAAGGGGCCGGGCGCCGCCTCCTTGACACAGGCCAGCTAAGCAAAGTTAATAAAACACAACAAAATTGTCATCAACGTATATAAAAATGTAATATGAAACATAGAACGCTGAGTTGGAAGATAAGACCATATCCTTCTTTTCTCCAAATTCCATACTTCCACCTTTTCTTTACCAAGTTCCAACCATGCTCCAAACGTATAAGAGTAAACGACATCATTTCGCCCCAACCAAAATGGCTTCCAGTCGAGAACGTCCCCGGATCCTCTTTTCGGAGGGTGCAGCCCTGCGTGTTGAAGCTCCCTGTGTACATCACTACCTGAGCACTCGGATGTGAGGGATGGCTTGGTTGGATTTCACCCAACCTAGGTTCTTCATGGTTCTTCTTGATATTTGGTTGGTTGGTTCGTTGGTCGGTTGGCTGGCTGGTTGGCTGGTTGGTTGGTGGTCAAGTTCAGATCTTTTCGAGATGTTTTTAGTGTGCAAACAGACATCCTCCAGTTGAGTGGTCCCCTCTGGACCGGATTTCCACCCCGAAGAAAAGGAGCAGCTCCGCTAAAAAACATGCTTGTGATGATGGAAGCGGGAGAATGGTCAAAGCACCACGTGGCTGGCATGCAACCTCCAAAATCGTCTTGAATTTATCCATCGTGCTTAGTTGTTGGCATGCAATTGTCCCCTCTGTAGAGAATCAAGAAGCAGCTTTCGGCTTTCGGTCTCAAGCTCTCTAATTAGTCAGATTGCCAGAAACTAGGAGCATTTTTTCCCCCTACTGAAAACCAACATCGCTAAGGAAATGACTTTGGAAGATCTTCCAATGAATTTCATTGTCTTGGTTTAGTTGGGAAAATCGACAGGAAACCATTGGTTTTCTCACTAAATATCATGGGTTTCCTGTAATTTCTTTTCAAGCAATTCCGGGAGAATTCCAACTGGCGGCTTTTTCAGGCTCCATGTGAGTCAAAGTTGTTGCCCCAAAAAGATTCGATACAACAAATTGCCATCTCATTTCGTGACAGACTTACAGAGCCAAAGAAATCAAAAGATCCCGACCCAATGACATCCATCAAATATGGGTGACATTCCAAGCGTTGCCACTACCGACATTTTCGTCGACCAATATTCCCATGTTTCTTGATGAATTAAATCCCAATATCTTATCAATCATATCAATCACCTTCCTTTTGTTGCTTGTGATCCCAACTTTTCTGAACAAGTCGACTCCTGGCTCTTGCTGCACTTTTCCGCACTTTTGGTCAAGTGAAATCCCCTCTACTCTATCTGTTTCTATGACTTCAACGTTCCCCTTTTGATCACCCGGATTCAGCACCGGGGCACGTTGGCCTTCTGGCACAGCGCCTCCCAGCCTTTCGGATGGTCCCTCTCGATCCCCTGCAACCTCGGATGGGAAACGGTAGCTATTGAAGCCATGGCCCAGTCGAAATCGTGGATTTACCATGATTTACCCATTAAAAATGATGATTTACCCATTAAAAATGGTGATTTTCCAGTTCGCTATGTAAACGTTTTCCAGAGGCTACTTGGATGTTCATCCAAAAAAGGGTGTTTGCTGTGAATCTTCGCAAAAGATGGGGGACGATTCAAGGTACTGTGCTGTAAGTTGTCCATCCAGCTGATGCGAATAGACAATAGGGAAATCGTTGACCTGCTCGGGACACGAAAAATATCCACTCCTGTCCAGGTAATCCTAACATGAATCCCTTCTCCAAAAAACATGAAATGAAGACCCCCATCCCCAAACCATAAACGGGAAAGTTCTCTCTTCATTGGGGGGCCATCTCGGGAAATTCGATTGGGAAAGTGATTACTGCGAGATGAAGACCTGCTGCCCAGCAACAACTCGCCAAACAGACCACGTCCGGGAGAAATGAAGTAGACCTCAGATACTCCCAAACATCACTTCTGGAAAACATCTGTTGCGTGGTGAATCCATCTAGATGTTGGGTGATCAATTTCCCATCTTTTCATGGCTACCTCACCATGAACTTCGCCATGGAGCCAGTTCGTATTACCCTATAGCCATCAACCAATCATGATTAAGTAAGGATATACAGTAATATAACCATCAACCAGCCACCATTTGGAGGATATCTCTATAATTATAATAATATAAACCAGTCATGTATGGGATATCATGGGATATCATGGGATATCTCTATATATGACCACCATTTGGATTCATTTCCCCTGTTGGGAACGCGCACACATCATTTCGACGAACAGGGCCTGACGAGGGGTCTGGGCATGTTCTCCGAGCCACGTCTACGACTTCATTGCTGTCTGACAAGGCCACATCAACGATGTCCTGCACCCGAGGCCGCGGCCGCGGAATGGAGCGCATCCAAAAGCCATAAACGAACATCTAGTGTAAAATAACCATATAGCCAATATATAACATTATATATAACCAATATTAATGAAATGATCCGCAACCTGTTCTTGTCATGAACTGCGTTGGGGAATCTGTCTCTGTTGCTTCAACTTCTTAGAGCCGTTTCCATCATTAAAGTATTAAAGAAAAGCAGCAGTTTCTCATAGAACAACTCGCGTAGTTTTGTCAAAGCAACATCTTCGCATCTTTCTCCAAAGGGAACTAGAAAAACTCACTGACTGTACAGCAACCCCCAAAAAGATGCCCCCGAAACCAAGAAATATTGCGGAAAACGTCATCGAATTACCATCCTGGTTTCACACTTTTCGGTATCTTTTTGGGGGTAATATAGTTCTTAAAGCAACATCTTCAAGGATCGCACGTTGGTTGAACTCACAAAGGTGAATTCAATGGTGTGTGGTAAATATAACAAAATATGACTGTAGTTAATGGGGTTTATCAACCAACAAAACTCGTGGGCCCACCTTGTTCCCTTCCCATCAACGATCATCCAGGAAGGCGCCTGTGCTGCCGCAGCTAAAATCTCATCCTTTCGACGGTAGAGCTGTGGCGCAGCAGGGTGGACCTCTACTTTTCGCTGCGGCTCGAATGCTGGGGTTCTCCAAGACACGGGGGATTAAAACTCTACAGTTTATAGCATGGGCCCCTGTGATGGGCCTATTTTTGCTGATTTGGTGGAATTGTTGGGGTTGGTTGGTTCTGGGCCCCCGCTGCTTTACAGCCCAAATCAAGATGTCAAGTATAGTGCCCTCTTCTTCAGTGCCGAGAAATTTCACCCTGCCAAAATGTGGAACTTGTCCCAGTGTAAAGGTTTACTAGTTTGAGGAGACAAATATCCTTTTATTCAGTATGGGTGTGGGGATCTGAAATCTGGAATGTTCTTACCCTAGGGTATCCCTCTTCCTAGTGGGCAGAATCCCAAAATTAAGGGCCCACCAAATGAAGGCAGAATAGCTTGCAGTTCATTTAGTGGTGACTTAATTTTGGGATCCAGTCGGGGCCTTAAGACATCTATGTGGGGGGGCCAGCTAGGGTTTGACAACCCCATATATTATATCGACCAATATTTAGGGTTTAAAAAACAGAATATCAATTTTGAAATGTCTTGCATATTCTTTTCTGAGAAAGTTGCGGTTGGACAAGGGCAAGAAATTAAAACAATTGCTGACCGACAAGCTTGAGACAAGGAAACTAATGCAGGTTGCTGGGGCAAACAAAATATGTAAAAGAAAATTGCATAAGGAACCACATAATACATAAATATAAGATTATATAAGGGGTATAAGGCTATATAAGACATATATAAGGAAGGGAAATTAAGGCCCACTACAAGGGCCCGTGCTATGATCTCTTGAAAGACCATCAAGAATGGAGATATATGACTTGTGTACAATATGTACTTATGTAACCACCACCCATTGGATATACTGGGACACAGTGAGATATATATATATATATATAATACAATATATATATATATATTATACATACACAACAATATGATATGTGGTTTTGCCCAAGATGGGGCATTTTTAGATCCCAAATGAAACCCAACAGACGAACCAACCACAGAAGTGTTTGGTGAACTATTTGACTGCAGGGTGCGGCCTTGTTGAATCTATAGCTGATGGATAACCAACACACCGGCGATCTGGGGAAATTGTAAATCTCATGCTGGAAAACACATGAATATGGCAATAATATGGCATAATATGGCAATAATATGGCATAATATGGCAATAATATGGCAATATAACATGCATTAATCATCATGAATTAATGGCAATAGCATGTTTTATATAATGCATTATAGATAATACTATTTGTTTCTGGCTTTGTCTGACAATAGGGAGTACCCCACAATCCATGCTTGATCACCTGCCAAGTCGGGTCCATAGAATACCTTGGGGGAAACAAATTCATTATTTAATTTTCAAAGATTTGACATCGAACAACAATACCCTGGCCCTTGCCATGTTTCCTTGGTTAGGCCAGACACAACTGTTGGTTCCCAGGTTATTTCCTGGTCCGGGGCCATGCCAAGCCTTCTTGTCGAAGTAGGTCCAATTCACGTTGCCAGTGCCCGGCGGGCAGACCAAAGTGTAGATATCTTGCAATGTCACGCCCAACCTGGGATGATGGAAGCTGAGCCGTGTTAGCTACCCATTGAAAGCATTAAAATCATTAAATCAAACGGACGGTGGAATGATGTGGAATGCTTTACGGACGACCGAAAGCAAAGTGTCACCAACAAAGACTGGGTTCACAGTGGTTCGGGGGCCCAACCCACCCAGCTGGGAATAATGCTGGGAACATCACTGGGGTCCGAATTGGCACCCAGCTAGGAATTAGCATCCTAGATGTCACGTGCCTCCATGCCAAGTAAGTGGTTCAAGGAACCTTCTCTCTTGCTATTTGCTAACATACATGGTTGACATTGTGTGGCCCTTCTTGCGTGGCCCTTCTTGTGTGCACCAATGCTACATTGTCATCTTCTTGGATATATACACAACCACGGATCCCAATGTAGTCTGGACCTGGGCATTTTTTATGTGTTTGGCTTAACTCACCACTGTTCCGAAAGTCGAACTCACAAATGAGACGTTTTTTGCCCACCATCTATGTAAATCCTTCATGTATACATAGTATACCATGTTCCCAGCTGGAAACCTCTATTTCGTTCGGAGACCTTCGGAGATTTCCCAGGAAATCACCATGAAATTTGACACCACAACTTCCACCGAAACAGCGAGCCGCAGCATCCGAGCCATTAGCAGTTTCTTCTCAAAGACTTCACCTGTGAAGATGAGATGAGCTCCACTGACATCCACTGACTATGGTTTTAGACATATTCTACCAATATTCTACCAATATTCTACCAATAATTCTAAGGCTTTTCCAAGATATTTCAGAAAATTTCTCCGGAATTTCCCACGGATATTCAACACATATCGGAAACATCGAGTCTTGGATCATCCCATTGATCATCCCATATCATCCCAACCACTGAAATCTTCACGTCGACGCTTAAGCCGTGCCGTTGAAGCACGGCTAAGTTATGACCAGGTCCGCAACGGGGCCGTTGGGGATCATTCTCCCAAATAAAATGTTTGAAGAATCCAAAAGATCTCTCCGATGATCCCCATTTTTTTCGATCTTCGCAGTTCTTGGCAAAGTTCTTGGTGACGAAAAAATGCCGTCCGTCACTCAGTTCGAGCGCCTCCATCTTTGGTTTTGAAGTCCGTGATGAAGACGATGATCGGCCTCGAAGGGATGGTCCTATCCCTGGACTTTTCGTGTTTTTCACTTGCGGCAAAAGAGTCTTGATATCTCTTGATACCAAAGAAATACAAACAATCCAAAGGACCACCGAAAAAAAAAAAAAAACATGTGTGGATGGTTCACCCATGGGTTGTCTAGTGTAGTATCTAATTGTCAACAGAAATCGACCTTTTATTATCCAATAATCATCGCTTTAAGGCAACCATAGATTGCTCATAGACATTCATAAACCACAAATATAAGTATATATATATAACATTCATGAATGATTGATCCTAATCTATACTATCTATACATATGCACTATACTATCTATATCTATATATATATATATAAATATACATTTAAAATTAAAAATATACCAGGTCTGCGGTTCAACCCCGAAGCCGTGCCCCTCCTGGCATCTTCCGGTGCTCCCATGTGGACGGCTCTCCATTGCCACAGCTCCGCAATGGCCATGAGGTCGTCTAACTGGGCATATCTGGGATCTCCAAAGATCATTTGGATATAGATGGATATAGCAACTCCCTTAACTTTATGATTTGGGTCGTCATTATCGCCATGTATTTTATGGGGATATAGCGAGGAAATACACTATAGAAAAAAAAAACAAAAAAACAAAACAGCGGTTTCAGGGATGTCATAACCAGTTCACTGACTCCATGGCCCGTCTAATAATATAATTACGTATATATATATAATTGGGGGAATTGTGGAATGCAAATATGTTATAATTTGGGATGATTTCCTGTGACTTAGGCTTTTGACATTTGGGGCTATAATTTCAACTGCTTTATTGGGTATACGGTATACGGTATAGTTGGAGTTCTTGCCATCAGAAAATGTATGTATCAATTAATATGTAATTTCAATTAATTTCATATATCAGCAACAGGATCATTTGAGTTTGACTGACAATGGGGTACTCCTAAAATCTGTTGGATTAAAACTTCATGTTCCAAGTTACATGGCAAGAATCGAACAAACCAATTGGCTTGGCCACAATGAAATTGGAACCAATTGGCCGCCATTGGCCCCATACATTTTGCACGAAGCGAACAAAGTATCCCATTGGGGGGTCTATCATTTTTGGATAACAGGAGGCAGGCTTGTGATTTTCCAATTCACCAGTGACAAACTGGGTCGTTGAATCTGTCGCATGAAAATCCACAACAATTTGGCACGCCTTCCCACATTTATTGACAGAATTTATTACTCTTTATTTTGCGATATGAAGATAAACTCTGTCAATTTTGCAGAGTTTACTACTATTTATTTGGGATCTACCACATGTGTGACCTTGGGCGTCCTGCAGATCTGTGGTTCACCCAATTTATGGTCACACTGATTCAGTGGTCCAATGCAGAATTCTTGCCGGCGCTGCGAGCAGCGTCTTCGGTCGAAGAAACAACATTTGGATATGGCAAAATGATGCCAAAATGTGTAGGAAACTGTCAGTTGACTAGCCATGTTTGTATTCTTCATCCTATTTTTGCTGCTATCCAAGTTCGATCCAGACACCAAAACCCCCCATTTCGTTTCAACCGGCTGGATCCAGCGTGCCAGGGTCCCGGACTTCGAAGTCCGAGAAAATGACCAGAGGTAACAACCTCTGAGGCCCAAATTCCAGAAATCCGTGAGAAAAACCGTCTTTGTTCACCCGTTTCCAATGTCTGTGGGGAAGGGGGGAGATGATGACCTAGATTCCTAGACTTTAGGTGGTAGGCTATTTTTGATAGAAACATGGAGTTCGAGCGTGCCATGCTGGGGCCCAAGCTCATTGCTGTGCCCATAATCCATCTTGTCTATGAACTCATTTCTTCAGCTTAGAATGGTGATTGGAACCAGTGGCTCCCTTAGACTTGGCGACAGGAACCACAACCATACCACTGATGAGTCACTGCTGTCCGGGTGATTGTTGATGGCCAGTACCGAAAAATGTGATGATTTTGAATGATCGTGCTGTTGACGGGGACTGTGGCTTGCAGGATAACCGAAACCATACCTTGCTTGGATCATTTGAGGCGTCTGAAAATAGAAAGCTACCCCAATCGTAGGTTAACCAATCCATTGTCATCCCCCTTTCCCGTTGACATCTCATGCCATCTCAATATTTGGTCACCAACTTTTAAACCTGAACATCATTCCGACTCATGTCCCTTCGTAACTTCCAAATTGGCTGATTCTTCAAGCCGTTGGAGTAGATCCAGGGCCATTTCTCACCACCCATTTCGCCATTTCTCAGTAAAGCCACGGAGGTTTCATGGCCAGTCGCGGGGGAGGCACATCTGAAACACGCACCTTCCGCAAACAGTTTTTCCGGAGGTTCCCATGGCAAAAGAGTGAAAAAAACATGAAACATGTTGAGTGAGAATGCGTTTTAACACCCAAAAAAATAGAGAATGTTAAATTCGTCACTATCTTTAAGGTTCTTTATTGTACGTTTCAACATCTTTTTGGGGGTTCCTATACGTATATTAAGCACACATTCCACGACTAAAAGAGATACATGGTGTTGCCTTGAAATTGAGATTGGCAATTTTAATGGATGATAAACTATAGGGATTGCAAGGTTTCAAATTCCTCTTACAAAATGTAGGTATTTATATGTATTTAGCCTTTGGCCAATAACACAAACCGAGTTTGGAATGACAGGTTTTTATTTCTGATTTGGCAATGATGGTCATTTGCCAAAATACAATAATTCACAGATTTAAACATGTCATCCAACAATATCTTAGGCGCAAAGCAAACCTATGTTCTTATAAGCCGCGACTGGGTTGGTCCAGAAAACCGGGGGTCTACCCCAAAATTGCAATCTTCATAGGGGAAAATGTGGTTTTGATCATGGGATTCTTGTTGTGAGGTCGCTAAAAAATCATGGCTGGCTGAATTGGGGTGTAAAGCTGAGCCGTCCAAAAATGTGCCCCTGCTTTTGCCGGCTAAAGATGATAATTTAAGTTTGAGTTGGCTGTATTCACGCAAATAAACCTTATGCAAAATATGTGTATAGATATGTATTCTACGACATTGTAGTATTGTATATATATATTGTATGTAAAGATATATAAAGTATTATATGATATATGCGCTGGATAATGACAACCAAGAGATATTTTAATGGATAAACAAATACCACAATTATATCAGTCAAAACAAATACCACAATTATATCAGTCAAAGCGCCTCCTTCAGGATGGCGCTCACCGTGCTTAGGGCGGCAGGATCTCGGGGAAACTTCAGATGGCTCTCCATGGCCCTGGCGCCCATTTGGGTCTATGATGGTCTATGGTATATGTGGGGCGACATATTATGAATATATATATACTTAGAACATAGTGTGGACAACATGTGAATAGTGGGTTACATATTACATATACATCAGAACACACACATACACATATATATATATATATATATCTATATACACGATGTAGTCTACGTCTATCCGATATATACATATATATATATATACACACTCCTGTAAACTTTCACAAATAGTAAATGTGGAAAAACCGCCATGAAAGTAGATCATGTTCCGAGCGGGAAGCCATGGTTGTTTTCCAAATCGTTTTGTTAGTTTACCCCAGTGTGTATGGATGTGTCTGAAAAATCCGTATACCTCCAAATTGGACCCGGTTTCAGAGGGAAAATGATGAACAACCCTGCGATTTGGGGTACTTTTCGGACAAAGCCACATCTTGTTGCAAATTTATTCAGTAGTTATATAATGTTATCTATGTTGTTGTATATATAGTTTATATGGTACAATTGGATCATCCACGGGCTATCTGTTTTAAAGTCCGAACAATTGGTGGTTCAATCATTCTCCTCACATGCCTTTGGGTGCGGCTATATTTTGGAAGCCCAAGTTGTAGAAGCAAGCAACATGAGTATTTCACTGGCCAAAAGGTGGAATGTCACCAACACAAACCCGGAGTTCACCACATAAACAGGATTGATTGTCGCCAAAATATCAAACATGTGGATCTGAGAAACGAAACAGGAAGCGAAGATCGCTCAGCTACAATAAACATGGTGGTTTTCAACATGTTCGAACCGACAAACGAAATTACTGAAAGCGACCGATTTCATGTCGTGACTTTGCCGATGAAAACTGGAGCGGATGATCTATGTCCCACTTGAACATCGGGACAAACGTCTAAGGTTTGAAGGTTTATAGCAGTCCATATCAGCATCATCTGGTTGGTGATTAAGCCTTCCGTCCCCAAAAAACCAAAGGATGCTCGCCAATTTAAGGATCATCCCAGAAAAAAGGATGCCTGGGCTGCATCGAAGTTATGTTTCACGACCAACCAGATCCAACATGATCCAACCAGTGGTAAGGTTAGATCTCCAGTGGTGAACCATCGCCCATGACCCATTCCCAGATGAAATGCTGTCGCACCTTGGCTGCGGCGCGGTGTGTTACTCGCGCTCAACAGCCCATGCCGGAAAAAACGGGTCCAGTGGTGGAAATCGGGTCACTGCTGCTTGGTGCTGGTAGTGCTGGTAGCTGGGTTCAGTGGGTCATTTTGCCCCTGCAACCTTCAAAGATGTGGAGCCAAAGGTGTCCTGCCTGCCACCTTGAGGCCCGCCCAAGGAACAGCGTTTCACTTCTATGGGTTGGTCTCACAGTTGGGAAATAAACAATGATAATATATGATAATAAACCACTGAACCATGGGATGATTCTTGTGGTTCCAAAATTTTGAGACGAACCATGATGAACCCCATATCTGGGGGACATCGTGCACCAAAGCACAAGATATCTCACACATAGTGACACAGAGTCGATTGCAATTCCAAATACTAAAAACTGGCAAGATCATTCCCTCAAAATAGTGCCAAGCACACAGCACGGTGGAGACTTCCGAAGTGTGTGGTTGAGCATCCTTCAACAGACAAAACCGATCAAGCAAAAGAACAAAAAGAAACCAGGGACGTGAATTCAATAAAGATGCTCATGGAGAATCTAAAAGCATCTTACCAATCTTATACCCTCCGGTAATGTGACATAGCTACGGAAAATGGCCCAGTTCTAGATGATTTGTCTATTCGAAACTGTAATTCTCCATAGCATTCCATAGCTATGTTAACTATTACCCTCTGGTTATGACTAACAGTTCGCCATGGAACATCACCATGCTGTTAATAGGTAAACCATGGTACACCATCTATTTCCATGGGCCATTGTCCATAGCTATGTTAAATATTCATTTACCAAATAGGGCTATTAGATCTGGAATCCCTGCCCACACAACGACTGTGGAGCCCATCTTTTCCTAGCGGCATATCCTACCAGCCGCCGGATGGCAGTGAAACAAATCCGATCTCATGACACAAAGCGTGTGTCAGAAAAGTATGGCAAACAAATCAGGAATCTTTATATTATATGTCATGTAAAGTTTCATATGCATATGATTGCATATGTATATTTTTGGAAACATACCTGCAAGCAAGCCTGGTATATTTTGATGAACATGGGTCCCTGGGCTATGGATGGGATTGGTTTACCGGCCACATTGCCACATCTCACTTTTGCGTTTCGAGCTGAAGGCGCGACCCCGCGGGAACCTCGACAAGCAACCCACGAAAAACACCAACATGAGTCAACACTGTGGCATTAGGATGGTACCCTAGAATGGATGTGTATTCCCCAAAGAAATGCTACTAATAGGTTTTGAACCAATCCCTATTTCAGTAGGAACTTACCTTTTTTTATTCGGGGGGTGCTATAACTATCTATAACTCCTGTATACTTCATACTTAAAAAAATGTTGGATTGTAGGGGTACTCGTCTGGTTCGTGATTTCAGCCCCTCTGAAAAGGTAGCAGCGGCACCAACATCGTTGAAACCACAAACCAGAGGTGTTGGTCATTTAAGGGACGACCTGATAATTTGTATGGTGTAGTGCTCAATAAACAACCACCATCTGCAGGCAAAGTGAGATCCATTGCCAGATGCAACAGCTTTCGGCTGCTGAATACGCTCGTTGCAACATATGCGAGTGCTGAAGCAATTGTGGGCTATGATTGTGTTCCTCTGGAGGATGTGAACCAACTTTTGAGTGCCGAATTTGATTCAAGTCTCGTAAGAATATTGCTGTCGATCTACGTATCACACGTATCTACAGTAGTCAGTAGTCTTGTCTGAACCCTGATTTCATCTGTCTTATGTGTGCACGTGCACTATATGTCCATAATGACGGATGGTCTTCAATTTTTGACTTACAGACTTACATGCCTTGCCCGTTATATCCGTTGTAAGGAATCCCATTCGTGGTGGGGTGAAACAACAAAGTGTGCAACGGCTTCTGCGCATGGCCACCTTGGTGACATTTGCCAACCCCACATGTAACATCCCAAACAAGAAGACCTTGCTAAGCCGGTGAAAACGAAAATCATCCCTGGGTGCGAACATGAATCTCTTTGAGGGGTCAGGCTACCCAAACATATCCACACCAGCTGGCCTCACTTTTGCCCTCGCTGGGCCGTTCCTTCGGGAGCAAATCTACCACACTGAGGGTGCTACAGTTGGATATGGATGTGTCAAGCATCTAAAAAGCGGTACTTCATGGCCAGGCTACACATCTTCGATACTTTATCCAAAGTAGCTCAGCAGGGCTCCTCATTTTATCATATATATATATATATTTGTTTATGGGAATATTGACACCCCTAGCTCCATTCCTCGCTCCCTCCTGAGCGCTGGGTGGGATAGCCAATATCGTTTTATGATGACTTGAGGTGATTTGGAGGTTTCCTAAAATGGTGCTACCCCTAAATCATACCTTTTGAATTTAAATCATGTTAACATAATTCTCCATCATAAAGCATCCATTTTGGGGATCCCCTATTTCTGGAAACCCTACAGCACCTCCAAAAGTGGCTGCTCGTCAGACTCCTTTCGCCGAAGATGTCCCAAGAAAAACATGGAAGTAGAAAGGGGAAGCTACTGAAGGAAACAAAAAAAAGTGTTCATTCTTCAACCATGTCTATTTATTTGGTGAATTTCTTGGGGAGCGCTATGCCGCTATGGACATCAGAAGAAAATCGACGGGTTCTGGTGGAGACTCTCTCATTTTCAGGAGGTTAAGTGGGGATTAGCCCCTGGATCTACGCACTGACAGGCAGCATGGCACATGCACTCAGTTCTCCATGGAAACCTTGATTGAAAGTGTTCCAAGTCTTGGACCACTCCTCTTGAATCGCACAAATGGATTCTGACTCCTGCGTTAATGGCCTGAGTTGATGATGTTGATTTCTACCTCAAAAATATAATGAAACTTGTCATGAAGCTTGTCATGGCATTTCTCCATCCTCTCCTCTTGTACTGGCGGAGCCGCGGGCCAGAAGTCATACTCCTGGCAGTCGATCGGCATGTCCCTTTGACCCATAGCCAGTGGCTTGTGGAACTGGCCAAGTTGGCTGCGTCTGAGACCCCACAACCCCCATGTTCATGAGGAAAATGATGTTCTCAACTATAAGATCTTGGGGAAAAATCCCGAAAATGTCCAGGCAAACCCAAATATTTCAGTACCAATATAGACAGTATATGACCCATTTGGTATGATCCTATCTGGTAAATGATCCTCAAGTTGTTGGGTAGAGTAGAACCCCCAATTTCTTCAGGCTGCGTTCTCCGGCGTCTGGGTTTCCATGCATCCATGGAGCCCTTGCTTCGTCGCGCAACTGGCAGCCCGGCAACCGGCAACCCAGGGCCCTGCAAGGGTCCCTGAACCCCGCAAGGGACTATCCAGTGCATCCCTGCATGAAACAACTTGTCAACCTTTAATGTTGATCCTGAGATATCCTGAGGATGAATAAAGTTTTGATATACGACGAACAAATGCGATTGGGGGTGGGATCCATTTAAAGGCACTGGTACCTAATAACAACCAAGCGGGGTTTGTCATGGCTTATCAATCCAGCAAATACCAGAATCTCCAATACCGTTGCCCGAATGCAACAGGACGCCAAGGTGGGGGTTGCCATGTTTTGGGCATGGTAGCAAAATAACACTTCCTACAAAAACCCAAAAAACAACAACAACACCAACAACACCAACAACACCAACAACACCAACACCACCACCACCACTACCACCGCCACCACCAACAACAACAACAACAACACCAACAACACCAACACCACCACCAACAACAACAACAACAACACCAACACCACCACCACCACCACCAACAACAACAACAACACCAACACCACCAACACC
>Ga0126342_10004183_pt1 | contig 24435 bp, 30 predicted proteins | sample Cyp1metagenome_FD_92528 | JGI IMG/M metagenome (GOLD analysis project Ga0126342, IMG submission 92528) | Coral microbial communities from Lord Howe Island, Old Settlement Bay, Australia - Cyphastrea 1 metagenome | ecosystem: Host-associated > Invertebrates > Cnidaria > Coral ...
TCACTTGTCGTCTTCTGTTTGATTCCTGTTTCTGTGAAGGCACCTGGGTGAAGCCCTGCTTGAACTGCTGCAAGCCCTGAATGGACTTGACGTCGAGGCCGGAAGCACTGCTGAAGGAAGTGGCGTCTTCGCCTGTTTTCTGTCTTCATTTTGCGACCTTTGCCAGGTGCAGACCCAGTTCTGCGAAAGCTTAGCTTCCGCTTTGCTGCCCTGTCTGGAGGCAAATTTCAAGAGGTCCTGAATTAGGCACATGCGTGTGGCATCATTTGGTCTTGAAGGACACCTGCCCAGATGGATTTGGTCCAGGTGTCTGGGGTTTGAGCCCCAGAGTAAGGAGTACGAGCTATGAAGAAACTCCTTTCACCACCGTCTATCTGAAGAGGTCTTGGAATGTTTCTTTGCCTTTCTATTCCCTTCAATGTAGGGTCAAGTCCAGTGTCCTGTTCTTCTCTGTGTCTTGAGGTGTCGGTGACCATAGGGGTGCTCCATGGAGACTCTTGTGCACCTTGAATGTACTTCCAGCGACTTGTCTTGTGTTTATGCAGATGTACCGGGTGCACCTTACTTTTTTTCCTGGATTTTTTGCAAGCTCTATTCAAAACACATAGCACTGGGCAGTAATGATTTCTCGCCTAAGTCGACTCTGTACACTGCAAAACAAGCACAATCAGGAAGTGGGTCTCCTGACTCCGGCTCTGTTTGCAACGCTGGCAGAGCCGTGCTGACTCGTTTTCGAAGGGCTGCTCGACAAAACCATGCTGATGCGGTTCTCGAAGCATCTCCAGTTGCCAGGCATTGGCTTCCGTTCCTGATCAATGGTGCAGCCGCCAAGCTTGATGAGTCTGGAGCTTGGCAGCTTATACGGTGTCTGGCAGATGCGTGAATCTTGCGGCATCTCCGGCCACCAGCCTAGGATCAACCAGCTGGCCAGAGATGGACTCGATGCTGCAATCGAAAAAGTGTTGAACCTCATCCAGGAGACCAAATGGCCTGTGAGCACACCACACAGCATTTTTGTAGGTGGGATTTGCCTGCAGCAACCCGTTCCTCGTACTGAATCTTTGATCCTCTTAGGATTGATTTCATACTTCCAGCCACTTCCAGCCACTTCCAGCCACTTCCAGCCACTTCCAGCCGCCGGGGTTTGGTCCAAACCTGGACGCCAGGAGCAGGCGGCCACCACTCCAGGCTTGGAACAGAGTTCTACCATACTTGCTGAGGTGGGACTATCACCCGTGCGTGCCGGTTGACAGCTTGATCAGCTCGTATGCTGCCGTATGCTTGGCCTTCTTCAGGCATTGGGTGCCGACCATGGAGAGAGGCCGAATGGATGACTAATGCAGTCACCAGTGAAGTCACTAGTGGTAACCAGGGGTGACCGCAGTTGACCACAGTTGACCACGGCTTCGTGGGTACGTTTGGGCCGTTCCGCAGTGCTGCTCTTGTGAGGCGCCTGGGTGAAGCTTTGCTCGAACTGCTGCTGGCCCTCAATGGACTTAGCTTCGAGGCTCCAAGCGCCACCGAAGAATCTGAGATTTCTTCCAGCCGACTGCCTGACGCAGTTTGTCGCATCGCAAGGTGAAGACCCAGTTCTGCCAAAGCCTGGTCTCTGCCTTGCTGCCCTGCCTGGAGGACACGAAACCTTGGCACATGGCAGCCATGGCACATGGCACACGGCAGCACATGGCAGCACATGGCAGCACAACATGCACTTCTGCGCTTTTGCGCCTTTGTTGTTTGCAGTTGTGGAAATGCGGTTGGTATGTCAATGTGTTTGTACGTGTGTGGCTATGTGGCTATAGAATGCCATCGGAGAAGCTTCTTCCTTGTCGTTTTGAGTGTTTGGAGGGAAACTCCTCTCAGTTGATGTTCACATTTTTTCAGGACCTGAGCCTTTGTTCAAAAGGCAAGGGTGGTGGAAAAGGCAAAAAGGGCAAGGGCAAGTGCAAGCACATGTGGAAGGGCTGCCGCTTCCACGCCCCTACCCAAAGCCAAGAAGAGCCAGCAACTGCAGCGCCTGCAGCCACTGAGCAGTCTCCGATTCAGTCTGTTGAAGCACGTTGGAGTTGAGACAAAAAGCATTAGGTCTCACGAATTCCTGATTCCATCGATTTGCTTGAAAGCTATTCATTGCCACTCTTGGATCCTAAGGCTTGAGGTGCCGAATCTGACAGTTGAAGTGGAGGACTCACCCAGTGCTTTGTCTCCAGCCTGCTGTCAATGTCGTATGACTAAAAACTAGTGTCAGCTGTGAAACTTGGGTCAAAGGCAAAATTCTGATTGGTTTCTGGTTTGAAAATGTGAGAAGATGTGAGATTGAGGACGAGGCATGGCTCAGAGCACAAGATTTAGCTTTAGATTGCAGGAGGGCACAACCACGTGTCAGCCGGAAAAGGCAGCAGAGCCAGCTACTGCCGTACCTACCAATGAGTCAGGGACACAGAATCCATTCAAGTGACACCATGTGTCTCACGGGAAGTGTATGGGATGTTTCGCACAACTGGGTGCTCTTTGCCATGCTAAGGCCCGATGTCCCAAGTCCGAACGTTGAAGCAGAGGACCGCTTCCGCTGGCATTTCTGGAATGCCATGAACCATCTTTCACCTGCAAAGAACGTGCACAGACAAGAGTTTCTGCTTCTGTGGCTAGGACACCTGGCCCAACGGAACTGGAGCAGAGTGGTGTGTCGCCCTCAGTTTTTCACGAAGTTTCGGATCCGATGGCATCGATGAGTCTTTCACTACGTCGTCACTACGTGCTTTCTGGAAGTTACAGGGGCTGGATTTCATGGTGGCCATGGCGGTCATGGCGGTCACGGCCCGCGGAAACTGTTGTCCACTTTGAGTACTCTGAGAGCGCCTCGGTCGAGCTTCAAGCGTGGCCAGGACTCCAATAGGTGCGAAGCGAGCACCGAGTCGGACAGTCGGACACAAATCTCGCTATCGGTGCTGAGGATGTTGGATTGCTGATGCCTGCAATGTTTGCCTCCTTGGTCGTGTGCAGCTGCCACCATTTAACAGCTTCAGAAAATGAATCGATTGGATAACATTGCTAGAAGTTTCAGTCATGCTGAGCTGCCAGGCATTGGCTTCCCTTCCTGACTCATTTTGTGGAAGGAAAAGTTGACAAGTCCCTGGCTTGGCATGGAAACATTCAGAGCTTTGCTCCCAGCAGCAGTCACTGTTGGGTTTTAATCTGTGGGTTTGGGGCTGCTTCTGGAATTCGGAACTGTCACTGCTGTCGGCTTGCAATGCTGTGTCAATCATGCTTTGTCCATGTTCGTTCCTAGGATCAACCGCATGGGAGCAGAAGGGCTGGACCCCACAATCCAAAAGATGCTGCAGATCATTCAGGACAGCAAAGTTGTTCGAAGTTGCACTGCAGGTATATGATATATGACAAATACATGGTAGTTCTGGCTCTTTGTCATGCATTAGCGCATTCTTGTTCAACTGTTCCACACTACCATACCCTTTCGTCCCTATTCTCCTCGATGCTTTCTCCAAAAGAACGGCATGTTGCAAGGAACAGGCTGCAGCCACTGCTGGCTTGGAACAGCACTCCGCCTTGATCGCCGAGGTACGCTGTTTCCTGCTCTGCTCGACACTGTAACACAGCAGGACCCAATCATTCATTTCTGTTTTGACCTGAGGCATTGAGTGGTGACAATGGTCAGAGGCCCGAAAAGATCTTGCCGAGTTTGTTTGTTGACATTCAGATTTGGGAGAGATGGGGAGCCTATGAAGTCATGCTATTGTGATTTAGTGTCTTGGGGATTTGCTTTGAAGATTTGAAGGCGATTGGGTGAAGCCGCACTTGAGATGCTGCGAACCCTGAGTGCGCTTGACATCGAGGCGCACAGACACACAAATTCAGACGCGGTAGATTGCGATACTGGTGGACACGCATAAACACAAACATGTCTGGGCTTTGCTCTGTTTGAAACTGGTTGCGTAGCCTGTGGGAGGTTCAGACCCGCTTCCTTGAAAGCGTCGCATCTGCCTTGCTGCCTTGTTTGGAGGAGCAAAACGAATTTCAGTTTGGGCACTTCATTCCGAGCAGTTGAGTGCTACTAGTTTCGTGGGCACCAAAGGTTTGTCAAGGAATAGGAGTCCTAAGGACCCTCTTTCTATTCCCCCCACGCCCACAGGACCTTCAGACTCAGCCGACTTGGCCCACTTGGCAGACTTGGCCCGCTTGGCCAACTTGGCCCACTTGGCCGATGTGGAAGGGAAAGGGCAAAGGAAAGGGAAAGAAGGGCAAACAGATGTGGAAGGGCTGCCACGCCCATCACGCCCATCACCCTCATCACGCCCACGCTGGAAGCCAAGCAGCAGAGCCTGCCCCTCCAGCGCCCTCTGACGACGAGCCCGCGACTCAGGATGCGATTGTGCTTTAAGGACCTTGGGGGCCAGACGCTGTTGTGCAGTTGTGTTCTTATAACTTCGAAAGCCTGCTGCTATCGCTACTACATGCTACTACGGCGTCGCTTCACTATGTAATATCTGTGTTGTCGCTGTTTTTCTCGAGGTTTGAGAAGAAAGTCGCGACGTTGCTTGAGCTCCAGATCGCCACTGAAGAGGCGCAGAAGTTTTCTTGGAACTGCCATGACCTTGCCTCAGGATGCTGAAGGCTTTCAAGGCAATTCTGAAATGCATGCAGGTCATTCGCGACCTTCTGATGGCTCACAACGGCGATGTGACTCAAGTCACTGAGCTGCTGACTTCTTGAGCTGATTTCGCCTCAGTGTGAAGAAGGCACGAGAAGGCTCATTTGATTCCTAGTGTCCCAGTTGATTTCCAGTGGGCTCAGATGTTGGCCACGCGAAGCCAAAATCGGAACTCTGAACCTGTTATGAAGCCACCTGAGTTTGGTTGATATGAGCCGTGATGAGCCTTGCCTAGATTTCAAGCTCTGGTGCCAACGACGTACAGACAGTTGGGCCAAGCCGTCCGCAGCAGATCTTCGCAAAGCCCTGGCGTGTTCTGTCCAAGACGTGACAGGGACTGTGAACTCAGTTGTTGCAATGAAACATATTTGCTGAGCTTTGGACTTGGATGGCGCAGTGGATTCAATCACCTGCGAAACCTTTGTTACAAGCTCGTTGATTTGATTTGGGTATGGGTCAATACCTATAGATACATTTTTAGTGGGATGAACATCCATTTACCAGCTATTTTGGGGTTCACTAGGTACCAGGGTTTTGACCCATCCCCATTTGTGTGCAGTTTTGTGCTAATGTGTTGACACTATCCCTGCAAGGATGCACCAAGAGTCGACTCCGATGTCTTGCAATGCCCAAGCTACCAGGCTTTTGGCTTCGTAGGCACCACACTTTACACTTCTTACCGCTTCGTGATCCTAGGCCATGGTGGGTGATCAGCGTAGCCGGCGCAGCTTTTCCGCTGTCCTTGTGATCAACTTGGTTTATTGTTTCTGTATTTTCTGTGCAGCAGAAGATGCTTGTGATGCTGGCGCAAAATCTTCAAGCCCAGCTATGCTCCAAACTTAATCAGCTCGTGATGTCACAAGCCGCTTGGTAAACGAATCCAACAAGACCGATCCAGAATTCTCCGCTAGCTCCAACCACTCCAATATCTCCAATATCTCCAATGGTGCAATCATTGCCATGGTGGATGCGTGTTTGCAGAATCACATCACTGGAGATCAAAAGGAACAGTCTCTATGGGACTTGGTGAGGACAGCTGAGATCCTATCAAAACTGATGGCTGCTAACATCTCCGTCAAAGCTTTGGGCTCTGACTGGCCAGATGACACAGGTGTGATCGAAGCGGCCATGGTTGCCGGCCGGGACGCTGCAGAAGCATTGGTCAAGAAAGAATTTGAGGCTGAGACGGAGAGGATTCTCGGAAGTGCAAATTTGACTCAAGAAGCCATCGATCATTTCACTGAGAAATTAGAGAAGATGGCTGAGATGTGTGGAGACTCTTCCGAAGCTGAGAGAGTCGCGGAAGATGAAGCGTCAATCATGCATTCGGGGAACATGACCTTGGAAGAAGCCAGGGTTGCAAAGGACCTGGCGGACTATGTGGAAGGACTATGCCAGTCTGATGTGTTGGATTTGGACTTCTTCGTTGGCAGGCTAGCCGATGAGTCACCAGAGTGCAATGCTTTGGTGGCTGAAACGCAATTGCTGCAGATGCAGAAGCACCTGTCAGTTTTGGATTTTTACGCTAAGAGTGCCCTGGTGCTGCACGACGAAAAAAATAAGTTGGGCCACCATTTTGCCAAGAGGCTACACAAACACCAGAGGGAGGAAACCAGGGAAGTGGAGCCGTTGCTGATGAAAGCAGCTCTTCAGCATGGATCGAGCAAACCCAGGATGGCACGGCTCTTCTATTTGGACCGGCTCTACTATGACAAGATCCATGGCTTCACGAAGAACCAGTATTGTGATTCCAACTTTCAGTTGCAGAAGGAACAGCCAGAGCACTGGATCAGTCAAAACCAGGAAATCCAAGCCTATGTGGACTGCCTGTGTGTGAAGCAACAGCCATCCCTGTGGTGTGATGCCCATCATGCTGAACCCTTGGCCCTGTTGCAGCCGAAGGTGGTGCAAGACATGCAAGAGGCGAGTCGCAAGCTGAACTCGTTGCTGCAAACTGGTTCAGCTGTTGGGGTCCCTGTGGGTCTGGGACCTTGCCAAGATGCTGATGGAACACCGGCGGCATTTGATTGCTCTTTCTGTGTCAATGGTGACAACTGCATCAGCACCAGCGGCTCCTACAGCCTTGATGTATTTGGGAGTATCAAGGAGCTTATGGGCACTTCCGCGAGTTGTGTGAAGGGCTATTGCACCCCCTGCAAGGGCATCAAACCAGGAGATCCATTTCAATTTAAGCTTGACATTGGAGTGGATGTTTCAAAATGTGGCAGCACCGCAGATTTCCTGGCCACCTACAACTATTTCGCTGAGCTCAAGCTGTGCATCGGGGGTATATTGGGTGAGGCCTCTAGCAAGATGGGCTGGGCTCTTTGCCAAAGCCTTGGAAAAGTCACCTATCACCCCTTCATCAGCAAACTTCACTTTTCAATGAGCCTTCCAATCCCGCTCCCTCCGCCGATTGGAGTCCGGGCAAGCCTTGCTGTCAATTTGAACCTGGGAGACATCTCACAAGCCTGTGACAATCATTGTTCCACCTTTGGTCCCTCTCAAAACTTCCGATGCCTGGAGGAATTCTACGCTGCCAGGGGAGTGACAGGGGTTGATTTCAAAGTGGAAGTTCTGCTTGGTGTCAGCATCCCCTTTGTTGGCACTATTGGCAAATGGTTCAAGGTGCATGGTTGGACGGCAGTTGCTCATATGTAAGGTCTTTGAAGCAGTTTTAATGTGCATGAGAGTTTTATTTGCTTGAATTTTAAAGTTTTCAATAACTCCACGTGTCAACAACTCTCAGTGGTGTGATTTCGGGTCAGCAGGTGCTTGGATTTGACTTCGCCGAAGACGACAACAGTCGCGAGATTGCCAAGAACAAAGCTGGAGTCACTATTGAGTACATTGGCCCATCACCATGGCGTCAAATCTGCGGCCGCGCCTTTTCTGGTGTGAATTGTGAGCCTTATGCAGGGGACCAAGACAATCGCGCCAATGAGGACTGCCGGAATTGCGGAGATGATTTCAACATTTGGCGTGCTGACCCCAACAATCCTAGGTCCCTGTGCATCAGGCGTGACGACTACAATGGTGGCTGGGGTATGAACCTGGAGATTGCTTGTCCTGTGGACAACAACAATTTGAAGGTCATCGTCCCAATCGGTTCCAGCTCAGTCAATACCAAGTGTGCAATGCCAGATGAGCCGGTACAATGTCGGGCAGATGGAGGCAATCAAGGCGTCCGTTTAGGCTTTGACACTTATTCGGATTCCTACTCCGTCTACCAGGCTCTTGGTGGGTCATGGCATGTTCAAAAACCCGAAAAAGGGTCTTAGAATATAATATAGCAGGTTTCGAGAGAAGTTTGTGGTAGTAAAAACCAACATCCACAGGATCCAGAGCAGCATCATCCAACATCTATTCTTTGTATCATATACTGGTGCTGGTATACACTACATATACGTATTGGAGGAATATGCACAGTACACACTACGTGTACACATTTGCGAAATATGCCCAGTATAATATTACAATATATTACATATATAACATAAGACGTGATCAGATATGTGAAATGTGAAGTTTTGGACGCGCTGTCCACATCTTGAATTTAATGCATGCCCTGAGGATGGGCACAGATGGTGTGCCAGACGGACGGATCATGGTGGTGGTTGGGGGCTGAATCTTCAGTTGGAATGTGATCCAACGGGTGGATCCTTCGGTTTCCAAGTTCGTAACATTCACATGGGCAGCAGCGGTGCCAATATGAAGTGCCTGTTGGTTACCCACGAGATGAGGTGTGACGCGCACACAGCTGATTCAGCATACCGCACCAACGATGACTGCAGACATTGTGGTGATAGTTTCTATGTCAGTGTCGACAATCCATGGGGCTATGTCTGTGCACGGAGGACAGATTACCATGGAGGCTGGGGCTTGAACCTTTGGTTCAATTGCAACAGCATCCAAGACAATGTCAGAATCAAGAGAGATGTGCATATCGGCAGCAGCGGTTCCAACACCCGCTGTGTTTGGGGTGGCTCTTCAAACATCATCTGTGCCTCCTATGCGGGGAACTCCGGTTACCGCCGCAACAACGATCCCTATGGCGACAGTTTCGAGATCACCACCAGCGGAGGAAATGTTTGTGCCAGGCGGACAGATTACCATGGAGGCTGGGGCCTCGATCTGCAGATTTCATGTATTGATGGCTGAAGCATGCTGAAGCCCTGCTCCGATCTGGAGAAATTGAGGAAAAACATGAAAACATCTGGGTCACATGCCGTTCCCGACCAAGCGAACCTTGGTGCTGCCAGAAGGGATACTGTGGACAAACCGGGAACATACAGCTGCTGTGATGTGCATGCCTCTTCCTCAGCATCTCGTGTCAAGAATTACCGAGCCTTTGAAATGCATGTGGCTAGTCTTGTCAGGATCAGTGGATTTTTCCACACATGTCTTTCGTTTCAATATTTTCAGGAAAAACAGTTCCGGTCACACCAAAATGACACCAAATCAAGTCAACACTGCATTGAATGGAGCAGCCCACATTTGTAACGTCGAATTCACAATTTCTGGCCAGCGATGGATGGGACTGACAAAGATCTCGGTTGGGAGGCAAGGCCATTTCAAATGTCAACGGAGGCAACGCAGCTTCAAAGGTTGCTGTTTGTCACATCAAATCATCGAATGCTTTTGTGGATATCCCCTGAATCACCGGGAAATAGTTGGAGAGCATGGCACACCAGCATCATGAGGAGATTCAATGACTAGAGAGTCCACTTCCTTTTACTTTTGTATTTATTATTGTTTCAAGGGCATTTCAAAGCGTGGCATCATCAAATGACTGGAGTCTAGAGACAATTTTCCATCATTTGATGATATCTTGTCCAGATGACACTTCTCTTGCAGGATGTTGGCGGCAGGGGAGTTGCTGGTCGCCCTGCTGTTGGCGGGTCGATTGAGGCACACCATGGACTTACCAGTGACTTACCATCAGAAAGAATAGTTCCATTGGGAGAAGCAGGTGAACTGCTGCTGGTGGCTTTGTGATTTGCCTAACTTTGTTGAAACACTGCATGAAGAAGCGATGCCTGTTTGACCAATGCTCGCATAGTGGCGATGCTTTTTGCAGGGGAACAATATCTCAGATGCGGTCACCAGCGCGATGATGAACCAGTTTGCCAGAGAACTGACAACCAGTCTGCCTGTCCAGTCTTGTCATATGCATCGGCAGTCTAGACAGTCTAGACTTTAGACAAGTCTTGGCAGATTTGTGTCTCCAGGGTGTGAAAATAGACCCTTCTATATAGCAATTAGACAAGCACTAGTTTGTTCACTGTACTTGATAGTTCCCACTCCTATTTTCTCTTGTCAATGCTTGGTAGAGATCAATTACATTACATAATATACATTCTGGAACTAAGTTCGATACAGACATCATCGTGACTGATTGTTCGCTCAAACTTGAAGCTGTGCGAGCATCACCTGCCAGATTCCCTGAGCTTATGGCCACAATTTGTACAAACGACTCGACGATATTTCAATGTGCCACACTTAGTGTGTCCTGTTTGATTCAAGTTTGACGGGCAGCAGAGTTAGAAGCAGAGTTAGAAGCAGTCAGATCTGTGAATGTACATTGTTTTGTTGACAGCATCTGCTCTAGTTAGCTTTGTATTTTCATTGTTTGTGTGCTCTAATTTCTCTATCAGTTTGTCTATCATTTGTCCATGAGTTTGACTATCACTTGCAGACTTCCCAGGTTCACCATGGCTACGTGCTGCGCAAGATTCTGTGGCAACTAATTCCGTTCCACAGGTTCGTCCCACTTCTGCACGTCTACAATTTGGACATAGGGTAGGGCTGCAAAATACTGACTGAATCTACTGAAGAGTCAAATCAAACACACTTGCCTCACAGCATCATTCCGCAGATCTAGCATCGGCTCGAATGGAACCGAGCTTCTGACACCAACGCCTGCCGCTTCCGATGGAGAATGGGTATGGCTGCGCATACCGCAGCACACCATCTGTGATGGGCCAACATCTTCAGCAGGTTGCTTCAATGTCTGCTTCAATGTCTGCTTCCATGGGCGTTTGGCAGACCAGACACCACGTGCATTTTGCACAGCAGACTCCTGTTGGACAGTCCAGGCTCAAGGTTGAACAGACCTGCCCTCCACATGGCGCCACCTTTTCAGCAACGCAGTCTTATCAGCCTGCGAAGTCGGAGCCTCGCAGGCACAAGTAAGTGCAGCTTCACATTCTATTGAACCACAATCACTGTGTTTCGCGCGCTCACATGCAGGTGGAAAGGTGGTGAAGAGTCTCTTCGATCTTTCGTAGAAGGGGTGAAGGACAGCAGTACCTCACACTGCCACAGAGTCCATTGACAGGCTTTGTGCAAAATCAGAATTCGTATTTTTATATCTTGTTCATCGTGGCAGAACTGCTAGAGGAAGCTGCAACGCGACCTACTGGACGTGAAAAGGCAGATAGTGGACACAGCATCTTGGATCAGAAATTGAGCATCTTGGAGCTTCAGGCCTACATCGCATTCCTCAGCGCAATAGCAGACTGGGGCCTTTTGAAGGCCCATATCCTGTTTCGTTTGACATGTTCAAGATGAAGGGTCAGTGTGGGGTCATCAAACGTAAGCATTGGGTGACGGCACGCAGGCTCTACCAACTGAGCTACTCGGTGGAGGGGCTGGTCCTCTTGTGAGGCTCGCGCAGAGGAATGACAAAGCCGCAGTGCCATTTGACTCAACAGTGCAACATGTAGAGCAACATGTAGCAAGACGCCCTGTTGAACCAGGGTGTCACTGCCTTTTTGTGGTGCTCTTTCAGAGGCTGGGTCCTGATTCTGTAGTTCCCATTAGATTCACTTCATTACATAGTTTTACTATGTTTTACTGATTTATATTGTTGTGCTACTACGATAGATTACCAGTGTTGCAACCAAAATTGTCCATGGAATCATCTCTGACCCTGACACATTCTGTCCCATGCTTTGCTGTGCTCATCGCTCTGTCGCCAGGCCCCAATGCTGTTGCCATTTCTGCTGAACCAAGTGAGAACTTTGATCTCCGAAAAAACGCCAGGGCTCTTGGGTCAATCTCAGAGAGTTTGAGTATGTTTGAGTATGTTTGAGTATGTTTGAGTATTTGCATTTTGGATTTCAGGACTGTTTAGAGTTTCGGATTCAAATAGAGACATGGAAGATCTTTTTCTGAGATGTTCTCTGAGGCAGCTTCATGTCCATGCTTGCGACATCGATGATAGGTGCAGATGGCTTAAGTTCTCACTTGGCGTTGATATTGCTGATCTGATACAACTCCAACAGGCCAAGCTCCTACTGGTGGCCAGCATGGCAGGACACGAGAGGTTTCCTCGGCAACACCAGGTTTTGAACTTGTGGATGAGGCTCCAATGTAGTAAACCCCATAATCCATCATCCGCAATTTGACCAGAAATGGGTTGTACAAAAAATCCCAAGTGGAGGTTTTTTTTGTTGGGATTGCGACTCTACAATTGTTGGAGTATGGCAGGACTGGACAGCATACACTCTGGGTGACGCGTGCAGCCTCAAGTGTCAGCTTCAGGTGGACAATTGCTGTGCTGCTTAACAGCGCTTCGCGTGCTGTTTTTGTTGACATTGTGCATAGTCAGGATCTTGCTGAAGAAAACTTACCTTCCTCCGCTTTTGGACTCGTCCTAGGCTGGGAGCAGATGCAGTTGAATCTCAATCCTGCATGCCTCATTCGAATATATGGGTATGGATCAATACCTATAGATACCATTTTTAGGGGGATGAACATCCATCAATCCCAGCTATTTTGATGTTCACTACAGGGGTACAAGGTTTTGACACACTGCCATATATTCGATTTAGATCAGAGTCAGAGTGGATCCGTTGAACTCCGAAGGTATTCATCCGCTGGTCGGCGGAGTGGCCTGCGACATTCCTTGGTGCAAGATCCTGTCAAACATAGCTTGACATCAGTCGGCCCAGTGAAGTGATACAGATTTGTGTGCCCCTGGAGGGCTGCTTTAAGTCCCCAAATATAATTACGAAATATTACGAACAGTCATTTACTCACATCAGCTTTCAGAAGTATGAATTAGCTGTGAAGCAATTCAGCAGATCTGAGTGGGCGATCTGAGACTGAGACCAGACAAACTTCATCAAACTTGAAATAAGGGATTATGAAATGGTGTTATCCTGGAGACTCATTGGCTACTTGAGCCTTTTTCTGGGCCCGCTGCAGTCGTCTGCATGGATCTGGATTTACCTACTTGATGTGATTTCACTGACATGAATGCTTCTCTGCCTGCATGCTGATGTGCTCCGAAGGCTGGCAGTGTTTAACTCTCCCAACGCATTTTTTAAGGTGCTCTTGTCATCTTATGCTTTGCAGCGATCTCTTTTCTGCCAGTTGCAAACCTGGCGGCCGTTGCATTTTCGCAACTTTCTACCTCTTTGAGGCAGGTGCTGTGACAGTGTTGTCTTCAAGAGAAAAGAAAATGAACGAACACCGCGCTGTTAGGCTGAAAAGGTCCAACGGATTTGCAAGGAGACTTTCAAATGTCATTGCTCCAAGCCAAGCACTGAATATCAACCCAGAACTTTCAGTCATTGCCCACTATGCTCGCCAGACAATTTGCATGTCTAAGCCACCGATCATCTCTGACCCTTGGTTTCCAACCAGTGCCAACCTTTCTGTCCAGAGTTCAGGAGCTTGGTGTTGCAACTCATCTCTGCGAAAATCCTTACTACGTCAGAGTCCCAAACCAAATTCATTTAAATCCATGGACTGGCACCAAGAGTGAACACAGCTGACACCTTACGTGGCGGTTGCAGCTTTGTTGCTACCCTGCTAGGTTGGAGTTCCACGCTCGCAAGTGTCTTGCTCGGATTCCGTGCAATCTTCTCCTTGATTTGCTTTGTTGTGTGGCATTGCAGGGCTTATTTGCTTTCATTCAGGCCGGAACTGACTTGCGTTTCATTGTGATTGCAGATGTTCCGTGCGGAAGATAAAAGGTGCTTGCTTTTCTTTCATCGCATTTTGCCTAGAGAAATGTATGTTGTTTCACTGCTTCCAATCCGGATGGCATGCTCTTGATCCACCCCATTCTCTCACAGCTGGTTTCATGAGCAAGGACAACACCCGGCTATGAGCAGCCTGAACACATCAGATTTATCTCAGAGCAACTTTGCTCACAACATCCCATGAGGGTAACCTGCCATGAGGGCAACATGCCAATAGCAGTTCAATAGCATCCTATAGCCAATAACAAGATTTCTTTGCATCGCCACCATGGCCAAAGATCTCGGTGAGGCCGGTACAGATCTGCAACAGATCTGCCATCTCACTGAAGACTTCACCGACAATCATATATTTGACATCCTGATATGGGATGCCAAGGCAGATTATGCGTTTCTGACCTCTGCTGCGCTGACCTTGGCACCCGCATCTGTATATATCTGTATGCTGGGTCAAAAATCAAATCATCAGCTGAGGAAAGTGAGGTGGCTCGATTGGCTGACCGAATGCAAGTCTTAGCGTGTATCCCATGTCATTTTTTTATTCCTTTGTGCTGTATCAATCGAATGTCGCGCTTTGGATTTTATGCTTCTGGTCTATTTTTTCGCCTCTTGTTTTTGCTTGCTCGCAGGTACAATTCTGTATTTTGTGGCAGATTACTATGTCTAGACCTCAAAGGGAGTCTTTTGGCAAATAGAATGAAAGATTTGCAGCACGCTCTGCAGGTATCTATAAAGACATTTGACGCAGCAAGACTATGTGATTCAGCACCGGGAATGCCGGAAATGTGACAGGTACAAAGACTTTGCCGAGTTTCAGTAGGATCCTTACAATTTGCATTGAAACAATCAGTGCGTGCTTTTTGCTCATTCCACAATGTCATTAGTCACTCTGTGCAAGGCGCTCTCCACAGAATTTCCCTATGTTGGAGATGAATTGCATGAAGCAACTCTGGCACGGATCTCAGTCGGAAGACTTCATTCTGCACGAAAGAAACCTGAAGAGTTTCCAGTCGACAGCTTTCCTTCAGTTCTTTGCTGTGGGTGCTTCCTTTGCGGTTGCGGGCACCCGTGGAGCACTTGCGCGTGCAGCCCAGAAGAGACGGGGACAGGAGAGCACCATTGGATGAGGTCATGGTGATGGTTATGGCTAAAAGCTGCAATTGCAACGGGTTGCAACGGGTTGCAACGGGTTGCAATACCATTTCGGGATTTGTTTTGGTTGCTAGGCCCTTCCTTTGGCTGTGCGCTTCGATAGCTTTAGCAGGGTCCGTGTCCTCAGTCCTCAGACGACGATTTTGATGATTCCACGACTGAGAAACTGATGAGGCAGTGGATGCAGCACTTGCAGCGATTGAGACAGAGCGATCAGGTGCCATCGGCATCAATGTGTCACCTGTGGATCCTTACTGTTGCACGGCGACTCCTTTGACCCTTCAGAAGTTCGGACTATATGAAGGATGTGTGACTCTCTTTACGCATGGTGAATTTTGCTTCCGCAAGAGAGAATGGACATCAAAAAAGAGAAGGCGAAGGAAAGAGAGTGGAAAGGAAGAGAAAAAGAAAAAGGAGGAGGAGGGACGACAAGAGGAAGAAGGAAGTGGTTTATCCATATTTGAAAAACATATGACATCAGAATAAGACGAAAAAGAGGAAGTGGAGGAGGAGGAGAAGCAAGACGAAGAGGCACAGACAGGAAGAGGAAGAAGCAAGGAAAGGAGGACGTGGCAACGTGCTGGCATAAAAGGAAAGGGAAGGGTCAAGCAGCCAATGGCGCATTCTCAGATCAGACTGTTAAAGGTTCTGCTTAGGCTCTCTCCCTTGGAAACGCTTTGCAATGCGAGATTCTTGGTCACTGGTGCGAATGGCAGGTTCCTGCAACGGTCTCTTTCGCCAGAAACTTAGTGTTTATGCGACTTGGCGATGCTGTCCTAGAGAGATGATTTTCTCCTAGCTTATGGCCCGAGGCCCAAATCCTTGTTGCCTTGCTTGGAGTCTGGGCAACCGTACTTGTGAGTGCTGGTCTTAGCTGGTCGCAAATTTGAGTTTTTCCAGAATTGCAGCGTAGACTCGCCGTTTGTTCCAGAATTATCCAGAATTGATTTTCTTCTCGCACTTGTTTCAGTTTGTTTGTTGAAATATATCTTTGCCTTGGCTTGCTTTATCCAATATTTGAGCTTAGGTAAATGCTGCGGTTGCCACCGCTCAGGACAGTGCATTTTCAATGCGGGCAAAGGAGGTATTAAGTCTAAGTCTATGGCTATGGTAAGATTCGATGGGACACGAGCGATGTTTTGAGGACTTGTTTCAGGGACTTGAGACGTTTGATTTGTTTTCCACACGGAGGACTGGACGAGACTCACAAAGAGAGCAGCAGTGTAGGCGCATTGATTGAAGCAGCCTTGTTCATTTGTTTGTTCAACATAGCGGCCAGTCGGCCGAAAAGACACATCAAATTCATCAATATATATATAATATATATATATATATAAGCAAGACTTTGAGCAAGCCTCTGCTCGCAGGTTGACTTGAGGATTTTTGCAAGCATCCTGCGTTTGTACGGGTGCGTCCGTTTGGGTCGAACAATCAGATGGTTGTGGAGACAACATGACCATCTTAAAGCTCTTCGAGCATGTGTCGTTTGTTTAACTGCATGCCCAAAGCTTGGCAACGGTTGCGCGTGCGAAAAAGTGGGTCGTCAACCTCTCATGCTGCAATTGACATAAACTGGTTTTATGCATCTTTTGAATGCTGAACACATTTGCCCCGCAGTGCAAAGAGCAAGTCCACCGACGGCGAGTTGGGGGGAGAAAAGGCGCATCTTCAAGACTCATAATGCCAAGACTGCTCGATGATGTGTCGGACTCACGGGGAAAGTTCAGCGCAAGAACTTGTCTCACAACAGCTGACAACCTGTAGGACTGGATAGTGCGAGTCTTTGAGGGCCTGGAAGTTGACATCAAGGAGCCCAGATACATAGAATGAAAATGAAGGAAAGAAACCCTGAGAGAACAGAAGAGAACAGTGATCAAATCAAAGGGTTGGCACTTGTGATTTGAAAGGAGCCTGATTTATACATACCTACAATGGGTTTTGTGACCTATGTGCCTTGGCTGACACGGTGTGTTTGGCAACAACTGGAACACCATGATAAGACATGGCCAAGAGCACGTTTAATTTCTATATCTGCAGGATGCTCCTGACATGTCCTGTCGGTTTCCTACGATATGCAGATATGCTGTTGACATGTTTTCTGTGAGCGCAACAGATGTGATGCTACCCATCCTGGAAGATTTCCCTGATCAATGTCACAAGCAGTGTGTTTGAATGTGTTTGACAATGAACTCCCCCTCACAAGGAAAGCCAAAGTTCAGCTGTCGCTAAAGTGATAAGCTCTTTTGCCGACCTTGCTTCATCTATCGTAGCCAATGCGCAATCGGGTCAAGATGTCCACCCATACACTCAACGGTCTATGGATGCAGGTTGTTCTCTACGGCATGGTGCGTGGAGTCCAGGAGGATTTCTCTCCGGAGGTCTTATCTGCGACGATCAGCTCGACATTGGTCCCGACCTTGCGAACATGAACTCGCTGACGCTGCATCAATCAACTAACTTATAGGGATGCAATTAGATAGGCTGGAAGGCGGATGTAGTCTCCCAAGCAGACAGCAAACATCGCACTTGCCTGAGGTGATCTTGATTTTGGAGCTGGCAGTGATGAAAGGAGCTCTTTTTATGTCCGGTGCTGTCGCCACGACACGATTGTATTCTGCGGGTAAGCCGTTGGAACATCTTGGAACCTGTTTATTGTACTTGGAACATCTTGGAACATACTGTAGTATTTTTCAACGGAAATCTTGTGCCAGGTGAACACATCAACATTGGATCTTTTTGCCCTGTTGGGGTGCCGGCGAGCTTTCCCAAAGCTGAAAAACCAACGGTTGGCGGGTTCTCGCTGCGGAGGTACAAGTTCCTCTACTTGTCGCTACATCTTGGCCTCGGCTTGCTGTGGGGACACGGTGCAAAGCCATCAGGCTGGAGATGTCTGGAGAGTGTTCCAGGCACATTGCATGATGTGAATCATGGAAAAGGTCCTGTCAGTATATGTCAATTACTGCTATGTTTGGAGAGTGTTCCAGGGTCTGCCTTGATCAATTGGAGGTTTCATCTACAGCGTGCTGACTTTGGGCCTGGCTGTCAGCTGTGGTGTTGCTCTTTGGCAGGACTGAAGGGGTGTCCGGACTTGCGTCCCGACTTGCTTTACTTGCTTTGAGCTGCACCACAATTTTAATTTGGCAGGCACTGCGGAACCTTGCTCGAATGTCGTGGCCCCAGAAAGCAAGAGCAGTGCTTTGGACTGTTCTCGGCGATAATTGACAGAGCTGACTTCAATGTGTTGCCATGCCAACCCCATGTGAATCCAGAATTTGACCAGCGGTGCCAGGCAACCTGCTCACGGACAAGAGTGTGTCTCAGACATGCACCAAATCTGCATCAAGGCACGTGTCGTGAGTTGATCATGTTGCCTTCAGAGGAAGCAGACTTCAGTGGAGAGTGCTGTCTGTGAGGTGCTTCCGCTGCTCCAGGCTTGCGTATGCCCAGCTGGCAGGTTTACTATCGCTCACCACGAAGGATTGAAAAAAGCTTTCAAGCCACTGCTGGGCCACTGCTGCATAGCTGTTTCTGGCTGAATATAATGGCTCCATGCCGCCAGGTTGGTTTCTAATGCCATCTTGGCCGAAGACAGCAGCAACACAGGAGGCAGATGGCATCGGTCATGACAATCGCTAGGACCATGACTCCTTATTGATGCATATTGATGCATATTGATGCTATGATTGAACAGCTTTCTGCGTCTTCTCGGTCTTTTAAACCTTGCTTCAAACCCCCTCCACACAAGAGTCTGAAGAAATTGTATCACTCTGCAGATTTTGAATAGTCTGTCACTACAGTTTGCCTTGCAAAGTTTCTTGGATAATTCCAGATGGAACATCTTGTGCAGGTGGTCGTTGCAGCAACCACAGCAGCTGCCTCCATCCTAAGTGGAAACGCTAGTGCCGTTTGAAGTGTTTACCCTTTCGGTGGATGCAGGCATCAAAAAGCTACTGTACTTCCTATGACTGAGCCAGAAATCATGATCAAAGATTGCAAGTGCCTACCAAAAATTTCATAAGCTTCGCAACAAGAGAGAGGCAGTTCGAGTTGGGGTTATTTGAAATTTGGGTAACGTAGTTGAAGTACTAGTGTATTCGGTAGTCCGGTAGTAAAAGAATATGAACAAGAAACGGAGAAGGAGGAGCTTGAGGTCCATTTCCTGGCTGGATTTTTCTGCTGCTTATCCTCCTGGTTTTAATTGGCTCCCTGGATGGTCACAAAGTTGCACATCTCGCTATGTGGCTCAGACTCCTGTGAAGGAACTCTCAAAAACGCGACACGTCAGGTCTACTTAGAGTCTACTCAGAGAAATAAGGATATTTGCCAAGATGCCTTTTGAACAAAGCCATTTGTTGCGATTCGGGCCCATCTTCAGTTTTCGCCAAGCTTCTGACGTTCCGAGATTGGCGTCCCACGTTGCAGCACTGCGTGCTTTGACCATTCGATTGACCAATTTTATTGCTTTTCAAACCTTGCTGTGGCATGGCTTGATGGTATGAGGCGGGACTCTCGAAGTATGGCAAGTACTGTGAACGATGTGCTGTGGAAATGGAAGCTGTCTGGAGACAGCCATCGTTCCTTCCATTGCTGGTGTTTGCTTGCTGTAATTCCGGAGCAAATTTGAAGAGGCGACTCTTCGGCTTCATTGGCGGCAAAGGAACGCCAGGTGATGTTGTGCAGGACAATCCTTAGTTAAAGAAACTCGTTGAAGCGAGTTGGATTCTTGGAGTCTCAGTCCAAGTGTAGAGTATGGCATCAAGAGCATCGTGAAATAGTGAGCACTCGTTTTTGAAGGTTTTCTGTTTGAAGCTTCAATATGCTCACTGTGCTATAGACGTTTGCTTTTCAGCATAGGAGTTGGCCTCTCAACTGCTGGGTTGCGAGCCTAGTCGACGCTCATTTTTTGTTTGAGAATGGCGAGCCTTGTGAAGCAAAGGAAACCTTGCTAGTCAAAAGCTCACTCATTCCAGTTTTGAGTTGCATCCAATGTAAACATGCAATCCACATTGATGGATTGTGACCTTTCAATACCTTTCACAGTTTGAATTCACAAGGCTTTGTTTTCTTTTTGGAAGCTTATGCATGACCATGAATGCACGAGGCACAGGAGTTACGGGTGAGCTATGGGAGAAATTGGTGAACCTTGAGAATCTTGAGGTGCAAAGAGCAGTAGAGCTGATTTTGATTGATTTTGTGGGGGTGCACGGGTCGAAATCCGACACCCGAAGACTTGCAGACTTGGCCACTTGCTGTGTTTGTAGAAGTGCAAGTTCAGAATGAGCCTTCCTTTGGAGTCCTTGGAGCATTTGAAGATATTTGAAGAGCATAAGACCTGCGAAGCAAAATCAATCACCCAACTTACCATAACTGCCATAACTTACCCGGCCGCGAATCTACCAGGAGGAATTGGAGGAACAGCCCAGGCCCGCGGTTTGCCGTTTGCGAACTCTGCGACTTCGACTCTGGAGCCTGGCAGCCTGACTGTCTCAGGAGAGAAGCGCTGGTTTCTTGCCTGTCGAGATGTTTGAACCCAAGATTTGAGGTGTATTTGGGACATTTTGGGACATCTGGGACTTAATTTCTTGTAATTAACTGGCCTGACTGGAGCTGGACTGAGGTCCCGAAAATTGCTATGCTCTGGTGGTTTTGTGCGTTGAGTCCATGGAGACTCAGCTCGCCAAGAAGGACTTTGATGCCACGGCGGAGACCATCCTGGCCAATGCCATCGTTGTCGCTTGGCAACGGGATGCAACGGGCATGTCATGGGAACCTGGCAATGGACACTTCGCCGGTAACTGTCCCAGCTGTAAAGCACCATGTTTGATGGGGAGCCATCAATGAGAACATCGCTTGCAAATGGATGATATTCCGTTGCTGGTGAGATTCCCTGATGGTGGCATGGAAAGTTCAAGGATGGAACGTGGATGGAACGTGGACAGCCAAACTCCACGAGACATATTCATTTCTGCAAAGTTCAGCGAAAGCACGAGTCACTACTCATTTTGTAGCGCCTCAGCCGTACTTGAGCTGAGATACTCTCTTACCTCTTGGCAGCCCTTCCACCAGCAACAGCACGAGGTCTATCTCTTAGAATCTTCAGGAAGCGCGACGACATCAACGACATCCCATTTTTTTCGAATTGCAGCTGAGTTGGCAAAGCTCTGAACTCTGTCCTGTGGAGTGACACTAAGGTTCTGCTGAAAAGGCGAGGAATTCAGCCTGAACTTGGCGAGCACATACTGACATGCTGCCTTCGCAAGGGTCTCTTAGCCCTGTAAGTCCTACAAAATCAGTAGCATATCAGTAGCTATGCCATATGCAAACAATCTGGAACGCAGGCATAGGAGAGTTTCTGTTTGCCGGGTGTTCTGGGGCTTGGCTGTTAAAGAATTCAAAAGCTCATTGCACCCTGTAAAACAACAAACTGAACTTGAGAAGCGAGCCCGTTCTGATGACCGCAGTCTATTCCAGTGTGCTTTTCATTTGACCATTTCTTTTAATTCCACTGCCTGCGTCTTTGTCGCCCTGATACTTTCATATACTTCCCCATGATGCAGGCCGCAGAAGCTTCTAATGTAGCCTTCGTGGACAAGCTGTGGCAGGCACGGGTCGCTCTTGTACGACTTCCGGGTGAAGCTTGCACTGCCTCAACTCCATAGCTTTTTTGGACGGACCAGGACTGAAAGGTTTTGCAAAACAGCCCATTTTTTCTGTGATGCCATATCTTTGGAGGTTGAGTCTGGGCAAAGACCTCTTGGTGAGAGGATCGCAGATGCGATCATGCGCGCCTTGCAACTCCGATGCACTCATAACTGATCAGTTCTGACCGCCGACAGGAGACAAGCATGTAACGTGTCGTGCTATGGACTCACAGGGGCATACCGCCAACCCCCAAACTTTCATAGACTATCATGAGAGACAGTAAAAAGAGGCACTGTCTGAAGCTGGTCAATGCCGGAGCTGGACATTGAGAAACACCAGTGGAATGCAGCGAACCTGTCTCATTTCTTGATAGTGTGGCATGGCAAAAGAGGTTCCGAGACGGCTTTGCAGTGGAAGGGCCTGAGGCGGGTATAGCTTGTGGTGTGCTTTTGAAGCTGAAGCGTCTGCAAATGACTCAATGACAGGACAAGGATGCACCACAGGCAGAGAAAGGCATCGTTCCAGCCTTGATTTGGCGCCTTGGCATCTCAATCACTTGGCCAGATCTAATCCTGTAGGATCCTGTAGGATCCTGTAGGAATCTGGCACCGTCAAACCGATACTCTGAGGCAAGAAGGAGTTGGACCAGAGGGATCTAGTCAGCCAAAGAATGACCTGCAAGAGAACAGGTTGGGACCCGGTTGGGACACTTGGGAGGGCTTTTTGGGTATGACTCGGTATGACTTTAAATGATTTTAGATCTTTATACTTCAACATAGTCCAACCAGATGCGCTGCCAGGATGGTTGCACTGCAGTTGCTGGTGACATTTCTTTCTGGTGGAGCTCCCACGGCACCGGTGCTTCAGGCGAGGTGCCGCCTTTGTGCGGCTATGAGATGTGGAAAAATACGTAGAGTTAGATAGAAAGTGAGAGTGATATAAAAGAAAGGAAGTACATGGAAGTACGAAGCACAGTAGGAATGTAGAGACCAGACGGCAGCAGATTCAGCAACACGCAGACTTTGCGTTGGTTTTGAGCTCTTTTGAGTTGTGAATTCGGTGATATTCGGTGATGAAAAACCCTGGCCTTCAAGGACACAACTGAAGAGGATGCTGAGAGCATTGACACGAGACTTTCCAGGTGCTCCAGTTGTCGATGTCATCGATGTCACGTATGTGGACTTTGTGTGTTGAGTTCCTCCTGTTGTTCACCGCCATGGAATCCTGGAAGCCCTAAAGGCTGGTCATCCTGGATGCTAGACCGCTGGCGTACCTGACGAATCCATGCAGGACCTGCCAGCGGAGACATTGAGATGTGCAGAATACATCTGAAGTACACGGATATATCTAACATATACAGTACGTACAAGATACAATCTAATACGATCAAACCAGGTTTGTTATCGTTTGTTGGTGTGAAACCGATTCTTTCACATGTTGGGCTGCCACTTGTCCCTGCAAATGGATGCAAATGGTGACCCAACAGGTTGTCTTTTCGTGGCAGGACGGTGCCTTTCAGAGGCGAATTGTTCTTTTCTTTGTTGTCTGTGGCGTTAGGTCGCCATCTGAGAGCGATATCCAAGCACAGCGTGCGGACCTCAAACAGCTCAAACGACCCCCTGGTCTTTTGAGGTTACGATCCTCACGGTTTTGGAGTGCCCTACGGTGGCTACTTCGCTGGAGCAAAGCAAGAAGCCTTCGCTCATGTTTGCCTCCAGGACAGCTACTTGCAGCTTCAATCTTGATCCTCCATCAAGACTAGCAAGAGCAAAAGTATATAAAAGTATGAATATAAATAATATATAATAATATGATAACATGTGATATAGGAAACAAGTCAAGATTCAAGAAGTTCTCACTTGACAAGAATTCAAACATGGAACTCCTTATCATGTGACCCTGCAAGCTTCAAGGCCGTTGGATTGCTGCTGCAAGACGTCCGTGATGCCACTAATTCTCAAGGCACAGACGCTGTTTTTTATCAGTGACAGTCACTGGGTCTTCCATGCCGCTGGGTCCAGGTGATTTATCCATCTCCTCGAGCCTGATCATCAAGCGGCCGCAGGACTTGAAAAGACCCAACTATATCAACTATCAACAACTTCGAGGTTTTGGAACCCCCAATGTTGGGCAATTTGTATCAATTGATATGAATTTTGGGTTGAGGTCTCCCCCAAACTGGTGAATTTCGGGGTTCACCACATGGATCATCGGAACTGCAAGGAGCTCCTGGCGACTCGCTCGAAATCCATTGGCTCCATCCCGGAAGATGCCGAAGGCGCCAAGTCTGTGAACTGGCGCAACTCACATTTTTAGATTTTGTTGGACAAAACAAGCAGTATTACTATAATGTACTATAGTACTATATATTTACACATATTGTACCACTATTATACTATACTATATTATATTATATATTATAATATAGTATAATATACTATATTATATTATATTCTATTCAATTTTATTTATTATATTATATTATATTATATTACATTATATTATACTATGTTCTATTATATTATCATATTATATTATATTATATTATATTAATACTATATATTATATTATTATTATTATATTATATTTATTAAATTTCACGAGCTCCTGGGATTTTGTGATTTTTAGGGAATATTAATATTGGATATCAAGGTCAAGATGCAATATTTGGTGCAGTGTACGCGCACAAGGGTTTCATGAACATATGCTACAAAACAACTACTTTTTTGCCGAGCGAAGCTGCGATCTCCGACTGTTTCCAACCGTTTCCCCTTGGACACCTTTGGACCTTCCAAAAAAAACGGCGTTGCGCGGAAATGCTTAATAAAAAAAAAATGCGGGTTGAACAAGTTTTGACCTGATCATGTTTCCGACCGTTTCCGACCGTTTCCGACTGTTTCCGACCGTTTCCGACCGTTTCATTTTTTCTGAACGATTAATTGGACCACTTCCATTTATGGAAGGCTGATCCAGTGCAAA
>Ga0126342_10004184_pt1 | contig 24435 bp, 32 predicted proteins | sample Cyp1metagenome_FD_92528 | JGI IMG/M metagenome (GOLD analysis project Ga0126342, IMG submission 92528) | Coral microbial communities from Lord Howe Island, Old Settlement Bay, Australia - Cyphastrea 1 metagenome | ecosystem: Host-associated > Invertebrates > Cnidaria > Coral ...
GGCCAGCATCAGTCTTTCTTCAACGAGAAAGGGGTATGGATCAGGGGTATGGATCAAGGGTATGGATCAAAGGTATGGATCATGCAATATCACAGGGTATGGATCAAAGTATGGATCGGGGGGCATGGATCGTGTGTAGCTTTGGCGCCTTGATCCATACCTTGTATTTTGACTCGTACCCATATAGTTTTCTTGTAGGTTCGGGAAGTGACGTATGTGTAAACTCCCCCTCTCTCCAAGGGGTCGGCGGCAGGGGGCGTAGCCCCTTAATGTGCCTTAGCTCAAACCGATGAGATCTGGTCGAATAAATAAATATGCCTCTGAAATTTCAGCTGAAAGCTCAGGCTGGAAATGTCCGAACTATCGCTACATATATCTTATAGAAAACATGAGGACACCCCACAGCGCGAGTTGCTACACTCGTGCACAAACCCCCGCTTGGCCTGCTCGTTGGCAAGCGAGCGCTCCAGCGCTTATAAAGCGCCATGCTTCTTGTCCTAAGACCGCTGAGACTGCTGAGACTTTGTGATGTTTACCAAGGGAGGAAACGGCCACACGGGAACAAAACAAAGAAAGCTGCTAGAACCTGGCTCTACCATTCAGAGTGGCCCATATCGTTCAAACTCGGAAGAAGAAGGGAAACATAAAACGGGGCTTGATGGACTGATGAGTAGGCCAGTTGATGCCCACGCCTACGATGGTAGTATAGTATCTACTGAGGCTTCCCGAGGTGTCATGAACCCCATGAAGTTACAAATGCCAACCCATCATAGATGGGGTCTCCTGCTTCTGGATTCCAATCAGCAGGTTGGATTCTAGTTCGTCCATGACATGTTCCTCCCATAATTAAATTCTTCAGAGAAACATTGAAATCTTTTTAGCGGTTTTATGTTGACATCATTGACATCAGAAAATCTGAGTCCTTCAGTTCCTTCCGGAACCAAAATGCTGACGAGGGCACATCAAGGTCGGAAGGTTCAAGTTGTACTTGGCTGACATGAAAATGACAGGAACGCCTTTTACAATTCCGAACTTCTCGTGGATCCTGTCGGAGCTTGACCCCTACTGTGGTCACACGGTGTCACCAAGCACTCTGCTGAAGGAAGCGGTTAGCAAGTGGCATACCATGGCATACCATTCGTGAGCCTTGTATATATAATATATATATTATATATAATTACCAACATTATAGTCTATGCATAGTCTATGCTAAAGTTCCACATGCCAGCTGAGACCCTGCTACCTGGCCGCCCTGGCCTATTGAGGATTGTCTCCCTGTATTCTGCTTGGTCATTTTCATGGATCAAGTCCCATTTGTTAACAGCCTCAGCTCCAATTTTGCTCAATGGTTGATTGAGTTGTTGCAAACTTCAAGTTCTGAAAGCACAAAAGGAGCAAGCAAATCAAGCAGGCACTCAAACCGCGCCAGCCACCATTCACATGACAGGTGAGCCCCCAAAGATCTCGAAAATTGGCACACCTACCGGACCTACCGGACCTACCGGACCTATCCGCCCAAACTCGACCGCTTGCATACGGCTATTTTGGGCTCAACGAGTCTTGCAGACCGAACCTCTCAGCGCAGCGGTGGCATTGACCACTGATCTCCTCTCATGTTCAGCGTGTTCAGCGTGTTATGTGGTGCAAGTTGGAGCCCTACACAGTCAAAGAAGGCAACAATGGGTGCACAGCGCACTTGCTAGAGCCAGTTGAAGGTTCCAAACCCTCAAGAAATGCAGAAGTTAGGCAAGAAAACCGCATCCTGATATTATGATTCATGAGTGCTGATGTAGGATGAGGCCCAACGCAGAATGGTCCAGTGGACATGGTACTTAAAGCCACCATCTGAGCATTGGCTGAAAATGATGGAGAGGAAAAAAGAGAAAGTAAACATCTAGTCCTGCAGGGACATAGGGGCACAAAAATGTAGATCGGGCTCCTCAAAGGAAACTGTTGATTTTCTCTTGCGGTATGGGACTTCCCTGATCACCACGATGAAGTTGCACCGTTCCGCGCTGTCTCCTGAGCAGAATTGCGAGTTATTGGTGGCTGCTAGTGACTGCTGGTGATCTACGGAAAGGATCGGTAAGGTGGGGGTGCCTTGTTGCAGACTTTCGGGAAAACTGTTGTGATTTTCCCATTAACTCTCGGATTTGCCCCTACCGCTTGGACTTTCTACAAAAGCACTCCAAGGCCTTCATCTAACATTGCCTGATTTCGAACTCTGCTGCAAGAGGTGTCATGCAAATTGTAAGATGCTTGAGTCTTGGACCGGCACAGGGCCTCCCCCAACTGACATAGGAAGAACAATGGATTCGAAAGGTCCACAAGTTTAACCCATCCCCCATAAAGATGAATCAGTCAAGAGAATGGTTTGCCTCTCGACGTTCCATATCGTTTCTTGCCCTCAGCTGCATCGTTCTGCACCGCTTCACCCACTGGCCCGTTGCCTTGAACTTCTGGGTTTTCTCTCATCCGAGCCATCAGAAACGGGGAGGGCCTAAGCCGGCAGCTAACTGAGTCATGCTGCGCGTAGCATTCGCGAAGCAATCGTAAAGCCGCTAGTCACTGCTAGTCTGGCCTGGAACTATTCACATCTATTCGCACACCTGAAGCACCCCAGAACTTCCTGAGATGCCTGCCGGATGAGTTTTTGCCACTTCCCGCACCTTAGACCACACGGTGAAACAGCTCACATCGTTGATGTAGGAGCACTGTTTGTGGACAAAGCTCACTGAGTATTTGGAACATTTCGGAACGCTAGTGACCAGTCCTTGTATGCCGAGGGCTCTAGCCCAAAATGCGTAAGTATGCCCCAACAGACTGAAACGTTCGCATTTCTTGGTATTGATCAATTGGTCCAGTTTTTTAATATAACTATATAGATATAGATTTAAAGAGTCTGAATCTCTTCATTGATCTCCTGACTTCGTACCCGATGTGGATGTTCAACGCTGCCAAGTGACCGTTCTCTTCATCCGTTGCATCTCCTTCTCCCACACCCAGGATATTTGCGAAGCAGTCAGATGCAGTTCGCTTGGCACTTGTCTTTGAGCTTTGCACTTCTCTTGAATATCATTCGCTGCCTGCGGATCTGACAGCATCAAGCGTGGATCCAATGTGCATAAACGTGGCTTGGCGCTCAGAAAAAGGCGCATTTCAAGTACAGAAAACCAGGAAACTCCAAGATCTGTGCCAGGTTGCAATGACGAATATGCTTCTTTGCAGCAGCAATCGTGAGTAGACCGCTGACAGCTTTTGAACAGATTCCTCGGCCACAGGCCCATTCAACCAATCCAAATTCCTTTATTCAGTTGGAGCAAAAATCAAATCAAGTGCCCAAAACGTATACCTGATGAGTGAAGAGACTCCACACATGCAATGCACAAGACGCCCACACACTCCATTTCCACTGGTTTCCCATGGTTTCCCTGCTTTCTACCTGATGGGATTACACAAAAGGATGGTTCTGGTTTCACACTTTCCCAGGTTCACCAGGTTCACCCTGCCAGGCATCCTCGTCGACTGCAGGTGCCAGGGCAGCTCCATCTATTTCTCTCAAGAGGCCTCCATACTCCTCAGGATACACTTGGTAGATCTTTATTGTAATAATCTGTGTAATCTGTGTCATCTGTGTGAATTTGAATCTATTTGTTTTTGTAAAGGGTGAGCATCGTGGGCATTCTTTTCCAATGTCAACGACATCTACTGCTAGGAACATGCAACGATGAACATTGTATCAACTTTCAGAGTGCAAATCAGTAATAGAAAACCATGGTTTTCTGTCACTATGCAGCCCAGATGCTTCACTGCAGCCATCTAAGGCGCGCAGGACTCGAGAGGCCGCTACTTGACTTTGCATAAAGTTTTTGCGCACAATCTCCATGCACAGGTCTCGAGTAGGAAAATCCATCACAACCTCATCTGAAAATAAGATCGGCGGATTGAAATAATTCCGATTCCAAAAACATAAAACCACCAGTGGTCATCAATGCGAGAGTAGATAAGACTAGAGTTCTGCAAGTCCGGCAAGTGCGTCCGGCATAAACGAGGCTGAGACAATGCCCAAGGCGTGGTGCTTACCTTGTCTCAGTGCGGTGCAACACACTTTCAAGTTTTGAGGCTTCGTAGGTTCTGTCAATGCGTGCGTGATTCCTAACATACCCGGCGCAAATGAAGCATGTAATGACTGGATGGCATCTATAAATATCTATAAATATCTACAACATGTATGTGGCATATATGATGCCAAGCCACCTCTGGAGATAGTGGCGCATAACCTAGGATTCAAAATGCCTGCAAAGTATCGAGGAGTTCTCCGAGGGAACGACCTTGGAATACCAAGGGACCAACTCACTACGCGGAACAACGCCGCATCATAGATTGTGTAGGCAAAGCATACTAAAACAACAACATACATGTATACAACAACCACTGCAGAAAAGAATGGATGAGGCTTTTGTCTATTCAGTCGTCCAAGGCCACTTATCCCTCATACCTAGCCCTAGTTTTTGTTTCAGGCCTCAGGCCACATGGTTACACCCGCGAGGTACCCACAGGTCTTGAATGAAGTCTGGGAGGTTTCGCGGTGCTTGGTTGAAATCAATAGCCGACATCAAACAAGCTGCTGCGCGCTCACAAAGTTGGCACATAGTCGGTCACCTGCGGAAACTTCTCCATGAAACATCCAAATGGCCCAGCAATCTATGTCTTCCGCTTCTCATACTTCTCATGGACTTAGCAATTCATAAGTTGTCAAATCTTTATGGTTCAACTGGGGCAGCTGCCTGGCAGCTCCACCACAACAATCCACAACCAGACCAGGCCTTGCCGACGCGGGGCTGCCCGAAGATGCTTTTGAATGGCGACCCACTTCTCCCTCCACGAGCCTGGGGCATCGGCATCAATAAATAGGACCATTGGGACCCCAAAATGAACCCAGAGATTTGATGAGATTTGGGGGGTGTCCGTTAAAAGAGGGAATGGATTGAAGACCTTTACATTTTCATTTGCACTGCTATTTTTTACATGCAATGATATAAACATGAGTAGATACGTCAAGGAGTCAAGAATATAATATGATCACATGATCATACATGATCGATATCTCAGGTCTCTCTCTCTCCATCAATTGCCCAAAAAGTACAGGAACAGATCGAGCCCTCCGAGCTCTCCGAGCCACCTGGACTCCAGAAGTCCTGGACTTTCATGGAAGGCCCGTCCCATCGCAAAGAAGCATCCCTGCCATACCAGTCTTGCAACACAAACATCTGACCGCGGAGATGTCCAACTAGCTGAAGGTCCATACCTGGGAGAGGGAAAAAAGTTGGAATCAAATCAAAGCTAAACATCTCCCATCTCGCTTCTGACAAGCGGCTGAAGTGAAGTGGCAAGGACTTAGAAAGTCGTTTCACAAGATCTTGAATCTTCTGTGCTGAAGTGCGACTCCGCTCTTCATCTTTTATTCCTGGGTGAAAAGGTTGTAGCTGATGGTGGCGCTGATCCTTCTGGGTTCAAAATGGGGAGCATGGGACGAATCCCTCTTTTTTGATGGTCAGCCCATTACTGGTAGCATCCACACAGCTACATGCTGTCTAGGGAGTTTAGGAGCTCAGACCAGGTTTTGGCTGCCTCTGCTTGATCCATTTCGATCCATTTCCGTTTCAAGCGTCGGAGGATGAGGAACTCACTCTGATGCTCTTGCAGGAAGGCTGCACAGCTTTCCAAAGCTTTCTGCAAGTTCAAGGAACAGGCCATGGGACCATGGTACCTTGGACTGCAGAGAGAGTCGAGTCGAGAAAGGCTGAAATCTTCCTGGGAGGTTCGATTGGTGACTTCCAAGGTACAACCAGCCATCGCCTTTCACTCGCAGGTCAAAGAAGCGAACGCCTGCAGGCTTGCACTCAGCCAATTCAACGGGCACTTATTTTTGGCAGGAAAACTGCTAAACGCTAGAACTATCTATATAGCATCAAATGACCTAGAATGCATGACTATCATTATCATGCTGCTCTCAACACGACCCCGCGATTGCACATTTTTGGTGACCCCGCCTGAAGACAGCTGGGTTGGCAAGTCCCACTCCTGTGTCCGGCCGAAAGCTCCAAGGTATTCCTTAGCATTGCCAACGCCAACATCTGGACTATAGCCCCGTACTTGAAATCTTGGCCCTGTCAGAATGCAACGACTCTTCAACAAGAACAAGGCTGGCGCCTTAACATCCCAGTCAAACGCAACCTTTCTTGAAATCAAGTGTTTAGGTGTCACTCATCCACTTCAGATCAACAGAAACCAAGTGCAAACAGTCAGTGCAATAGCATTCGTTGCGCCAATGGCAAGAAAATGGGCATTCAAAGGGTTTCAGCTATTTTCATGTGGTATTTTCCCGGCTGACCAGTGTCCCAGCTCCGTGACAACTCTGTCATTTGAAAGGTCGCAGAGTCGTGGGTGCCAGGAATCGATACCTGCAGGGACTTGACTTTTGCAAGTTACGGTCCTCCGACATCCCCTGAGTGCCGAGAGAGGCACTGCAAATCATGGGGCCCCAAGTGGGTCAAATGGCACCTGGGAGATTGGAAGCTGCTCCGGCAGAGAGGCCATCCAGCTCGACAAATCCAGCTTCGCTTGCACCTTCACTGGATTTTCGGACACTAAAGGTAAATGGTTTGACCACCAAATAAGAAAATAGAAATAGAAATGGACCAGGGCCGGGTGGGTCTCTTGTAATTGTTCCGATCAACCAATTCTGGATCCGCGAGTCTTCCTGGGCTGATGAGGGTTTCTATCAACGGTGTCGGATTTCCCATCATACCAATATTATATATATATTATACTCCAAGGTGATGGATGCTATATATTTATATATATATATATACATATACATATGTGTATGCAAATATAGTATACCATAATATTTGGCCATATAAATAACATTGTCCATTGCGGAACAGTCTGGCCTTCGCATGGCCAAGGAAAAAATCCGCAGCCACGCTGCAAACGCTCGCATCTTCTTGTGGCGATGGCTTTTCCGAATCATCCTGAGCTGCCATCCACCCTGGACCCAACATTCAACTCAGCTGCTGACCACAACAGCGCACCAAACAGAAAAAGGATGATGCAACCGTACAAAACATTACAAAACACCATGCCTTTGGTGGCCAAGCCACCGCAGGTTTGGATCTTTCGGCCGAACTGGTCGCTTCTTTGTGAATCCAAGCTTCACGTGGACCTGGACTGTGCTTTCATGTGCTTTCAGTGCTTGCTTACAATCTGCGACTGCCCCTGCCTTGTCTTCGCCGTCTGAGACGGCCACCAAAGCGGTGCAAGCGCTTTGGCCGCGTTTGCCTCACAACGCCATGACCATGATGCGGGAAGCACATCTCAGTGTCATCTTCACTGCACAGTCAAAACAGCGCCAACAGGACATGCCTCACCATCATAGAAGCCATAGCGCGGCATGCACCAGAATGTCCAAAGCCTCTGCGGGATGGTGTGGTGACAGTCAAGTGCAGTGCAAGAATTTGATCCAGACTCGACACATCTCGGCACCAGTTCATACAAACATGTGGCTTCATGGGTCCAGCTGTGTTCCTTCAAACATGAGTCCGCATGGACAGGCACAGTGGAAGTGGACCACTCCTTTCCCCCTTGCTGGGCATCCATGCGCCCTGCAGCATCCCCATCTGGATCTAGCAAGACGGCAGCAATTACCTCGATGAACACCAGCAGGTCCGTGAAGGCAAAGGGAAAGAACGTCCATCATGTCATATCATGTCCATCAGTTTATGCACAGGGTGCAATTGCTTTGTGTGGTGGCATGTTCAAAAGGATGACACGCACAAATCAAGAAGTGTTGTCTTGGAATAGATGTGAGAAGATTAGCATGGCCGCTGTGCAGTTTGGATGATGTTCCATTGCATGGCCCCTGCGCAAGGATTGCCTCGCACCTTTTGCTTTGGCTCAAGAAATGAAAAGGGGACTGCTTCGTCCTTTGCACTTTTTCCCGGTTTTGGAAGCTCACTTTCAAATCTTTCAAGGTTCAGCTCTGGGAACCCAGGACCAAGACAGACTTGTTCCAAAGCAAGGGCAAAAAAAAGGAAGAAAATCCCCACGCGGTCACCCTTTGACAGCTCAGTTGCGCCGCTCTCAACAACCTGGGCAAACTTTTCCATCGCCAGCTCTTCCTCGGCACAGGCCCTTATGGATCGTGGCGACTCCTGATGATCCTGGACCTATGGGAGGTGTTGGTTGCTCTGGACGCCTATTGACCAATGAGGAATCATAGGAATCCATAAGAAACCATGTTCAACGGCTTCATCCAACTTTGAGCTCCGGCGTTTGATCGTTTGATGCGTTTGGGCACCTCCAAAATGTCACAGGCAGAGAGCTGCAGGAGCCGCCAGCCGCTTTGCTCAGCTCCATCGGCTCCATCTTTGAGCATCTCTGAGGCCACAGAGGCAGAAGCCACACTCCCAGCACTGGCATCCACACACGGTGGAAACATGGCGCTGCAAGACTGGATGCCCCCCAAAGGATGGTTACTGTTACAGTAACATCATGATGATGACTGTTATCGTATTTATATATTTATATATTATGATCATTAACATGCACTAACTACTGTAATATACTAATATACTATACATGTTATCAAGTTGTTCCAATCAGCCAAGACAAGTCTTGGCTTTGGCTTTGGCCCAGTGAGGTCACAGTCTAGGGCTACATCCTGAGGTCCGTGTCACGTTGCATTGAATCTGTTGAAGGATTATCCTGAGAAACGACGCTTGCAGAAACCACATGCTTCAACCGGGCTGGACTTGGTGTGTTTGATGATGGATCATACAGATAATTTTGCATGCTTTTACATCATCCATGATTTCTGATCAGCCACTTGTCTGCGAGACAGCCATCTCTTTTAATAGCACCAAGCTGATGCTCACAAGACACAAATTGAGACAATCTTTGTGGGTGCCAAGGTTGTTCCCAACACCCCACTTACAAGATTTTACAAGAAGAAAACTTGGCAAATAAAGATGTAAAATGACCCATGTTCCCGGAACGCTCCTTCCTTGTAACTTGAATTTACCGAATGATTGGAGCAACTCTGCACGCTGTGCTGTGATAATCTCATGTCTCAAGCACATGGATGTGGTGATTTGCTTCAAATGTTTGGGACAACTTGCAGGTGCATCTAGAAATATCTAGAACCTGGCTAGCCAAAGCTGAAAACTGACCCCAAGCCGCCCAAGCCCAAAGCCCAAACATCAGCGGATGTCTCGTCAGCGCAGCTCTCCACTGAGTCCACTGAGTACCAGGCAATGACCAAACACTTCCCTTCGTCCACCACATACTGCCCCAGTTTCACCTCAAAATTTGTTGGGCCTCGGCAAAGTGGAACCATGTGGGACCATATAGTTACACAGTTTCACACATCGAGGCATGTTCAAGTGCAAAATGCCGGCATTCCAAGAAATCCAAACGACGCCTCTTGGGCTGAAGAAATCCTGAATCTGGAAAGCCAAGACACAGGAGTTGTAGTTGTTGGTGGTTTTGACATGACGAACAGCATCAAGGCATAGAACAACCACATGCGCCTCAAGGATTCTCTGGATCTGGCAATAGCCAAAAACCTTGAGTTGACTTGCAATATCCTAAAATCTCCACTTGGCACTGCTTCAGCCATCGACACGGCGAATGGCTTTCTTCGTGCCCATTCCGGGCTCAATAAACCTCGATGTCGGACCGAGGCAAAAGGCGGAGAAGGCCGAGTTTGACTATGACTATCATGATTCTGATGCTGTAACTTTGGTTTGAGTCAGTTTGAATGCCCTGTTTTGCCATATGGTACTCTTGGGCACCAAACTCTGGGGAGCGAATGCCGGGATAACTGAAGTTCTTGTGGAGTCCACACCTTGGGAGTGGCAGCAGAGAAGGTGTCCTGGGAAGCTCAGCCGGGAGTCATGGAGCGGTTCATCACATGGGAACACATTGGGCTGCCAGGCGTGTCAATGAGCTTGATAGGCTGCTCTTTGAAGCACCTGCTCAGCTTTCAGCAGACAACTTGGTGTTTTTAAGCCCACAAGATGACAAGCTCGGGTACGGGTAAAAGGGGCGATCTCGATCTATGTAATGTATTTCTGTGTGTGTGTATGTGTCGGTGCATCCATCCATCCATCCATCCATCCATCCATCCATCTAACTCTCTCTCTCTCTCTCTCCCTAGGTGTGTGCGTGTGTGGCTCTGTGTGCGTGTGAGGTTTACCGCATGCCTCCTTATTGAGACTGCTGACTGCTCCATTGTCCATCAGAACATATCAGAACAATAGATAGAATACGCCTGTCTTGATGGTGCATCATGGTATCGGATGGTGGCTTCATGTTCAAGCTGTCTTCCACAAATTCACAAGAAGTGAGGTGCCCGATTGTGTCTTGACCAAGACATACCAAGACTAATGAAACTGGCTGAAGAATATTGAACACATGATAAAAAATGTGTTTATTATGCGTGCTGAGATCATAGGAGACTCATGGATCGGAACCCTGAGAACGCCACCAATCGGTGACAATGGAGTCCATCGTTGTACCATCGGTCTCATCCACCTGGCTGTGTAGGCTCACAATCTGGAGTTCGGCCAAACCCAGGAGTCAGATTTAACAAAAAAGCCAAGGATACGATGCATCTTTCCTCCTGGAGCAGTGCATTGATGATACTTGACCTGGAAACTTGCACCAGAAAACTCAAGCAGAACCACTTTCGCTAGAAGCTTCTCAAACCAAACCCATGTCCGAAACTCCGTCAGCAATTCAACGTATCTAATATATTCTAATATATTCTAATAATATCTAATTCTGCCAAGACACCGTAGATATCCGTAGGTCGACTTGTTTCGCCTGGATTTTTTTGGGTTTCTGGGCATCCCCACTTTCCAGAACTTGGCCGTCCAACCAGGGCAATCTTCATGGCATTCTCCATCTCCTCGGCCCGGCGGTGCCTTGGTTTTGCATGGGACAGGTTCAGTGATTCGATGAGAAAACTTCTGTAGAAAACGATGTAGACGGCCTTTTTTTTTAAAGGCTTACAATCTATATAGCTATCTATAGCTTACATTGGCTTACAATTTATATCAATTTATATACTCCAAGAATCTCCAAGAATTGTCTTCCGAGGCTTTCACCGAAGCACGTAGTCCCTCGCCTTGCAGAAACTGCCATGACATGCCATGACTATCCATGGCTTAGATGTGTTGCCCCGGTTCTTTCCAATGGGGTCATCGGAAATCTCTTCCTCGCACCTTGATCTATATATTCTGTTCTGATCCCCCTTGGAAGTCGGGCGACCCCTGCTTGGATAGCAGTGGTGACCGGTTCTGTCCATGGCGGGACACCTGTGCTGGAGGCGCACCTCTTTCGTTGGAAGAGCACGCTGAGGAGCCTCAGGACCCAGCTTCGAGCAGTGGCTCAAGCAATGGCTCTCTCCAGCTCTCTCCTTTTAACGTTCAAGAATTACAACTAGACTGCTAGACTGGACATGAAACGCCTTTATAGGATTTACAGAAATGCATAGACATGTATGTGTGTGTGTGTGCAGCGCTGCCCTCTCACATGAGGGAGGAACATTCAGCCACCACTTCCCAGGGTGCTCGTGCATCACCGCAGCCTTGGCAGCACCGATCGTGGCAGATTGCCTTTCAAAGGACACTGTCCACATCCAAATGGCCAAGTGAATGTATGCCTTTATGGCTGCCATATACGTCGGAAAGCCACTGACTGGCAAAAATGGAGAAATGATGAGAAATGACGATGATTGACGATGGCTGTTGGCACCATCTCTTGTCAATATCTTGTCATCATTCACTCAAAGCCTTGAGCTGTGCTTTCTCCACTCCACTCTGCGTGAGAGTCAATAAGACAAATTGAAATACAGCGACTCTGAGCCGCCAGCTTTTAATCCTGGGTCAAGATCTCCCAGTGGATCAGCGGGGTGGTGTGCCAAGTACCTGAAGAGAAGTGTAAGGCCTGAAAAGCATAGAAACATATTGAAACACTGGGTCCATTGGGTCCACTGCGTCGTCCTGGAAGTTGGTCTGTTCATATCCGTTCCATGCTGCCCTGCCTCAGAGAGGTCCTCTGTGCTTCCGACATCTCGAGGGACAACCAAGGAAGCGTCGGCCCTCCGAGCGGTGCGACTACGTTGCTCTGGATGAAGTGGCGCGGGCACATCTTTTACCCGGTCTCCGAAAAACAGCTTGCTCGAACCTGAAGGTTGCTCATCTGCTTCTTCATCTTCATCCACCTCATCCTGCACATGCGTGTTGGTGTGTGTGTGTGCGTTTGATCTGCCCTTTTCAAACCTACTAAGTATGAAAAGCATGTTAATCTGCAAAAAATAGGAAAGTTGGAAACCTGGAAATATGAAGTCAATATAAACATCCTGGAAACACTTTTATCTCTTGTTGGGGTTGTTGTACATGACTCCAGGGCCAGCAAAATCCTTCCAAAGTTTTGCTAGGACAAGTTTTCCCCCAATGGCCCTTCCCACTTTCCAAGCCATTCTGGCATCCCTTTTCTCCAACCCCTGGCTACCCATTCCCCCTGGAAGGGTCCTCCTCTCCTGGCTCTTCCTCCTGCAGGGGAAGCACCACTTCAATCTGAATCACCATGGAAAGCTGGTGAATTTGAACGACGCAAACTGTGGTATATTTTGATGCATCCTAAATTGTCAGAGCAGACATTGCCGATGGTCCATGGTGTTGGACCCTCACCCACTGGCACCTCGTCCTCTAAGAGCATGGGATCACCCGTGTCCATGAATGCAGTCCCAGGATTGATCTCCTATGCAAATGAGGGAAGCATCGCCAACTCTGGTGGGCGTCAGTTTTTGATGCCGCGGTGGTTAAGGGAATGCGCGTGAAAGCTTTGCCGCCCAGCCAACCCAATGTTTTGGCTTCCAAGCACTATGAGCTTCCTCTTCTTTTTGCTGAAGATGTCCAACTTCTAAGAACAGCCGGTCATACAACTCCTCCTCACAGAAAAGGCATCATTGCCGCAAGCAGGCCACTACTGAACTTTGATTCCCGAAGCCCTCTTCGAACAAAGGCATCTGGGCACCAAACAGTGCCCTGGTTCTGCTTTGCAGACATTATCACCTCAACAAGTTCACTACACTACTGAACTGGCACTGCACATTGTGACCAAGTTGGGTTTGACTGTGCATGGCAGCTTCTTGCATCGATGCAACAGAAAATGCAAGGGCACAATGCAGGGACTAAGAACCGGACTGGATCTCCCACGCCCAATTCATAGCAGTCATTTAAGTATGGTCCAATGAAGGCGTTCTCCGCCTTGTTCGCAATGAGAATGATCCTTGGCTTGTTTGGGAGCAAGGGCCTCCACGAATCCATATGCCACACTGGGTGTTACGGCGTTGAGGTTCAAACGGCACCTCTTTGGGTGTGTTGGTCTTGAACAATTCCCGGTACTTGTCAGCCTTAGCTGTCAATGTAACTTGACAGGAATCTGGCTGTCAATGCCCGGTGAGATTCCTGGACTTCTTCAAATATTGCGTCATGAGTTACAACGCAAGTGAATTCCACTGATGTATCAATCAGTTGTGAGAAACTTGCACATCTAGGAACCCCTATATATTCACCGTATCAATGTAGCAACTAAAATTACTAAAAAAAACCCTCAGCCAAAGGCATTGCCAGCACCCTCTCGCAGCATCTGCGCGATATGCACATCTGTCGGGGTGACCTGCCATCAAAAGGAGTGTTTTGCAAAACAGCATGCGCGAAGTACATCCAAAGTATGGTTTGTTCATAGACCTGTTTTGCAAGGTCCCTGGATGTCCCTGGAATGAAATGAGTTTGGCAAAGTGACTAGACCTACCGCACCCAGCTCAAGGGAGCAAAAACTAATCAAGATGTGTAGCAGCAAATAGCTGTTTGCCTGCATTTTTTGACAAGAGACCTTGAAAGATTCAAATCACGCAAGCTTCTAAGTAGCAACTTGACCAAATGGGATGAAGTGGATGCCAAGCAAAAGGATGCAAAAGGTTCAAGGCCCGTGGCAGGCACACTCCTTCCTGCGCATCAATAACAAAGAGAATTGCCTGCGCCTGGCGCGAAGTGAAAGCACAGCACATGGGAATCATGCCATCACCCTGCTAAATAGCAAAATCATAAAATCATGCAAAATCGGACAAAGGTTGGTGGCCACAATGGAAATGCGAATGCCTCGGCAATGGCTTTCCAAACTTGCTCTTGCATACTTTGCCTTCGGGCATCGCGCTGGCAATGATGAAACGGACCACCATGACACCCAGACACAAGTGGAGAGGGGGAGAGATGACTGAGCAGAAGGCTTGCGTGAAGCATTCAACTACTTGCCAACTAGTCGCTCCAAAATGCTCCAAAACGAACATTTGTCACAAGAATGCAATGCAACATAATGCAACCAAGCCACAGTAGGGTGCTTTTCAATGTCTCGTTGGGCGTCTCCAACCCCCCAGTATCAATAACTCGCAGCAGCATCCTCAAGCACGGTCCATTTTAAATGGCTCAGCAAGTTTGGTCAAATGACGCAGATGATCTGGCATTGCAATCATCCACACAAGCGCCACACTGGGGCTCCGAGCCCACCAAAAACAGCCAGCGCATCCTTTCGGTCGCGGGTGGTTCCTGCAGGCTCGTGTCTTAGGGTTAACATTTCGATGCACTTCGCCACCCTCCCGCTTTCTGTTGCAAGGAGCAGGATTGCTACATCAGTCCTGCTCGGTTGCTAACAATTGCCTTGTGGTCAACTGGATTCTTCTTTTTCTGCTTGCGCGTACCTCAAGGTCAGCTTTCAACAAAAATATGCAAATCCCAACGGTGTCGCTTAAGCGGTCCAAGCAAAGCACAACACACAAAGAAAAGCCAAAGAAAACCCAAAGAAAAACCATGCAATAGCCTTGTACTTTGCATACATGTGTGGGTAAACCAAATAAACGCATTATGTTGCCACTGCCTGGCGCTCACAACTGGGGCTCCTACCAGACTGCAAGCGATTGAAGAGGGTGGACTTCCCCACATTGGGTCTTCCAATAATCGCCACCGGTATCGGCTCCAAGTCCTCAGGGACCTCCCTTTTGAAGCGATATGCTGGCAAGCGCATGGCAAAGCATCTGGTCTGCTCCTGCCTGCACAGCTGAGACAGGGTTCGTTGGTGTCATTGGTCTCACCCTGAGTCGACTGTTCAAACTCCTCCCTTTCTGATCCCAACTGCGGCCGCATCTTTTTTGCACCGGTGCTGCCCAAAGCACATCCTTCAACCCAGCTGGATCAGCTGGACCAGCTGCTCACCTCCAAACAGTTGGAACGCGGTGAGCCGGTATGGCACAACAATGGAACGGAAAATGGAAGTAACCTGTTGTTGGAAATTAGCACCCAGCAAAATCAGCAAAACAAACACAGTGTCTTTAAGCCCGGATTGTTGGAAAAGAGCTAAGTCTTACAATGTGTTACATATGTGTTACATAGTTCTGCTACACAACCCTCTTGAACGACTTCAAATCTTTCGCAGAGTTCACACTGTGACTGGATGTGTGCCTCGCCTCATCCGGCATGTCATCTAGCTGGGAAATCTGGAGACGGCCCCAACCTTGAGGAGTCCAAGCAGAACTTGGGGTACACGCTGGGGCTTGAACTTTTGCACGGGCTTTCTTCTGAATCATGGAATGGCCGTGCCAGGAGTCAAAGCAATCAGCACAACAAGCATCTGTAAGTTGACCGTCTTTTTTCCCGAAACGCTTCATCTAGTCTCGATTGCGTCATAGTGAATGCGACCTCCATAAAGGAGTCGTATTCGGTTTGCCGCCCGGCTATCCCCGAAGGAGGCAATTCTGACAAAATGGTCAGGTCTTCGTTCGAAGATCTCAATAAACGCATGGCGCAGTTTTGCGCACAGCGCGATTTCCATTGCGCCACCCCATCGAGACCCCGCTCTCATGGAGCGCGCATAAGATGCAGGATCCTCGCCAGAATCCCATAGCACCCAGTCGGACACTGGATTTCCTTGCACGGCACAGCTAAAAGCAGGATCTTTAGGTGCTGCAATATGTTCGACACACCTTTCTAGCATCATTACGCACAGCTAAACGTCATCACACACCAACCCCGCCTGCCACTTCTTCGGAAGGATGTGCTGCAATGTAGTCAGCAATCTCTGCCCTCAAAGCTGATGCTCCTGAACCTTCAGGGGAGGACTAAGCCACAAAGCCAAAGAAACCATGGGCCGGAAACGCATTTTACTTTACTGAATCCAGCGCATTTCTGCCTGCCAATGCTGTGATGAACATGATCACCCTAATAACATCTAATAACTGATAACTGAAAGATTTGGAAAGGTGGATCAGCTGTAGGCGGCTGACCTTTCAAGCCATGATTCATGGAATGGAACAAGCACGAGCCATCTCCCGGCTGTGGCAGAACGCGGCAAGATGCAGAACTCAGTTTCACCTCCTCAATCTTTTCTGAACCTGTCCTTGGCAAAGAAAAAGGGAAACTGCTGTGAGGCTCGTTGCATTGTTTTTTCAATAGGCGTTTTTGTCTCTTTGACTGATGGATTTGATTTTCTGTGAAAATCCCGTCCCCATACTCACAATTCCTTTGTCTCCGGAACCGCAAACCATCACCTACCTAACCCACTGGCCAGCTATTGAATAAAATCAAACAGTGGAGAAAACACCGATCAACCATTGGATAAGTCATTGGCAAGAGCAATCAAAATAAAGAGCAAGCGTCTTCTGCGTCTTCTGGTAGTTTTCATATGCATCCTTGTGATCATCTCGAGGCTTTTTGAAATGGGGACAATCATCTGTAGCATGTGGTCCATCACATTTGTCACATGGCCCTTTAGGCTTAGCCTCTGGGGTAGGTGACCTGGTCACAGGTGCCAAGGCTGCCAACAAAGCACGCTGCGGTTCTTGAACTGTTTCTCTGGGCGGTAGGCCGGTGGATTGCTCCAAGCCTGGGTTGAACGGTTGAGTCAGTCAGGGCAAAGGATGCTTTACGATGCTTTACAAGAGGGCAGGCATCATCAAAGGGAGGGAGATTGAAGCAGAAACAGAGACCCAGAAGGAGACAAGGATGATGGAGGCAGAGACAAATCTACAACAAGTTGGCCCAAGAAGCTCTTTTCGGCAACTTCACGAGCTGCTCTTTTCTCAGCCTCTTGTTTGCGTTCTTCGTCTCGGGCTTTCGCTAGCCTCTCTTTTTCCTGTTCGTCCCGCTGTTCCTTCTCCAAACGCTCCTTCTCCAACCGTTCCTTATCCAAGCGTTCCTTCTCCAACCGTTCCTTCTCCGATCTTTCCTTCTCAAGCCGTGCCTTTTCCAAACGTTCGTTGTCAAAACGCTCCCGTTCTTTGCGTTCCTTGTCTAAACGGTCACCGTTTGGAAGATCGCTCTTTGCCTCATCCTCCAAGCCGAATGTCACCGTGTACTTTGCCATCTTTTGTGCAGCAGCCAGGGCCTTGGAAACTTCTTCAGCTGCCAAGCGCTGACCGTTCACAGCAATTATGCGCCATCCGCGGTGGATTTGACTTAGAGAGCTGCTGGTGACAATATTGCCCAGCTTTCCACCCACCTGGGAAACATTAGGAAAACAGATGAAAACAGCTCTAAGAATACGCCGACACCTCTTGAATATTGAATTCAGCCATGTTGACACAGCTGGATCAACAAATCCCAAGAATTCAGCCCTGCCTTGAAAAGGGGTTGTGAAAGGCCACGCAGCTCCACCTCAACATCCTTGTCAGCAATCCGTGCCAAGGATGGTGTTAATACTGAGCTGGCACGGCTACTGCGGTTCTCCAAAGCAATGGTCTGGCCTGGCATGGTGAGCATAAAAAGATGATTCTGAAGATTTCAATGCCATGATAGTGTGCAGAAAGGGGATGACATATGATTATGATTGATCGGATTTAAAGTTATGAAAAATTATGACATTATAATGAACATAATGAACGTTGTTTCTATGATATACAGTACTGCACCTGTTCTTGGAACCTTCTCCGTTGCAAACACCTGACATACCAGAGATCGCAAATCGGGAACACCGGCCTACCAAGCCAATGCGGCTAGAAGGACCAACCGCACCCTCTCCCTTCTGCGCCATGGAAGTTTGATGGGCAGGCAATGCTTCTGCCCATGGCGTGACCACAGGCGGATGCAGCTTCAAAAGGGCCGGGGATGTTCAAGCTCTTTGAGGCCCATCTCACTCTACAGGGAAATCATGAACACGGTTAGCTAAGATTCACGTTGATTAATTATAGGTGCTGGAGGGCTGCATGTGAAATCTCGCTAGACATGCTAGATCCTGTTCACACATTTGCTCAAATTCAGCAGGACACACGCGCAATATGCGTTTTGCTTGCTTTCCTTTTGAAACTGAAGCGGCTGCATCAACATACACCATGCAGTCCAGTCGTCACATTCGCCGAAAGGGCCGGTGCTCTTGCGTTTAAACAGTGACACTGCACTAAGCACTTCACCAGTTGTTTGGGGGACCAACTCCTGCAGGATATCCAGGTGGTGGCCCCTGCGCAGGTGGTGGCCCACCCACTAAACATGGGAAGACGGGCTGAAGTGGCGCCTTCTCTGGAGGCGGAGCAGATGCCTTGGAAAAGTGTCTAGGATCGTCCTCCATAGGAACAGCTTGGTGGGGGGGCGGTGGAACACCCGGCGGAGGACCTTGTGGCGGAGGACCATGTGGTGGAGGACCATGTGGTGGAGGACCCAATGGATGGTTCTGGGGTGGATGCCCCTGAGGTGCAGAGTTTGGAGGCGGAGGTCCGTGTGGTGGAGGCCCTTGTGGTGGAGCTTGTGGTGGCAGTTGAGGACGGGGAGGAGGTGCCTGTGGAGGAAGGTGCATGTGATGAGGATGATGTGGCGGGTGGGGTGGAACATGTCCTGGAGGCGGTCCGGGTGGTGGAGGGCCTGCCGCATATGGAGGCCGGGAAGCAGCATATGCAGCCCACGCATCATGGGGTGGGTAGTAGCCTGGGTAGGACGGGTAGCTTGGATAGCCGGGTGGAGGTCCTGGTGCTGGACCTCGTGGAGGTGGATGGCCTGGCGCATGCGGTGGTGGGTGGCCTGGCATGTGAGGATTCGGATAAGCATAGCCAGGGGGTGGAGCACCGTAGGCAGGAGCCGCATCACTTGGTGGCTTCCATGGCACATTGGCTTGGCTCTGACCCTGGTCCCCTTCGGGTTTCCAGCCATGTCCTGGTGACAATGGAGCTGACTCACCGTTCTCGCTGTTTTTGTCAGCTCTCTCCTGCTCTGGGCTTTCTCTGGCTCTTTTTTTCTTGTCTTTTTCTGCTCTGTCCTTTTCATCCTTTTTGGAGTGTCTTTTCTTTTTGTCTTTCTTTTTGGCTCGTGAGCGCGAACGAGAGCCATCCGAATCAGACGATCGGGAGCGTTTCTGAGGCTTTCTCCGGTCAAGCTCTTCAGAATATGAGGACTCCAACATCTTGAGGTGCCCAATACACCGGCTGAAGAGGGACACGTCCTTATTTCCAGGATCCTTAAACTCTGCCAAATCTCGGATGAATTTCTCGTTTTCAGCTGTCCTTGGCACACGAAGGACAAAGAAAATGATATATAGTATCAGCCTAAACTGAACCGTCTGCGGTCTCTCTCTCTCTCTCTCTCTACAGAATAGCCACAAGCAGCGACAATGTTTGGTGCACTGTCTTCTCAGCACAACATTTGACAAAAGGAAAAGCTCACGCCGGCACACGTTCTTCCATTCGCGTTCCCAAACACTTCCGAGCCAACCTCCTCCACCCGGATAAACTTTCTGCAAAGGTTCTTCTCCAAAACCACAACGCCACCCTCACTGCCTGGCAATTCGCCATCGAAGGCCAGGCGAAACTCCAAGTTCTCGCCCAACTTGTCCTTCAATTTGCGTATGCGTCCTGCAAGGCGCTCGCTGCTCAAGCATTTAGCCAACTTGGCTGAGCAAAGCACGCTACTATGAGCAGCCGGCCATTTGATCGAATCATAGCTCCCGGCAAAGCCCCATCAAATATATCTACTGCGTCTGCAATGTGATCCGGGAACGGACTATGTTCAACTCACTACCAGCAGATGCAGTGTGATTACGGTGGGATGCCTCTGATGTGGCCCCATCCTCTTGAGGGTTCCATTCCTCATCCCTCATCCCTCAATGATCACAATGATCCCAGGTCCCACCATGAATTTCCTGGTCCGAACCCTTGTGAGGTTCTGGTTCGGTGCAGGCCTTGATTATGTTTGAGCAGTGTATTTCTATATAGAGTCATTGCTGGAGGGATCTGCCGAGGGCCATAGAAAATCACAGAAATTTGATGCTGCGAGGCCGGCAGCCCAAATTTTCACCCCGTCCTCGGGCCGCCAGGACTGCATCCACGCGCTCAGCTACTACACCGTCCAAACGCTGCAGCTGCTGAGTCAAAGCTTTGAATTGAGCTCCGCCCTCCAGAGACTCATCCACTACCTGGAAACATTTGTCTTGGCCGGCGCCGTGAGTGAGGAAGGTGAGGGGGTCAAACTGACTATAATGCCATAATGGCAATCCCCTAGAAAAGAATGGTGCCTGCAAACGAGCTCAGCTCTCATTTGAATGTTGAGAAATGCAACCTCAGCCGTCCACAAATGTGCAGTCAGGGTGCAAAATCGGACTCGTTGACATGCAAACGCTTGCATTCCTTTCGCACCTTTGCGCGCAAGTCCTTCATGAAAGCGCCGTGGCAACAACCCGCAATTACAGTAGACATCAGTAGACTTGAATTGAGTGGAAGGGTTCATTTCCTAATATTTCTTACAGAGCATCCAGTTCCAGTGTCCAGTTCAGTTGCTGCATACATGCGCTCGTGCTCCAGCCCATATCTACCCGACCAGAATTCACATGAGCGGACAGGTACCCAGAAAACAATGACAAAAGATGACAAAAGATCGGAACAAGGAGACAAAATGAGACAAACCATACAGTAGAACATCAATCCCATTGCTGCAAGGAAGCATTGTCTGTCACTGAGAATGTTCGACCAGAAATCTACCCTCTCTGTGTCTCTCTTTTTCTTGCTATCTCTCTCTCTCTCTTTCTTTGCACTCATCATTGTAAAAAGGCTCCGTCTGCAGAAAATAACATTTCAGAGGCAGACCTGGCAATTACCTACTTTATTTAGGGTGAAGCCACCCATCAATCAATGTTTGTCTTAATCTATATATATATGTGTGTGCATATATTATATATATATGTATGCACAAATTAGGGTCGTCCCCTATCGGAAATGAAGGTTTTGCACAGCCCTCGGCAAGATTCAGCAAGGCCAAGGCGAAGCAAGACAAATTAGTATTACAACATATATATATATGTCCAATAATCATGACGGTTACTCATATAACTCACATATATATATATAATATTATATATATAATATATATATAATATTATATATATATATATATAGATTGTAGTAGATATAGATAATAATATAATTCATATATTGATCCTTGCCTCCTGGCCATTCCTTGCCTAGCCGCTACAGTGATTCTAATGGGTACCTGCCTCCTGCTGCCTCCTGCTGCCTGCCTCTCAACCAGTCCTTGACTTCCTCGCCCTGACGGGCTCGGAGCTTTGTGAGACGCTCCATTTCCGTCTTCAAAGCGCTTCGCTGCGCCGCAATGGATTCCTTTTCCTGCAGGTTACATCAGGATATCGCATGGCTCTGGCATAACTATGGGATAAGTATGCCATAGCTATGGCCCCGGGGCTGGTGAAGCTGCGTTCTTTCAGGGACCTGGGAATGACCAGTGCCGCGGTTTTGCTTGGCCAGGTTGCCCCATGAACCAGTAGCAAGGGTGCCAGATTCAATGGTTTGCGTCAAGTGATGTCCAGTGGGGTTCACTCTGAACAGGGCGTGTCAGGCAAGCCCAACAAACGGCAACTGTCCATATTGGCTTTATAATCTTTATATTTCCGTTGACTTTAACTGACAGCCTTTGGAACATGCAAGGAGCGCGCGCCTGTTTCACAGGAGGAGTTTCCCCTACCTCCTGCGCCAACTTTCCGGTCTCATCCAGGGCCTCACATCCAATGGCTCGGAGATACAACATGATACAACTGTACAGCAGCATTGCCATGGACCATGGCTACCATGGCTAGCATCTAACAGTGTCCCCTGCGCCTTGTCCAGCTTCTCCCGAGATTTCTGCAACCAATTCTTCTCATTCTCTAGGATGGGACCTTCAAAGTTGGAGGTGAAGAGTCAAAACACTCCTGTAGGATCATGGGAGGCATTCTTCCCGTAAATATTTGGTGCACATGCACATTCGATCACATTCGTAGGAGGGAACAGGATCACTTGCTCTGTACTCAGGGGAAGTGTGCTTCGTGGTTGGGTTCATGCCCAATCGTCTCAGCCACCAGGCCTAGCTTTGATCGCAGGTTGTTCGCACGAGTTTGGGCATCCTCTGCAGAGAGCTCAGGACTACACCAGAGCTTGGAGAGCTCAGTCAACAGCAATGCCACTTCTTTGGAAACGGCACCTTGGCGGCGGCGAGTGGCAAAGGAATCATATGTATGTACCATTACACACAAGTATCTTCCATAAGCCTCAGGCCAGTTTGTCAGAAAACAAATTTACAGGTCTCAAGTCGCACAGAATTTGGTTCTTCAGTACCATTGCCAGTGACTTCTCGAGGACATGCAAACACGCCCCGCCCAAAAATTCAGAGCTACCTTTGAGCTACCAAGTTGACACTAAATGACACTAACTCAACCTCCCCACTGCCAAAATCTGACCAGGTACCAAGAGCATCGGCATGGACGCCAGGCATATCATGCCATTGGTTTTTGCTGGCACCATAAGCATCTCCAGAGGAGCGCTTCGACATGGCCCCGCTCCATACGCGTAGACTCAAAGAGGTGACAAGTTAGAAAAAAAATCAACTGAAAGCGAAAGGTTGGACTTGTCGTCATCGGGTCGGGCACAAACAGATTCTGAAACCCTTACACTGTGTTTTCGCAAAGGCAGCTAAGTAGAATGTTCATTGCATGTAGGGTTGTGAGCCCATCAACAATCGCAAAACCTTTGGTGGTAAAAACGACCGGCTTGTCAAATAACTTTGGATCTGCAACTTGATGTGACTTTCTCGGCACTTGGATGTACTTGGTACGTATATAATTGCATATATACTGCATATATTCCGATTGTTCCAGCGCAAGATGGACAAGAGCAGTTGCTTCTTTGGGCATTGCATTTTGTATTGAGGTGCGCTTGCGATCAGAGGCATTGGTGCTAGCACATCATAGTGACAAATCTCACCCCCTAGGAGTGGAAAAGGCTTCGGACACCCCAGAAATGGGAATTTATTTGACAATTCTTGACATGCAATTGAATTGAGAACCTTCCCTCACAAACATTCGGTTCTGATCACTGTCACATCAAGCAACGTACCTCGGCATTTTAGAAACGAATGCAATCCTTTCCACAACCTCACTATTTCAATTGTAGCACGCCCCACAGTCGAGCATCACACATACTTAGAAATTGTAAAATCAAAATGACTCATGGTTTTCCTTGCGGGGTGTAATTTGGGACTTTGAATTTGGGTCTATCAAGTTTGGGCCTTGGAGCGTGGGAATGCTTTCCAGCAAGCCTGTTGTGACGCGGAAACTGGCAAAACTCTATGATGACATGAGAAAAGAAGGACATAAGTCTAATGATTCTAATGGGTTTTATGTTGTTTGTTGGCTTTGGCTGTGAGTTCTGGCAGTGATAAAAATGTGCACATACAATATCTTAAACATTGCGGATGGCATGTATTTTTTGCTTCTAGTTATGAGAAAAAAAGAGCGTTGCTTCACGTCATGGCAATGATTTTCCAATATGTGTTGTTGATGGAACAACTTTACGTTCTACTGTGCACTCTTCGTTTCCATCTCACTCTCTCACTCTCTCTCTCTCTATCTGCCAATCTATACATAACATAAATTATAATACATATATCTATATATATATATAGACACACATGATTTGCAAAATGATTATCGGTATTATTATTAATACTAGTAAGTAGTAGTAAGTAGCAGTAAGTGGTAGTAAGTAGTAGTAAGTAGTAGTAAGTAGTAGTAGGTAGTAGTAGTAGGCAGTAAGTAGTAGTAAGTAGTAGTAAGTAGTAGTAAGTAGTAGTAAGTAGTAGTAAGTAGTAGTAAGTAGTAGTAAGTAGTAAGTAGCAAGTAGCAAGCAGGAAGTAGCAAGTAGCAAATAGTGCAAGCAGTGAAAGTAGTGCAAGTAGTGCAAGTAGTGCAAGTAGTGCGAGTAGTGCGAGTAGTGCGAGTAGTGCGAGTAGTGCAAGTAGTGCAAGTAGTGCAAGTAGTGCAAGTAGTGCAAGTAGTGCAAGTAGTGCA
>Ga0126342_10004185_pt1 | contig 24433 bp, 21 predicted proteins | sample Cyp1metagenome_FD_92528 | JGI IMG/M metagenome (GOLD analysis project Ga0126342, IMG submission 92528) | Coral microbial communities from Lord Howe Island, Old Settlement Bay, Australia - Cyphastrea 1 metagenome | ecosystem: Host-associated > Invertebrates > Cnidaria > Coral ...
CTGGAGCAAGGAATGCTCGGCGTGAGAACCGAAGAGCACCAGCGTATATCCTGAGATACGTGCTTTCAACTCTTTGTCTTACCGGCCCCAACTGCACTCTTGCCACCAAATGATCTCTCATATTGTACCAATATCCAACATAATCAACTGTGTCTATATGCAAATCCTTCTCCTAAGCACGTGTTTTTGCCAACCGAGCGTCGCTCCGTGGCATCGTCGGTGTCAATCTCCTTGACTCTGACTTGTCTGCGGATCTTCTCGGATTCTCCTGCGATAGCAACCACCTCAACGATCTCTTCAGCAATGCACACATAGCATTCCTCCAAGGGCAAATGCTTCAGGCTCATGATGTCAAATTCAGCTTTGCCAAAGGCCCCAGGATGGTTGCGCACGACCTGCATCGTAGACCTCAGCCGAACAGGGGTGCCAGTCGAGCAAGCACCATAACCAACCCATTGGCCACCAACGTTTGGCAGTGTTGCTGCTGTCGCAATGGGTTTGCCAATTCATCCTGCTATCTGTTATGCACGATTACACCAACTGACCCTACCCCTTTAAAACAAGGTGCTGCAAGGATGCCTGATTCCTTTTCCTGCTGTTGTTGACTGCAAGCTCCCTGCCAGCCAATCCTGCTATGACCATGGACTCGGGGCTGACACCACCAGCATTCTTCCATGTTGGTCTGAGCTCGACCTGCTGCAACTCAAGGATCTCGTCAATCTTTACGTCCACATGCTGGCTGAATTTGCACAACACTGCGGGCCCCTCAGGTCCTTCCCCTCGAAGCACGATCTTGCTCTGCGGATATCTACCTCAATGCGGCAAGAACCCAGGTCTGCTACGACTCTGCAATCAAAACGGGCCTGACTACCTCCTCTCAGCCAATCCAAACAAGACCTGCCATTCCAACCAACCGCATTGACATGGATAATCAACTCCCAGAAGCATTGCCAGTCCATATGCCAAACCTATCGCCTGCTAGTGTTGGGTTCAATTGGTGTCCGCCCTCTGACGTGACTACAAGTTGCTACCAGTGTGCCCGAAGATGTAAATCACGCGGCCCATCGCGGCAACACCGCCCAGCGGCACAGGGTCCATGCTCACAAGCTGGGCAAGGGGTGTCATTGCAGCCTCACTGCCACCACAAGCACTCGCCATGGGCTGCGCCGCCGCTTTCGGTTTGTTGGAGCGCACCATGGAGCTAGGAATGGCACCACGGAGCGAACTTGAACCCAGAATCTGCCACGGCCGAGCAAGGTGAACGCGATCTGAAACAACAACAATGATCTATGCAAATCCAACGGCCTCTCTTAAGTTCCTGAATCTCTGAGGAATGCATCTAGGCAGTACAAAAGGGCTGCGAAAGGATTCAACATGGCTCTGAACTCAACGCTTTGCTTCAGTGACCTTTTTGTTTTCGCTACTTTTGAGATTCCTGCTTGATCTATGTAAAGAAAACTATACCCCTATGATTTCACCCTTAGATACAAATCCTTGAAACCCACTTCTGTCCCAGATAGATCCAATACTTGGACCACCAGCTGCTTTCCCCCAAGGAATATACATATGCAAACTGCTGAGGTGCCGTACTTGAGGCCCCGAAATGTTTTGTCGAGGCTTCTGCAAAACAGTCCCTGGCTGCTACTGGGTGGCTTGGATGTTGGACCCGAAGCGCATCAAGTTCTTTCAACATTCTGTGAAACACACAAGTTGGATCATCCGAGTCATAAAGTCTTTAGGATGGCACAGGGACATCAACTTGACCTTGCGTGGAAAATGCCTTTGATGATGCACGGGGATGATGGACACGGTCAAGAAGCAACCCTTTGAGGTGATCAGCTTGGTTGCTGTCCTTGGTTTGGATATGAAGAAAAACCTGAATTCCAAGTGTCCGCAAACCTTCTGCTATTCAAAACATCGAAGTTGCCGAGAGCCTTTGCTACAGAAACTTACTAACGCAAACAATTCCTACCTCAGTCACTTCTTGCTGAGTGGATTTCCATCCAAGAAATTCAGGAAAACGGCTGGCCTTCTCAAGTCCATTCTTCGAGCCATAGCTGAAGACATGGCACACTGCGCAACCGCTGGCGTGCTTGTTGCTGGCCATGACAAAACATGGCATATAGCTGTGATTGGACTCCGTGCTGATGTTGAATCGCATGCTAAAACTGCAGTCTTGAACCATTCGTATCAAAACGTGGGGCACAGGGGGGACATTGCGTGTTGTCACTTGTGTGCGGCAGGTTCTCTCCAGATATTTTTCCAGGATGTTAGGTCAGATGCGGCATGGCAAACAACAGTAGCACAGAACTCTCCACCTTGGATGGGGCCTCCGTATGTGGACATTCCTTTTGAGGAGTGGAGCAGCGGTCAAGCGACGAACTTCTTTCGATATGATTCTGATCCTTTTCATGTCCTTGGCTAAGGGGTCGGCGGCACCCGGGCGCTAGCCCATTCTATATGCTTTACAAACCACTTCTTGCTTGGATTGTCATCATTTGTTCGATCTAAAAAAACTGCACTTTTTGTTAAGATTAACATGTTTTGAATATCCCAGATCCCCATATCCAATTAATTTGATGGGAGTTAGCAGAAACTTTCATGGAAATATATTAACCCATTAGATCTCCATATATGTAAACAATTTCTTGTTAGTGTATTCCCACTAGTCCCCCGGATTTGCAAGTCTGCAGACGCAGGCGCTTCTCAGGTAATAAGAAGGGCTGCGGCAGAAAGTGCGACATCGAAATCACCTATCGCGACGAGACCGGAGGAGCTGGGTCTGAACTTGGGGTTTGGTGATACTGTGGATGGTGGCGAAATCCGAATCACCAGTTAATAGGTGGTTTATAAGTTTATCCCAATTGTTTATAGGGTTTCTACCATTATTTATAGGTGGATAAACCATATGAAATAGAAGATGATGGAAGAAATCCTGCACCACCTTGGATGGTTGAAACCCTATAAATACAGGGATAAACCATCTATCAACCATCCATAGTTATGTTAGTTTACCAGAGGGTACTGTGGATGGAAGAAATCCTGCACCAGTTAATAGGTGGTTTATTCCATTGTTTATAGGTGTTCTACCATCCCAGGTGGTGCAGGATTTCGCAACCATCCACACCGTATGTCAGATTATAGACTACAAATAGATATGATGAAATATTAGGACAATATGGGATACATTGGGATACAATAATATGGGATAATATGGATTATATTATGGATAAACCATATGAAATTATGGGACAATGATTGGAGAATGACAAAGGAGATATGTCAATGATGGGATCGCGATGGAAAATTATCGGAACTTGTGGGATAATCATGGGATACTGTATATAGCCCAATGCAATAACGACCATTGTGAATGCGGATATTTTAACATATTTTAACCATCAAATGGACATATTCATGGGGAAATTGAAGACACTGTTACCCTCTGGTGAACTAACATAGCTATTGAAAATGGCCATAGAAATAGTGGATTTTCCCATTAAAAATGGTGATTTTCCATAGCAAACTGTTAGTTCACCAGAGGGTATTTATTTCATGCTCTATGAGTAAACCAAAGCCATCACCATCACGCTGGCTGGGTTTTTTTCGAATATACCCCTTGGGATGGTGTACCTTTCGACCCGTAGAATCACCTAAATTGATAAGATAAGGATTTTTCTTAGGTTTTGTATCTGGATTATCATTATAATATCATAAAATATTATTATAAGATCATTATAATTACCATTATAATTATCATTATAATCATCATAACCATATAACCTGATAATAGTTATATAATTTTCAGGATTAATTATAATTAACTAACCTGAAAATAGCGGTTATCATACGGCCATTTGGAGATGCTTTCCCGAATCGTAACCAGTCGGCCCATGACTTCACAATGAGGTCGTGATATTTCATCCAAATGTATCATAACGTACTATAAGCGCACAATGTGGGGCCCCCTATAGCTAAGTTGGTGCACATAACTCCAATAACTATGGCTTATGATACGCAAGTAACTAGAGTTAAAGGGGTTTATAAACCAACAAACATAACTGGGGGGGGGGCACATTGTATATATCTTTTCTCTCTGGGTTGTCAACCACTTGCTACCTGGGATGACCAAGCAGAATTAGTCGCAGCTATCCTGCACAGTCATCCCTCCTGTCCCATCGTAAACTCCCACCTGCTCGGGTACCTGGGCATCGTGTTTGCAGAAGAAACCTCAAAAAAATGTGGAAACACATGGTTAATGATGGTTAATATATGGTTAATGTATGGTTATTATATGGTTAATGATGGTTAATAATCTAGTTGGTGGTTTAAAAACCATCTTGAAAAATGATGGAGTTCGTCAATGGGAAGGATGACATCCCATATATGAAATGGAAAATAAAAAATGTTCCGAACCACCAACCAGAATATTGTTGGGGGTTCTATCAAATACAGTAATATAACAATTATAGAAGTACCCTATCAATGGATAGTATTGCTCAACTATTTATGATCTGCCCTCCAATACTATGTATGGAAAGATTTTACTCAGTATGGGTAACAAGCATCCAATTGTTGACCATTTGACCATGGCACAAACGGCGATTCTTTCAATAGGGAAAATGGTGATGAACGGATGGGATGAAATGAGGTACAAGGTGGTGCCTTTAGATAGCTAAGTTGGTCTATAACTAGCTTAGCTTAACTATGGTTTTTACCCTCTGGTAAACATACAAAAAACTGATGGGAAAATCACCATTTTCAATGGGCAAATCCACTATTTCAATGGGCCATTTTCAAAAGCTTTTTGTATGTTTACCAGAGGGTAGATGTTTATAGTGGTTATAAACCATGGCACCAGGGAGCCCCACCTTGTAAATTTCATGCCCAAATATAGGGGTTTCCTGCAGGAATGGAATGGAACTATCTAGAAAATTCCATGGCACTCTACCCTAAGCTTACTGGTGCTAAACGCAGGGAATTTTTCGGGAATGATCCATTTCATCACTAGTAATAATCATCCCAGCAACCCCCAGCAACCCATCCATTCCCTACGTGTAGCGCCAGTAAGTCATAGCTGGCAAATGGATGCCGATTCCCCCTCGTTCAAAACAACGTTCATATGGTAACAATAGGTGAAACGACCCATCCTCAAAAAAAAGTGATCCCCCACGATATCAGTTTCCTAAAACGGATCACAAGATCACAATCTAAAAATTGGAATTTCAGGACCCTAAAATGGAGGTACGTTAGTACCATATTTTTGGCCATATTTTGGGGGGAGATCCCCTTACATAGCCCTTATATAGGCCTTATATATGGGCTTAACTTCACTTTTCACATAGCCAAGCCCAAGCCGTTCGACAACTCAGATCCCAAGCAACTTGAGGCTTAAAAATCCCCCCGTTAGTGCGACAAATTGAAGTCAAAAAACTCCGCTTTTGAACCATTGGGATGGTTAATCTATGGTTAATCTATGGTTAATAATGGTTAATAATTGGAATAACAATATATTCTGGTTGGTGGTTTGATACCTCCTCTTTTTGGGCAAATCCAGATCACAATGTTTGTTGAAGCAATCCCTCAATGATAAAATCCACATTTTTACTGGTTCCTTATCAAATCCACACAGATTTCCTAGTTGACCATCCATTTTTGGACCATCAAATTGGGATCAAAACTATGATATATGAGCCATGGTCAAAACATGCTGTATGGATTTATATACCCACCATAAGGATTTATATCATGGGTTGGATGACCATGCCCCATATAGATCCATTGAAACCCCATTAATGGATGAATGACCATACCCAAATATACGAAATATAGGTAGATAATCCATTTTTTGCATTTTTTCACATATTTTACTATATAGTTGTTTGTATATCCCAGCATTCCGCTGTATCCCAATATTCCCAGTATTTTTTGATTATTTTTTTAAATTTGTGTTAATGATAAAATCCCATGATCATCTGGTTGGTGGTATACCTACCCCTCTGAAAAATATAAGTTCGTCAGTTGGGATGATGAAATTCCCAATATATGGAAAAGTAAAATAATATAGCCAAGTATAAAATAAAATAATATTCAGTTGGGATGATTATTCAAGCCCGTTATAATTCCCTAAGTATAAGTCATTATTAAAAAAATGTTCCAAACCACCAACCAGTCATGGTATCTCTGTGCAGTACATCCTGGGTTCCCAAACTTCGGCATCCAACGGTTGAGCGCCCAAGTTGACCACCTGATCGATGCGGCGCTTAGGCGATTTGTGCAACATAAAAACATGGTGATTTTATGGTGATACAATAGTGATATGGAGTCACCATTCCTAGAGATGTTTATGAAATTGTTTTATTTACGATGTGATTGCTATGGTATACCACAAGAAATCTGCATCTAACCACTGCTCTTGATGGATTGATTTAAGGGGAAATCTTACCAAACCCTGGTTTTTACATGTTTTTATCTCGTTGGTGGTTGAGCCACCCCTCTGAGAATATGAGTTCGTCAGTTGGGATGATGATTAATCCCAACTGAATGGAAAAATCATCCAAATGTTCCAAACCACCAATCAGATATATGTGGTTCCTGTACATTATCCCATCCAATTCTGGGAAGATGTTGATATTTACCCAGAGCTGGGTTTCTCGCTTCGCTTTCCCCCTGTGTGGCACGCCCTGTCCCCTTGCCAGTGCTGCGGTACTGCGGTAGATGATTTCCCAGCTAGCCATGGATTGCCAGAGGGTATCTTTATCGAATCAATAGGATCTTTTGAAGACAAAAAAAAATTACCCCCTGGTTATTTAACATAGCCATGGAAGCCATGGCCCATAGAAATAGATGGTTTACCTATTAATAGCCTGGTGGATCTTTCCATGGCTATGTTAGTCATAACCAGATGGTAAGAAATACATCAAATCCCTGGGTGAATCTCCTCCCAATTGGCCAGCGTGATGTTTTTTGGGGCTTCGGCTTAGATCAGTTGAAGTTCCCAATGTGCTTGGTGAATCCCTCCTGTTTCGAGCCCCTGATGGTTGGTTAATTGATCTTTTATGATCGGGGGAAATTCTGAGATCCCTTAATCATAAATTGTTGATTAGGAAGGAGATTAACCCTGAAAATCATCGTTTGTTTCATAGCCAAGTCGGTTTTTTTGTTGGTTCTCCAAGGGCATACCCCCTATGCTCCGACAGCATCCTCTTAACAGCATCTGTTCCTAGAGCATCCCCCTATGCCGAGCATCCGAAAAATGAATGAAAACAAATACTGAACCACCTTCACCTGCCAAGCATTCCAGAATATTGTAATGAAAACTCAAGATGAGCCCTGAAAAGCCTTTTTTGTCCCCAATCACAGATGTTCTGACTTGTTGTCTTTCTACAGTTCGGTCAGGTAACGGTGTCGCCGTCCTCATCCGCACAATTCTCAAGTTCTCAACTCCGCCAAGGGAAGTAATGGGAAGTATTGATTTGTGCATGAACCTCCAACGGAACCTCAACTCCTTCAGGTGTGGAAATTGGCAATGTTCTTCGTATGGTTCGTTTTGTCATGAAGCAGCTAGTCTTCCGTACGCTTCAACTCTTCCACGGTAAGAAGGTTCAAGGATTTCTTCATATTCACCCCATTGGTGGCGCTGATGTTCAAGGCACTGTTGAAACTTGAAACTATCCTCAAACTTCTGCTTGTCCGTCGCAGGGGTCTTGTCGGTCTTATTGCTCTTGATGGTGCTTTTGATGACCTTTTTGTTTGCTCCTCCCTTACCGTGGATGGCAAGGGTCAAGACAAAAACATCACCAATGCCGTTCTGCTCCACACTGATGTTTCACCATTCACATCATTGCGAAAAAATATGGCAACATGTTCAACCCCTGTTGGCAGATCAGCTCCGGTTTAACGGTCCCCACAAAAAACCGCCCCTGTTGGCACCTCGCGGGAGTCGTTCATGGCCTGAAGCCCATGAGTTGGACTGGGGGGATGCATCGACACCCATGACGGATCCTAACGGTGCTGCTATATATGGTGCTCCATGGATCCCATCAATATACCCCATTTATGTTAGCAAACAAATACCAGCACCATGGATCCGTCATGGGTCATAAATTCTGGGATTGGATGTTGCTTCTCTACCTATTCTTTTTCCGGGTAAGGTAGCTGAAAGAAGAAACATGTTCATGTTCAACTTCTGTGCCTGATTTACCCTGACTGATAATCAATCCATAAATGCCCTGTTCAGGAGAACCGAAAATGAACAAGTCCAGTACCAAACCAGGTATTTTTCGGGGATTTAATTGTTGATCTTATTGCATACGGGGAAGGGGAAGAATATACAATACAACCCACAGAAGAATAACTTGACCGACAAAAAAAAAGTCAGCAAGAAAATTCCCAACAAACAATGATGTACAATGTATGTCACAATTACAACGAAGTCGTGCAGGTGGAGAGGACCAACATGGGTATATTGTATGGGTCTACCCTTTAAAACTGGAGCGTTCAGAAATAGAAAAATCATGAACAATCAGCCACCTGTAGGCTGATTCATTTGGGAGCTACCATTTCAAAGTTCTTTTAGGAGCTAATTATATCTCACTCTTTTTTGGGGTGTCCCTCTCACTAAGAAACCAGGATTGATGCATCCAGGGTTGACGTTTTTTGGGTGTCGCTCAAGATTAGTTGATTGACACCCCAGAATTGGAACCGTTCACAGGTGCCTGCCACATCTGCGATCTTCCACAGTGCAACTTCCAAATCTGAAATCAACCATTTTCTGGATGTGTCCCCAAAAACCATGGTAAGATATGGTAAGGTTCGTTTTATGAGATGAGTGAGGTCCTTGTAATTTGCCACCGATTTTTGAGAACGCTTCATCTCCCGTGAAAAATCGCCATGTTTGGCCAATGCAGAAATCCTTGGTGAACTCCCCCCCTTCAGCGAGCGACATCAAAGATCTTGGCTAAGGCCATGTTTCGAGCCGCCTGGAGATGGAGACACAGCCGGAGCATACGGAGCGGTATGGTAAATCCAGGGAAATCCATCCCATATGCTCTATGTATTGTATATTTGCCTACATTTGGGTGATTTTGTTGGGGCAAATGCTGGTAAATATTCCATACATGGAACATATGGGCATGGTTCTGGTAGCAAAATCGAAATTTTACCAGAAAAACATGATTTACCTGGAAAAACATGGTTAACTATCCATGATTTTGGTTTTGTTTTCTCACATCGATCTCGCACAAAAAATGGAATCGTTCACCCCCAGGAATCGTGGGTTAAAACTCCCATGAACTCAATAGGGTAAGGGCAATGTCCAACTGGATTTGTCTGATCTAACCCAAAAACCCTCTGGCAATATCTGGCAATCAAACATGGCAGGACAATTCCCCATTTAGATTTACATCGATGAATTTCCACGATTTCCCGCCATGTTTGATAACACCGGAAGGTAACATCCCGTTCATCCAACTATAATGAGGTTAAATAGCGGTTACAGTACATTATTCGTCGAAAATTGTCTATTTGATAAATTTCCCACTGAATCGATAATTTAAAGAGACACTTGTGGTTGTAGAATAAATGTGAATAGATCATGATATAGATATTAGACAGATATTAATCTCTTCATAGTTACCCTCTGGTAATTTAATATAGCAAGCTGGAAAATCAACACGTTTAATCACTAAATCACCGTTTTTATCCTCTTTAAATATCTTTAAATGGACCATCTACAGCAAACTCTCACCCCTCCTGCGGCCCTCCCGCGTGCCGCTGCAGTGGCACCAGCACCAGAGGGCAGGGGCTGAGGCCAGCGGCATTCCATCTCGTCGCCGAGCAATCTCAGGCCGTGGGGAAATTACCAATGGGAACATATGGGAAATGCTGGCCTATAATGATAAAAAAAATGGTTACTACATGGATACCCAAGAAAAAATAATGAGTTGAGGGAATTGAACGGATTTTCATGGGAGTATAATCTTATATGTATATATATATATGGTCTCGTGTTCCGTGTTCCTACCCCCCCAATGGTATGGGTCCCCAGGTAGCACCCCTTCCCTTCTAGTTGCAAGCTAGTGGCAGCATTTCTGAGGTTCAGCCTCGTATTTGCTAGGTCTTTGCAGCGATTCTGACTACCGGCCTCGCATTTACTAGGTACATGCTACCTTTTAGACGACATACGTAGCACACATACTCCCTCAAAGTACCTACGTGCTACCTATAGTCATAAATACATGTGCTATGTATCTACTTCCTGTCTATATAAATATATATAAATAAATATATATATATATATTATATATATATATATATACGTACATGTTATATATATATATGTACATACATACATATTATATATATACATATTCATATATATATATATATATACACATTTATTCAGATATTCATACATACATATAAAAATATATACATACATACAAATAAACATATATATATATATATAAACACATGTATATATATATATATATCCATATATATACACATATCTATAAATATATATATATATATATGTATATACATACATGCATATATATATATATATATGTATTGATATATTATATATACGCAGTACCACACCCCCACAACACCACAGGAGGGAGAGTGGGGACAGTACCACACCCCCACCACACCACAGGGGCGGGAGGGGGACAGTACTATGGCTGAACCATGACCATGGCGGGGGGGAGGGGGGTTGGAACGCTGGACCATATATAGATAGCTTAGGCTATATATGTGGGGGTCCAGTTGGGGTTATTATTGGGTATAACCATGGGAATAACCCTGGTAAGTTGGGAAGGGCCCAAGTATGGGGTGTCCTCATGGGGATTTAGCCCGCCCCCAGCTCGGTAACCCGCCAAACAAATAAGGGCCTGATTTACCATTTGGTTATTTAACATAGCCATAGAAAATCACCATTTTTAATAGGTAAACCATCTATTTCTATGGGCCATTTTCAATAGCTATGTTAGTTTACCAGAGGGTAACCAACATCAATGGGGATTCAACCAACTCTGGCTGGTGGTTGAGCCACCTCCGCGCTCCTCTGCTAGAGGTAGCAGGTAACAATCAAAGGTCATGACACTTGCGACACCAGGGCATTGGTGAAGAATTGGTAATATCCCACATTTTTCAGCGTGAGAAGGATGTCTGGTGGGGGCGTGTCGAGGTTGTATTGCTTGTTCAACTGCAACAAGTGGTGCTTGTTCTGCAAAAGTGCCCCGCTGTCTTATCGTCAACCCAGGGAAATGCGCTCTTCGTATCAAGAGTCGCGACAAGTGCATTTAAGATTGCACAGTACCCGTCACAGTAGCCGTCAACGACTTCGTTGTTGTCGGCACATGCCCACTCAGCCCATACTCGCCGTGTTATGGCTCTCTCCAAGCGCACCTTTGCTGTGCCTGAGACGGGTGGGTGGTTTGCGCAGTAGCCACTGCAAAACAACATGGCATTGTGCTTGTGCGCGACCGAGCACCACACAGCAGAGTATACCGAGCAGCGTGCTATCGTGAACAGCATCCTGTCCTTGCTGCTGGCAATCCTGTCATACGCGTTGCCTGTCCTCTCGTCGAGAAGTCTCTTTGCTCCAGCCATATCCTATGGTTGATTCTAAGCAACTAAAATCTGGGTATAGACAACCTCTATGGCTGATCTATGGTTGATTCCATTTTTGTAGATTGCATTCCCCAAGCAGAATACGGGGAGGTTTTACCAATCAAGAAAGGTGTATAATCTACTAAACTAGGGTTCAACCAGACACCAAGCATGAATGGACATGTTGGGTGGCAAAGTTGAGACATATATAAAAATGCGCAAAAATAACCACAACAATGAAAATCCTTTGAATTTAGAGAGATGGAAAAAACAGGATGCCCCATAGATAGCTAAGTTGGTGTACAATGTGTACAATCCCATCTCTGAAAAAAACCTGCTTAGAAAATTGTACCACACCATGTGTTGGTTGAATCACAATTTTCCTGCTGGATTACCATATTTTTTGCCGCATAAATCAGCATGTTTGCCGGTTGAGCCCAAATGTTTCACAATATTTGCCGCTTAAATCACCATTTTGTTATCATTCTCCATGGTTAAACCTAATCGTTCACCTTTTTTGATGGTTAAACCATGTTAAACCATATTAAACCACCATGTTTTGCTATGTTTTTCACCATGTTGTTCACCATTGTTCCTGCTTCAAATTGGATCCCCCTCAGGACACCCCTCTTGACACGTCACGCCAGGCGTGAATGGCGACGACTAGGCCAGAAGGCCGCAGCTACTTCAGGCCTGGGCCGGGCGGGCCGTCGGTGGCATTAGAATGGAAACTTCAACGGGATTTATAACCCACTTATTCCCATATGCTCTATGTATAGTATATTTACCTGCATTTGGGTGATTTTTACGGCAAACGTTGGTAGATATTCCATACATGGAGCATATGGGATTGTTAGTCATTGTAGATGGACACGATTAGGGTATCAGATACCCCAACTACAATAACTTTTAATAAGCCATCAACGATCATCAACAAGGATATTTTGTTCAATTGGGGAATGGGTTGCTGCCACCGCTCCCAACAAAGCTGAGGGAAAATCAACCTTACACAACTATAAACCCTTAAATAATTCAGTAACTAAAACATATTAGGTAAGATTAGATAACATTACCTAATATATTTTAGTTACTTAAGTACATCCAACTATAATAGGTAACTAAAATATACCGGTATACCCAACTACTAGTCACTTAGCTAATTCTGGCAGCCTCACAGTGGCAACCTTGATTGACAGCAAATCAAGGGTTTTTACCATCAACCACCAGGGTTTCCTTGAAGATTGGCCCTTTATCTAACTCGGGACCCAATCAGTAACCCATGCTCAAGAGCTCCTCGTTGCCATGATGCACGCAACAGCGTCAGAGCATCACATGTTTTTTTCATGGGTGTGAACATGGTGAACATCACGCTGGTCTTCGCGTCTGAAGCTTCACCAAAAAAAAAAGTCTTGCCCTCAACGCTTTGTTCCGGAGCACCGTGTTGTTCTCCAAATTATTCAAAAAGTAAAATATGGTTAAAATATTGAGGATTGTTTATTGGATTTACCACATGATATACATCATTGTACACAACGTAAATGCATAAAATATATGTAACATTATAAAACTAAAACTATATGAAACTTGAACAAGAGTATGGTTTGGTCTCACTGGGAATATAGCAAAGAAATGTGTGAACTTGAACTTGAAGGAGAGCCCACTAATGGTTGAGCTACCCGTCCCACCCATGTGAGCCGCACATCATCACCATCACCATCCCAGTCTTGCACATGAAAAATAAACAACTGGTTGGTGGTTTTAACATGTTTTAACCATCTTGAAACATATTATATTAGTCAATGGGGTGAATTATCCCATATATCGTGGAAAGGAAAAACATGTTCCAAACCACCAACCAGATACCCTCTGGTAATTTAACATAACTATGGAAAATCACCATTTTTCATGGGAAAATCTACTATAAATGGCCATTTTCAATAGCTACGTTAAATTACCAGAGGGGAAAAACATAGGTTCATTCCAGTAGAAGGGAGGATACGACCAACAAAAAGATCACGACCAGCATTTGTTTGCAGATAATGATCTAAAAGCACGGGGACGTGATCAATTCATCTATATTGTCATATAGTATAATAAGTTTGTATCCTCATGTTTGTTGGTTAACATCCAATTTTGTGATGGTTGTGCCTCAAAAAAAACGTATGGATCGTTCCGCAGTGATCCATGCCAAATCATACCTATGTATCGGTCTGGATCACCCTATGGATCGTCTATGGATCGCCTGTGGATTTTGATCCTTGATCCTGACCTTAAATTTTGAGCCGCAGCCATATTTGGGTTTGTCTGAAAATAGGATACCCCAAATCTACTGGTCAATCATCACTTTCCGCATTCAGATTACCCTCTGGTAATTTAACGTAGCTATTGAAAATGGCCATTAATAGTGGATTTACCCATTAAAAATGGTGATTTTCCATAGTTTTTTGTATGTTTACCAGAGGGTATCATGTATTGGGGGTACCCCATTTTCAGACAAACCCAAATATGGCTATGAGTTAAAATCATGGTACCCTGGGTACCCTAAAAAGCTGGTGAATGGATGGTTGTTTCCCCCATTCCTATGGTAATTTCATAGCTTTTGACCCATCCCCAATTGTTCTGGATGTATAATATCCCATTATAATTACCCCCTGGTTATTTAACATAGCCATGGAAGCCATGGCCCATAGAAATAGACCAGAGGGTATTTCACATGATTGCCAATCATATATCCAATACTATCAATACTGTTAGGTATATCCCATTATATTCCCATTATCTTCACACTATTTTCAATGATATCCCATGATATTCACATTAATGTTCGTGATATCCCATTGTATTCACACTAATGTACATACTGGTTGGTGGTTTTAACCATCTTGAAAAATATTAGTCAGTTGGGATGAGTCTTCCCAATATATGAAAAAATAAAAAATGTTCCAAACCACCAACCAGTAATGTATATATATATAACATTCTGCCATGAAATAAATCTGGACCTTGATGACCCTTTTGGGGACTGTGACTCCACTGGGAATCCCGAACTCCTGGTCAAACTCCTTGGCGCGGGCTAAGGCCCGGTTGTTGGTTGGGCTGTGGGTTGTGGTTCCAAAAATATGGGATTTCAGGGGGAACTATATGGGATAATCATATTTAATAATGGTTGATAATGGATATATAATATTGGTTAATAATTGTGATAATAAGAGGACTTACCCTCTCGCAATTCCTCTAGAAATGGAGGATTTTCCATTGCCACGTTTGATTACCGGAAGGTAAGTAGGGGTGATCCACTTGTCACTGGGGTTATTCCTTACTTCGGAAGTAAGGTGAACCACCAAGTAGTGGGGTTCAACCAATCAAGAAACTGTGATTGAAATTTTCTTGGGCCATGAACAGAAACACGGGTGAGCTATGAACAAAATACCTTTGTTGATGGGTTAATAGGTATCCCTACCAAGGGTGCTACTAGACCCTAGTGAACAAGGTAGTGTGTATATATATATACTATATATGTATATATATACACATATATATGTGACTATGTGTGTGTATATATATATACATGACCGCCTACAATAACCCATCAACAGGGGTATTTTGTTCATAGCTCGATTTGGGAATGTGAATCATCACTGGTTGGTGGTCCAACCACCACTCCCAAGAACACGAGCAACACGAGCCACACGAGCCAAGGGGAGATAACATGCTTTGTGAGGCATGTTGCCTCAAATTTGATTGCATGTGTATATCTGGTTGGTGGTCTCAATCACTCTGAAAAATATGAAAGTCAGTTGGGATGATTATCCCATATATCATAAACAATAAAAAATGTTTGAAACCACCAACCAGCTATCTTGGGGGCCCCCCATCCTGTACAGGCGATAAAACAGGGGTTCCCTGGTGGATTTCAGGATGAAGACTGTCGCTTCGGATACCAGGGAGATCAGCGACTAAACCACACATTTAATAAACCACACCTAATATGATGTTGTTAAGGTGTATGCCTGACATATTCACTGGACATTACTATTATTATTATTATTTTGTCTTTAGCATCATCTATCATCATGTGATGGATACTCAGAATTTAACACAAGCTCGTCATTCCAGGAGCCCAGTAGCTGGATGGTACCAGGAGAAGAGGGGTACAATCAGTAGACCCTCCTTGCTGCTGTGCAGTTGCGGTGGTCTCTATGGGTGCAACCATGGAGTATATGGAGTATGCTAGTCATCAGAATGACTAGCAAAGTTGGGATATAACCAAAACAGCAATGACTACACTGTGAGGCCCCCAAAATAGCTAAGTTGGTTTATAACTCCAATAACTATTGTTTATGGTACTTATAACTTAACTATAGTTACTGGGGCTTATAAACCAACTTATAACTGGGGGGCCTCACATTGTATATATATATATGATATCCATCCACTCTTGGATGGGATTGTTACTTAACAAAGGGCGTCCGAGGGATATATAGGTCTTATCTTATTATTACAAATGGTATACGCAATGAAAACAAACACTCAGGCCAGACTGAAGTCTACTGGTAAGGCGGTTGCAACCCATACCAACATTTTCCAAAAGCATCCTAACGAACAGGAACTAACATATATTTGAAACCACCAGCCAGATTAAAATGGCTAAAAAGCAGACCAACGGACGTAGAAGAAGAAACGCGTTTTTTAGTCCTGAACCATCGCAATTTTTGGGTACCTGATTGTAGACCATAGCCAAATGAACATGTTTCAAAATCAATCGTCTGCACTCACCCACACTGTCGAACAGCGGATGGGTTGAAGATACAAATAGCACCATATGATTGCGAGAATTCTGACGTTGAAAACTCACCTTTGACCCATTGCACAATATGAAGAAAATTGCAATGAGATGGAACATACATACATATATATACATACATATATAAATCATACATAAATATAGTAAATATGTGTGTATATACATATGTATATAGAAACATCATGAAATCATCAGCCACCCAGTCATTCAGCGATTCGTAACTTCCCAGAAGGATCATCATCCCATCATGAAAAAGGGCACAAAGCACCTCGCACCTTCTCAGGTGCCAAAGTATGACATAGTTTGACTGACTCACGCATGTCTAAGACATGTTTGATGTGGATTAGTATCTATTAGATGCTGACAAACATGTCATCAAACTATCTAATCTCATTGTCAGACCACATGAGTGGTCCTAAGTCTCGAGTTGCGCTGCTCCGAGTAAATTGTAAGCACATGGCTGACACTTTGAGGTCCAAAAGAATTGTTTCAGAAAAGGATATAGCACCCTCCCAAGACCATATGGGGATTTCCATAAATGAGGGATCCCCAAAATGGTTGGTTTATAATGGAAGATCCCAATCTAAAATGGATGATTTAGTGGTAGTCGAATTTTACTGAATCTATCTTTGGGCAATTGCCATCGTAATCATAGTATATGTTCTCCTCTTATTGCTAAACAAACCAAAGTTTCCACACCAAGCATGATTTCTTGTCCGGATCCTCCTGAAAACGCACTGGAGATGTCCAAACCTGCACAAGACACTTACATGTGTCCCCGGCAGCCCGGCATCATTGGATGCAAATTCTTCCACGTGGCAGTGCCGTGTTTTTTATCGATGGGGTTAGCCTCAACTAGAGATGACCGGGTGGCTCGAGAATAGGATGAGGCCAAGACCAAAGTTGAAGAAACTTGGAATCGAATCTTGCTCTGGGAAAATGACCACAATTGAAAAGTCTAAACAAAGACTATAATGTCAACCCTGGATTAATAAACCCCTTGGCTGTTTGATTGGGGAGGTACCATTTGAGTATTAGATTACCACTATTTGGGGAGTACCCCCCTAATTGTCATAAACCATGGTTTAGTCTCATCCGGGGTTGACATTACAAACTTGGAATCGAATCTTGCTATGGTCTTTTCCCACAATACAGACCATCTATTGTGAGGTTCCTGCAGTTGCTGACTGATCTTCAAAACCCGAGCCTCGAGCAACCTCTACCACATCATTCCCGCAGATACATGAATCTGGCAATGCAAAATCACCAATCTTTCCATGATTGTCTGATATTGTTCCCAGTGAAAAAATGTTAAAAACCAGGATTTTCCAAAATCACCCGAGAGTAATCTCATTGGCAGCTAAATCTCAGGGTCTATCATTGTTGTCTCCATAAAACATGGCCCCCACTTCTTGTTTGACCTTGAATATCTGCCTGTTTAATAACCAAAAAATGTTTTGGATGATTTGGGGATATCCGCAGCTTTTACACCGCGAATCTAAGATACCCAATGTTGAAGTGCAACTTAGATGCTGTAAACATAACAATTCAACCAGTTTTATATGTTTACCCTCTGGTAAACTAACATAACCATGGAAAATCACAATTTTTTCATGGGAAAATCCACAATAAATGGCAATTTTCCATATAGCTATGTTAGGTTACCAGAGGGTACATCGTTTCATCATCATGTTCCTCATTAAAATGCACATGGTCTACCGGTCAACCGGTCTATGGTCTACCTGGTAATGTTTGCAGACCATAGAAAATTGCTATCACTAGGGTATATCCCATATGGGTATCGGTCTCTAAGCCCCAAGGAACCACAGAGTTTAGTTTACGAACATACATTAACCATCTAATTCAGAAGGGGTACCCAAGTTTGACCCATATCCCATGGAGATTTCCTGAGGGATACCCCTAAATCATCCATGTTAAAGGGATTCCATTGTAAACCATCTATTTTGGGGTCCCCCCCATTTGTGGAAATCCCTATATATAGACAAACAATCCGCAACACATTTGGGCGATCGGACTTGAAGCTGAGCACATTCCTCCAATAACCTGGCTGTCACATGTCAAACAGGATGGAAAAATACAGGATTTACCCTCTGGTAAACCAACAGTTTGCGAACTGGAAAATCACCATGCTACTAATGGGAAAATCAACTATTTCTATGGCCATGTTCAATAGCTTTTTGTATGTTTACCAGATGGTATTTGGTAATATAACCACCCAAAAAAAATCACTGTAATTATCACCCCGAAAGGGTTTTCTTTCTGAATGTAACAAATTACCGGAGAGTAATGGGAATTCACTAGCAATCTATAGGAATTCATCACTGGAAATTCATGGGGATTGCTGGAGATGTGGCTGGGAATTCCATGGGAATTCTTTCTTGAGGATTTGATGAAAAAATGATCAATGTTCAATGATTTATACAATCTATATGTATCTGGTTGGTGGTTAAACAACCATCTTGAAAAATAGGAGTTCGTCAATGGGAAGGATGACATCCCATATATGAAATGGAAAATAAAAAATGTTCCAAACCACCAACTAGATATGTATTTATGTATAGGGATTAGCTAGGGGTTAACCATCAAAAAAGGAGATTTCACTAACAAATATGACCATATATGACAATCAAAGGATAGGTTGAAGCATTTTTTTTACATGAAACTACTTTGTTTGTATCATAAAAATTGTTGGGGGTTGTGGTAAAAGGTGTTGGTTGCATGTTCACAGTCAGGGTGAACATGTTTTGTGTTGGTTTACAAACAATGGTTGATAGCGACTTCAAAGACTAAAGTGACCAAACTTGGGGATATAGCTAACAAACTGGGGATGAAATACACTCTGAGACTCTGAGAATGAATCCTGGTTTGAAAAAAAAAACCTGATTCATAGACAATTGTCCTTGCTTCCTAACAAAACATGTAGAGTCATGACAAGTCAATAGTGAACAAACATCATCTCGGCCGTGATCATCGTTGGATCAAACTTGGAAGTTGGGCATGACATCAGAAATCATGTCGCTTGCTGCACAACATGTCAGCCATAACCTGGTACACCCAATAATGAACCTACCATGTTGGGATGAAAGTTATTATTGATAATAATTGCGAACCTTGATTGGGTACCGCTTTTTCTTTAAGTTTCTTAAACATTGATTATTGATTTACCGCAATGCCTAAGTTTCTACCACCTTGAGAGGCTTCGTACTATGCACCCGCTCCAGTGAATGCGTCGCTTAATGATGTTGCTCCATTGCGGTTTCGGGGTTTTAAGGGGCTGATCTTAGACATTACCCTCCAGTAAATTAACATAGACCCTGGCAGTCATCGGGGTTGGAAGATTAGTGAAACCAGTAAAAATTGGTCATTTTCAGGGTCCAACTGTTAATTTACCATAGGGTAACATTGTCAAGTATTCAACATAGCTATTGCTAATCAACCGTTGTTCATGTTGAGGGGTTCATACATTAAGTACATGATCAATCAACCATTGTTGATATCAAGTACTACTCTATCCCCATACGCATATCTCATTTACCAATCTCTGTTAGTTGATTAACCATTGGTACGTAGTATCATGATATGGCAGGGATATCACAAGACGTTTTGTCATGTTTTGTCTGCTGGGCCGTGGTGAAGATTGGACCCGGCTTGTCATAGCAGAAATCTAACAATGTGGGGACTTTCATGGAGTTTCTTAAATTGGGACACTCCCTTAAATCGTCCAAGGATATCCATAACGTATGTGTCTTTTCATAGGAAAACCCGTTTTTTTTTTTTTTTACGGATTCTTAGGGATCTCAACTTTGAAAGACACTTAATTTTGGGTCAACCATTGATCGCTTTGAAAAAAGATGGGGTTCACCATGGTCCCATGGTCATGTCAAGAACCCCAGCAAAAAAGCATCAGGAAAGAGCCATATGGTGTAATGGCTGGGATGGAGTTGGGGTCAACATCAAAGTTGCTGCTTGGTGGTTTTGAGCCACCCCTCTGAAAAATCATGGAGTGAAAGTCAGTTGGGATGATGAAATTCCCTATATATATATGGAAAGTCATAATCCATTCATGTTCCGGTCACCACCAACCAGCCATTAAATCCCATAAAACAACCATTTTGGTAGGTTAGTAACCCCATTTTTCTAATGTTCCAAATGTTCCAGTCACCACCAACCAGATTGGATCGACCAAAAACCTGTTTGGTCATGGCCAGATTGCAAACGGAAACCCAACAGTGAGATATGTGAAAAGTCGACCCTACGACATCCCTTTTCTGCTGATTGGTTGATAGGGATTCCCATTGTGGATGATTAGTATTCTTATTATCCCTGAGAAACCAAGTAGTATACCACCCAATCCATCAAATAACCATCATTTATCCATTATATCCCATCAAGTTACCATCAACTCAGCATTGAAATTCCATTAAATCGCCATGAATCAATTCTATCCCCCTATTCTTGATGGTTAAAGCTCTCAAAACCGCCTCTGGTGCTTCTCCATGGAATTCATACTGTCCTGACCTCAGTGCGTTGTTTCCCGGCTATTTCCATTGCCCTCTGGTAAACTAACATAGCTATGGAAAATCACCATTTTTAATGGGTAAATCAACTATAAATGGCCATTTTCAATAGCTATGTTAGTTTACCAGAGGGTAAATATTGTGCAATAGTAATACCCTCCAGCAAATCAACAGTTCGAGCCTGAACATCACCCATTTTGCGCGGAAACTAAGAGTTCCAACGCCTATCTGGCAGGGTCTATGTTAACTTAATGGAGGGTATTAGCAACAGTACCCTCGGTTTATCTAACATAGCTATGGAAAACGGACAAATTGTAGATGGTTTATGATGATTTAACTGTTAAGAACGGTGATTTTCCATAGCCACGTTATTGGGTAATATTAGCAAGTAGAAATATTGTGGGCATTCACAAAGTTTACTAAGTTTTGATTAGTGGGATTATCGATTACTATAATCTGATACTTATCCACAATGATTGGAAATTTTGGTAAATCCTACACGTGAAAAATTTGGTGGTAAATAGTAAATGATGGTTTTTCTAGGGGTTACTACTATACGTATATATATATATATAAATCCAACCGCTTCAGTCTTGGACTATGATAGGCATATCATTGGGGATATCACATTGCGGGTATTGAATCAACATCCAATGCCATTGGTTGGTAGTTGAGCCACCCCCTTATTAAAAAAAGGAAGGTCAATTGGGGACCCCAAAAAAATTAGGATACCCTCTATAATGGGTAAATCACCATTCTTAATGGGTAAATCCACTATTTCGACTGGGCCATGTTCAATAGCTTTATTGTATGTTTACCAGAGGGTATACCCAATTCACCAGTTTCTTGATTCATCTCAATCACATTATTCCAATAAATCTAGAACCTATACCACATCTATAAATCATCCATAAAATCATATGTAGAGGATAACAAAAGGATGGAACATCACAACCATTTCGGAGCATTTCTCTGGCGCGGCTACCCAGCCCTTCAGTTCATGCGGGGGATGAGCTGCAGACGAAAATTCGCCAAGATATGCCAAGGTATAAATAACAATGGTGATTTGATGGGGATAACATATAGAATGGGATATGATTCCCCTATTTTGGATGATTTGGGAGTATCCCCATTCTAGAAAACCTCTGGTTGGTAGTTTTTCGCCACCCCTCTGAAAAATGATGGAGTTCGTCAGTTGGGATGATGAAATTCCCAATATGTTGAAAAAACCGTCCAAACCACCAACCAGAAAACATCTCCAGGAATGAAATTCTGTGCATCTGCAACATCACCAAAGACCAATGGCAGAGCTCAAAACGACGGCCATCCGTTTTTTGCTGGTGACAAAGGTGTGGATATACCATCACAAATATACAAACAGAACTGCAGAAGTGTTGCTGTATTGTTATCTTCAAATGCATGCCTATTCAGTAATAATCGGTCTGCATTGTCCATTTGTATATCCGTTTGATGTTTAATCCCATAATATGCGGCATATAGTTATCGCATTGAGTGTACCTCATTATCATATCCCATAATCATCCCATAGCTATCCAACAAGTATCCCAGAAAATCACACTATTCCGCATAAATTTACACAGACCTCATTATTACAATCATCTCATGACATCCAGTTTTTCTCCCACAAATTCATATATTGGATGACCATCTTACCCTCTGGTAAACGTTTGCATAAGTATTGAAAATCACCATTTTTACAACCTAAATCAACCATGTCTATGGATGTCTATGGCCATTTTCTATAGCAAACTGTGACATTTTTCACCGGAGGGTCATTCATCATTTCCCGCGTCACACGCCCAAATCTGGGAGCTCCACTCACATAGACATCGTGGTTTCCAGGCCTCAGGTCGAGGCGAGCAGCGAGTCACCAATCACTAGCACTGAGTAAAAATACCTGTTGAACCAAGAAAATCTGGGGTGAGAAACCAAGAATTCATGTGATTGTAGTGGGAATATCATGGATATTAATTGATATAATGGATATTTAAGCTGGTTTAACCAACAATTAGTTGGAATTTCATGGGAGTATACAATATTATATATATATATATATACGTGTATATATATATATACGTGTATATATATATTGGAATCTGTCATCCAGTAAACTAACAACATGAAAAATCCATCAGAAGATCCACCATGAACGTCTATCATTTCCCAGGGAAAGCCATGGATGTTCTGCCCATATTTGTCCACCAAGCCATCCCCAGTTCTTTGGACCTGCTAGTGAATTGTATCATGAATTATATTCTAGTAGTTAGTTTTCCCCATGGATACGAAAGGCTCTGAAATGTTAGGAGAAAAGACTAAATGGGCAAACAGCCTTCTCCGGAAAAATTTTATAGTGGAAACATTCTAAATTCCAGATAGAAGGCTGTTCATCATAAAACAAAATTAGCATGATATCTGTATCTGTATCTGGTGATATTGATGTTCATTCCTTAATCAATGTAGTTTCCCCATGATATCTCAGTTGTTCATCATCTGTTTTTCCTATCTGGTGACCGCCTTCTCTGTTCCATGGACTTGTCGATCAGCTGAGACACATCGAAGTCAAATCTGCAGAACGTCAACGTTTAAGAGAGATACCTCTGGTAAACATACAAAAAAACTATGGAAAAGCACCATGTTTAATGGCTAAATCAACTATTTCTGTGGCCATTGAGAAAAGCAAACTGTTAAATTACCAGAGAGTAACTCCGCCATAGGTTCCCTGAGCTATATCCACCTGTTTGGCATGAGAACCTTCTGCTTCACAGGCGGCGACGGTGCATTTCCAGCTAGACAAGAGATAGCTGTTGGGTCACCACACCCTTCATCGTGCTGACTTGAGTCTGAAGTCACAAAGATAAATGCACATGAGACCAGGCGGGAACATGTCCAAATACATGTTGGTTCTTTCTTCAAATAGACCAAACAATTCAAGAATCTCAGGACAGAGATGTACCCAGCCAGAGAAATCACCAATCATTTTGACTTTTTGCTTCATACTTCGATGTAGAAACTCTGGATGATCCTGGCCCGAAGTGATTACATGCACGGTATGTGAGTGTCTTCTTCCATGAACAAGTTGTCGAAGGATTTGTATTTTAGATCGTTCAAGCAAAATGAAAATGCATGGTATGACCGGTAGTCCCAATTCCCCACCCCCTCAGTTTTGCAACAGCCAGGTGACCAACAACCAAACTGGACTCTGATACTTCATGACTCACCAGAGATACTAGAATCCAAGTTGGTTTTGCCCGTAACAGTGTGAGGAAACACGCATTCCATGAACCATGCTTGGTCATTTTTTGTGTCCCCTTGAAATACCCCCTGGTCAACATACAAATTACTTTACTTCGTGTGATCCCCACCATGACATTTATACATGTTCTTACTGGCACATCTTCTGGCATTCTATCTGACATATCTTCTGGCATTCTATCTGGCAAATCTTCTGGCATTC
>Ga0126342_10004186_pt1 | contig 24431 bp, 25 predicted proteins | sample Cyp1metagenome_FD_92528 | JGI IMG/M metagenome (GOLD analysis project Ga0126342, IMG submission 92528) | Coral microbial communities from Lord Howe Island, Old Settlement Bay, Australia - Cyphastrea 1 metagenome | ecosystem: Host-associated > Invertebrates > Cnidaria > Coral ...
GTGACAACCCAAAGCAAACCTGAGGATTGCAGGTGAAATTGACTGAGCATAGGCATAGCTGTGGAAAAAGAATGCTGCGGGAGCGCGAGACAGTATCTGTTTCATATGACACTTTGAGATGTATATATATATTTATATTATTATAATATATATGATATAGATTTTATGTGTGCATATATATATATACATATACACATATACACATCCTATTTACACTGATATATGACAGTGAAAGAGTCCCGTGCGGGACTGACATGTATCGGGCCTGTTCTGCCAAAGTGCGGAACACGTTGCCGCCATGCCGGCCATCGAGCTCACCGCAAGACAGCCGGCAGCTGCAAGCGCCGAGGAAGAGACGACAACTCTGAGCCTTGGCTGGATGGATGGACCCGGATGGACCCTCGGGTTATGACTAACATAGCCATGGTATAGATAACCCATAGAAATAGATGGTTTACCTATTAAAAATGGTGGATCTTTCCATGGCTATGTTAAATAACCAGATAGTAGATTGTGGAAACCATGGTTTCCTGTAAACTTTCATAAATTCCCTTTGAGCCAATCAATTTATTTGCTTAAAAGTTGAAGGTTGCCCCGAGGTAGGACGTTGAAGATGGAACCTGAGAACATCTCCAAAAACGTGCGGTTGGAAGCTGTTGTTTTACGCTGTTGTGAGATCATGCGAGATCGCCATTTCAGTGTTGGGGACCTCCAGCAGCCTCACCCTACTGGTAATTAGATGTGATTAGATGGTAGACATTGGCGAAACCAGCATTGTTGAAGGCTTTGAATCAGACATTTAGCGCTTGCAATCAGCTGTGCTGTACTCCAAATAAATTTTATAGGATTTGGGATTGATATGTGCCGTGCTCGAAACATGGATTCTTTTGCTTGAATATCCAATAAAGGGGGATTGTCAACCCATCATGACGGAGGGATGACCAGGATTTCATCCTCACGGCGCGGCAAGCTGGATGCACCTAGCCCCGAGTGCATCGGTGCTCCAACAGATCTGGAAGAAGGGCAGCAGCGAGGCGTTGGCCTTGGATTGGGATGGATGAATAGATCAAATGGTCCATTTATATTGAGTTTTCCCATACAAAAATGGAGATTTTCCATAGTTTTTTTGTATGTTTACCAGAGGGTAGATCAACACATAGATCAACATATCCGATGAAATCAGTTGGATTGATCAAACTGATCAAAATCATCAACTTTTGTGACAGAACTGCTGGCAGAAGGGTTGAAACCATCCCATCCCACATCATTCATGTATGGTGGATACTATTAGATACTATAAATGAATATAAATGATACATAAAGAGACCAGCACATCTCCCAGTTCTTGTAGAAGTAGCTGCACCATGACATTCTTCGAGCCCAGCAAGTCATGTGGGAGGCAAGTTGGCGCGACTCTATGAGCAGTGGCTGGGTTGCATGGGGTACAGGAAAATCATGGACCCATCATGACTCAGACTCAGCCACATCGAAAAACACAAAGATACACAGTAAGACTGTAAGACATCGAAAGTAAGCAAGCCAACCAAACTACACTCACAGTTCTACAATATTGTTTAATCAAACATGCTAAAACAAGCGCTGAAGAGGCACGCATGGAACGCTGATGGTTTGTTTGGCGAGCCAGTTCTCACAATTTCTGTACTAAGTTGGCCATCAAAAAATTCATTCTGCTGCTGCGGGCTGCTTATGACAGGTGCCCTGTGTCGGGTGTGATTCGGTGCTCGGCATCAGGGGTTGGTCGTTAGTCAACGTAATATTCAAATCTCAGGATATCTTAGATGTGATATGATGTGATGATGTGCTCAATTCTTTTGAATATCGCATAGTTTCTTAATGTTTCTTAATAGTGTCAGTGTTTTTTTTGAGGTATCATAAACAGCACCTGTATACAGAGATGGAGATGAGCCTGCAGTGGATGTTCAAGTCCTGAGCTCAAGAGTTGCAACGTCACCCGATTTTTCATGGCATGTATCCAACTAAGCAACATGAATTATCCAACTATCCGATTTATTCAAATATGTATTCCAATTTGGGTTTGTTCAAGACTTGAGCATACAACATACAACAGCTTCTTACGATCCGATCATTGGGGAACACCATGATCAACCGGATTTGGCACCGCCTTCCGGATCCTTCCGGCCCAGGTGGGACAGATGAATGCTGCTGTCCCAATCTCTGCATTTGGTGTTTCATCCTGGTTCCATCCGCGCTGTACTTTGCCTTCGTGGCCCCGTCTCTGGTGGCCAATGGCATCTATTTGCTCCCAGGTGGGGAAGTTGACTGTTGAAGGATCTGGCTTACCATATGTTAATATAATTTATTGGTATAAATTATTAGTATATTATATATATATATATTATATATATATATGCATATAAATAATGAGATATTAATATCATATATGCTAACGGTTAACATTACCATATTGTTACCATATATATATATATATTACCATGTCTTTTTTTCCTGGGGAGTGATGATGCTTGGATTCGGTTCAGCCTTTGTTGAGGTGCCACGTTGGCCGTCTTTTGTACGACCACGGGCTTACTCTGTGCCACTTGCTGCACTGATGTCAGGCACTCAGAGATTGGAAGAAGAGAACTGTGATTATAACATGAAATATCAAGCTGTAACATGTGTCTACAGAGTCTACATTGTGCCTACGACATTTTTAACTATCATTTGAACTTTGAAATCATTCATATGAATAATATTAATAATAAACAAACAAATAGTATCATTTATGATTATCATTAGAATTATATAGCATGATCATTCTTGGTCCAAAAATGTCCAAAAGATCCTTGGAATCGCCTCCGCGCCTAGCCTGGAATTATCCCGCGCCGCGAAGTGGTGCTGGCCACAGGCGTGGCAGCGGATTTTTCGTGGGCTATACGCATGCAATTTACGTATCACACACACATATATATATGTATGTATGTATACATATATACATATATTATAGAAAAGCACATGATATTATTGTAGATTGTAGATTTAACTACTACTATATATATATATGTGTGTGAGGGTCCTATAAGGATGTCACAAATCTAATAGGTAATACATATAATGTAATGCATAGAGATATGGATGTCACTCCACTTTGCAAGTGAACAAGCCGATTGTGCCAAGTGCTGAACCACATTCGGTGCTGCTCATGCCACCTGTGCGAGGCACTGCAGAACAACTCAGAGAAGCCTTGGGGTACGACGTCTTGGAAGGCGCAGTGTGCTTGGGAATCCTGGGGGTTGACATGGATTTACTGAACCCTCCAAATACCCTCTGGTAATTTAACATAGCTATTGAAAATAGCCATTTATAGTTGATTTACCCATTAAAAAGGGTGATTTTCAATAGCTATGTTAGTTTACCAGAGGGTAATTCATCAACCACAAGAAACCCCGATTGTTGGATATTGTTGTGGTCACCTTGGTGGGGAGTTTGAATCCCCACCGGTTTTTTGTGCTTAACATCAACGTGCACCAGTGCACCACGCACCGATTTCTCCAAGCGGTGCCCGGCTATGCCCGGCTGTCGCCAGGCGACGGTATTGGTATTTCGGCAAAGCTACGAAAAGAAGGTTACCGCCTTTGTAGAAACCTGGCAGCAGCAAGGACCCCGGAGTTGACCATAGGGGAAACATGAAAAAACATTGGTTTCCAGATGTTAATATTATAGAAGCCCCCTGATCTGCGAAATGTCCATGTGTTCCTGAGATTCTTTGATTTATGATGGAATGCTGAACTGCTAGGCGCAAACGTTTGACAATCCTGATGAGACAACATGCAAATCAAACAAGTAAATGGATGGGGATAAACGTGCAGAGGAAAACATGAAAGTTGCCCGGATCTCAATCACACATGCATATGCAGACAAGATAGCAGTGTACGTTTCTAAACAGGCTAGGCACACGCGTAGATCTATATCAACCTGCAGCTGGCCGGCTCAGATACATGCGCCATTATTCGACCTCCACGTTCGTCACATTGCGGAGATTGCGACAACTGCGTGATGCGCTACGATCATCATTGTCCGTTTGTCAACAACTGTGCCTTGCATGCAGAATGCCGCAGTCCAGGAGCTTTGATCTGGAGGATTCATGATCCAAGTTAGTGACTGGTCAATACCAATGGTTATGACTTGTAACAGCAAGAATGAAGAGGGTTGCAGAGCGAAATTTTATGAAATTTTGACTTGCCAAGTAAGCACGGTTACGAATCAGTCGCGATTCCTGTGGTTATTCAGGAGGGACCGTGTTTCCAAATCGGCGACTCCGCGCATAGTTTTCATTGATGTAGGACACCTGCAATTGGGCACACAAAGCTACGTTACATTTGAAGTGATGCGGAATTGTTGAGCCCATCCGTTTTTTGGATGGCATCAAAACACCCACATCTTGGAGGATCCAATGCGAGCCTGATACTTTTAATCGTTCACTAAATAGTGGTGAGGTGTAGGGCAGCGAAACTATCACTTCTTCTTTGGCTTCATCTCCTGTGTGCTGGTCCTCGCATTGATGGTTCTTCCAGTGTCTCGGCGGCGGATGTGCAATGCGTGCAATGCCCATGCCTATTGTGTCTGACGGCTGAAACTTGGGCCAGATAGCTTGCCCTAAAGCCAACATGCATGAATTATTGTGAGAAAGATTGAGAAAGATTGAGAAAGACCCCGCTGCCTTGCTAGAGGAATGGGCATACCTGAATTTTCCAATGCTTTTTCTTCCAACTCGTGGCATGATGTTTTTGAGGCTTTGGCACTGCATTTGCTCAATCCACGCAAAGAACGCGCGATGAAGAATGCGCCTTGGTTGAGAAGTCTGCTGAAACTTCATCCCTGTTGGGTGCTCCTGTCTGAAAAGGCTAACATCCTGTCCAGAGTGAGTCCCGATCAGGGAAATGTAATTTTTGTCCTTTCCATCTTCGTGTTTTTCCTCCCTTCACACATTATTTTCCCATCATGTGACATTTTCATTTTCATTTTTTTCATTCTCCCATCAAGTGAGGTACTTTGCCTTTAAACTTGCACTTGGCAATTGTAAACATGAGCTCTCGCTCGAAGCCTTGTCGTTTCTTTTTATTGTTGAATTGTTGTTTCTTTTTCCTCCATTTTGGCTCGAGCATTGTTTTTGGAATTCGCCGGAATCCGCTCTTGCTCGAACCCTTTTCACTTTTTTTGATTTAACGGTTGCTTTTCATGTTCTTCATTTTTGCGTCGTTTGTTTCATGAGTTTAATTGTGTTCTTTTTTCATTTGGATTTAACTGACTTTTGTGGGTTTTCATTTTTCTTATTTGGATTTGCATGTTTTTCTGGGCTTCATGTTTTCATTTGGATCTTCATTGGTTTTTAAATTCTCATTTTTTTTTGCCTTTATTTATTTTTGATAATTTCTGGTGACCCACCTACCTTCATTGTTTCCATTTTTGGTGCTGGTGATCCATCTTCATTTGTTCTTATTTTTAAGCTGAAGCGGCTTTGCCATCATGTTGGACAGGCTGGCAGCAACAAAAAAACTATTGTAGCCCCACGTGCCTTCCAGTAGCCCAGGTTGCATCTCCTGGCAGCTTGGGGTCGAAGAATTTCCAGTAGTTTCTTCCAGCCAGGTTTAAAGCCAGAACATGTATTCATATGTTTTGATCATCAGAATATCTCATACTATCTCTAGTTCTTATGCCCTCAGGTTTCAACCCAGAGGGGTTGTGTTGAGCCGATCTATTGCCCAAGTGTTGGGCCCAGGTTTTAACCGGTTTTAACCAATATATGTATATAATATATATATATATATATAGTATAATATACATACACCTATCTACATGATATAACAATAATAATAAATAATAATAATAACAATAATGATAATAGTAATAATAATAATAATAATAATAATAATATATATACATATATATATATATACATAGGTATATGCATATATATCTTGAGAAATCTTGAAATGATGCAAAGCAGAACGAAGCTTAAATTCTTGCTGTTTCAGAAGATGTGGTTCAGAAGACCCATCCAGGACCTGCCCATGTGTCGAGTGGGGAAAAAAGAACCTTTGGAAGACTTGGAAGTTGCCAACTTGTGCCATTTAACCCCAGGTTTTGTGGGTTTTGTGGGTTTTGCACCAGAATCATCCCAGACTTTAGGGCACAAGTTTACCCGGTTCCCAGTCTTTTTGATGTGTTCAGCCATGAGGCCATGGGGTTCCAGTGCTTCAAAGCCCGAGGCAGCCAAGATTGATCAACGCATGTCCCTCTTTTTCTACATGCTCATTGGTGTTGGTGCCGGGGCCTCGATCACCGTGGATGTGGATGTGTTGGACTGACACATGATGCCCTAGACATCCTGAGATGTTGTGAATGTGGATGTGTGGTGCTGTCCTAGGTCCTGGTGGCTTTCGCAGCCTTTCTTTCTTTGCTACTGTGGGCGTACCACTTGTTTCTCATTGCCGGCTTGCTCAGAATGTGTGAGTTTCACCATGTTTCACCTTTAAACATCAGCATCGTTTCTTTATCTGCTCAGATATGCCATGCTCAGCTTCACCAAGGTGACCAGGCAAACCACCAAAGAATTCCGTCGAGGCGCCACCCTGTGGAGATCTGTGGAATCGCCCAACGGGGCTCCAACGGGGCTCCAACGGTGCCCAGGCATCGCCAACATCGACGAGGAGCCAACGCTCTGCGCGGCTCGTGGCCCACAGCTCTTCAACCCCTGGGCTCTGGTGGATCCCAAAGATCTCGTGTCCCGAAGACGACACTGAGGCGCTTGGGGGATCCATATGGGCCGCTTGGGATGGGATCCTTCATGGGATCCTAATGGGATGCACCACTGGCTTGGCTAACAGCTAGTGGAAGATAGATGAGCATGGGAATAAGAGCGAATCAGATGAAATAGATTGAATATGTATGTACTGTATATATATATAGGATTTCCGATGTGACTAGGATTAATTGTGTGCCAATCCCTTTGCTCAAGAAATCAACAAGCACGAATCCCACAAGGGTTTGGGCCGCTGAAATGAGTTGATCTACGATAGGTGGTGTGGCAGATGGCGACGCATGGCGACGCATGGCGACGCACTGAGGAAGGCTTTTCCATGGCACTGGGCTGTGATCCTGGGGATCACCAGAATGTTTCCCAAAGTCGGTGATGATTTCATGATATTTCATGTGACTTCCACCATTTTCCACCCAAAGTTTCGAGCATCGGAAGATCATTTGGGGAACTTGGTGGATTTTCCGTTCCTTTTTTAGGTGCCCAAAGTTGAGAAATTGGCCACCCGACGCCACGGCCATTGAAAAGAACGGCGGAGAACCACCATCGGGTCTCCGCGGAGTCTGCCAGTGTCAGAGATGCTGTCAAAAGGACGCTTGGGAGATGACAATTCTTTATTTGTAGGGAGGACGTTTTCCCAAACACTTCCAGAAGTTGGTGGGGATCTCAAGCACTCAATTATGTAGAAACACTATTTTGCAGCAAAATTTTGCAAGACCAGTTCTTTTTGTAGTTGTTTCATACGGTTTATGTTTCTTGTACAGTTATTTTGCGTGAGAGTTTGAGTGGACTTGGCTCCTTGGCGCACTGAGACCGCCACCAAAGCTTCCATGGTTGTGGCTACACGGGGGGAGCGCGGATCCTTGCTGCTGGTGAGGCAGTTCCAGCACCTCACCACGGCAGCAGTTTGAAGCAGTCCTACCATTTTCATGATTTTATGGCCATCTCAATCTCAGGAAGATTTCATAGGTTGAAGATGGTTGAAGCATGTTGAAGCGAAGAGTATCAAGTTTGTTCAAGGACGCCCAGCTTTTTCGGCGCAGGAAGAGCTTTGTGAAGGACCCCAGTGAGCTGGGCACAGAGGACTGGGTTCCTGTTCAGCTTTCAAAACGGCACGGCGTGCGGTTCCCGGCTCCTCTTGGGGTGCCCAAGTTTGAGAAACCATCATCAGGACAACTTCACCATTTTGATGGTTAAAGATGATTGACTTAAAAGACTTAAAGCATATTAAGATATTAAAGCCTTACCTATCTGTTCAGAACCTCGGCCCGGGCCAGCACAATCAGCACACATCGCGCATCTCGGTACATTCAGATAGCACTCCACTCCAGGAGCTCGCGGCTGTGGGTGTTCCAGTGGCCCTGGCCTCGGGCTGATGATTTGTTCATCCGGGTTTAACATGAAAAAGGAGGGTAAGGAAGACCAACTAAGCAGGCTTTCCAGCTAGCCATTGTAGTTTTTTTGAGGATCCCCTGAACATTTAGCCAAGAGATCCACAGAGATCCACAGTGATACCACGAGTTCTCACGACTACCTTTTCCATCCTTGAAACCAAGGTGTGTTGCGCTGGATCCTTCGAGGATTTCTACACCTTAGCCTGTGATGCTTGGCCCGTGCCCACTTCCTTCCAGGCGGGCTATTCCAATTGGCTATCCCAAAGATCTTCAGAACTCCAGCTGGGTGGCTTTTTTAACGGTTCAGCACGACATTTTGTCAGATGGAACACGTGGGTTTTCACCAACGGGTTAAACGTCAGAGTTTGGGCTTCACCTTCAACTGTGGACTGTATGGAAATAGGATCAAATTGGTCAATTTTGGTAAGTGATTCGCAGTTCAAGATGGTCATTTTGCACAGAGCTGGTTGAGGTGAAATTGTTGGGCCCGTATGCACTACACAATCTGAAATGCCAACAGGAGTTTCAACAGTTGCATTGGCCTTGCTCTCTGAATTATGGGCTGGGTGTTTCTGTGCAGGGAACCATCAACAGCACCGGTGCCGGTGATGTTTTTATCGCAGGCAGGACGGAAGGCTTAAAGCCTTAGCGCTGCAAGAACTGTGAACAACGACCAACCAGAAACACTTTCCTGCTTGGTGTTGGCAATTCATTTGCAAAGTATCCTACCCACATGTGAGCCATGGCCGTTTGTGTGGACCCTCCTCTTGGCTCAAATTACATGTAGATCACCTGCAACATGTTCGGATATTGTTGGCCATGATGGGCTTCCGTCTCTCCATTTTCCTGTTTGTCAGCCTCATCCACCAGACAAGGAGCAGAGATAACTCGCCCCTGCACTGCTGCTTTGCACCGACGAACCGACCGGTGGTGCTTGCTTGCGACCAATATCAGGACGACTTCATTAAGGAAGTGCCCTTCGCCTATTTTGGGGTTGTTCCCTTTGAACGACGCATTTGTGGCTCCGATCAACCGAGAGGCTACTCCAACAGCAGTCTTGGAGATGGCTCCCCTGGTGGAGTGCATATCCAGCATCATCTCAGTAGCAATTGTGTGAAAAAAAAGATCCTGGTGCTGAATGCTTTGGATTTTCTTGTTTCAGTCCTATTCGGTGTGGTAATCTGGTAATATCAATGTTTTGTTCTTGCCCATCTAGCCATAAAATTACCGGAAAATTGCTGGTTTCAAAGTCCAAATACGTCAAGATACTGACATCCCTTCCCGATCTTTCACCAAGATTCATCAGCCAGCCCTTTAAAAATTCTCGGAAATATGGGATTTCAACCGGCCCCCTTCCACATTTCCAAAAAGTGCTCAGGACCTGCGAGGTGCATTGGTCGGATTTCAGCCACCTCTGTTCCGAGTGCAGCGAGTTGTTGGTGCGATGGGTCTGCGCCTCCGACGCGGCGCCCTCCGGTGGAGCCCGGAACCAAGCGGTCTTCGGGCCCTTGAGGGCCAGCGGCAGCCAGCTCCTGGATGCCACCGGCCGCCGGGCTAGATGGGGCTGGTTGAGGGGATCTCAAACCACCAGATCAGCCCTTGTTGATATCAAAGACTAGGTTTCCATATTAGTTTCCTATGGAGAGTGTAGTGGTTTTTGCATCAGGCGTTTTTGATCTCCAGTCCTTTCATGTCCTTTCATCTTCTGGACAGGTTTTCCAGGTTTGTGAGCCATCCACCATCCCGTGATGCGGGTCAAACTACCCCGGTGAACCCTGGTAACTGGATATTTATGCACCCAATTTTATGAAAACAACCATCGGTTTAAACCGTTTAAACTCCACCCCCATATCAATACAGTAGCCCAGGTTTGTTATAACCACAAGTCGGGAATATATGGGAATATCACCTCCATATACCTCCATAACTTGAAGTTTTCACCAGGCGTTTTGTTGTCGTTTTTTTCCCAGGCAAAGAGGTGAGGCTTCAGGGCATCAACTGGCCTGGGCTGCACATCACCCACGTCCCCAGTGGTTTGGATCGAACACCTTTGATGTCCATGGCACTGCGAATCAAAGCCTTGGGCTTCAACGTGGTGCGACTCACATGGGATACCAACACGGTGCGATCCAACCCAGTGGCAGCTTGGTTGAGAAAGTATAAATAAGTAAACAAATAGATAAATAAATATACATATAAATGTTGTATACATATATATATATATATGCAAAAGAGATGGGAACATCAATTGTAGGTATCTTACTTTTCTATCTTTTTAGGGTTGCTTGAAATTTTAGGTGATATATTATTTTTAGGGAAGAAACTGGAAGATAGAAATCAATCTGCAGTGTCCGTCAACTTTCAAAGATTTCAAAGCCGCCCAAACTGCCCAAGCCCTGAAAGCATCGAAGAGATCACAGCAAAATCCAGCATTTTCATCCATTTTCATCCATTTTCAGCTGGGCAGCTACAGAACTCATGGCCTTTTTAAAAATGCCAAGCCAGGTGTCCACTCGCTTGGTGGCGGCCAACCCTCAGCTGGTGGGCCGCAGGGCTTTGGAGGTCATGGAGGAAGTGATCAAGGCACTGGAAGTCGTTGGCCTGGCAGTTTGGCTGGACAACCACATGTGCCATGGCCACAGTTGGCGAATTTTGGCGATTTTTGGGGGATGGGATGATGAGGATTGATGGGGATTGATGATGATTGGCCGTTTATTTTGGTTCTTGTTGTTGTTGCTGCTGCTGCTGTTGTTGTTGTTGTTGATGATGATGATGATGTTGATGTTGTTGTTGATGTTGTTGTTGATGTTGTTGATGATGTTGTTGTTGATGATAATGATGATAATGATAATGACAATGATGATGATTATGATTATGATGATGATGATGATGATGATGATGATGATGATGGAGATGGATGAACGTCCACAACCAGAGAACATGTCAGCAGAGTTTCCGGGAGAAGTTGGACCTGCGCGTCCTCTAGGACCTTACGGACAGATGTCGGGTTCAACCGTTCGGGCACCAGGGCAGAGACCAAGAACATTGTTCATCCCTTGAATGGAGACAACCATGAAATGAATGACCGGAACTCCCATAAACTACATTTGGCTCATTTGACCAATTTTCCGCCAAGTGGTGATAGTTTCCAAATTATTGTAAACTGCTGATAAACCAGTGAATGCCCCGGCTTGATGGCCATGATCTGAAAGCTCTCAGGTTGGACACGGATTGGTGCTGCAGTGATAACGACTGCAACGGTTTTTGGTTCAATGCTCATCATCCTGAAGAGCATTGGGTGGATGCTTGGCGGAAAGTTGCCAAGATGAGCCTTCCATACAAAGCGGTGCTAGGTGCTGGGCTCAAAAACGAGATCCGCGCGATGATCTCTGGCAAGAGTTGGGGCTCTGGGGCATTTTGCAGCGCCGGTTTTTTCGACCGAGGACTCTCAGTTTTTCCAGAGTTTTTTTTTTAAATAAATATAACCTCCACATACTTCCACAACGTTTGTATTTTCTATATTTGGGGATCGTGGCTGTTTGGTGCGGCAGGAAGCAAGGGTAGGAGCCGGTCAAAGTGAAGTTGTGAGTTTAGCCGTAACCAAAGCCCACTGGCCGATGGTTTATTTATATAGTTGGTCTAAGATTAAACGGCCTATCAGGTGTCAAACATAGTTAGCATATTGGGATCACATCAGCCTGCTTCAGATTCTCATCAGCCAATAATTCTTACATTAAAAGAGTCCATATTTTGTATCATTGTGTTTTTTTTGAACTCAAATCTCAATCTCACAAAACTTAAGACCCGCCTTGAATAGAGATTCCAGGACATGTGGAAAACATCACCAACTTCACAGCTGCCACCTGGTCCTCCGGTCCCTCCTCCCTGCAGTGGCGTGCTGCCGCAGAGCGGGCAGGGTATGCCATTCTTGAGGAGGGTCCCAAAATGGGCGAATGATATTTTTTGATAATCAATTTATATCAATTCTAGGATATACAATTTCAGAAAAATGTGTTTGAAAAAAAATGATGATCTTCAAAACCCAACAGAGATTTTGGGGCAGCATATCTCCAGAACCAGGAGAACCCAAATTTGCTGATCTCCATTGGTGGCTTGGACTACTCCTCAGACCTACGGGAACTCAAAGAGCTTCCCAACCTGCCCAAAGAGAGGATCGTCTATGAGGCGCATTCCTATCCCTGGCAAAAAGTCACCAAGGTGGTGAATGTGGCTCTGCCGGGCGCCATTCCGGGCAATGCATCTGGGAAAACTCATCCTGGGTCCCTGGATGATGTTTGGCAGACCTGCACCACCCTAGGCGACGCCTGTGCAGGCATCACCTGCACTGGCACGGACCATTGCTACGCACGACGCGGGACACCGGACGGGCCGCTGCGCGGTGCGGAACCAGCCCATGGGCACTTTAGCAAAATCAATCGCTTCAGGACTGGGTTGGAAGACGTTAGATGTTGATCGCCATTTATCATGTAATTCATGTATCATATTTATCGCTTCCACGTGAACAGAACAAGGAGTGAACAGGTCTGAAAAGCTCTTCCAGGTTCTGCAGGGCTTTTCTAAGGATTTGGAATGATTTGGAATGCCCGAGCGCATGGCACATGACTTCGTTTATTTTTCTTCAAATCTTGTCCCAAAGCGCCTCAGGACTGATCGCAGCGACTTTTCTGCGCAAACTGATGCATGGTGGGGATTTCTGGTTAAGGAGAATGCCGTGCCAGTGATTCTGACTGAGTTTGGAATGTCTCAGGAGCCTCCTTGAAGCCGTTCAAGTGCGAGAGGTTCCACTTGAACGTTTCTTTTTACAGATATTTGCGGTACTCAGTTCTTTTGGCAAATGCATGCAGTGCTATAGTATACGTCCTCTATCCTATATACGATGAAGTCTGCGAAATGGTAGGTTAGTTCGAACATTTTTTGTCATCCAGAAGCTAGATGAATCTAGGGTCGGTCTCTATGCACTGTCCTTGGTTTGAGAGGTTGAACATTATTTTTATGGTGGTTAGAGATTTTTAAATACTAGTTCATCCTTTTGAAGGGTGATGTTACCAGTGGAAATGCAAGGGGCCCCGGACATTTAAACATTTAGCTCTGAAGGCTTCGTCTTGTCGAGGACTGGCAGGGTGATGCAACGGCCGCGCTCTGGTTCTCTCAGATTTCGGAGTACATTAAATCCGCAAAGAAAGGAGGAGCATCCGCGGGGTTTATGATTCCAAATCAAAGTCGCCAACAAAACGCATTTAGCTGGCAACCTGGAAGTTGGAAACTGATGGAAACTGCAGCATTTGCAAGAAGATGGGTTCCTGTGAAGTTGAAATGGGGGACTTGCTACTTGCTACTTCCATTTTAGCGTGAAGTTGGAAACATGTTGGGAATGAGCCAGCTTGAGTTCACCCTGTAAAAACCGACATTTGTGACCAACTGTGAAGTGTAAAGAGGTTGGTGTTATATCGGTGATTTCCATGACCCAGTGGCACATGCTTGGGACATGGGACCTTGGGCAGGACTTGATTGGATGTACTGGACCTTGATTGGGGAGCAGGAAGGAGGGACCTCCCGCCACGCCGGGCAGACCGAGAGCTTTGGAGTGCTGAACCACTGCAACACGGCCCCCGCTGCCACGGCGCACGTTGAGGCCATTCAGGCGCTGATGTCAACGAAGGAGGCGTGGCTCGTGTGACCTGGATGACCTGGATGACCTGGATGACCTGGCTGACCTGGCCAGGGTATGCCAGGGTCAAAGTTTGAAAATCAATGAATTGATTTGTGTAGGAGATGTGTAGCCATTTTGATGCGCACCCACTTGGGAGAGAACCGGCCAAAGGCCCTGAATTAGTTACTCTTTAGGATGCTGCCCCCTCTCGGGGGCTTGCCGAATCTTTGCAATTCATATATGGGACAAAGGTCCCAGCCGGTGGTGGATTGAAGCATTTCCACCTTGAAAATCATTGGAGAATGGCTACGATTTTGGCATTGCTGTGGGAAGTTGTCTGCCCCTGCCAGCCAACTGCTGGGCTCCACCAGACCACAAGATTCTGGTAGTTTTTCTTGTGGATTTGGGTTGGCAACTTTTTAGACAGACATGATATATCGTGACATTTAATGTGGTAGAGCACCAAAAGAAAGACATCCCCAATTACCGAAGTAAATGTTTGGGAGGTACTAATTAAGATCATTTAAGATCCATACCCCAAACGGCCCAAACGGGGCTTCCTATTGGGTTTGGCACATTACTCTTAGCCTTGCGGCCTTGCTGTTTGGCTCAAGGCTTTGCTACACCCCTGCGAGGGTGCAGTTTTCAGGGCTGAAAGGGCCCACGAAAAAGGGCGCGGCCAATGGATAACGATTTGCCACATGCGTCATGCGTTTTGTTTTTTGGATTCAATCATGTCAAACGTAAAGAAATACATGATTTCAATCATCCTTGACAAAACCAGCCAAATTACCATTGCCGCTTAGAACGCCCTGAAACCGCTTGCGAAACGGCCAGGCTTCTCTGGAACAACTCCACAGTTACGCAAAATCGGATGATCAGATCGGTATGGAACAAGATGATACAAGATGTATCCATATGTATCATTATGTAACTATGTATCCATATGTGCCAACATGAACTGGCGCGTGCATGACAAGTCCTTCATACATGGTGCGACATACAACATACGACGCAACTCCGAGAGCCTGGTCGTGGCCCGTGTCAGAGCGCCACGCATCATGGCACAGCTAGGCCTTGGTCAATGCTTCGCTCGATTCGATGGGTGACAACTAACCTACCATGGCTATCCATGGCTTATATTGTGAATATAGCAGCCCCCACCAAGATTCAGAAAGGTTCAATTTACAACTAGAAAATGGTGGACATGTATTTTTCAATACTTTTTTGGTGCCTTATATCATATTTATTGTTCATCGAACAATGCTTCTGTAGAAAAAATAGGTTTTAAAAAAACGCGCAGATGGAAATTTGCCATGGTTTCCCTAATAGGTCATCTTTGTTTGGTGTTAGATCATAGCCATCCCCCCAAAAAAAGATCGAACACAACATGATTGTAAAATCTCACTCCAAGAGTGGAAATGAATGGAAATGACATTGTCAATGCCCAGAAATGACCAATCTTTTCCTATCTTCCCCACTTTTTTTCATCCTTTTTTGGGGTTTGAAAATTTCAGGACGGGCATCTCGTTGGGCCGGGACCTGGCGAGACGAGCTCATGAGCGAGGCCGGTTTTTTGGGGGTGCTGCACCCTTGTTTTTTTGGGGGAATCAATTCCCATATGCTCCATGTATGGTGTATTTACCTACATTTGGGTCATTTATGGGGCAAATGTTGGTAAATATTCCATACATGGAGCACATGGGATTGCATTCAAAAAAGCCACACATAATGCGTGGGATGAGAACCATTGGTAGCTGAGTTTCCAAGTATTTTGCAGTGATTCCCCCCAAAAAAGTGATGTCTAGCTGCGATTCCTCCCAATGCTCAGCGCCGGGCAGGCTGACATTGCACACGGTGGCATGCTCAGAAACGAAGCAGTCAACGAACATCAAGATGGAGAATGTTGCATTTCAATATATCATTCTCCCCAAAGTGGTGGAGAACAGTGGAGAACCCCGCTGTAGGAGAGCGTGGCTGGCGAGAGGCCTACCTGGACACTGGAGAACAACCAGAACTGGTATTGTATCGGAGTGTTTTTCAACCTGCTGAGTCATCAAATTTCATCACTTCCGCTAGATTTGAATTTTTTGAACGGAGGGACACGGAGCCGAGAAGGTGAGTCACGGATGCGAAATCGAATGTTTGGACTTTTTCAACGCACGAATTCATTGTTTTGGAATTGCAAATCGCTCGCAGCTTGGGATGAATCTCGCTCCACGAACGGTGATGAAAGGATTGTGGGATATTGTGGGACATCTCGACTACCGATCTGTTTGAAATTCATTGAAATTCATTACGCTTCAGTATCTTTTGGGAAGAGGGTTGCACCAGGCAATATTGTTGTGGGAGGATTTTGGCACCAAGATGTCCGAAAATTTTCTGATCCGACTGCGTTGACTGATGTCGCCTGGCACGGCCAGGCGACATGGGCCGCTCGATTGAGCTTCGACAAGGACAAACAATTGAAAGTGGCAATGAATGGCTTGAACATGACCGACGAGGCCCAGGGCATGGATTGGAGAATTGTCCTCAACTTAAACTGTAGAGGGGGGTTGACACCCTCTGAGAATCAAAGATGGCAATGGGCTGGAATATGTTGGAATTTTCCTGGTTTTTAAAGATAGATGTTTGTCTTGAACATGGGGATCTTCCGTCATGGTTGAATGGTCAAGGCGTATGGCTATGGTTGGATCAACCTTGAATGGGTATTTTAAGTCACTTTTGGTACTGTCTCAATCTTTTGCCGCCTGGACATGTTGATATTTCCACCCAAGAAATTTCAAGACATGCTAAGACGATCGGCAATGATTGGCCATGATTTTTTGTACTATCTGGTTATTTAAGATAGCCATGGAAAGATCCACCATTTTTAATAGGTAAACAGGTAAACCATCTATTTCGATTAGGGCCATCGAAATCCCATGGCGAACTGTTAGTCATAACCAGGCCGGGTATCATTTTGAAACCGAGCCTTGGCATCTGGCCAGGGCATCAAAGAATGGAGCACCTGGTTTCTGCAATACTCTGCAACTCTGGGCTCGGAGACTTGGAGCCTTGGAGACTTAGCGCCTGGTCAGCGTTGTTGTGAGGATGTAGGCGACATATGGCGACATTCAGCTGGACATTTGGCCAATTCAAATTGCCCCGCGACATTGCGGCATGCGAAGATTTTTTTGGACACATGCAAATGTACAAACACACACACAATAAATAAAAAACTAAAAAACAATAATTAAATAAATAAATATATAGCTCAGCTGAACTCTTCGAGAAGGCGATGGAGAGAGAACTATATCGATAACTATATATATATAGAAATGAATAAATAAATAGATAAACACACAAATAAATAAATAGATATTTAAATAAATAAATACATAAACACACACACATATACACACACATAGACACACACACATGGATATATATATATATTTGCATATTATAATCCTATCTATATTGTTGCTTACAGTAAATCCTGAAAATGGTTGGTTTCATATACCCAAATCTTTGTTCTATGGCTCTACCGGCTCAGCTAGGCCGCTAGGCCGTTTCTCGGTGTCAGGTCACGCCCACACTGCCCTGCGTGCCACCCTAGTGGACTTTGCCGAGCACCTCGGCATTACGATGGTAAAAAAAAACATCATATTCTTAATGGCCACAACTTGGGTGAAAGTTTAGAGAGGACTCAAACCATGACAGAACATGTAAGGAATGGCACTTTGAAATCGCATGAAATCGTATTTTGTCCCGCTGGGGGCTAAAAGGAGTTTAAAGGGGAGAAGTTGCCATTGGAGTGCCCTTGTGGGAGTGTAAATCGCCTTGCTAGGAATCAACTGACTTCTGCGGGAGCGGCGACCTTGCCACTTGGAAGTCGTGCCATGGGCTATGCGGCTATGCCCTGTTTTTCTTCAGATTCAGAATCAGATCCTGATAGATCCTGATCAACAAAATCTGAATCATTTCAGATTGATTTCTCAGTTGTGGCCCTTAGCTTCATTTGGGGGACATTCTAAACCCCAGAGACTCGGGGTTTGGTTACCCCAGGGTTACAGTACTTGGCCATTGCGGCAATTGGCACCCAAATTCAATCACCAAAGTCACCAAGGCTGAAGACCTTTTCAACTTGTGGCATCTCGGTCTATGTGCCCACCTCGGAACTCTGGGGCAAGTTGACGTCGGCCATGAGATCCTTGTAGCTGCAGTAGCCGTGTTTTTCCTGAGGTTCTCAAGCTGCACCATAACCTCATAAAGGAAGCAGGTTTAGCCCTCAGTCTGGGTAGGGGGTTTGGATGCACCAATTTAGACATTTTGCTGTAGAAGCTCAAGATTGAGTCTTCATGTAAAAAAGACACACATCTTCAAACATCTTACTGTATACTCTAGAGCTGAATTTGGAAGAATAAGGAAGCAGGAGACCCGTTGCGATCTCACTTAACTCGACCCAACAGATCCAAACAGAGTCACTTGTCCGCGGATGATTTGGTAGGGTAGTCCCAGTTGTGTCAGTGCCTGCAGTGCCTGTCATTTCACAGGCTGCTTCGCAGACTATTTTAGGACTGCTAGCTGTGGGACCGACTTTGGGGCACTGGCTGTTTTGGGTGAACACAGGGGGTGACCTATACCAGTGCAATTTTCGGGCATTGACGTGCTTGGCAATCTCCTGCGGGCAGACCATGTCCGACAAGATGCCGGATGTTTTTTCCACAGAATGCCTGGCCATTTTTTTTAAAGGTCCTTGGATTGAACAGGTTTTGCCCCAAGATAAACAAAGAAACACTTTGTTCGGGGTGATTCAAGGATTTGCAATGCAGTGGTGCCAGCCCTAGAAAATTCATGCATAGTTTTTGAAAGATGATGGCCCAGAAATCTTCAAGGAACACCTTTGTAGGATGCCAATTGATATTCTTGTTGCCCGACTTACAGTAACTGGACTTTCTTGCCATTCATGTCTCAGCGCCCGTAGCAATAGTAATCACAGCCCTGAAAAAAGACGGACGTAATTACAGGGAATCCATGGGAATCCCAAATCAAAATCCACCTACTTTACTAATCAGGGGTTTTCGAGGGTGTTTGGTACTAGGGGTAAGCTATGAGTTTTTCCATGTTTTCCAACTGATTCATAGATTCATATAGATTCATTTTCAGATTGCATCACTCTCAGCCTCTCAACCGCTGCGATCTACAGGACCTGCGACGGATGTCTGCAAGAGAGAGGGCCCCAGCCGGATTTCAGACTGCGATCGACAGTGGTCTTAGCAGGCAAAGTGTCCAATCCTGGGCTATGTGTTGGTGAAATGGTCATGTTAAGCATGTTAAGCCATGCACACTTCATTTGATTCCATTCTCAGCCATTTTCAGCCTCTTCAAGCTGCTCAGGTTACATCTTTCCCACAACTCCTTGGATGCCAAAGCATCTGCTGTAATTGTAGCTGCTGCAGCCTCTGCCACTTGGATCGAAGAGATCGCCGAAAGTTCATCGATTTCGATGGTGTGGTCGGACCACTCCATTCATGGTCAGATGCTTTTCACATCCGTATGTAATGTATGTAATATATATATATACATACATATTTATATGTTTATTTGTTTATATATATATATATATGTGTGTGTGTGTGTCTGCGTGTGTATGTATGTATGTACGTACATACGCACCATATATGTACATATGTATCTCTGTGTGTGTATGTTTCATCATGGGTTTTGCACAGTTTTCACATCAGATCTCTTGAATGGTTGAACCTATGCCAACTGCGTTTTCAGCTTGTGAAGTGCTAGGCCAAAGGCGAGGATGGAATGCCGGGGGCCTACCGACGTGTCATGATGAGTATAGTTTGATGGGCCTCATTGTCTCCCAGCCCATTGAGGTTAGCACTACTGCTTTGAAAACTTGAGATTCTTAGAATTTCTTAGAGCAAGTCTGGATTACCCTCTGGTAATTTAACATAGCTATTGAAAATAGCCATTTATAGTGGATTTTCCCATTAAAAATGGTTATTTTCCATAGTTTTAGGTGTTGACTCTCGTGAAGGTTCAACTCAAAGCACTCGTGGGATGGTGGCACTGAGGCCTTGTTACCCACGCCGCTCAGGCACCAGATTCGTGGGGGCGCTGTTTATGGGGGCCAAATGCCAGCCACATTTTGGCTTTCAGAAGTGGTAGTAGATGTTTGGGCTGTTTGGGCTGTTTGGGTCAAACACCTTTTTTTCTTCTCCATCTTTTTAATCGTGTTTGGCACCTCATGTTTGGTGTCTAAAAAAATATATCCTCTGGTAAAGTAACATAACTATGGAAAATCACCATTTTTAATGGAAAAATCCACTATAAATGGTGATTTTCCATAGTTTTTTGTATGTTTACCAGAGGCTATATCCAACCAAGCCTGAATCAAAAATTTCGCCCCCACACACGGAAAGGCGCCCGGGGCTCCGTGCCATTGTGGCTGCGTTTGGAAAAGCTCCTCGGATAGATTGGTGGCTCCATGATGGATCGACATGACGTGATCATTGGTTACTAAAATGGTACCCTCTGGTAATTTAACATAGCTATTGAAAATGACCATATATAGTGGATTTTCCCATTAAAAATGGTGATTTTCCATAGCTATGTTAGTTTACCAGAGGGTACTCAATAAAAAAGGCCAGGAGGATAATAATTATCCCTAATTTTCGGGGTTGACATTATATATAATTCCATATTGTCACGAATCTTTGGGATGTTGGAAAAATGGGAAATCCTTTTTTTTGGGAGTAAATGTGTGATTTTTGGGGTGATATCTAGGGATAAACTCAGAATTAAGTACCTGTGTGTCCCAGGTCATAATACCAATTGAAACACCAATAAATGAGACCCCCAAAATGAATACAAAATTGGATCCAACACTGAACCACGATTTCGCTGATATTTGACGACATTGGGAAAATAGATTCTTCCAGCCAGATCCTACATTTTAAAGCTGTCCGACATTGTCCAACGGTCACATGATATTTTCCTGAATTCGTTCGGGGCATCATTCTGGAAATAAGGGCTGCATTTCCTTCTGTGATACTGTACCGGAAGGAGTCTGATCTATGAGTCTGTGCATTTTAAGTTGTACCTATTCGATGGCGACGGGTAATAGATGGTGTTGGTGCACCATGGGTTTGTCGATCTAGGTCATCAGGTTACACTTTAAAGTCTCCCAGCCAATGAGGTTGGAATCGTTCTTGCGATTCATCTCCCAGCCAATATCTAACACTAGTACAGTGTAGTCACTGTGAAACTGCTTTTGTTACCAGGGCAGCCCTTGATCACCCGCACACATCTAAAGCTCTCACATGGGGTACTGCGATTTTTTCCGAGCCCTGCAACGCCCAGGAACAACATTGATGACGGTGAATTCAGTGCAATCATGGACGGGACGATGTTGGCAACCCAGATTGCTCCAGTCCAGCAGTGCTCGGCCAATTCCTGGCCTGGCTAAGGACCAACCAACTCTGCAGCGCGAGGAGCAAGTGGTGCCGTTCTAACCAGCAGTTTTGCGGGGTGGGCCAAAACCTTGGTACCATATGGGGCCCTCACATGGATGACATGGGATGACCATGGGATGATCCCAGAACTAGCAGCAAAATCAGGATGTAAAACTTGTGAAAACCAGGGTTTGCTATACTGGATTGTATAGCCACTGACTTGAACATCAACGAGTCTTTGAGGCTCATCAAAGCATAAAAAAACATTAAAAAAAACATGGTGAAGTCACTTCTGGCAGTTGGTTGGCTCTCAGGTGCACACCGCACTGTCGTGGCCTTAGCGACTGGCTGACTCCGAGGCAATTTTGACTTTCGAAGATCTCCCAGAAATTCCGAAAACCCCTGGCCCCAAACATCCGCCAGATGCGTGCATGATACAATAATATACACTACACAAGCACAGAAGTACATTTTTATTACCCTCTGGTAATTTAACATAGCTATTGAAAATGGCCATAGAAATAATGGATTTTCCCATTAAAAATGGTGATTTCCCATAGCCATGTTAAATTACCAGAGGGTAGCATGCAAGATCATAGGAGCACCTCAGATTATGTTGGTGATCTTTGTTAGGACAAAAAAAACCATATCTTTCTACTTGTTGAAGGAACATCTGCAGTCCCAAGGCTGCGCTGCCAAAGTGCCCCCCGCTGTTCACGCAAAGAACCTGGGAAACCAGCGACGTCGGGGCACCAAGGGATTTCGGATCCCAGGGCCATGAGGTGCTGGGCCGCCCATTGGGGCAAAGCCTCTAAGAAGTCCCGGCAACAAAAACACTATAAAATCATATAAAATCACTACCATGATATATCATTTGGGTAGAGATGGATAGATGGATATAGATGGTCAGTATTTCACAGAATTTCTGTGCAGTCTTGAGCCATCGCTGCCGCGATGCCCAAGGCCAGACAGATACCGCAGAGCAGGAAGCTGTTGAGAATCCGCGATGCACGATGTCCATGTTACACGTTTGCCCTCTGAATGATGTTGCCCAATCAAAATAATCAAAGTCCATGGTGCATATGGTGCCAAGGGCAGTTCGGAAACATCCCAGAAACATCCTAGCTGATGAGGATCCAACAACTTCAGACACAGATGAGAAGGAGCCCCTTACGAATTCATCACCATTACCATCCATGACCATCCATTACACTATCCATTACACTATCCTTACATTCAGCAGATGGAGCTGAAGATACTGTCAATGCAGGATGACTCAGCGGCATCTGGTGAATTCTTCCTGAAGTTGCTTGCAAAATCCGCCAGCGCTCTCAGCCCCACGGCAACCCCACGGCAACCCACGCTCTGTTGAGAAATCTTTGGCAGCTTGTATGCCTTGAATATTCTGGGATATTCTTGGTTGATTAGATGGGATTTTATATTAGAGCCATTATATGGGGTATTAATGGGTATTATATTATTACTAGCCAATACAACTAGCCAATCAACAATATATTGGGATAAAATTATTGCCAATATATTGGGGTATATTATTAACAATCTATTGGGATTATATTATTACGGCAAGGCCCTGAGGTTTGCCCGGACTTGCAACGAGCGTCTGGGCATGATGATGATGTTGATGATGATGATGATGATCACCAGTATGCTCCACATAAACAACATGTATTAAACCCTTATTGAAGATCTTCAATGAATGTAAGAGTTTAACGGCGGTGGGGCAATAAAACCCTTATTGAAGATCTTCAATGAATGTAAGAGTTTAACGTGCGTGGGAGAATTCATATATATAGAGTGATTTAAAAACCTTGTAATTTACGCTATTCTGGGCTTGGGCAAACCTCGGGGTCTGTGTGTATTATTATTACCAACATATATTATATATTATTACCAGCCAATAATCATGGGGTATTATCATAATCCATGCGCTGGGAATCCCATTCCCAGCGTTCCGAGGCCCAGCCTGTTTCGGGGGACACAGAGACCAAGGCTGCGGGAATCCTACCTGTGTCATGTGTATCCCATATGTGTATGATAGACACTATGTCATCCTGCATTTGCATCACATTGTTGGCCCTGTTATGTTTTATGATCTTGTACTATTTGGAAATATCTGGTAATATTTGGTAATATCTTGCAATATATTGCAATATCTTGTAATATATGCCAAGTTCAATGACATAATGCAGTACCTTGTATGTTTCTAATGATGTTCTCTACACCAGCGCATCAGCTCTGGATCTGCCTGTGCTGAAACCTGGGCCAGGAATGCACGATGGCAGATACTGCCAGCAACGTGGCCACAGGCGGCGTCACAACCCAAAAATGTTGGAGAACTACACGCACACGTATATTATATATATATATATATCAATATAATAGCCCATACCATAAGAAATTATTCCAGGGGGTACCCTCAGTTGAAGGATTTGTTAAGATCATTTTGGTGGAACAATAAAACGCTGGGGTCGGGGGATCTCCCCCTGTTGAGGCATGCGTTTCCAATGTATATATATATATAAAATAATAATAATAATATATATATATATTTATAATATGTATACTATATATATAATATAATATAATATAATATAGTATAATATAATATAATATAATACAATATAATATAATATAATATAATTAATATAATATAATATAATATAACATAATATAATATAACATAATATAATTAATATAAAATAATATAACATAATATAACATAATATAATATAATCTAATATAATATAATAGAATATGATATATATCTATATATAATAAATCTAATATAATATAATGTCACATCATAAAATTTAATATGCTATAATATACTAATATATATATAAGATCAAAGGATGAAGACATGTACATACCATATATAACCCTCATGTGCAGTGTAAAGATCCAGGGGTTTAGCATGAGCCCGATGTTACTTTTGGCTCAAGTAAAATAGAGCTCCGCAGCTCGATAGTCTGTTTTCATGGTAGCGCGTGAGCCTGGTGAGTCCGACGCCGATTACGAGTTGAGGCAAAGGGACAACAGGCACAGCCAGGAGAGACGGACTTTGAATAACTCCTCAGACGAGGAGGAGGAGGAGA
>Ga0126342_10004187_pt1 | contig 24430 bp, 13 predicted proteins | sample Cyp1metagenome_FD_92528 | JGI IMG/M metagenome (GOLD analysis project Ga0126342, IMG submission 92528) | Coral microbial communities from Lord Howe Island, Old Settlement Bay, Australia - Cyphastrea 1 metagenome | ecosystem: Host-associated > Invertebrates > Cnidaria > Coral ...
GAAATGTGCTTCGCGCCACGACGGCGTGCAATTTTTCATCTCTCATCTGGCCAGCTGGCTCCGCACCCGCCGCTTTAGCGAGCCTACTTTTCGACCCTCTGGAGCCACAAATCATTGGAAAAAACACAGTGTTTCGCGACTTTTCCTACCTTTTCGGGCACCTGGATCTTCTTTCTTCTGAAACTTTCTCTTCTCTGATCTTCTCTCTTCTGCTCTTCTCGTCTCTATTCTTCTGCTCCACCTCTGCTTTTCATCTGTCTATATTGTCGGAAGTTTGACTTCTAAACTTCCCTCGAGAATGGCTTTAACTACCTATCCTGGTTGCTGGGGAACATGAATTTTATTTTTCCATTCAGTTGGGAATAATACTCGCAACTGACTTTCATATTTTTCAGAGGGGTAGGTCAACCACCAACTAGTAACTCAATGTTTATTATTTGGGTAGCCTTAGTACATACTAATCAGCTGAAATTCCAATAAGTTGGCGCCAAGAATCCCATCGAACTATAGTTATATACCCTATAAAGCCTATGGTTGGTATGTTCCCATGTGTTTTCCCCAGGAACTCCGGGCGCATCCGCGGCTGGGGGATCCCGACTGCATGGCCGCACGACCTGCCTGGCCCTTTGAGGTGAAGTGGGATGGATGGAGAAAGAACATTGGAAAAACTTGAGGAAAATGTGGAAAAAACTTGGGAAAACAATGGAAAAACTTGAGGAAAATGTGGAAAAAATTGGGAAAACAATGGAAAAACTTGAGGAAAATGTGGAAAAAATTGGGAAAACAATGGAAAAACTTGAGGAAAATGTGGAAAAAATTGGGAAAACAATGGAAAAAATTGAAGAAAATGTGGAAAAACTTGGGAAAACCATGGAAAAACACTGGAAAAATTTTGGGAAATCCTCTCCGCAATGGAGGTTGAATGGATTTTAACCGATTTGAAAAATGATGGTGATTTAATGGGATCATCCTCAAGCAACTGGTCGTTTAATCCTGGATAGTTTTTTGTTATAAATGGAATATAACCATAACCAGCAACAGATTTTTTTTGTGGACTACCAAAGATTGACCATGGGATATTCATCGGGATATACTGTAGTTTCTCGATTGAACACAATTCGACCAGTAAAAACATTGATTGTTCCGGATCGTCGTTTTTTTGAGCACAAAAGAGTTGATGTGTACTGTATGGGTTCTTATCAAAATGGAATTAACCACAAATCACCCAGATTTTTGGGAGCTGAATACGGTACTGTTTCCACGGATATGGATTTATCATGATTTATCCAAAACTGCTGATGTTTTACACCAAATCATTTTGGAAAAACGTCCAACCATAAATATCATTGCTATTTGGTGATTTACCATCAATAAATTTCGGACAACAGCGTTGACATTGGTTCCGAACATAGATCTTGGGAGTTTTCATGATCCATCCCATTTTGGGCTACAAAAAATCATGCCTAGCGTGCCTATGAACAGACAGTCTACCATTTCTGCTTGGTGGCTTGGAACCATGGAATGGATTATGACATTCCATTCAGTTGGGAATGGAAAATCATCCCAATTGACTTTCACTCATATATTTTTCAGAGGGGTAGGGCTCAACCACCAACCAGATTTTTTCACGAATCATTTCTTTAGGGATCCATCAGTTTTCTGCAAGTGTTCAGTGGTTCAAAGGTGATAAGCCGTTAATTTCTAGCTCAAAATATGCCAATGTTGGATGTTGGTACCCTCTGGTAAACATAGGTGATTTCCTATAGCTATGTTAAATTACCAGAGGGTAAACCGTGTGAATGACTCAGTTTGACCGCCCCATTGTGGCAAAGGTGTTGCTCTACAAACAGCAGAGACTACCTCAACTGTGTGTTTCCTTTGTTACCTCATTTTGGCCAAGTACTCCGTAGAAAGGAAAAGTTAGTGAATCATTTTATTTCAAAAAATACCCAGAACAAATATATGTATGTATATATACACATATGTATAAGTATACCCCTCCCAAAAACTGCAGTTCCAATCATGAAAGTGGAATTTGTTTCCTCAGCACGCTGGGGTGAGCAGCAGGTGGTGATCATCGATTTCGGCTTAGCCAATGTCACCGAGCCAGACACCAGACACTTGGAGAAAGACTTGGTGATCTGGTGATCTGTGATAAAACCCATACAATGTGAGGCCCCCAAACGTTATGTTTGTTGGTTTATAGCCCCATCTAACTATGGTTATAACTACCATAAACCCTAGTGAAATTGTAGTTATAAACCAACTTAGCTATCTTGGGGGCACCACATTGTAGGTTAATCTGAGAATATTTGGGATATAGCATGTGAGTTTTGATGGTAAAACAATGCCATTTTTACCACCCATGACTGGGAATGGGATTTCCATAGACCATACCACCAAGCAAAAAATGGTGATGACTGGAGGATGGTAAGCATGGCATTGTTTTCCCACATCAATGGGTTAATATGTGATTTGATTGGTTAATATGGGATGATGGGAGAATGATCTGCGGTAAACCCAAAAAAATATTGGGATATCATGGGATAAAACATGGGATCAGTAGGTGATTAATGGGATCACTGGCCATCTCAGGAACCGATTGATTGGAGGTACCTACCATATATATATATATGGCCTATGTAAGGCCTATGTAAGGGAATATCCCCACAAAATATGGCCTTATATGGTACAGTACCTTCATTTTAGGATCCTGGAATTCCCATTGATGGGATATAGTATGGGATATAGTTTGGATATTTTCATGAGTTTACCACATAAGATTTATTACTTTCTGGTAATCGAACATAGCTGACTGGGATTAAATTGAATGTGGGTTTATATGGCCGGGATTAAATGGAGGTTTTAATGGGAAGAACATGGAACTAAATGACGTGGTAAAATGATGTAAATCCAATAAACATGGCAAACCCAATCATATGGGGAAAGTCTGGGACAATTATGGGAGAATTGTGGGGCCCCTAGCAATAGGATGATGGTTATCATGACCCCCATTAAATGGGTTAATGGGATGGCTCAAATTCAATGGGATGGGTCAAAATTGAAGCCCTATGCTACCAGAGTTTTTGAGTATATGTTTACTACAAACCATTGGGCTACAAAATGTTCACCTATACCCAAATGTATATACCGAGAATCATGAACAACTGACATGTTTCTCATTACACGCGCTGAATCCAGCTGCTTGATTCACCGAAGAAAGTCTAGGGTTTGGTGACAATGCGGTGTAAACCTGTTGTGACCTGGAAATCCCACTTCAACTTCTATGGTGCATGAGTAGGAGCATCGGAGTATCGCTATTTGGCACATTTTTGCGATTTTCTTCAACCGCATGTTTGCGTATCTATGCATTATTTTCCGTAACCCACCCCAAAAAAGAGCTGCAGAGAAGATGAGCATAAACCATGAGAGAAACATTCATCAACCCTACTGGGATTATAACCATTAATAAGCCATGTTTTAAATGACACTATGCATACTATGCTAAATCGAGGAATCACGTCAATTGTTTAATAGGACATGTTTAGCATTCAGAAACCCTTCGATACCAGGTCCGGAGGCCTTTCTCTTCACGCGGGACCAAGGAGCAACGGACCGGGGATTCTCTACAGGATTTGACCAGCAAAAATGGTGAGGATCTACACCGGGATTGAATTCTCCAATTTATGACCTCCCTACTCACCATGACAAACCATCATTACCCTCTGGTAAACTAACAGTTGGCTATTGAAAATGGCAATCTATAGTGGATTTACCCTTTAAAAATGGTGATTTTCCATCGTTTTTTGTATGTTTACCAGAGGGTATCCATTGAATCCAAGGGGATTCTCCCATTTTTCATGATGATCCGAGGGGATTCAATGGGATGAGGGACTTTTATGGTGACTTTCTGGTGATGGAACGCGTGGAACACCCACCATTTTTATACGGGAGGGGTGGTCAAACACCATCGGGTTGCTCCAAGCCAGAGGGTTTTTATGGTTTTTTTTTATGTTGAAAGCTTGCTCCAGCCACCAGCTGGAAAATTGTTGAAAAAAAACTCATGATTTGCCACAGAACAACTCCCCCTTGGAAAATCTGGAGTTTTGGGAGAAACCCTTTGAGGGTGATCTGTGTTTTTTTTTAGGGATTGAATTGTATAGTAAGGATTTAAGCTCCAAATTTGTATGGCAATCATGCAAGAATTCAGTTTTAGATAGTTTTAGATAGTTTTAGCCATTATAGTAAACCAACAAAACCATAAAAATTTGGAAGCAATACGTGCCCTCCAGGAATTGACATAGTTTGGAACACCCATCCTCCAGGAAAAGGAGTTGCTTTCAAGGTGTTGAATTATTGGAGGGTGACCCCCATTTAGGGTCAGTTTGATAGGGAAAATGAAGCTTTAAACTTTAAACCATGGAAATTTGGGATGAATTTTGGGCAACAACTAGTGGCTTTCAATTGACGGTGTCCTTTTTTTGACCCCAAAATCATCCAGACCAAATTCCATGGGGAAACTGATATTTCTGGGTTACCTCAGTTTTAGGAAACGCAAAAACATCCGAACACAGGTGAGTCATGCCAGTTGGAGAAAGGGTCGAAAACGATCTGGAGTTTTCCTACAGATAGTGCCTCAACGACGTTGTTTTCCCAATGGGAAATCCCAATGGGAAATCCACGACTTGGGCGATCTTTGGGAAGATGTAAACTATTTTTGGGTGGTCCTTGAGCAAATCCAAGGTTATATCAATGGCCATGCAACAGGAACCGGTTTATTGGAGGTACCTACCATATATTTTGGGCCTATTTGTTAGGCCTAGATTTTAGGGAATATCCCAACAATTCAAATGGCCAGAAATATGATACTAACGTAGCTCCATCAATTGGATCCTGAAATTCCCATTGCGGCGACATCTCCAAGTTACCGGCCTTCAACCATCATCCCAATGGCGGACTAGACATTACAGCGAAGCTTTGAAAAAAAGATCTATCAAAAAAATGTTCAAAGGCCTTTCTAAGAAACACCAAAATGACCAGAAATACATCCACTTATTTGTTTCGGGGGTGGTTTGATGGAATTACTAAAGATATTAACTGGTTGGTGGTTTGGAACATGAATTTTATTGTTCCATATATTGGGAATGTCATCATCCCAACTGACTTTCATATTTTTCAGAGGGGTGGGTCAACCACCAACCAGTGATCTACTGAATTCCTATCGATTAATATTGATTTACCAGGATTTACCCACATAAAAACAAGGGTTTTTCAGCTTGCATATTACCATTATGACTATATATCCCCAGAAAATCTCAACCTAAGTCATGGGATTGGATGATGGGAAAATTGAAACCGGAAAACCCAACCCTATATTTGTTGGTAATTTCACCATGGTTTCCGGTTAAGATTTTCCCTGCAAAACCAATCCATTGACTAAGCATTCACCAACTGCCATTCACTGCCAGATCCATCGTTCCCTGCGAGGCGATCAGAAGAAGGGCCGCTTGCGCGTGGGCGCGCGCCATATCCGCGCCCCCGAAGTGGTTCTAGGCCTTGATCTGCAGGGTTTCTCGGCATGGTATTCGGGAGGCTCATGCAACAGTGGGTTGGGGCTCTAAAATTAGGCACATAAGATGTATAAGATGTACCAAGAGGTTTGAAACTTGAAGCCATTCAAAGAAATTTGAAATGTTGAGGGTTTGCCCTCCAAAAATGGCAATAAGTTTTAGTGTATTCAACACACATTGTGTTTTGTAAACTCGGGGTTGGCCGTTAATGCTTTAGGCACGGTCCTTGTACATAAATTGTGGAAAGAATAAGTGTGACAGTATTGATCAAACAACTTTACAATGACGCAAAAGCAAGCTGTGCATCTGCTCTCAAGCAGTCAAAAAGGATTACACTTCAATGGAGGAAAGGCACCTTTACGGTTATGACGAATTTGATGATAAGTTCAGCGTCATGGGCTGCAGTATGGGCACTACTGCCCGACCAAGGGCATGGTTGGTGGTCTCTTGGCCACTGCATGGCTGATGAATATTTGCTCCAAAGGTGCAATCCTCAGGCGTTGCCCAAAGTAATGGAGCTCACTACTTGCCAAGTTGGTGCCTCTGCAAGACTTGTTTCACATTGGGAAGCGAACGAACTACGAATTGTGCACATCTCTGTGGTCCTGGAAGGTCCTGGAATATTCAACACAAATTGTGTAACATTTGTGTGATATATGTGTTTATACAAGCAAGACTGGTGGAAAATGGGTTGCTCTAAGCCAGACGTTTGATTCGTGACTGGTTAATAACCCTGGTTGATGCGTAAGTCCCTTACTTGGGATCCTAGTTAAGGATAGTTAGGTTATTCCATATTTAAGTGGGACACTACTAACCATTTACTAAGTGGCTGAAAGCCTGTCAGAATGAGCCCACAACCAGTACCCGGCAATGAAAACAAGTGAAGGATCAAACGGGATGTGGGTTTGGCTGAAAATAGCGTCAATCCACATTGACGGTTAATCACCATTTTCCCTATAAACAATTGCCATTTGGAAGGTATAGCCCATTTTCAGACACACCCATGTTGTGAATTTACACACCAACCTTTATCTTCCCAGCCCCAATTTCGTGGATTGTCCGATGGGAAATCATCCATGCTTTGGGGTTTGCGTCTCGCAGTTCATAACCTCCACTACTCCCAGCTCACGAGTGCTTTAAAGGAAGAAAAAGTGAATCAACTGTAGCTAAATTCCATTAAATTCCTAGGTTACTATCCCGGGTAGCCATGCACCGGGAGATGATAATTTTTGACCCACAACGATGTGTACCGTAGCCACCCGAGGTTCTGCGCATGACATGTGGAGCCTCGGCTGCTTGCTGGCGACGCTCTACACTGGGGAGCGGCTCTTTCCTGCCACTTGGGCCTGTTGGGAAGAGCATTCCACTGATGGCATCGATGAGTCTATATTAAACGGTTACTTGGTGGCTTAGTAACAGTTAGTAAATGGGATACATCCCAGCTGTAACTATGCTTCACTATTGTTTATGATAGATATGATATAACTATAGTTAATGTGGGAAAAACAATGTCATGCTTACCATCCCCCAGTCATCACCATGTTTTGCTTGGTGGTATAAACTGTTCCTAAATGGGTTGTTTTGTTTTGTTTTACCCACATATTTTTTTTTACAACTGATGGATCTAACTAACCAAAATGGTGGCATGGAAATCTAATGAATCTAATGGGATGCTATCCGGGATTATGGCATGGGAAAATCGCCGACCTGGCCATTTTATGTTCCTAGCTGGGAGGTTTCCTGAAATGCTAGCCCTAAATCATCATCTTTAGTTTATGGCGGTTTACTCAGTTTGGCATCGCTTAAGTGCGAAGGTGAAAGCAAAATTGGTCTATCTCAGTGAGCAGTCTCTGTTTGGGGACATGGTGACGGTCTACAGGCAATGGCAATTGTCCCAGCTGACAATCGTCACCTCCACCCTGCGATCGTGGCTGCGCGGTTCCTAACCGCGTTCCTGTTGCATCGCTTCGTTGGCAACAGCCGCCTCCCTTAAGGAGTTAAGCGTGGCGTCAAGACGCCTCAACGTTGCAGCAGCCATGGGTGCCGAGGTACTCCGTGACATGAAGATCTCTGTCCAAGGGTTGGGGAAGGCCTTACAGGCCCCTTTACAATCTTTTTCAGCGCCAAGACACGCAGGAATCAATCCATGTGGAGGTTTCCTGAGTCATGGTGGTACCCCGTAAATATCCATGTTTAATAGGAACGTCCACTATAGACCATCCAGCTATGGGGGTACTACCTATGGAAACCCCCATATGTAAATATCTGAATATGCGTGGTATTCTCCAGCAAGCCGTGTTTGATCATGGGTAAGAGCTTCCCCAGCTCTCCTATACTGTCCTACAGCTATGTCCGTAAATTTAACTACGCACGTTAGAAGAGGTTTATCACCCCAAAAAAATCGTATGTACCCGTAATGGTCACGTGCCCTACATATGGCTAGCGTTCGCTCGCGATGCTTCTCCCGTTCCAACATCCTAAGACCTACCCGGACCTACCCGAATCCGACCGCGTTTTGCCTTGGATTTGGGCAGACAGAGTGAGGGAGACTATGGGCACTTCATTCTTTTGATTACCATTTGGTTATTTAACATAGCCATGGAAAATCACTAATTTTAATGGGTAAATCCACTATAAATGGTTATTTTCAAAAGCTATATCTAACTACCATCTGGCAAACTAACATACAAAAAACTATTGAAAATGGCCATTCAGTTCGTGGATTTACCCATGAGATATAATATGTATATATATATATACCATCTGGTTTTTTAACATAGCGAACTGGAAAATCCCTTATTTATGGAGGTTTATAGCTGGGAAAATCATCTATAAATGGGTCATTTTCCATGGCTATGTTAGTCATAACCAGAGGGTACACGTATTGATTGGCCGCAATTCGATTGTGGAGAACCAAAAGAATACTTCGTCGAGGACCTAGGATATGTGTGAAGGCATACTTTGCAGGAGTGGTTTGAGCAGCGATTTGTCTTCATGGTGTTCCCATGTTACGAGCAATCAGAAGTGGTGGCTATGGCAATGGTAGCCTTTGAGCGCTTGCAGAGGTCCAACCATGTTTCATTGCCTCCCATTGAATTAAATCTCACTAAATCCCTATTTGTTGATGTTTGAACTTCCATTTCCATTCCTTCCATGTCTTAAAAAACCATTAAAAAGCCCCTTGTAATCCCAATAATCCCCTATGAATTCCACTAAATCCTTGTTAAATTTTAAAAAAACCTTCAGTTTGGACATAGTTGTCATATGGTTTCAGCGTATCTCTTTCCTCGCGTCGCGTTGTTTTTTCCAGGTCCATGATGAGATGGAGCATCTAGCGGCCATTGAGCACCTGGGATCCCTGGGATCCGGAAGTGACAAGCCATGGAGACTTACCATGGCTACCCTCTGGAAAATAGTGATTTAATGGTGATGAATCCATGATTAATGGTGATTAATGGTGATTACCTTCTGGTAATGACTAACATAGCGAACTGGAAAATCAGCATTGTTAATGGGTAAATCAACGAACTTTCTATGGGCCATTTTCAATATCAAACTGTATGTTTACCAGGTTGGGTAACTACTTATAGCTCATCCCAGTGGTTGTTTTAGCCTAGTTAGCCTCTGAAAATATGTTCAAAATGGCCCATTGAGTTCGTTGATTTAGCCATTTCATGCTGATGTTCCATAGTTTTGTTACCAGAGGGTAATGGGATTTTTTTTGACATTGAACAATGGACAATGGAGGCTTGACCATCGAATATGATGGAATTAGTAGGGGATTTACGGTGAAGTATGGGATCCTCTGGGGATATTTGAAGTAGATTTATGTGATTTGATTGGAAAAATGGTGGGTATGTGGGAATGATTGGGAATGGGGAGGCAAGCAGCAAACTATGAGGATATCGAGATATGATGGAATCGACTGCGATAATCGAACATATGTGTATATATGTATATTATTATATGTATTATTATACATATTATATATATACAATAATACTACTTATTGTTGTTATTATATCTAGCATTTAAAAAAATGAGATAGCAGACTCTCATCGCAACGTCGCCAATACAGCCAGGAGTAGGAAATGGAGGGGGAAATGGACGAACGTTTGAGGTGCACCAAACAATAATTTAGGATACAGCCTTCATGGCAATTGAAAATTCCTTGATCTGGGAAAATACCCTCCTGGTAATTTGTTACATAGCTATTGAAAATTGCCATTTATAGTGTGTTTACTCATTAAAAATAGTGATTTTCCATAGCTATGTTAGTTTACCAGAGGGTAATCTATAAATGGATGATGTTCTATTGGATTGCAAACCAATCATTTAATTTGCATATTAGGCACCAAAAAAATTGGGAATACAATATGATGGAACCAGAAAAAGTGAGGAAGGATATCACTGGTAGGTTCAGATGGTTGATACCACCAGTTGAATATGCGTATATGTCATATGAGTAAATGTCAATTTTTGTAATCACTGGTTGGTGGTTTGGAACATTGCTTTTATTTTTCCATATATTGGGAATGATAATCCCAATCTGACTTTCATATTTTTGAGAGGGGTTGAAACCACCAACCAGATTATATGTATATATATATAAGTAAGCAAAAATAAGAATATGTGTGTGCACATGCGTGTGTGAAAGGAAAGGAGAGCCAGCAGGATTTGCCACAGCATCAAAAGCAGCGCCCTGTCAATGCACCACGCCGACCATCAGTGGCTACGCCTGGTCCAACAGCCCAGAAATACCATGACTAACCTGCGAAATGAATCGCACACCACCAATTCGACCTTGCAGTTTTCACGGTCTTCAGGAATGACGCATCACAGCATCCTGTCATTGCTTCGGTAATCGAAATACTTTTCAAGTTTTGTCATGAATGACAGAGTTGCTCCAACTCACGACAAGGATCCAAAAAATCCTAAGTCTACCTCCTTATTTGGCAATATTCCTCCCTTGCATTCGTGTGAAGCAACCCTGAATGAAGGGATATAGATGGATATGGCACCCAGTCTTCCCAAAATAACAACATGCTATCCAAGATTACCCTCTGGTAAACTAACAGAACTATGGAAAATCAGCATCTTTAATTAGTAAATCAACGAACTTTCTATGGGCCATGTTCAATAGCTCTGTAATTCCCAGAGGGTAACCATGGATTAATCACCATTAATCACCATTAATTGTGGATTTTTGCTGCTTAAATCACCATTTTCCGATGGTTTTCCTATGCTTTTCCATGACCAGTCCCTTCATGGCCCAGCGCGCCCGAGCGTGCGCCCAAGGCAAGTCACTGGTCTTCGCATTCCTCCGGAGATGGCCAACGGAGTAGCAGAGAGCGCCTAGATGACCTTCTCTGGTTGGTCGTTTGAAATGGGTCAATTTAACCATTGATATGGAAGGCCGGGGTTCAGAAATGATAGAGATATCTACTGTATATATTGTATCTGGTTGGTCGTTTGGAACATGTTTTTCCATTCAGTTGGAAATGTCATCATCCCAATTGACAAACTCCATCATTTGGGCAGGGCTCAACCACCAACCAGTTCTTTAAAATTCCCAAACTAAATGAAAGTTTTTAATGGGAAAGCCATCTTCAAATGAGGGATTTCCAATTGCCATGTTTGATTACCAGAGGGTAAGGTGGCGTTGACTGGTAGATGAAAAAAAAAACACATACATCACTGGGTGAGGGTGGCTGCTGGTTTCCGGAAAGATCTTTCCATCGCTAGCTGGGGCACAAAAAAAAACCAGGTGACCGATATGTTTGGATGGGTCAACCATCGAGGTGAGGTTAGCCTGTGTGCACCTCTGGAAAAGAGTCCTGGGGGTCCAGAAATGAATTTGAGGGTTTGTATATCCAGCTCAGCCAACAAACAAATCGGTTCAATGGTGATTCAATAGAAAATCATGAGGAACCATCGGATTTTGGGGCATCCTATTGTCAAACCCAAATGGTACGTTTCCACCGCTCAATTCTTGGCCCTTGCCCTACTGGGTGGCTTTTATGCTCCCATTCATTGGAATGGAAGATGAATCACCAAGCACTTTGCAGTTGTAAAGTTATACAAAGTGGGGCCCCCAAACGATAGCTAAGTCGGTTTACAACTCCTATAGCTATGGTTTATGCTACCTATGACCATAGTTAATGGGGTTTACATTCCCTTGGGGGGGGGCACATTGTAAGTGACGTAAAAACAATGCCTTGACTTCGCAGATATTGGAAGTCAGTTCTGTCTAAGTTGGGTTGCATGGATCTTGGGCTTAGAGAAAATATCATCTTGTCTAGGTGCTTCTCTGTAGCTGTATTGGGTAGTTTCTCGGGTCATTTAACCCGTTGTTTGTTTGCCGTACCTGGTGATTTCGAGAATTGGGGGACTCCAAGATCTAACGACCTCCACGGGAATGATGGGGACAGGATGGCGTAACGGGCGTATCCCAACATCGCTGTTTCAGGTTAGTGAATTTGCTCTATCATCTATCCAGATCTATCCAGAGTTGAATGTCATATCATATCGATATATCAACATAAAAACATTTGGCTGGTGGTTTCAAACATTTTTTAATTTTCCATTTCATATATGGGGATGTCATCCTTCCCATTGACGAATTCCATCATTTTTCAAGATGGTTATTGCACCACCAACCAGACATATCCAACTGGGCCACGGCGGGGCCACTGAGGGATCTTAGAGAAGGGTGTGGCCTTTGACGCTGGGTGGAAAGGGGGGTGAAGAGTTGTTCAATGGGGTCGTACCTCCCAGTTATATCCCAGTTATATCACCCATAAACTGGTTATATACAGTTCTTGGAGCTGTAAAGCAATTTGGCTAACTATCAGGCACCACCCTGATTGGCGGGGCAACCCAGCTTATCCATGGTTGGCATGGTTTGTATATCATGGGCTTGTAGATATATATAATAGGCCCCGAGGCCGGTTGGTCTGGCCGGCATGGCTTATCTTTCTGGCTTTACCAGAACTGGATGAATTGGAATGACTTCACATCATGACGTCATTGGAATGATGGCATCCATATTATGTTAGGTATGTCTGGGTAAATTATAACGACCTCACTGCGACCTCACTATAATCATAGTTGTAAGGGGAATCATCCCCAAATGGCCTTAATTCAGGTTGGTGAAATATTACAATTTACCCATATATATATATGTATATATATATATATACATGCGTGTGTATTTATAAAATATATAAGTATATAGCTCGCTCGCTGGCACACTGTTTCTGGGGGGGCCGTTGGCTCGCCTTCAGTCTGTGACTGAACTCTCGGAGAGGGCGATGGAGAGAGATATAATACATATATATATATACCATCTGGTCATTTAACTGGAAAATCACCATTTTGAATAGGTAAGCCATCTATAAATTGGCCATTTCCCATGGCTATGTTAGTCATAACCAGAGGGTAACCATCATATAATATACCATCATTAATCACCATATCCCATTAATAAAAGTTCACCAGATTATATTCCATTAATATCATTAATCAACATATTCCATATACCATATAGAATATCATCATATACCATAATCCCATATGTACATATGGGGACTCATCCCCACATGGCCGATTTTTTCACCTATTTGAACAGGTTCCAGGTTATTCTCATACAAAACAGCCAGATTCAGCTGGAGTTCAAACAGCTGAAACCATGAAAAAAAACACAGTTTTGAAGCCACCAGATCATCATGGATCATCATGGGTTATATATACCCATTATATCAATTATATCCCATATATCCTCCGAAATTGGGGTGAACAAGAAACATATCATTGAAACCCACTTGGCGGAGGTTTTCATAGGAGCCAGGTGGGCATTTCCGTTTCGATCACTGGAGGATCCTATGCCGATTTTGATGATAGGTAAACCCCGGGTTGATCCCAGGTAAACCCCAGATTTACGATCCCCAAGTGGGGTTTCTTACTTGCAGGATCCTCCTAAGAAGTGGTTAATCAACTTGATAACCATAGTTATACTAGGTCAATCTTAGATGGGTACTTTAATCCTGAATAGTCTTTTGGCATTAATGGGAATATCTACTCACCAGCAAGAATTTATTTTTTTGCAGGGTATCTAAGATTGGCAGTGGTTACTTCACCCATTTTTCAATGGAAGAACCCACAAAATTAGGGACTTACGATTGCCAACAGCTCACCCTCAGCCTTTAGCAGAACCTTCGGAATGGCGATGGATGTAGAGAGACAGAGAGAGATCAGGTGATAAACCAGTTACTAAGTGGGACGACCCGTCAAGCATTTTATGAAGATTCAATCAGCCCGCCGCAAAAGCGAACCGCCAATATTGAATGATTGAGAAACCCTGATTTATGGCGTTGTTGGTGGTGAATAGGCTGTAGTAACGACCCTCCAGTATCAAACATGGTTCGCTGAAAAAAAAACATTAGTCCGACAACTGTCCGATTAAAAGCTCCATTTTGTTGGGGATTTCTTTGCCAGTCATGTTTGATTACCCCTGTAAATAGGGAGTTCCGCATGCATGTGGGTTTTTATGGTTTCTATACATGGGATTTACTCTCTGGATACTCTCTGGATACTCTCTGGTAAACTAACCTAGCTATAGAAAATCACCATTGTGAATAGGTAAATCAACTATTTCTATGGTCATTTTCAATAGTTTTTGGTTAGTTTACCAGAAGGTACAGGCGTTGGAAACCACTCTTAAGTGGGATGCATATCCCAGTACCTATGGCAGCCCCTATGGTCCCACGGTTGTTCCAATACGACTTCGATACCCAGGACGACTCGAGTCGATTGCTCTGGCCCGAAAATGCCGAATCACAACGACAGGTGCTGGTGGCCAGGGGAGATTTGAACAGCAAGGGGACCACGGGGACTTAAGCACCATCAATGAGGATAGAACACGTTGAAGTCATCATGCTTTGGGCAACATGTTTTGATGCACATTGAAGTCAGTGAAGCAGCAAGCTGTGGAGACCATCAAGAAGCCACTGCTCTGGGCAGTCGCCCCGCCTTGAGTTCAGTGCCGTGGCCTTGCCGTGGCGCAACTTGGTGAGCCCAGCTCAGCTTCCTTGAGCAGCGTGGACAGCTGCAAGCGACATTGCTCTGGGACAAACTCATGGTCGTCCATGCGAGGAATCGGCTGCAGAGTGGTCTGAAGATCCACTACCGCTCGTCAAAAAGTGGGAAAGCTCGAACATTGACATCCGATGAGATCACGGGGTTCTCTCTGAAGGCTGTGACCTACATGGCCACACAGGGTCGTTATGACACCCGCAAGAACCGCATTGCTGATTTCCTGGGGTTGCCTCCTACCTCTGAGGAGCAGGCAGAGTCAAAACGAATACAGGAGGATACGGCGGCAACTTCTCTTCCAAAGCAGCAACCCATGCTAATGACCCTTCTTAGGGATGGGCGGCTCAACCACCAGCTTCCTAGTTACAATCCATTGGGCAGGTTTTTCTGAGAACTTACGGAGGTCCAATGGAAAGTTGTCTCTAGCTGTTGATTAACCATGGATCAACCATAGGTAGCTGCTGTTTTGGTGTTCTTTACGTGTCTATCTTTGGCGGTTAGATCTGCAGGTGGATGGTGAGACGTGTTTCAGGTGAGATGCCCCAAGTCATCCAAGTCATCCAAGGTTTCAGGCCAGTTTAGTATTGAAACCCAGGGTTTTCAGGATCTTTTAAGAAACCGCCATATAGTATACCCCCTGAAGTGGCTATTGTAAAGGTGATAGATGATATCCAGTGGCAAATCTGGAGGTCTTTATGGTACCATTTTTCCCTTCAACGGGAAGATTTCTGTAACCACGGAGGTCATGTTGCTGAAGATTTAATGATGGATGGGTCAAGTTACCTATTCAGACTATGGATATCTATGTTATGGTAATAATCTTCTAGCTGTGTCATACATGTCATACCATTACAGCGCGGGTATTACCATAGTGGAATAAACATCCATTAGCCAGCTATTTTGGTGTACCAGGGGTACCTGGGGTACCCCAGGTAGCAGGGTTATTCCAGACCCATGCCACCATAGCTGAGATCCATTGTAGATGATGCTGCAGGATCATTGCAGACATGTCCCCGTCTACAATAGAAACTAAAGAAAGGATCGCAAAGACACAAACAGGCAGATTCTTGTTTGGTTCATCCTCAAAAAAGTTGTCAGATACACATTGGTTCATGCTTAAACCCACCCAGGCTTGTTGTATCTTGAACTGAGTGGCTGCAGGTGGAGCATGTTGAGCAAATGCCCGTGCTACACGAGCGACTCGGATTTGTTTAGCATCCGCACGACGTGACAAAGCGAATGATACGTATGGTGGTGCCCCCCAGTTATGTTTCTTGGTTTATAACCCCATGAAAGACCAGTTCGATATATTTATCATAAACCCGAGTGAGCTATTGGAGTTCTGTTCACCAACAGTTCGCGAACCCTGAGTTTGTTGCAGGCAATGTGAGTTGTTCATTTTGCTGGGCCTTAAGCAAATCTGGGGTGGTTTCAAACATGTTTTATTTTCCATAATATATGGGAATAATCATCCCAACTGACAAATTCATATTTTTCAGAGGGGTAGGTCAACCACCAACCAGTTATCCAGTTATCCAAAGAAAGCTAGTTTCGATATCCCAAAGGCCAACTTTGCCTCAAACCCATATGAAGAGGATCGAAAAAGGGCTTGCCATGAAGCGGTCTCGGATCATTTCATGAACGATTGGCGACATGAAAAAATGCTCTTCAATTGCCCTTAAAAGAGTTTCAACTTCACATTAGGTGAGGTTTCATTTCAGGTTTCTGTGGAGTTTTTTGGTACAGAGGATGTTGATATGTGCCGCATTTGTCCGATATTTACCCCCCCAAAGCGTCAGAAATCCTGGGGAAGATCGATTTCGCAGCACAACAGAGAGGTTCGGGATTGCGCCTACATGATAATAGATAGATGGCTGGATCGGGGATCTTTTCTGCAACAGTGTAAGTTGGTTTATAAACCCCATCCAAATTTAGATATAGATATAGAAACTTCCTGCTTCCCAAAATGGGGGGACCCAAATCATCCAAATTTCGTATTGAAACCCATGGTTTTGGGGATCGCCCATTTTAAGAAACACCCATGTCTAATCATGTATGATCATATATGCGCCGTAAATTCAATCATGTGGGAACCAACCTGCCTATCGTTTGGGAACCCCGGGAACCTGCGATGGTTTCATAGCGAAATCTTTGCTGGCAGATGGAGCAGCCAAAGATGATATCCGAAGATTCGTTGTGGATGCAGTCCTTCCAGAATCACATGAAAACCTCATATATATATATAGATAGATAGATAGATAGAGATTTTTGTTTATTTAGCATATTTAGCGGCGCTTTTTTGCGGGTTCTTCTCCATCTCTTCCCAACATCCAAACAACGCAACGAAGCACGTTAGCACGTTCACCCCCACGGACTAGGTTCGTTCTGGAGAGGCACCACGACTTTTTGTCTTTCCTGCAAGGTGGGGCCCTAAGATCGACCATGGGCCAAGTTACAGATAGAGTCAATGGGAATTCCCGGATCCTAAAATGGAGGTACTGTACCATATTTTAGGTACCTCCATTTTAGGATCCTGAAATGGTTATTGATAGAGGGTGTAAGCACGAATCTGGTACTTTCTTCATGTTTTACACATTCCATCCTGCAATGATGACCCCCAGATTTGGCGATAACTTTTGGGGATGACATTGATAGGTTAACATGTTAATTAGCCACAAACGGAGAAATCCAATGATGATCCAGCCAAAAAGTGGTATTTTTTGTAGCTGTGTTTGAAGTGAGTTAGCTATGATTTGCTATCAGACCGAATTGTTTGATCATGTTTTGGGCCTCACTTTGTTCACAACGTCTTCCTCTTTGCAATTGGCTTTTTGAAGTCACAAGAGCCCCAAAAATCTTCGCCAGATAAGCTGCTTTACGGACTCTACAACTATCCTAAGTGGTGGGGATGGAGAATTTACATTTACAGATGAGTTTGTAAACCAGCTTTCAACGCCGGGTTCACCTTTGTGAAGCTGATGGATGAATCTGTCACGATGTTTCAATGTAAATCCATAGGTGTTTTTCTTGTTCCATTCTTTATATGTGTGAATATGTATATATATAATTATATATGTATGTATATTTAATTATATATATATATTTATTTATTTATTTACTCCGAAATAAAAAAGTAAGCAAAGTATGGCAACATAGACTTATATTATGTATATATATATATATATTTATTTATTTATTTATTTACATGCGGAGAGAGGGACAGAGAGAGAGAGAGGGGAAGATATATGATGATATATGTGCGTTATATTTGTAAATATCAGGATGAAGTCTAAGCGTACACGAAACGATGTTTCGTCTTTTTGCACTATGCTTGGATATTGCTTGCCATCTATGCTAGTTGGGGTCAACCCATCATTATCCAAATTGAAAATCGGGATCAATACCTGGGTAAACACTCTCACAATCCTGCTAAAAATGTGTTACCCTCTGGTTATTCAACATAGCCATGGCCATGGTATAGATTACCCATTTATAGATGGTTTACCTATTTAAAATGGGTGGATTTTCCATGGCGCTATGTTACATAACCGGATGGTAATCCAACTAAGAAAACGGTACCAACTTAAGTCCCTCCATCAAACATGGCAATGGAAAATCACCCCAGTTGCAGATGATCTTCCCATTAAAACATATTCAAACGTCAATTTATGGGAAGATCATCTGCAATTGGAGTGATTTTCCATTGAAATATATTAAAACATATAAAATATATAAAACATATTAAAACATATGAAAATCCGTGGTTTTCCGGCCCCATTTTTGATGACCGAAGAGTAGGCTGCTGGATCAGTGGGCTCAGCGGAGGTTTGTTGCAGATCGACCCCGAAAAGCGCCTCAGTCCCGAGAGTGCCTTGCGTCATCCTTTCCTGCACAAGGCGCCGCTTGGGCGCCGCGGAGCGCAGCCAGTGGTGCTAAAATGAAACGTTTTCTACAAGGTGGTAGAAAACCATAGGAAAATGGTGATTTAATGGTGATTAATCCATGATTAATGGTGATTAATGGTGATTACCCTTTGGCTATTTAACATAGCCATGGAAAATCATCACTTTTAATAGGTACATCATCTATAAATTGGTCATTTTCCATAGCCATGTTAAATAACCAGGGGGTAGTTCATAACCCCTGTTCAGTACTTCGTTATATCTACCATAAACCCAAGTGAAATTGGAGTTATGTTCACCAACAAGTCGCGATGTAGCTCACTAGGGCACCACCTTGTACTGGAATGTATCTGGATGAGTTTTTCCAGACCTCATTGTGACGTCACTGGACATCATCCCCAGATGGCTTGATTTTAGTTTTTGGTCAGCTTAGTGAATTATTATCATTCAGCCAGATTTATTCAGCGAAATGCCCATTGAATGGTTTATTCTGCGGAATAACCTTTGAACATCTTTGAACTGAAGAATCAGTATCCGTTACCTTATCAGTCCCGATTGGAGTGTCATTTCTGCTGACTTGTATTGATGAATCAGGCTGTGTTTAGGCCAATGTGAAACCCTGTGGCTTTAAGATGATGCTTCAATAGCTTTCTTGAGTCCTTACTATCACCCGTGCCAGGGAAGATGTGTTTTTTTTTAGTGTGTTGCAACTGTGGGCATCCCAAAAACGGAGCCCAAAAAATGTGAAAAAGTCGAGCAGAAATACGATCAGAATAGGATGTAGCCCTTCATAAAAGATGTCGAAAGTGGTTTTTTTTGGATGTTTTGTTATAGATCAACGTTGCTACATATTTCCGGATGTCCTCACTTTGGGCATCCGAGATTTGAGAATCCGGTCGTTTGAAACAGTCGGGGATTTCCCATTTCCATGCTTCACGCAGGAATGTCTCACCGAAGTAGATAGTCCGGGATCTCAGCTGACCGAAGAATTCCAACTGGAAAAAGTCGTGCTGAGTAGCCTCCATGGTCCATGAGTATCTTGGAGGATCATCCCACGGACCGCAACTGCTTAAAAACCCTGGCTTTCTGGCTAGTCCCCATTAAGTGGCTAAGTCACCACGTATAGGTGGCTTATATATTTGGTGACTCACCAGTTTTTTTGTGTGGGGTGATCTTCTAAGTCATGACCATAAGTTGGGATATAATTCCTACATGAAGTTGAATCATGGGGATTGGTATGTTAAAACCATTTAAAAGCCAACTGCCCTTTAATCCTTGAAATGATAGATGAATTAAAGCATGGTAGTGGTATGTAGGGTTTGGAAACATTTTATGTGTGTAGGATTCGGCTTGATTAGATTTTCTTGAGGGTTGACACTTCTCGACCCATACCCCAAAAACTTGACATTTACAAGTGTTCAACCCAAATTTGCTTGCAATTTTGGATGCATGTTTGGGGAGCCCTTTTCCCTCAACTACTAGAAAGATGCGTTTGAATAAGTTGAAGATCAAAACTTGAGGATTTCCAAATGGTTTCGAGCTTTGTCAATGGCCATTTCAGGAACCTAAATTGGAGGTACCTACCACATACAAGGCCTATATAAGGCCTATGTAAGGGAATATCCCTAGAAAATATGCCAGTTGGGGATGATTTGGATTGTGTTTGGAATCCAGTTGGCTCCAGCGTGGCGATTCCCAATCGGCCTTCAGGCGTCTCAAGTTTGTTGATGCAGGGGGTGCTCTACTTCTGTCGATTACCCGGTAAGGCAATTTAACATTATTGAAAATTGCCATAGAAAGTTCGTTGATTTACCCATTTTCATAGCATGGTGATGTTCCATCGTTTTTGTATGTTTACCGGAGGGTATTAACTATGGTTATATCTACCATAAACCATAGTTAAACCACTTATAAGGCAACCATAAACCACCAACCATTGTTAATTAACCATTATTTCCATTAAAGAAACAGCGGCGATCTCCAAACTTCTTGGGTTATTTTTTTTCAGCCCTCCTGGCGCCGAAAAGGGCAGGATCCAGCCGGGCGATGTTTGACGAAGCAATGCCAGAAAGGAACGCATATTGCTGGGTAAATTATAACGACCTCACTGCGACCTCACGACCTAATCATAGTTAATAACGGGAATCATCCCCTTTTATGGCCGCAAGATTCAGGTTGGTGTAATATTATAATTTACCCAGATATTGTTAATGGGTAATGTCAACTCCGGATTAATAAACCACGGTTTATCAATTAGAGGGGTACTCCTCCAATAGTCATAATCTAATACTTAAATGTTACCCTCCCAATTAAACAGCCGTTTGGGGTTTATTAATCCAGGGTTGACATTAGATACTATCCTCTTAGGAATTCAATTTTGATTGGTTCTTACATCATTTGCTTGGTGGTTTGGAGCCTGTATGTGTATTTTCCATTCAGTTGGGAATGTCATCATCCCAACTGACTTTCACTCATATTTTTCAGAGGGGTAGGGCTCAACCACCAACCAGATATTGCTGAATGAAAATATCTTTCAGGTAAAATAGGTAAACCTGAATAAGATAAACCTCATGAGGTATCTTATTCTATGATATACCTTAATCACTTCAAGACTCGTGTTCTGTGCCCATGGCCAAGGGGACGAATGAGGCTGTGACGCGCTTTTTTTCGCCAGCGGTCAAAAGGGGGCACCGGGCAGCAGGGCGGTTTTGACCTTGTGTTTCGTAGCCAGATTTCCGATGTCAATGTTTTAGAGTGGCCAATCAAAAATAACATACAGTAACTTTGATATCTGGCAGCCTGGACATGTGAAAGTTTGCTCTGCTGCCCTTTGATTCGGTCATGTATTGTGGTCTAAGACAGCATAATGGACCAATGGAGAACATGTGAAAGTAAGATCCTGGTAGAGTAGCCAAGCCAGATACCTCTAAGTTGTGTTTCAAAACCTCTCAAGCCTCCAGCTAGTCTCCCCTAACTGGGGTAAAGTAGCACTATTTACAACTGGGTTTTGCTTTTCAAAGAAGGGAATAGTCATGAGAAGTCCCGGTTAGTAACTGGGTAACTTATAACTCCAGTTTACAACTGGACTAATCCTACTTTACCCGACTGGGCAAACTGTGATTATAACCCACCAACTGGCATGAACCACTAAGCATTCAAGATTCCTTTTTTGGTGCCTCCAGCGCCATCAAGCACCGTTTTTGTGCGCTTCCATGCTGAAAACTGCGGTAATTAATTCCACACGACAGGATAGTTTCCGAGGATGATTTCTTAGTAAATCATGGTTTCCAAGGATGATTTCTTAGTAAATCACCAAGTGAATTGTGTGGTAATAATGGCTAGCTAGAAAGAGAATCATGAGGTCAGCCTAATTGTGAAAGCTCTTGCTACGGAAGTCTTCGTACCCCATCACAATCCCCTCCACAGTTTTCGTACGATCCCCATCCTTCGCTTGGGGTGGTCGTTAACCCCAACTTCTCATGGGGTTCAACATGGAGTTTAACCATGTTTAACCACCTCCCAAAAAGGCGATTAAATACAATGTGGGGCCCCCGTTCGATAGCGTTCAGTTGGTGAACATAACTACAATTTCACGTTTGGGTTTATGGTACGCAAATAACCATAGTTAGATGGGGTTATTTGTACCAACGTTCACATAACGTAAACGGGGGCCCCACATTGCATGTTCATAAACCCTCCCAAACATGTTCATGGGACGATTATCCAACATTCAATCCAACCTTCAGACAGTTGCGCAACCGTTGGTGGCTTTGATATAAAAAAGAAATCCGAATAACATGAATAAAATAGCTCAATCCAAACATCTATTGGCTGATAATTTTCTTGGACTTATTGGCCATGCTGCACGGTGGTTTTTTTGCGTTCCATGGATTCCCAAGATTTCTCCATGATTTTCCCAGTCCTCCGGGTGCCATGGTCCCCAGGTGTTTGTCCGGCGCTGGGCCTGCGGTCATCGCCTTCACCAGTGGCACCTCGGTAGCGGAAAGTGCTCCCAGCTTTTCGTGGTGGTTTTGATGGGAGAACGTGGGAAAGCCAGGGGGAAAGCATGGAAAACCATAGGAAAACCATGGGAAAACAATGGTGAAATGTATCTACAAATGATGAAATGAAGGTTTCTAGCGAAATTTTCTAGCGAAAATGGGATGAAAATGGACCTGTTGCATCTTGTATTGTTAAAGTTGCATCCGGGGATGGACCTGCCCAAGAGTGAGTTTTAAAAGGGGCATCCAATTCACTAGAAATCTCAAATACCCAATTTGAATCAAATAATGAGATATCTATAAGATATACATTTCACAAACCTTTGCATTCCTCAGGGTGATATCTCATGAAACATGGGATTTTTTCATGGATTGTCAATGATTAATATGAATGCGCTAGGGGAATATGAATGGTATGACTGAACATTGTTGGATTTGCTGCGTCAATGATGGTTTCCCAAAAAACCATCTAGGAAACATCTACGAGATTGGGAATCTCTAGGAATGTGTTGAATATTTATTGGGAGGTCCAAAAAAAAACATATCCAAGTCTATAATTGAAATATTTATATATATATACATATATACATATATATATATATATATATCCATCATGGTGGGATGCGATGTTGGGTTTTTATTGTGTGATTATATTTTCTGCATGTAACTTCCAATAGTTTTTTGTAGTCCAATTGTTGGTGATTTCACCAAGAAGATGGATGCGTTAGGGGATGAATTCAGTTTAGGTCTGTTTGCAAATGGGTAGATACTATCCTCGTCTATCCTCTTAGGAATTCAAAAGATTGGTTCTTACATAATCCATGGCAGTTGGGGTAGTTCAAGTAGCAACGGGAGAGAACAGCAGATGTCGATCCCATCGTTCGAAGCCAAGCCACGTCATGTTTTGCCATACTTACCCTTTGGTAAACTAACGTAGATATAGAAAATCACCATTTTATAGCTGGGTCAATTTTCAATAGCTAGGTAACAAATTACCGGAGGGTATACCCCGCTATGCCGCAAGTCTACATCATCATTGCCCCATTATATCCCCTGTATGTGCCTGTATGTCTACATCTCAATCAGCAATCATCATAATCAATAATCTACTTTACTAAACCAATATGACCCACGATATCTGCCAACCAGACACAAACAATATCCTTGTATATCGCAAGTATATTCTTTATATGGGTTATTTTTGCATCCTTATTGCTTTTGATTGGATTCAAGGTTTCTGGGTTAAATTCCGATGTTTATTGGGTTAGACTCTGTTTTTTCTTGGTTAACCCCTGTATGTGTGTTGATCAAATCCCTCTTGGCTAGTCCCTTATTTAGGTCTATCACCAGTGATAAATCACTATCAACCATTATTATATATGTTCACACCGCATTTAAAAAAAAAACACGATAAACCAGTATAAACTGGTCTCAACGATTCCGCATCATGTTGACTTGGTTAAAGAAACAGCTTCTTTACCAGTACAAACCATTACAAATCATTATAAACCATTTTAGACCAGTATAAACCAGTTTAAAGCCACATAAACCAGTATAGATATCATGGTTGTGTCGGTAACATCCCCAAAAAACACCACAGGCCGCTGGAAATTGTTGCGCCTCGACCTCCCCCAAGCGGCCAAAGGTCGCTGCGGGGACGTCATCGCCCAGAACGCCTCGGAACGTGAGGAGACAAAGAAAGGATGTGGCTAGCACCCACTGGCCCAGTTACTATGGTCATCTATAGTTATTACTATGGTTATCTATGGTCACTATAGTTATTACTATGGTTATCTATGGTCACTATAGTTATTACTATGGTTATCTATGGTCACTATAGTTATTACTATGGTTATCTATGGTC
>Ga0126342_10004188_pt1 | contig 24430 bp, 26 predicted proteins | sample Cyp1metagenome_FD_92528 | JGI IMG/M metagenome (GOLD analysis project Ga0126342, IMG submission 92528) | Coral microbial communities from Lord Howe Island, Old Settlement Bay, Australia - Cyphastrea 1 metagenome | ecosystem: Host-associated > Invertebrates > Cnidaria > Coral ...
TGCTAGCACTCCTTCCCCCTTCTCGCAGACATCGGCTCCTCTGCAAAGCACCCCAAAAGGCTCCCCACAATGCGGACCTAGGGGGAATCGATACCCTACCGTCACCCTTTTGCCGCATGGTACATGACCCGGAAAAACGCTCCCAAAACCCACCCTTCCCCCCAGGTAATAGCGAGATTTTAGCGGACTTGGGCAAGCCCTCCCCCCAGACCCCCTTATACTCACTTTGTTCGCAGACAGCAACGATCCAGCTAGCTGGCTTTCGTAAAAGATAACTCCCAAGAACCGACAAAACATCCCCGAACACGAATCCCAAGCAAGAGTCTCAAGTTGTTTCGAAAAATTGGGGCTCACCCTCATTTGCGGCAATTCTCATGGAGATATTCATGATTATTGGATTGATCATGAGATTTTGAGAGTTACAACCAAACCCACGCAGATACTGCCTGGTTCTATGGGGACCTATCTAATCCAGCGTGATCAAATCGCAGGATATAGCGTTCATATCATTGCAAGTGTCTTGTCCCCGTAATAATATTCAATGCCCTTTTGAATAGGTTGTTTATGTGCATCCCAAGTTCTAAATGCTTCTGATTCCATTCAGTTCCAAATATTCCACTACATTTCATATTCCCGTTGTATTCCATGTCCCTGAAAAAATGATGGCCGTAAAAAGGAAAAAAAGGTCAATTCCCCCATTGACAAAGCCATGGCCACAATCATTCCAGGCATCTCATCCAATCATCCTAAATCTATCACATCAAACATCCTGCTTTCAATCCCCATAAAACAAGCTCCGATCACCACATCACTAAAAAACGAAATAGTGGTTTCCTGAAATGGGGATACCCATTTCATCATCTACAATTAGACCATCTTAAAGTCTTAATAGTGAAACAACATGAAACAACTATGGTGACTTGGGGATTCCGAAAGCCCAATCCATTCCAAGCATCTCATCCGGAATCACCGACTCCAGGCGCGTCATCGTGCCGCGGGAGTTGGCTCCGCGCCCAGACCCCGACGACCCGGGGACGCCTTTGGAGCTGCGGTTCTTGGGCGCCGACGAAGCGTCGGCCTTGGCGATCTTGCGGCGGATCTCGGCGCGCTTGGACATGGGCCTGGCCGTTGACTCATCGTTGCGCTCTGTGATTTGGGGATGACTTGATGAAAATACTGCAGTGGAAAAGTTGGGATTTAGATGGACATGGAAAAAAAAGGTGGATCATCATGATCGCACTTGGGAAGTGGTGAACCTGACCATAACTATGATAACTATGCCCATCTAGACAAACGTGCCAGGCTATTCACCAGATCCGCAGGATGATCAAAGCCGGTAAAGCTGATGAATGGTGAACCAAGATCAGTGGATGCTACGTGTCCTTATCATTTTGAGTGCCATGGGGACTTGCCATGGGTTCCAGATGGTTCCAGCAATTCTTCAACGGCCACGGCCACACCATTTCAGTAGTTTGTTCTTCACCAGTCAAGTAAAGTCGCCATTCCTTTAAGTAAAATCGTTTCTTTCACTATTTCACAGGGATGCTCATCCACACCAGCTACCAGAACATATAAAGGACAGTTTGAAGGATTGAGAATGCAAAGCAAGAATTGAAATGCTTGGAAATCATCTTCAAAAGGTCACTCAAAGATATATCTTTCTGCCTAAAAGTGAAAATTCTGCCAAAATGTCCAGAAAAATCTCAAGTCTTCCAGCATCTTCCAGCATCTTCCAGCTGCCTTCCACCGTTGGCATCGCTTTTCCACACGATCTGCGGCTCGAAGCCGTCGCTGCTTCGCCGGGCGGCGACGCGGCGCTTCTTGCGGACGGACCAGGCGAAGCCGGCCGCGACGAAGGCGTCGAAGATCGAGGCGCGGCGGGGGTCGTTGCTGTCCAAGTCCTGATTTTGGACACCGAAAGGACGAAATCCCATGGAATCTGTGGGGGTATGTATGGATATGTTATATATATATATATATAGAGAGAGAGAGAGTTCTTCAATATGTTATATATATATATAGTTCTTCAAGGGATATTTTAGTTCATAATAATGGGGACTGGAGATGTTGACTTTATACAGTAGTAATGCTGGGGGGAGACTAACTCTTTAAAGGTGAATTAACTATATATGAATGGAGATTCAGTGGGGATATTGGTTATATAATACTGGATTCAACTTGGATATGGAGATGAACGTAGTTTGTTGAATAACATTGATTGTTCACTAGCGTGAAAAATGCCGATATGAGTTATTCATAGTTATTCCAGGGAAAATCAGTGGAAATTCATCAATTTCATTCGACGTCCATGTGGGTCTATCAATCCAATCAACAAGGCGGAATCGTTGGGAAATTTCTTGTTCGACGATGAGGTAGATAAATCTGGATTCAACGGGGGATCCAAAGTAAAATAAATAAACAATGGTTGAAACAAGTGGATTCGACAATGATACAATTCCATACAATTCCATACAATTCCTTTCTTGCTTAGAAAAATGATCAATTAATTAATTGATATTCAATGAACTCAATGGTGTATTGATACGGATATTTTTATCTGGTTTTTTGAACCTTGATCAACCATGACCAATGACCAATGGGGATTCAGCCGGTAACCACTTGAGACTGGAGACAATGGGAATGGGACTGAACAAGATGGGGATTCACAAAAATCACAGGAAATCCGGTCGTCAAATATACGGGAAATAATGGGAATCTAACTTGTTCGAAAATCAAGAGAATGGTGATTCCCATGGTCATTCCGATAATCCATGATTCCCATCATTCGAATGGTGATTTCCTTGGCTTAAATCATGGTCATTGGCTTAATGGTGATCGATACGGATTGGATTTTAAGCCAATCACATCCCAGCCGGGCGCAAAGTGCCAGAATTGGTTCAAGGGAAAAGTCATAGGAAACTCCCATATTTTGACAGAAAAAAAAAGGATAAAAAGCGATGGAGGTTCCTGTACATTTTCTCTTGGCTCATCCACTTGCGTTGGTTGTTCTACTCTCATCCTACAGCTTCAAATCCCGATGTCTATCGCTGAAGTCTCTATCTTTACGCCTCAAATCCCTGGAAAATCGCTCGTCCTGAGGCTTCACTGTTTCCTTCAGGGTCTCAACTGCTCCAGCAATCTCCTCGGCTGTCTTTTACCGCTGGGTCTCCATGGAATCATGGTGAATGACAGGTAGTTAACCATCAAAAATTCTGATTCAAACATCAAAAACTGGTATATTTTATCATCAACAATATGGAATCCATCCAACAAGAATGGAGGTTTCTTAACCGTGGAATTTTCATGGGATACATACTAAGGGTATGTGTGTTTGAATGGTTCAAATCATCCCACAAATTGAGCCCATTGCCCGACATGGATGGGCATCTCGTTGCTGATCATTCGAATGTTGGCCCAAGCGGTTTCAAAGCCCTTTCCAATAGCGGTTTCACTTTTAAAAAAATGCTAAAACTATAGTAACTATAGATCTTCACCCTCAAACTATCAAGTTTGGGGACAGTTTAATCATGGTTCTGCATAAATCACAACAAGTCACCCCATCTGACATCGGCACTTTGGGGATGATAAAAAAAAAACATTCCCTCCGTAGCCCACGTGCCAAAACCACCCACACCTCGAGGGTAGCGCCCTTGGCCTCCTGAAAGGATGGGTGATTGCCACATGGCTAGAACAAGTTATCCGAAGATCGGTGACAAAAAAGAACCACCTAAACATCATTATTCATCATTCTTCATCTTGTTGATCTTGTTGATCTTTCTAAGTTGCTTCCCCAGATTCTTCAATGGTCTTGTCATGTTGTCATGTCTTATCCTTTTCTGTTCCTTACGCTCATGTCTAACATACATCTTACTTGGTACCCTGGGGTAGACATACCACAAAATGTGCAAAAACCCAAGGGGAATTCCGTTGGGAAAATCGGAACCACTCCTCCTTGGGTCGCAGGAAGGGCCCACTAAGCTCGGCCAGCAGCTCCTGGTGGTTTTGTTTAGCAACAGAAATGGCCGTATCTGTGGAAAAAAGTTTGAATTTCATATTAGGTCCTACGGCGAACAAGATGAATCTTGAGGTTTCCGAAAAAAAAAATGTGAGTTGTCCCGTTGTCCCATAGTTGCGCACCTCTCTAGTTTTGGAATTTGGGTTAGGTCCGTGATAAAACTTCAGCAGAGAACATTTGACATGTACAGGTATCTAAACATGGGTTGTAACCGTGTAACCAAAAATGTCCAAGCCCAGTCTGCTATGTCCAAGCCAGGTCTGTTCACCTGGCTTTGCTCCAAATGGATCCAAATGGGATAACCCCCAAAAAATGCAATTTGAATGCAACACAGAATGATAATTAATCTATTTGGACTTCGTGGTACCTCATTTTCAAGTGGGTCTCAAGTACCAGGTACCAGAAACAAGGGTTGACCTCATTGGACAAATCCTATTCCTCGCTTCATAGCATGATAATTGTGATATTTGTCGACCGGTTGGGATGAGAAGCGATGTTCTTTTGGCAAAAAAAAACATGGGCTGGTGTGCATACCACTTACCTTCTGGCAATCAAACGTGGCAATGTCCCCTTATTAATAGAGTTTTAATGGAACATGTATCTATAGATGGAAGATGTTTCATTGCCATGTTTGATTACCAGTGGGTATCATCTTTGACCTAGGTTGTTGAATGAGGCTGAGCTCTCTATTCATCAACCAACTAGGGCGGAAATAACATCTATGATGACAAGGGGCCCCACAAAATTGGCCGTTTGGACGAAGTTGATCGACAATGATCAACACTAAAGTACACTAAATCTCATTATGTATCTGTGCTGAAAATGATACGATATCACATGGTTGTGGTGGGTCATCCCCTTTATGTCTCTGGATTGCCTCTCGGATTCACTGGCATGAAGGAAGGAAAAACTTCAGCGCTGGAAACCCCAAAAATTCGAGGGCAAACGCCATGGTTTGTTATATGTTGCCCAAATATTAGACCCTTCCGGGAAGGGATCAACGGAGAGACACTGCATTTCCTATAAGTACCCGTTGCTTCCTGATGCTTCCTGGACTTTTCACGTCTTCCAAAAGCCGATCAAGAACACTGTGGGACTCTGCAGTGAAGGGCGCCTTTGCACCAACATGGTTACACAATGTTACACATATGCAAACTGGGCTGTGACTGCTGAGCTGTCGCCACCACGGGCCGGATCCCCCCAAGTCACGACTGACCCATCAGCCAGGATCGCAGCAAATGCCCAATATGTTGATTGAACCTGCTGGACACCCTTAAGCTGATCTTGGACTCCAGAGCTGTCACCGCCACTGTACGGTAAGCCCCAAGTCACGACTGACCCATCAGCCAGGATCGCAGCAAATGCCTCAGCTGCTGCTTGAAGCTGCTGGACACCTTTGAGCTGGCCTTGGACTCCAGAGCTGTCGCCACCATAGTCTGGATTACCCCAAGTCACGACTGACCCATCAGCCAGGATCGCAGCAAATGCATGGCCTGTTGCTTGAACCTGCTGGACACCTTTGAGCTGATCTTGGACTTCAGAGCTGTCGCCACCACGGTCAGCATAGTCTGGATTGCCCCAAGTCACGACTGACCCATCAGCCAGGATCGCAGCAAATGCATGGACTGTTGCTTGAAGCTGCTGGACACCCTTAAGCTGATCTTGGACTCCAGAGCTTTCGCCACCATAGTCTGGATTGCCCCAAGTCACGACTGACCCATCAGCCAGGATCGCAGCAAATGCCTCAGCTGTTGCTTGAAGCTGCTGGACACCCTTAAGCTGATCTTGGACTTCAGAGCTGTCGCCACCACGGTCACCATAGTCTGGATTGCCCCAAGTCACGACTGACCCATCAGCCAGGATCGCAGCAAATGCCTCAGCTGTTGCTTGAAGCTGCTGGACACCCTTAAGCTGATTTTGGACTTCAGAGCTGTCGCCACCACGGTCTGGATTGCCCCAAGTCACGACTGACCCATCAGCCAGGATCGCAGCAAATGCCTCAGCTGCTGCTTGAAGCTGCTGGACACCCTTAAGCTGATCTTGGACTCCAGAGCTGTCACCGCCATAGTCTGGATTGCCCCAAGTCACGACTGACCCATCAGCCAGGATCGCAGCAAATGCCCGCTCAGTTGCTTGAACCTGCTTGACACCTTTGAGCTGTTCTTGGACTCCAAAGCTGTCACCACCAGAGTCTGGATCGCCCCATGTGACAACTCGGTCACCTCCAGAGCAAAACAAGGCAAAAGCATCCTCTGTTGCCGCTAGCTTTGCCTCCAGGACAATAGCCGTCAGGTGGTGTCCATCTTGAAGTCCCGCCGCTTGCAGAGACACTGTCGGGTCCATCAAGCTATGGTCTGCAGCCACAAGCCTCAAGAAACCACGTTGAAAGGACTTCTGTGCCAGAAGACTCAAGTCCCCTACTTTGGAGGACTGCGGAATCGAGAACTTCTCACTGCAACCGCTTGGCAAAGCTACAGTGACTTGAAGCATGTGTCAAGAAACCAGTGTAACGTACTGACCAGTTTCTACAAGTGATTGATCTTGAGCCAAACTGCGGAACAAACTCCCAAAACCAGCTTGGAATTCTAAACCTCTTGCTGGAATGATGAGGAGGTGACTGTCCAAGGGCCGTGACAGCAAAGCTCTATGAGTTGTCTGAAGCATCCTGAAGCCCTATGCTTTCGTTCTTGGCCCTGCCTGCATCACAAGCGGTGTGTGTGAAAGCACCCCTTACTGGATGTGCATCTTGGGAATCACATTCTTGCAATAACGATTGTGAAGCTGAGTAGTAGCAGTAGTAGCAGAAGCAGTAGCCGACAAAAAACATTTTCCGAGCAGATTCCACTGTCCTTCTGGATTGACTGTTTATATGAATTCATCATGTTTTCACTGGTTGGATCTGGTTTGGTGGTTGAGCCACCCCTCTGAAAAATATGAGTTCGTCAGTCTAGACACAAAATACTTCAACCATCCATGTTGATGGCGTCAACCTGGTTGGCTCAAAATGTTTCACATCCTGATGCAATCCATCCTGAAACATCAACTGTTCGTCGTTTTTGTTAGATTCGACGTTCATGTTTGCGACGTTGAGGGGACCAAGGTTTTGATCAATACCTGCGATCCTTAGTAATTGACTGGTTCAGGAGACCAAAAGTCAGCGGACTTCTGGGGCTGACTGGTACCCTATTGTTCTGCTATGCCCATATCACTGGATTTGTAGAAAAACACAAAAAACTGCCATGGCTTAGAGCTGGATGTCTATTCAGTTATCTTCAGCAAAAAAGAGTCAAGGAATCCGTCTGGTATTGTGCACGCAGGTTTGTCCGAGAATAGGCTAAGCCCATGGTTTACACCACTACCAAAACAGTAATAGCTACTACTAACATATATGGGGGTTTCCTAAAAATGCGGGTACCCCAAAATGGATGGTTCATAATGGAAAATCCATGAAAAAACCTATTAAAATGGATGATTTGGGGGTACCACCACTTTAGGAACCTCCATTTCAAGTTACTAAAAAACCATAGCACGTATTCCAATTACTGAGAAAATGTACTACAAAAAACAGTACCTTGCTCCAAAACAGGAAATTCCTCCAGGTAGTCTGGCAGCCGCACCCCCTGGCACCAGCGCACGATGAACTTTATGATCATTTCAATGGAGAAGCTGAGGCTATCTTTCACGAAGAAGATTGAGAAGATGGGGGGCAACTGTAGTGGAGATATAATATAGCAGCTACCCTCTGGTAAACTAACATAACTATGGAAAGATCCACCATGCTATCAATGGGTAAATCCACCATAAATGATCATTTTCAATAGCTATGTTAAATTACCAGAGGGTAATGAATGCCAATGACAAAAAGAATCATGGCGACAGGCGATCCATGTTCCATTGAGACAACACCTTGGCCGCCTTGGCCCATTGGGGACAATTATCCATGGCCTTTTCGATCATAATTCATCTACCCTCCACGTCCACTTCCCACCTACTAAGTCATCTCAGATCCATGTTAGTGCATAATATCATCATATATCATCATATATCATCTAATTTCCACGTCCACTTCATGCCATGCTGGGCGAACTGGGATTTTCACAACTTAGCGAAATGGGTCAAAATTCTCAGTGGCGCCAAATCGATGATGATCACAATCCGTCCCTGGAGCCTCGTCAGCCATCTTGGCATCATCGGCAGATGCAGGGCTTCGGCAGTCAGGAAACCAACAAGAAGTGACTCGAAGTGACAGAAAAGAAAAAAGCTGCTATGTTTACTATGTTTATCGAAAAGACAACTGATGCCTTTTGGAATCTACACGGCAACACTCTTTGTTGGAAACAGACCATACCTTCGGCATGCAGCTGGTTTCACCCATCAACACGTGGGAATTCGCTGGGTATGTCTTGCTGTTGCTCTGGCGAGCTGCGGGGTAAGGTACCAGCGAACGGTGCGAACAAGGATGGGATCTTCCCAGTGAAAACAGAGGTTTTTAGCCGCCAAGAACTCTGAGCAAATCCAGAGTTCCTGGGAATATTCCATTGAAACTACATCAGCTTCTGGTTGGTGCTTGAGCCACCCCTCTGAAAAATGATGGACGAATCGTCAGTTGGGATTATGACATTCCCAATATATGGAAAGTCATAAAATTCATGTTCCAAACCACCAACCAGGCTTGATTCTTGGTTTCTCCCTTCAGATTCTTGGAATGATCATCCAAGCAATTGAGGATTGCGAAGCCTGCTCTGACTCAAAAATCCTGGCCCTTGTTGCACACGAAAACCCCCAACATTAATGAGTGCATCAACCACCCAGCAGACTGGGACTGTTTTTGGCTGTTGGAACCAAGATCGATGTGGCAGGCTCAATCAGCAACTGCTCATCATCAGACCGGACGGCTACGTCGGCTACGTCTCCACCAAAACCCACCAGGCGTTTGATGCCGGAAAGTCAAATCATGGAAATCAAAGGTGATTTGCGGTGGAAGACGTGCCTTCAAATTCCAATTTCAGATCTGGATCTTCAAATGGCGATTTCAGTTTCTGGGTCCTCAGTTGGATAAACACACATGCCCATCGCGAAAGGGCCTGCATTGTGAATGCACTTGGCACCAGCTGGGCATCCCGAAAAGTAGCAGCTCAGGACGCAGTAGTCATCCACACAGCGCGGTCGGGCGGTGGTTCCGGAGGGGACATCTGTTGGGCATCCATTCTCGCAACTCGGAGTGCACACCTGGCCTTTCCCAACCACCTGCAGGGTGTTTCAAAGTGCAGCCAGGTGGCAACCGAACCAACAAAAATGAGACAGCTGAACAACAAGGGGCAGCAAAATCTGCAGTCCGATGGGTAAGACCCATTAAAAGCGGCATTTCGGTGCCAGATTCCAGTCTGTCAAGACGTGCAGTAAGCAGTTTGAACCCCTGTATTCTGGAACTCAAACTCCTTAAATCGGTTGGATAACTTGCCCCCAAACCAATTTACAAGTTATGCATCTATCCCCATATACGTCCCAATATATCTTACTCAGAAGTCACAAGTGTTTAATATCCCCTTTTGTTTAAATCATGAGTTTAAATCATGATTCACAAATCATAAGTTATATCTAGATTTCAATATTCGGTCCACAAGTTATTCCCTTCAACTATCTACCTATTCAATCCGATTGCAATAGAAACCCAGAGATTTCCACCAGTCACCTGGAGGGGCGACTCGTCCTTCTTACACGGCGGCTGCCCATAGTGCCCCGTCGATGGCGGCGGCGTTGGCGGCGACGGCGCGCTGCCGGAGACGGTGGGATAGGAGGCTTCGGACTTGATGCCGCACTCGCCGGCGCCGGGCTTGCCTGGTGGGGTGGAGGATGTGTAGAATATCTGTGGATTTTTACAATGGTTGGTGGTTTTAACCATCTTGAAAAATATGAAAGTCAATGGGAAGGATGACATCCCATATATTATGGAAAATAAAATTCATGTTTGAAACCACCAACCAGTACATATCGTTAATGTAGAATTATATGTATATATGTATATATATATATATATATACATAGAACAAACTGGCTTTGAACTGGGGTTGACCTCGTTTATAATTGATGACTAGGTTGCAACCAACCCATACAGGGAATGTGATGGGATATCGCTGGTGAAGAACGTTGGCAAGGGCAATTCACACCTATCAAATGCATATGAGTCAAAGTTGGGATACGCAAAATTCAATGGAGTCCTACTAATGATGATCGTCCTTGAACTTCAACCACTCACATGGCCAGCCTTACCAGCCAGCGCGGTGCGCAATGTAGGATTAACGGGAAACCGGCCTGAAATCTAGTTCCACATTCCGGCTTTTTTTTTGTCCTAATGTCCCAGATGTTTATTGATCCCTACGCTGTTTTTTTTTTGAGGGGTTACCCCTGTGATGAGAAAAATCTGAGAGATTTGAGGCCTCGCTCCAACTTCACGTAACCATCCTCGCCCCAGAAAGCGCCCCAGCTGTTCTTCACCAACCAATAGTCCTTGCCCCACTGGCTGCCATAGCCCACCACCAAGACGCCATGGTCCAAGGAGGTTCCACAAACCCTCGGTGGTTTCGCAGAGCCGTTGTGTGAGATATACTCAAGGCAACCATTGCTAGGAAAGCGCATGTCTTTCAAAGTACTCTCAGAACGGAACAAGGATGGTTTTCCACCGACCTTCACTGAACAAACATCTGCTTACAAGATGTAGGAGTTGGTGTTATTCTGTAACCAGAAATATGCGTGTCCTCCTAAACTATAATGAATACCCTCAAATCGAGTCCTGGTTTAATATTGGATCTCTTCATAAATGTGGAGGGCCCAAAAAATCGGGCACCAGTTTTTCAATATGTTTCGCAAGAAAAAGATATTCTACCACCATGAATTCTATCCGATTATAGCGCCATTAAAAACATGGTGGATCCTTTGATCTCCAGTCCTCATGCCCATCTTCTCAACCACCCATCAAAATGCTAAGCCATTGGGGATGGTGGATCCTGTTGTTTCACAAAGATTATTGTTGAATCATATGAAAATGTCCCCACTTGTGATTGGTTATAATATGTTAATATGTTGGAAACTTCCCATGTTTGTGGCGTCAACCCCATGCTAATCCCATTACAATACCACTTGGTTGCAAAGACCATCATAAATTATAATCCCACTATAACATCTTATAACCAACCACAGTATATAACCATAATAAACCATGATACTCCCAGCCAAGACGCTTGCTCAGCACGCCACTCTGATAATTCTGGAACGCTCGCTTGTCCGCCTCAATCGCCACTGACACGGGCTGTTGAGCCACTGCATCCATCAAGGCTTCTTCATCATCGGCCTGCACGTCCACGTAGCCTCGCTGGAAAATCCCCCATTTTATGGAGGTCGAACGGGAAAATCATCGTTTTATAAATGGGGACAATCTCCAAGCCACGGTTGACTACCAGAGGGTATCACTGACTAACTGACTGGAGCAAAACAGCACACATCCATTTACTCTAACCCCAAAAGCACGCCAAAAAAAACAGTCATGTAAATGTATGACTGTATGGCCAATGATGCTTATCCAATTGCCCCAAAAAACAGTAACCAAAAACACACTAACCCCAACAATAGCTCATTTAGATTGATGATCTAATATGATCTAATTATCATGTTAATATATGTTTATATATATATAGTGTTTTTAATGATGAAGTTCCATCGTTTTTTAAATAAAAACTTACCGCTCAAATCCATCCAGGTCGCCAGTGACGTCATGGTCCGGGATGCCCACGGTACAACTGGAAGCTGTGCAGCTGCCATCCTCGGCAGTGTACGGATAGCTCTTCTCCGTGCAGACCGAGGCCTGCTCTTCGTATTCAAAGGCGGCATCCATGTCCCCACCTGGGAGACCATAGGAGACCTATTTTTCGGCTAGAAATCCTAAAAACCAGTGAATAGGTGCTGAAAAACCCAATATGGGCTTGAAAAACCATCCCAAGTGGTGCAGGATTTCTTCCATCAGTATGAGGATATTAGCTATTCTGTGGCAAAGCCAGATGGTAAAGTCAGTAACATACCATCCCCAAATTTACCAGAAATTAGTGGTGCCTAAACCAAGAAAATGGAATTGAACCGCCCACAATGGTGATTTTATATGGGACATAACTGATAAAACTGATGTAACAAAATTGTCTGATATGCAGGCAAAGGGAGATGGTCCTCTATGGCCAAGGGAATGATGACAAACCAATTGGATGGAATGGGGTTCCGAATTTTGGGACAAACGCAAAGTCATTCACTCACGGTGACGTTGTTTTTACACATATGAAGGGGTTTGTCATTTTCCCGCAAAGTGAGACCATCATCCTCAAATGATGGTGCCCGTCACTTCATTCAAAACCGGGTAGCCTTAGCTCCACACTTCTATCATTTTATCCCGATTGAGAATGCCATTTTGAGCGCGACGCCGGCGACGCCCCACATCCACTGTTCATTGTTTCAATCCCTGTAAGTGATGGGGCCCCCAGTTATAAGTTGGTTTATATACCATTATAACCCCCATTAACTATAGTTATATATCTACCATAAATCATAGTTAAGTGATGGTTGAATAGGTTTTTTTGGGCCAGATGTGAGAAGTCCCCACCTTGGCAGCCTTCATTTCCGAAGCTCGAGGAGCAGTCCACCAACTGCTGCTCGGACAGGGACACCAATTGGCCAGTGGCCAGAGCCCAGGCGCCTTCCAAAGCACCAGTGCTACTGAAGGCCCAACAAGAGCCGCATTGTTGCCTTGGTGGTTTTGGGGGCATCCCAAGTAGTTTTATGGTTTACAACCCATGTGTTGCCCATAACTGGTTGATTTTGGAGTTGAAAATGTGTGAAATTTAGGTCTTAGGATATTGCATATAGAAGGATATTGATTGAAGACGCCGGGGTCCGACAACTGCAAAGAAGGCCGGAGGTGATGAGCAAAATTACAAAAAGACAAAAGGGGGCATGGCAGCCTTCAACTTGGATGCGCCCGTCTGATCACTTCATAGTGTTCATATCCGTTAGGCCTCTTCCTCGGCGAAGGCCTCCTGTCCAGAAAACCCGCAGAACCCCTTCCCCCACCACCTCTCTTGCGTTCCCCTTGTTGGCGCCATCTGGAATATTTTCCTTTTTCTTTTCCTGCCTTCTCACTGTTAAGAAGATTTGGCCGCTGAGCGCCCAAAAAAACGGCGCTAGGGAGGTGGAAAGGAAGCGTCCGAATATTTCGCGGAACATAGGAGATGTCAAGATGGGACGGCATGTCTCTGGCACTTCCAGAAATGAAGTATGAGAACGGCTGAGAACGGGAGCGAAGAGATGCCCCGAGTCACCCAACAGGGGCGACTTGGCGACTTTCTCGTTGTTTTTGGATGCATCCCCATGTGGGTCACACATTTTTTTATACCCCAGTTATGGTTTATGTCCCCAGTTAGATTCATGGGTGATATTGATGATATGGTAGATATGGTAGATATGGGTTATGATTCACCACCCGATGCACATCCAAGTGGTTGGTGAAAATGCCCTGCTAGTCGTTAATGTCTTTTCAGTGGTATACCATCATAGGAAACAAAAAATCTCAGCGGCATCCAGCTGCTGGTTCTTCACTGGTGTCACAACACCCTTGGTCCTCCAATCCACAGAACCGGGCAGAGAGATGTTTCGCACCTTATGGGTGCCTTTCTTTGGCCCACGCCACAGTGTCTTGGGTCGCAATCGCATACCCAATTTCTTCTCGAACTCTTCAGGCGTGATATCCGAGAAATCATTCAAACCCAACTTGTAGGCATGGCCCGAAGAGAACTTCACATTCTCAGCCAGGATATACTCATAGTTCTCGGAGAAGGCCTTGAAGCGCATCTCTTTCTCCGCTGCGTCCTTGTAGCTTTTACCAAAATCCTGGCTGACCGCTACGGCTACATCAGTACTGCCCTCCTTCCAACTGAGAAGTCCTCCTACTTCTACGTAGTACCCAAGACTAGTCCTACTGCTATCACCATAGAGTTTGAGGTTGCAATGATTGCGAGTCGAACGGTGTTTCATGGGTTGTTAGTATCATTTCTCGGAGCCAACAATACATCAAATGGGTGAACAACCAACTTTTAAAAAAATGAATATCAACTAACATACTAAAGTGAGGGCATCAACCAACTCACGAATGTGATATGGAAATGCCAATGAGAACCATGGGCCAATCTTGGTGATAGAAGACCCAAAAGCGGGCATGTGATGATCATAATTCAATGTGTGGTGACAGTCAGATATCGTCAGAATATGGATATAGACCGGGGTTTTAATCGTGGACATGTCACGGTCAATCTTTTGCTGGTTATGGCGTCTACCTAGTCGACCTATCCAGTCGGGGATGATGTTGGCCATGGGTGATTCCCCACCATCCAGCAGGGTCCTTGATGTACTTCTCAAAGGCTTGCTTGGCATCTGGCACCGCCGTGACAAGGGTCACACTCAGCACCAAGCTGCAAGCGATCTGATACAAAATCGCCATGTTTAAAGCGGCTGTTGGAAGATATGCACAGGACTTCCCTTGATCCCAAATAAACTGGGCAGAAGGAAATGATCGAATCATTTCACAGCCATTCAATGATCGAACTTCGCTCCAGGTTGCAAGCGACATGGCGAAAGCGCTGGGCGATTTACAGAAAAGCTTCACCTTTAAAGATGTTGGCATCATTTTTGAGTGTCCATATTCAGAACAAAAAAGGACGTTTTCTCGTGCGTAATCCTCTTCAATTGGTAAGTCAGCTTCAGATCTCTTACTGACCTGACATCATCTACCAATAGGGCCACAACACCTGTCACACCACAACGCTACACGGACCTCAGCGCTTCTTTTTTCACCCAACCAATCACCAAAGGACACATCTCCAGCGCAGCTGCCCTGAAACCAGATGTGCAAAAGGGAACATGCCATTCTGCAATGTCCCGGAGCAGCTGGTGTCTAAGACAGGACTCTTCCATCACTCAGCTTCATAAGTTTTCCCCAGCGTTTTCCAGGAGTATTCCCACACTGCACAAAAAAAAATCCAAAAACCGTCTACTGGATGTCCACCTAAAAATCTGTCCAGATGTTCCCTGAGACGTGACCCCGTGACCAGCCCACATTGTCTGTCAAATACATCCACACCTTTGCAGCAATTTTCAGTGTCCAACTCTTATGTAATTGATTGTAATTGCAAGTGTTTTTCCATTGTATATCTTTTTCCCTCCATAAATGGGACCACTCTAGGTACTCAGAGGGAACTCCTGGTGGTTTGTTCAATCCTCATCGAAACGGTGAAACGGTGAAATCTCGATCAGTGTTGCAAAAACATCCTGGAATTCCCAAGCACAAGGACCATATCCACTTGTGTTCGCTGTTGTTTTGTTTAGGCACCACAAATACCCAAGCAAATAACCCCAGTGAGCAATGGATTTTCCATCAACAAACGGAATTGGCTGGCAATTTTAGTTGTGATGGATTCCGAAATGGCTACACCAATCAGACAAGATTCCCGGATGGTCAAAATGCCAAATTTTTGGGTAGTTTTGACCCACAAGCACATTCGCATCATATCCAATGATTCACAAAAAAGTGACAGGGCCCGCACAAACAGCGAGTTTGCATCCCATGTTCTATGGATTGGTCTCATGGTCGCGCCTCATCCACAGTGCATGTGCTGCTCAGCGGGGTCCGAGTAAACGTAGCTCACCTGCCAGGTAGATAGACTACCCATCATGTTGAATTTCCAGAAGTCAATGGATTGGTATGATTGTTTTTAGGGAATAAGGGAATATCTACCCGAAAATGACTTTAAGCCCAGAAGTAGAGGTTTCCTGCAAATTTGTCACAACAAAAAACTCTGGGAGATCATCGCAGCACCCAAGGAGAATACTTGGAGCAGTTGGAACAGGAAGCTCCTGAAGATTTGTGAACTGCGGTCAACCATGTGGCACAATCAGGTACCCCCCCAGGTACCCCCCAAAAAAAATGGCATCTGCCCAAGCACACCATCCTCGCCCCATTTTCGTCACGAGGCGAAGAGCTGCCGTGCGCGCGGCTCAAAGGGATGTGCCTCCATGGTCTCCGTCATCTCACCCCATCCCTCCGTGAGTTCCTCGCGCAGCCGTTCTCCAAAGCCGCGATGCTTCTGCAGCTGCAGCTGGGATCTTCCCTGCATGGTGCCACTGATAAGGTCCAAGGAATGTAATAAGGATGCCCAAACCTTGGAGAAATGCGGGAAAATAGACCCAGATTCCACAAAATGGTGGATGAAACAATGGGAAAATTGAAAAGTATCTTCAGCCAATTTAAGAAACCTTGGAAAGGATGTCTGGGTCTTGAAACCGCTCCTGAATCTCTACCTCCAACTGTCGAAGTGAAAATTTCTGCCCATGAGAGACCACTCCTGTTGCATCGTCGGCAAAGGCCACGCAAACAGCCCCAGCTTTCATTAGAGCTGCCTGAAGCCAGTAATTCAGGAGCTTGTTGGCACCATTCAATCCATTCAGATGCGTGGTCTTTTTGATTTCAATGTATGCCGATAACGGTGCGTCAAGGCCGATGTTCTGGCTCCTCCAAATGCGACATGTCGTGGGCTCCGTGGGATGCGGAAAAGCCTCTGCTTCCTGGCTCGGGCGAACCTGATTTGGAGGGTCCGTTGGGTTCCCTGATTTCTTCATCAAATGATGAATGAAAATGATGGAAATGATCCAATTTTGGATCCCCAATTTTCCAAAACCCCGAAAATTGATGACTATGGGTCAAAACGTTCATCTCCTTAGTGAACATCAAAATAGGCAGTTTAATTTTCTGTTCAACCCCCGAAAATATCTGGAATCCTTTGTTTTCATCCCCATATCTACTTCCATCCATTCGTCCAATTGATGGATTGATTCATGACCATCCTCCAATGTCGCCAAAAATCCATCTTGATTGATGACCATCCTCCATATATTTTTTTCTCCATGGCACATCTCAACAAAAATCCATCCCCTCCTCATATCCGGCCCCCACAAAGTTCGCTTCCGTCTCCAGCGGTGCCAAACATTCCGCCATCGCCGGATCCAAGGCATCCGGCGCAGCGGCAAAGAGAACCTGACGACCCTTGGGTAGCTGCAACGCCATGAGGAGCTTCTCCTGGCGAAAAGCGCTAGATGGTTAATGATGGTTAATGATGGTTAATGATGGTGAATATAGCTGGGAAATCCTCTCGAAATGGAGGTTAGAGTGTTGGGAAAATCATTGAACCAAATAGATGATGTTCCATTGTCATGTTTAATTACGGGAGGCTACTCACCACTTTAATTCATGGGTTAAATTCCCATGTTTGACATATTTTCGGTCCCTATTTTGGCAGGTTGAATCCCCATTTGAGATGAGATAGCGACCATTTGTGGATAAACCCACATACCCAGTACATATTTATATCCCTGAAAATGTTGGAAAACCAACCAGAAATCCAGAAAAAATACGTGCTGAACATGTGTTGAATCCAATAATTTTTTGGGCAAGCCCTCCTCTTCCACTTCGGAGTTCTTGACCCAAGCAGCTTCCTGAGATTTGCTCAGGAACCCCAGGAGTTGCTGGTTTATACCACCCATAAAAATGGAGAATTTGGGGATGGTTTAATATTGCTTTACTAACATTCGCCTAGCTATAGACCCATCAACTTAACTATCCTTTGGGGACCCCTTCCTGTAATCCAGCAAAGCCTGGTCACCAATTCATGCCCTTGGCGCATCCGATCTTCAACTCCTGATCGAGGTACCTGTCCCATGTAGATATGTTTGCCGGACCTGGCTCACTTGGGAAGCGTCTTTCAATGGCTTGATGTTGGGGAACATCTAGCGTGGGGAAACCATGATTTGAACCCCCCAAGTACAGGGGTTTCCTGTAAATTCTCCCCCTCAACCAACTTGAGGAGCTTTGGACCCCCAAAGTCTGTCTAAGTGTCATTTTTTGGATCTGAAACCCTGAAACCCTCCAACTTCGGGTGAAGGTCTCGCGGCTTTCCCTGTTGGTAGCCTGGGACAAGCCACTTAAATATCTTTAATAGGATAAATCGGACAAATATGGATAAACAGAATAAATACGACAAATGGGATTTTTGTTGACCCAGTTCGCATCAATGGTTAACCACCGCCATGCTCATCCAATTTTGAGCCATGCCCATGTGAGCAGTGGTAACGGGCTTCGTATGACTGGGTTAGTGAATTTTAATCTCCCTTAGACCAGAAAGGTATAACATGGTACAGTATAACTCCCTAACAAAACCAATCACTCATCAACCAAACATCAATTTATCCGCTACACGTCAAGTTATATCAGTTATATCCCCACCAAAATGCTGGTCCATAAAAAAAAAAAACACTGACCGTCAGCAATGCTGAGAACATCGACCGTCCCCAATCATATTTAGCAGATATTACCCTCTGGTGAACTAACATAGCAATGGAAAATCACCATTTTTAATGGGAAAATCCACTATTTCTATGGCCATTTTCAATTGCTATGTTAGTTCACCAGAGGATAATCATGATATTCCTAGTGTTGCTGCTTCAACCCTCATTTCGCCATGGTGACTTTCCAGATCCACAAAGCGAGAAAGGTCGGCGACTCCCAAGGGTCCCAGGTCCCAGGTCCGATTCCTTGGTTGCCCCACCGAAAGAGGGGATAGCTCTTGTCGATCTCATAGGGTGACCAAGGTGCGGCCGCCAGGTCCACCAAGAAGAACCGAGTGCACAGGATGCCACCAACATCCTGTTTCACTGGGATCCCTGGCCCCCCAAAAAAATGGCCCAAAACAAGGGAGATCATGTGGATGGAAGAGTGATATAAACAAAGAAAAATTGGGATGAATGCCATTTTACCAGACTTTATGGTTGTTATATGATGTTTTTTCTGCTATTTCCGGGACCAAACGTTTGGCCACAACTGATTCATCACCGTCCGTCCATTTTGGTCCTTGAAAGGCTGGAGGATCTTGGATGGCAACAGCCGCTCCCATAACTCAAAAAAAGACCACAAGCCTCGAACGATGCCAAAGGTGATATCCAGAAGCTTCTCAATGTCATCGTTCGGCCTTTCCTTGTGATGAAGCAACAAACTTCCAAAAAAAAAAAGGTGGGATTCCCTAAATGAATCCAAATGGTGGATTAACCACCCGGAAAATATGATATAATAATCGTCAGCAAATCCAGGTTTCTCTCTTCAAGGCTTTATTGTCCTTCCTGCTTGCATCCAATCCATCTGTGTCTTTGGATGCAACTTCTATCAACTTTTTACAACGCAAACACATTGCCTCGGTCTGAGGCGTGTCTGGTACGTTGTAAAACTCCGCCGCCTTCAGCACCAGCCGAGCGCCGAGCACTTCAAGGTCTCGGCCCTTGAGGTCCTTGGCCAAGTTCAGCACCGGCTCCTGTTCGGTCGCGCCCAGGCGGCCCAGCAACAGGGGAGACACTTCGAAACCTCCCGAGGAGGTCTGCAGCTCTCGCAGAGCTTCAAAACGCAGATCCACCTTTGGCAAGTGCGGCACCAGGGGACGGCAATGCCATGCAGGCGTCAGGACGTCAATGTACGAATGCTTGGCTGCATAGCAATACGAGGTGCCCGCCACGATCTCAGGGGCGTTCGCCGTTGGAAGGTTCAAGCGATGAACTCGGCCCTTACCTTTGCCACCTTTGCTGCCGCCCTGGGAGCCTTTCCAACCCGACCAGCCTTTGCCATGACCTTTGTCACCTTTCATATGGGACGGCAACTCAAAAGTCCTGTCTGAGCCGGACGAGTTTACCGTGCAACGCTTCCTAAACTAGACTCGTGAAGCTTTGAAGACCTCAGAGGCAGTGATCGTACTAGAAGGATGTGTAGGTTTCAATCACGAGTCATGAATCTGAAGACACCCTAAGACAAAGATCTAAAGCATCATCTCAAGATCCATGTATCGTTCATGATCACTCATGTACAATGAATGAGCTGTTACTTTTAGCCAATCAGGACTTCTGCATTCATGTTCACCTCCTTGAGCCACAAGCTTTTTTGCCAGTGATACTGAGCTATCACTGCACTTTTCCCATGCTGGTGAATCTGGTGAATCTGGCGAAAAGGTCAACAACAAAAAGACGGAGAAGAAAAAGAAGAAAGACCCAGGGGTTCTTGATCATTACAACTAAAGTAGGGTTCTTGATTGGTGTCAAGTTATCAGTGCTGTGGTCTCACCCTCAACACAGCAGATGAACCTCGCCACGCAGCTCTGAAGAAACTGCACCTCATAACAGGTGGATTTGTCAACGGGGGCTGCTCCTGTTTGATGGCCATTCATGGGGAATGTGAGGAATAACACCTGGGGTTACCATGGGTTACCTCTGCCATGCCATGGCGCCTCCATGCCAGTGTAGAAGAGTCTCGCCACAAGGGAAAGGCGCAGCTGGAGGATATTGAACTGATTCTGTCCTATCCGGAACCACAAAGCGTTCTTTTCCAAAGGCAGTGCCTGGGTCACCTTTCATGCCTGCAACGGCTTCCTTTACACGACCAGCATCCTTCTTCTCATCGATCCAGTGGATGCAGCCCGCAATCAGATTCATGCTCCATGGGTTCAAAGCGGCTCGGCTTGTCGAGGACAGGCTGGCCCTGGGGGAATTCGCTGGTAGAGAAGAAATATTGAAGTCGCAAAATTTTACACAAGAATTCTGTGAATGTTCTGAACTTCTCAAGCCCTACGGATTTGCATGAACAATTTGGAATTCCATGAGTGCAAAGGAGCAGAATCCGGCGCACCTTTGCATCTCCAACGGCATTTTGGAGCAAATCCCCAGCCTCAAAAGTTGGTTTGCAACTCGCTATCGTAGTTGGAGCACTCGTTTTTGCGAAAAAGGTGTTACAACCCCTTCTCGGGAGTTAACCACTGCCATTCATGGCATCTGGCTGGTGGCTGTGACTTCAAAATGTCATCCCCTCAGTTGGTCAGAAAAAATCTCGTGAAAAAATCCTCGGTTTGGGCAACCGAACGTCAGGCGAACATGCCGGCTTCGCGACCTGGCTGTGTGGGGTTTCCCCAACCAACTGCAGAGTCTCCAAGGGGTTCACCATGCTTCTGGCTATTGAATCTATTGGGTTTTCGTTCAGGAAAACAACCGAAAACAACCCCATGTTGGGATTGTACCACCCCCATTCCTAAACCCCCATTCCCAGCACTTCCAGCACTTCCATCAAACCTCTGGGAACGAATGATGGCTGAATTCCCCTGCGTTTGTCCATGAAAAAACCCAACGCAGGTGTTGCTTGAAACACGGTGCTGAAAAATTGCCAATCCAGCTTAAACCATCTTCGTTTTGACAACATCCCCTGTTTTGGTTGATGTTTGAATCACCTGACGTCTTAGAATACATGTGTATGTGCATGTGTATGTATATATATATATGCATGTATATTATGTATGTATATATGTTTATTTATTTATGTATGTATGATAGTTCCACCCAACCACGCCTCTGGTAAACAATGATATTTTCCTCCCATGTTAGTTCAATTCCTGTTGTTTCTTTGTCAAACCTCGGTTCAGGTTGGCTAGTGCCCTTCATTTGCTGCTTGAAATCCAAATCTTGTTGGCTTATTAGCCATTGAATCAATCACCACTAGTTCATCGCCCGCCACTCAACTATCTATTTCTATCTATTTCTATCTATTTCTTCACCAAAACACTAAAACGCCAACCATGCAACAACCATTAGTCACCACCAGCCAATCAGCACTTCAAAAATTTCGTGCCAGCACCCCAACCCTGGTGGCCTCTGGGAACGATTCCGAAGATCTTCACCAACCCCTTCCGTGTGGCCGTGGCCATCTTCGCCGCCCCGGCGCTTGAGATGGCCACCGCCGCCAGGGCGCCACCCCCCGGCAGGGAACGGGCGAAACGACCATCGTGGAGGGTCCACAACCTGGGTCGTTTAGTTTATATCTATGGTTTATAGCTAAGTTGGTGAACATAACTCCAATAACTATGGTTTATAGGTGATATATCTATAGTTAATGGGGGTTATAAACCAACTTCTAATTGAGGGGCACCATCCTGTAGGTGTAAGAATAGTTTGATATATGGTTGAAAGAAGTTGAAACTATAGTTCTCATTTCAGCCATTGCAAATGTGATTCATGGTTGATATACTTGAAAAAATCGGGAATTTACCCGCAAGTGAATTTATAAATGGCCAAGTTGGCTTATAAAAGTAGCTGAGCTATGTCCATCTCCAGAGATGGAAAAAAAGGATGGGATTCTACACCCACTTCCAAAACGGGCTCCCCGAAAGTCAGCTCCAAAAACTGGATCCATAGAACTACGCGTCCCGAAACATTCTGTGTTTTTTTTGTGAACCGAGATGATTTTGGGATGATTGAAGTCAACATCACTGATGAAAATAAATTTATGTTTGCTGGCGTTCATCTCTTCTGCTGAAATCCCACACAGAAAAATGTTTTCCTAGGTGTTCCAGCCAGTATTCATTGGTTAAAGTCCCATTTCTCATGGTTCATGCTCCATTTTTGAAGGTTCATCCACTTTTTATTTTTCTGCTTAAAGCCTCATCTTTTTCCATGCGCTTCCCCAGTTTCTTTGCGCTTCATCCTCCAACTCCGGGCAATCCAACATCTTTTCATGGTAAATCCCTGGTAAATCCACCCCTTTTTGGACGCATCCGCCCAGCCACCGCAGGGACTTGTCCACAGACGCGGTGCACAGCGTCTGACCGTTCTCTCCGATGGCCAGGTCCGTGATCCCCCCGTGGTGCGAGCGACAGACCTTTCTTCGAAGAGACCGGAGAAAAAGGGGAAGAATAGGGGTTAGCCTTACATTTTCTTACTGTATACATATCTATATAATTATATATATATGCATATATGCATATAGGTCAAATCCTACAAACGTGGCTAAGTATCTAAGTATGTCTCATCTCAAATTGTGTACAATTTAAAAGCGAAAGATATCGCCAGCCATATCATTTGAGGATAGACCTGATGGGGTGAATTCACACCACCCAAGGATGGAAATGTTCGAACCCGTGGGAATCAGCAAAGATGTACCCTTTTGTATTCCAAAATCTCCAAGAACGGGACATCCAGACTCTCCCAAATAAGACTTCAATTGTAAAAAAGTAATAAACTACTCTTGACAAGCTACTCTATATAAATTACTTCATTTGTTTGAATTAAACCAAAAAAAATGTAAGGCGAAACCCTGACTCACCAACTTCCAAGTGACATGGATTGGAGCCAATTCCGTCGCATCGCCAGCACCATCCAGCTGCCAGATCATCGCTGTGCCATCCATGGATCCAGTGACCACTAGAGATGCCTCTGACCGAAGTGGCCATGCTTAGGCACACCTTAATTATATTTGAGGAGTACCCTCTGGTAATTTAACATAACTATGGAAAATCACCATGTTTAATGGGAAAACTCACTATTTCTATGGCCATTTTCAATAGCTATGTGAAATTACCAGAGGGTATCCCATGTATAAATATTGAGTACCATTTTTATGACCAATGGGTAGAGCATCCAAGGAAGAAGCAGATCGGCTTATCAATAGTGCACATCTATGGGATGCAACATGGAACCCGAAAAAAGACTTGAAAACACCGTTACAACAAAAACTTCCATGGAAGTTTTATCAACAGAAAATATGCCAAAACTACCAAATTCGCTCAGGCACTGTCCGCCTGGTTCCAAAGCACGCCGCACGTACCTCGTCTCGATGTCGCAGAATGGCCAGGCAGCGTCGGTCCAACGCCCAGATGCGGGCCGTTTGATCTGACGAGGCACTGACCAACAGCGTTCCGTTGTGGCAAAAGGCCACCGCATGGACCGCAGCTTCGTGTCCCAAACAAGTTCCTGGCGGAAATCTCTGTCTTGAATATCTTGAATGGGGAAAATCATTGAAATATGTATGTGTACGTGTGTGTGAGGGGGATTATTTGGCAAAGAACTAAAACACGAATTAATTGGGGAAACATTGTTTACAAAGTTTGCTCTCCAGCGTGGAATGCGCAAGAACTCTGGCCATGCCTTTGTTGAGTTTGCCTTATCCCCATAGACCGTTGATTGGCATAGACATGTTATATACACAGTATATATATACACTGTATATATGTATATATGTGTATACATACACACAGCATGCATATATATATATATATATTTACTGTATATATATATATATATTTACTGTGTATATATATGTATGTATGTATGTATGTATGTATGTATTTATGTATGTATATATATATATAGGGAGAGGCTTGAGGTTCCCCAGAGCAAAGAGGAACCTTAAGTCTCTCTCTCTGATAGACATAAGCATACGGAAGGGGTGGGGTGGGGGGGATGTTAACGTTCCTTGAA
>Ga0126342_10004189_pt1 | contig 24429 bp, 14 predicted proteins | sample Cyp1metagenome_FD_92528 | JGI IMG/M metagenome (GOLD analysis project Ga0126342, IMG submission 92528) | Coral microbial communities from Lord Howe Island, Old Settlement Bay, Australia - Cyphastrea 1 metagenome | ecosystem: Host-associated > Invertebrates > Cnidaria > Coral ...
AATCTATCTAATCTATCCAATCTATCCAATCTATCCAATCTATCCAATCTATCAAATCTATCTAATCTATCGAATCTATCCAATCTATCCAATCTATCAAATCTATCTAATCTATCAAATCTATCTAATCTATCCAATCTATCCAATCTATCCAATCTATCCAATCTATCAAATCTATCTAATCTATCGAATCTATCCAATCTATCCAATCTATCAAATCTATCTAATCTATCCAATCTATCTAATCTATCTAATCTATCTAATCTATCTAATCTATCTAATCTATCTACCTATCTAACTAACTATCTATCTATCTATCTATCTACCTGTATTATATCTATCTATCTATTTGTATTTTATATATATATATATATTTATATATATATATATATGTGTAATTTATCTATATGTATTATATCTATCTGTAATTGATCTATATGGATTATTCCTATCTATCTATCTATCTATCTATCTATCTATGTGTCTGTCTGTCTGTCTATCTATCTATCTATCTATCTATCTGTGTGTCTGTTTGTCTGTCTGTCTATCTATCTATCTACCTATGTATCTATCTATCTATCTATCGATCGATCTATCGATCTATCTTTCTATCTATCTATCTTTCTTTCTTTCTTTCTTTCTTTGATATACCCATCAAACGATAAGTTTAACACCAGCTTTGGAGAAAGACCATAGGTGAAACTGCCCAACTTGATAAACCTGTTGGCCCCTTTTCAAAGGTACCCGGAGGTACAGTGCCATGCAACGCTGTTGTTTTGTGTTTCGGGAAAATTATGTATAATCTGCTACAGAGGTTATACATCGTACACAATTTGTGGTACTAGTACTTGAAAATGATTCAAAATTCAGGTGCGGCAATTGCCCCACACGATCGAGTGCACAAACAACCCCCCATCTTGTTAGATCTTGTGGTTTCAGTTTTTGAAGGAAATGATCCAACAGAAAAAAAAACACGGTTTTGAGACAAGTAGAAACCATCATTAAAAAAATCGTTCATGTTCCACTCAATTGTTTTGCTGGGGTTCTTTCTGGGGATTGTCGCTGGCAACCGCAATATGCTGGTTGGATCTAGCTATACAAACTTGCTATGTGGTTCACAACACGAATTCAGCATCATTCAGCATCCCAACCCCCTGTTTTTCAGGGTTTTTCAAAAAATTAAAAACCAGCCCCAGGTTGACAACTGTTGATATCCCATATTCCTCCTTGGGATGATCAGGAAAAGAGAGCTGGTGCGGAAACCCAGACACATCCGTATCGATGACTAAGAAAACAAACCTTTGAAATACTTTGAATATCTTTGAATTTGATTAATATACTTCGTGTGATCACCGTGGCATATCCTGACATATAATCAAACGTGGCAATTGAAAATTTTGGATCAATGGTGTTTTCACAGGAACATCTTCGATCAATGATTTTCCAGCCACGTTTGAAACAACTGCGTGAGATCATGAGAAGAGCGATGTGCGGAGTATCTCGAAGATCGAGATGGTCCGGATCTCAAAATGGCAATGTCGCTTCAGGGGGTTGGCACAGGATATCTGCAGTTATGGCCCTTCACAGTTATAAACGGGTTTATTATGATATGTAACCTGAGTTACTGCAATCTCAGTTTGATTTATAACTGTTGAGGGTCATACCTGAGAATAAATTATAAAAACCCCACTGTTCTCCCTCACTGGAATGATGGTTAGGATTCGGGTAATGTTCCCAAGAAGAAGCCTTAGTTCAGCTTAGTGAATGATGATATTTTACCCAGATACATGATGACCAACCCAAAACTTGGGAAAACCAATGTGAAATAATGTGACTATCATAATTTTGGATTTAAAATGAATTGACCAGTATAGCCATGATTGGTGGGTTCAGTTGTATTTGTAGCTACACTTATATATTGTACATATGTATATATATATATGTATGTGTATGTGTATATGTATATGTATATGTATATGTATGTGTACATGTATATGTATATGTATATGTATATGTATATGTATATGTATATGTATATGTATATGTATATGTATATGTATATGTATATATACATATATACATATATACATATATACATATATACATATATACATATATACATATATACACATACATATACATACATATGATATATATATATATATAATTTTTTTATATACATATATATATACACACTGTATACGGCATATGTATATAATATATAAAATAGTTGTTTCAACCCAACCAAAATAGGACTATGATCCTAGCTGAGCATATTTGGGGAGCCCTGGCGGCACAAGGTCAACTCCAGAGTCACAAAAAACTTGTCGGCCTTGTCCATCGGCTAGGAAGAAACTTTTGGGAACTATTGGGTATCCATATTCCATGAATATTCCCTATTAGAAGTGTAATAGGGAATAGGAAAGCCTATGAATATATGGAGTAATAGGAATTAGGGTATCCAAATTCCATATTGGGAGCTGGTTGGATCTAGTAGATGAGTTTCTCAAGTACATGATGGTTGCGAGCAATTCTCGTGAGCATTTTTTCAACTTTTGGAAGATATGACAGGATTCAAAGTCCTGGAGTTGACACCTGAACGTGTTTTGTGAACAAAGAAACACTATAGTATGGCGGCCGTCAAGTAGTGTCGCGTTTGATTGAAATGGTTGATAATGCAAAGCTGGCAGTTGCTAGACTGCGAAATGATTTGCGTGTCTTCATGTCGGGCACGCCGTTTTGCCAAGTGTCAGCGCGCACTTGCCGCTTCTATCAACCTTCGGCTGGCACAGGGAGTTGTCGCCCACGGAAGTTTTGCACCGCCGAAGAGGCGAGCTTCATCGCAGTGGTGTGCCAACCACCAGCCTTTTGTTGAGGATGTCCTCAGATCATGGTTGGATGTTGGGGACATTTGGGGACCAAATCATAACTCTGGCTGCTCAAGACCCGATGTTTGGGGCTTAAATCATCATTACTGGTTCACTCCCTATGTGTTTCTGTTTTTTTTACTCACCATGTATCATCATCAATTCCACCATGTTCCGTAAAGGCCGCAAGATTTTACTCAACCACCCAGCATCTGAGGTCACCATCATCGCTCCAGCCGTGGTCTCGGCCTTTTCCTTCGGCTACTTAGTCCGGGACGCCGAGACTGGCGACGAGGGGCCAGGCGCTTCACCATGAAAATGGATGGTGGTTTCCACCATGGTTTCCGGTGTCATTTGTCCCTTCAACCAAGCCATTGAATAATATTGAATATATGTGGTTGGCGGTTTCACTTTGAATATGTCTGAATCACATTAAAAAAAAGTGATGGGTACCCTCTGGCTATTTAACATAGCCATGGAAAATCACCATTTTTAATGGGTAAACCATCTATAAATGGGCTATTTTCCATGGCTATGTTAGTTCACCAGAGGGTAAGTGATTTCAAATAACATAAAGGGATTAACACCGACCCCGCGGCGATACGCAAAAAAGCTTTAAAGAGCCCCAGGCTGGACGTGCTGTCAGCAGCTATCAATGGCACAAACAGTTGAGGCCGCTTCAGCCGGTTGCCTTTTAGGGGGTCCCCAGAGATTTATCATGTTTACCCTCTGGTAATTTAACATAGCTATTGAACATGGCCTAGTTATAGTTGATTTACCTATTAAAGATATTTGAAGATTTTGATTTTCCATTGTTAGTTTACCAGAGGGTATTCATTTGTTGGTGGTTGCTCACAAATTTATGAAGGAGTGGTGAGCCCAGCAATTCTGGGCGACGTTCATCCCACTATTTTGGTCCCCATGGACTTATGGTTTGATACTGAAATGGCACCTTCCCAATTAAACAGCCGTTTGGGGTTTATTAATCCAATAACTTAGATAGCTAAGTTGGTTTATAACTCAAATAACTATGGTTTATGGTACTTATAACCAACTAGTTACTGGGGCTTTTGTTAACCAACGTTCACATAATGTTTGGGGGCCCCACATTGGTTGACATTACTCAGCTGGTTGGTGTGCTGGAACTTTCATGGCAGGCTTCAGACTGGTCTGACTCAAAAGAAAGTTTACGCTCGCGACCCCGGAGCCCGGAACAGGTCCCAGGTGTTGGTTTATCCCTCTGGAAGGATATGGGTGTATCTGAAACGGGGTATTTACTCACCAGTTATGTTCATTTTGATAGGGGACATGATGATTGATCATGATTGATCGGTGGATTTGAAGATAGCTACATTAATTACCCTATCTTCAGACAAAGTCATATTTTTCAGCGCCCATGAATATGAGATGTAGAAGTAGGTATTAATTAGTATTAAGACAAGTTTTCACCTCTTGGCCTCGAGCCTTTCAAATGTGTATTCGAAATGTGTTGTGATGATGGCTCAGGCTCAATGTTGATTCATTTAGTAGGTACAAGGTGGTGTCCCCAATCATGTTTGTTGGTTTAGTTTCACCATATTAACTGTTCCGATGTATCATATGTCTACCATAAACCTCCACTTCAACTAGTTGTTTCAATGAACTAGTTATCCATTGGGCACTGCCTTGTAGGTAGTGGATACCATCATTCCAAGGCCTTTCACTGTAAGGTCCAATCTACCAGTCCGAACAAAGCAACCATCGTTTCGAGACGTTTCGAACCATTGGTTGGGTCTAACCTGAGGAGATAGCCCAGTAACTTGGTGTGATGCTCAGAAAAACACAACATTAACAGTGATTTATATACACTGAAATGGGATGGATGAATCACTAAACATACCAGTGATTTATATCCTCAACATACTGTTAACATTAACATGTTATGTTTAACATTAACACTAATACTGTTAAGATAAACTAAGATTATAACATTATATAACTAATCATACTGTTCACATTAACATTAACCATCCATTCCCATGATTCAAAGATGACGGGAGGGATGACCGCGCCTCCCATCCGTTCTGCATCAAACTGGGGGACTTTTCCAGCCAAGTTATGATTCCCGGATGGTATTTATCCTGGATTTATATCTATTTATCCACTAATAAGCTTGAAAAGAAATTCCATTCGAGACAATGACCTGTCGATTGGTGAATGACCGTCCATTGGTTGAACAGCACATTGGTACCCCATTTTTCGCCATGGCTAAAAAGGGTCAAGCTTGGCGGTGCACCCCCATGGTACGGTCCACGGTCCTGTGTTTTGGGGACCCCTACGTCCACCATCGGGACTCTGGGGGGTGTTTCATATGGAGGGCAGGGATTATTGATCATTACCTACCCTCTGGTCAGGTAACATCGCGACATGGAAAATCAACCATTCACTTCTATGTTTACCCCTTCATGCCCAGGCCCCACGTTTGATGGAAAAAACTCAGCGTTTGATCTGGCAATTAAGCATTTTTAATAGGTAGTCTCTGGTAACCAAACATGGCTTGCTTGGAAAATCACCCATTTACCAAACGATGATTGTCCCAGCTACAGACCTCCACTTAGTTCGGGGATTTTCCAGCCAGGTTTGATTGCCAGATGGTAAATCGTCGAACGAAATGGGCCATCATCTTTACAAGGTGGTGCCCCCCAGTTATAAGTTGGCTTATAATCCCATTAACTATAGATATATCACCTATAAACCATAGTTATTGGAGTTATAAACCAACTTAGCTATCTAGGGGGCACCACCTTGTACCTGGCAAGTGCTTGCTTGCACTCAGGTGGCGGTGATCCCGGCACCACAATTCGAGGTGACGTGTGAGAAAATCTGACACATCAGAAGCTGGTGCTTCAGAATGTAGAACCAAACACATTTCTGGTTCGTGGTTTGGAACATAGTCTGACTTTCATATGTTTCAGAGGGGTTGAAACCACCAACCAGATTTATATGCTACTGCATATAGAACCCCCCAACAAGATTGAAACACAATTCACCATTATTTTAGTATAGGATTTTGCCTTTCGATCTATTTTTTGGGGTTACCCTATGTTTCTATATAGCATAATAATCCATAGAAGATCAACAGCCATAATAGCTAAGCCACGCATAGGCATAATCCAAAGATATTGATGTATAGAATATACAGCCATAACGTATCATAACCATTAACAATCCATACATAATATGTAGCATCATAGTATTATACCATCATATATATATATATATATCGTTATATTATCCATGTAGACCATCATATGTGGATGATCTAGCTCGTTATATGGATCACATATGTTTCTATTAAATCACATATAATTAGTAAGTATACCATATACCATCAGAGTCCATAGTATATTATGACAATATATTATGATCATATACGATAAATCATATACGGATTATATATATGTATACATCATGCATATATATATATATATATATATATATTCATACACATCATACATATATATATATATATATATATATTTGCATGTATGTATGACATCTATATATATATATATATATCATGTATACTTGGTGGTTCATCCCAGTTAGTATGTGGGTTAGTTCACCCTAGTTATAAATGGAGATTGCCCCTACTTAGCCCATTAACAAAACCGGGGTGAACTAAGCTACTTAGAATTCGGAGGATGAAACACCAAGTAAGTTAAATCCATGATTTCTGGTTAAATCCACCATTTTCTGCAGTCATACTGGTGAAATATCACCATCATATATGGTTATTGTCCTCATCATTCCTCGTCGAAATATATCCATATATATATATATCCATATATATATATATATATCCATATATATATATCCATATATATATATCCATACATATATATATATATATATATCCATATATATATATATATACATCATTTACCAACGACTTTCTTTCATCCAACAGCAGACCTCCAGGCCAAGACCTTGGCGCGCGAACTGGAACGTGCCATCGGGCAGAACACCGAGACCTTGGACACGAGGCGTCTCCGGGTCTCCGGCCGCGACGTGGGATCCGCCATGGCACGGTTTGTTTGGTCAATGGAAAATCACCATTTTTTATGGGTAATTCTATGGAATATATGGAATATATGTAGAATATACTATAACTATATAGAATTACCATTAATTACCTACCGATACTGTATATAATATTTTATAGTAGCATTTTTAATTCAACTATAATATATGGAATAATATATGCATGTTTTTCTATTACTATATTACTATGGAAACTATTTTCAGAATATACTATCACCAAATGTCTATTGATAAGGGGAAAACTATAGGTATTTACCATTGTTTTTTTGTAGTTTTACTATAATATATGGAATATATGTAGAATAATCACCATTTTTTATGGGTAATTCAACTATAATATATGGAATATATGTAGAATATATACTGATACCTACTACTGGTTGGTGGTTTGGAACCATGGAATTTTATGACTTTCCATTCAGTTGGGAATGTCATCATCCCAACTGACTTTCACTCCATCATTTTTCAGAGGGATAGGTCAACCAACAACCAGAAAATCACGGGATTTTCGAAAATCAACTGGAAGAATCGGATTGTTTTTTTGTTTTTAGAAATCAGAAAAAAATCCTAGTAAAATCTCATGGACATCTTATTGAAAAAACACAAACCCAGAACAGGGGCTGCTAAATGTCCTAAATTGTCACAGCATCCAATTGCAAGGGGGATCTATGATCCAACAGATACGTGAAGGTGATGTGAAACAATTCCCCAAAAAGGGACATATACCGGCCACGCTTTCCTATGTTGGAAGGATTTTATAGCACTGAAAACCGGGTGTTCGCTAGGGTTTTAAAGCAGCAACAATACGACAAATCAACAAGAATGGGGCTTTTGGGCGCTAAAAATATGGTTTCAGGAATGAACACCAGCAATTTTGAGGGGTTGAATCTGACAAGAATTGGAATTCGAAGGGAACATACAATGTTTTTGGACACAAAAAAGAAATGCAAAGAACAAGTGGTACTAAATTAAAACAACTGAATCTATGGGATACTTATACTGATATAGTAATATAATATCTGATACTTTGATCCCGCGTTGATCGCCAACATTCAGCACGTGACAAGCACGAAGATCCACTGGGAGATCCACCAAAAAGATGAGGCTTCGGCCATCCAACTCGATTTGTTTCTTGCCTAAGGTCGGCAAGTTGACGAATGGTGGGTTTGTTGGTGTTGATGACTTTAACATATTTTAAACATGGCAACATAGCAGTTGTTTTCCCCGCAAAACTCATCCAATTGTGATCACCATGGAGGTCATTGGCGACCTGAATTAGCAGGATCAGATCAGCACCGATGTCGACAGGTCGCAGAACATAGAAACAGCACCAATTCATCGATATTTGTTTGACTCAGAAACAAATCCTACCAAGATAGCTACAATGTGAGGCCCCCGTTCGATACCTAAGTTGGTGAACATAACTCCAATTTCACTATGGTTTATGGTACTTATAACGAACTAGTTACTGGGGCGAATCTAAACCAACAAACATAACTGGGGGGCCCCACATTGTATAGATCTCATTTCTATCCTGTTTTGGGGTTGCTAGATATTGCTAGATCTAACTCCAGGCTGGATCTCTCATGGGACGCTGGCTTCAGGTCATCCTGGTTCTGGCGCCGGCCAAATGGAGACGGAGACGCGAAAAGTGCGGTCGGAGATTGGCCCTTGGGGCCCAGCTGGAACTGGGAAATGACCATCTGGGGGTTTCCATATAGTCATGGGGGTACCCAAAATATTGGATTGTTTTTGTTAGGGAACATATGGGAAAATCCCAAACAAAAATGGATGATGACTGGGGGTATCCCATGACTTAGGAAACCTCCCTAAGTGGCCTCCTAAGTCATGGAGGATCCCCAGTCGTCACTATCCATGAGGCTTTGGAGCTACCTCCAGGACTTCAGAAATCTCCATGTCGAAGATATAGGGATGTCTCATGATTTACCCTCTGGTTATTTAACATAGCCATGGAAAATCACTATTTTTAATAGGTAAACCATCTATAAATGGGCCATTTTCCATCGCTATGTTAAATAACCAGAGGGTATCTTTCAAAAACATGGGATTTTTAACTTAACGAGGAAAAATGGTGTTATAATGGGGATACGATGGGAATCCCATCTGGCATCTCAATTTGGGAAATCATCTATGAATCAAGCATCCCAGATTGCAACGGGTACTCTCAACTTTGCTTTTGCAAAAACCTTGCAACATCACACGACTTCGGATGTCTTTGGATATTGCCGACATTGGTCCATTGGCCGTCGTTATGCAGAAGTTGAGTATATCAATGGGAATCATGCCCTTTAAAACCACTTCACTTTTAGACAAACCCAAGGAACAGCGAAGGACCTCTAGATCATGTTCCTTGTGAAAAAAACCATGGTTTTTCACGTTTTTTTCCGCATTTTTCTTGGTTTGCTGCAGGGTAACCCCTCAAGAGCTGCCGAGCTTCGCTGCGGATTTGGGTTTTGGCTCTAAGCGGGAAGGGCGTTCCCTTCCCCACGGCGGCCGGTCACCATGTCAGTCGTAGAATGTATCAGTTAGCCTCTGGGAAACATACAAAAAAAGATGGTAAATCACAATTTTCAATGGGTGAATATGGAAAATCACCATTTTATAGCTGGGTAAATCAACGAACTTTCGACTGGGCCATTTTCCAGTTCGCTATGTGACAAATTACCAGAGGGTACATGTTGCCAGATTTTTTTGGTGCACAGAATAGGCAACATCTCCAACATCTCCAGAGCCTCTCTCGTGCAGTTTCGGCTTGCCTTTGTCGATATGGACCCGGCAACGGAAACCACTGCTGAGTTTGAGTTGTAGCTACAATTTCCTACTGGAATTTAGCTGAGTTAAGCATGTTGCAACAAGGAAACATATCAGGTGATGCTCATCATCAATCACCATACCCATACCCAATAAATTCCTGTGGAATGGTGCCATAAAATCACAGAAGCTCTTTTTCTCAGGTGATGCTATTGGCATAGTGTTTGTTTCAGTTTGTTTCTCATATCTTAGCTTTTATCATCTTATATCATCTTACATCATCTTATATCATCTTATCATATTAATCATATCTTAACTTATGTCATCTTCTACTGTATTGATATCTTAGTCATATCTTAACATATATATCATCATATATCTTAATCATATCTTAACTTATATCCTTAAGAATAGTTTCTGTTTCTCACATATCTCAGTCATTAGAACTCTTTTTCAGTCGGACCTTTGTCGAGTCACTCGCCGCACCAAAACTGCCAGGACAAGGCGATCCCCTGCGGCAGCAAGATCTGCACCAAGAGAATTAAAGCACGAGAGTCCCTGCCTCAGAGGATTGGGGACATTAATATGTTTAATAATGTTTATAATATCTATATACATGTTCAGATACTGTTTAATAATGTTTATAATATCTATATACATGTTCATAATAGCGATATCACCAATCGTCTTTTTTTTGATGTTAGATATTGTTGGATTATTATCTTGCGTTTGTTTGGAGAGGGAAGCTGATCAAACAAACAAGGGTGGTGCCATTGACATTTAATAGCAGATTGAATGCAACCTTCAAAAATTGGTATTTATATGGACATCAACAGTCAATGTAGATCCAGCCAGAAAAAAACAAAATGAGTTGCCTTCAAAGATCGGAATTTATCTATGGCAGCGGGGGGAAAGAAGGCTAGACATATGTGAATGTGGGATTTTAACGAAGGAACATGGGAGCATTAAGGGGATATCTTCTGAGATGAATTGGAATTAAATCCGTGTTTAATAGTGCCATGTTGGAGTTCCGATGATGCTTCATCAGGCCCGGCCCATTATTGTTGGTTTATAATTATATGTGATGTATTGTAATGATAATGTATATATAACGTGTTATTTTGCCTGAATGACTCCTAAGTCCTGTTCAATTTGCTAAAGCTTTATGTTTGTTCGTAACAATGCCAGCAATATCCCTGCGAGTGTTGATCAAATTTATTTCCATTTGGTTATTTAACATAGCCATGGAACATCACAATTTTTAATAGGTAAACCATCTATAAATGGGCCATTTCCCATGGCTATGTTAAATAACCAGAGGGTAAATCACATATCATTTTTTCCCAGGTGCCGTTTGGCCACTTACTGTAGATTCTTAGCTTGTTATATAAATCTCTCATTTGTTGAGCAAACCAAGACCTTGCTGTGTCAAAGATCTCATCTTTAATGTCTTGTTTCCGATATAACTGGTTGTTTAGGTTCGACCCATTTGTAGTGGGTGTTTCTGCAAAAGGTCCAAAAAACCCAAGAATGGCTATCTGGTTGGTGGTTTGGAACATGTTTTATTTTTCCATATATTGGGAATGTCATCATCCCAACTGACTTTCGCATATTTTTCAAGATGGTTAAAACCACCAACCAGCTATCCAATAGGGGAAAATGACCATCAACCATCATCAACCATCGTATCTCAGACAAGCCCAACTATCGATGATCATCACCGACGATGCAGACATACGCAGGCCATCATCGAACTCGATGGGCCATCTTGATCCATCTTGGCCATCTATATAGCTATGAAACTCATAACCAGAGTGTATCCCTATATCTCAATGGAATTGGAATTCTAGATTTTTCTCGTGATTCATGATTAAATATGATTAAATATGATTTATCACCATTGAACCATAGCCAATTGAAGCACATCTTAAGCCAGTTGACAAACGTTTTTTTTTTTCGGCTTTGGCGGAGATCCGCGGAGTGGCCCTAGGCAGCAGATGCATCGGGAAAGGATTCGAAATATGACGCTGGGCGCTGGCGGTGATTAATGGTGATTCAATGGGATTTCATGGTGGGTTTCATGGGATAAACATGGTGATTAATGCAGGTTTATCAACATAACTATGGAAAGATCCAGCATTTTATAGCTGGGTAGTTATCAACTATTTCTATGGTCCATTTTCCATAGCCATCTTAGTTTACCAGAGGGTATGGCCCTCGACAGTGATACATGGTTTTAGAATGACATGCAACTTTTGCTTGTAGGAGCTATAGTTCCATTCATAACTGTGAAGTGCCATAACTGCCGTGGGTTGTTGATGATCTAATGGGTTTCATACATTTTATATCATTTTATACTACCGTAGCTGTGTTTGATGACACCGAAGGGTAATTGCTTCTTCCCCACTTACCATTTCTAAGATACACTCTGGTAATCACACGGGGATTGCTGGAAAATTCACCATTTGATTTGTTGATTTTCCTAGCCGTAAACCTCCATTTAGTTCGGGGATTTTCAATTGCCATCTTTGATGACACTGGAGGGTAGGTAACTAATTAATGGGCTTTATACTACCATAGTTCATATGCCCATAGTTTTTTTTGCGCACTGCTCACGCTTACCCATGTTTTTGTACCATGAAAAAAACACCGGCTGCCAGCCTCTTGACCAACTTTTTTGTTGCCCATTTTATTAAGCATCTCTGAAAGAAGCGGGAAGCGGTTTCTTTTTGGTGCCAAATGTCGTTTCATTGTGTTCGACGAGAAAAGATGCATTACGCCGCAAGAAAACTCATATTGACAAATAGGACATAATCAGACCATGAACAGGAATGATGAGGAAAGCCATTCATTCTGGCTGAGCTTTATAGAAGTTCATACGATGATGATACGGCCACATAGTTTCGCATCATGCCATGATTTCAGGGGTTCAAACACTAGATGATTGAGCCACCCAACACGACCAACAATCTTAGGGCCTTCAGGGGTTCAGAGATCAGCAATCATTCGCGTTTGACCAGAAATTTGGTGGTTGACTTCATACATCCTTTGTTTTCAAATCGGGATTATCATCTCCATGCATAGGCAACATTTATCTCTCAATATGGCCCAGTTTTGTAGCTTGATATTGCCATACAATGCCACCCATGGAGCTGAGGAAATCGACGGTAGACACTGGCATGCCAAGCGTTTGGACCTCAAGCTGCCATACGGGCTTTCCATGGCTTGCCATGGCTGCAAAGAAGGGGATTTGACAAACCGAAAGAGGATTTCACTTGATCTACCGTGATGTTTGTCAAAATTTTGGGATTTACCATGATTTACGTCCCAACATGTTTTTTTCCTACCGGATATCGTTTTTGTTTCAGTTGGTTATTTGAACAAACACACGCTTGAGGTATAGACTGTGTTTCCATCATAATTTCCAACTCTGCAACTTTTCTATCAACTATTTTGGGGTTGCTATGCGTATATATATATTGTTTATTATATATATGTACATTATATATTATAATATACATATACACCGTCAGCCCTTCCCAATCTGCAAACAGCCAACCTTTCCAATGAGTTATACCTAGACCGGTTCGCCGGTACTTGTCGCAACGGAGGTGGCGACCTTGGAACATGTCAAGGTGAACTTGAAGAAGGAACAGATGATGGAGGACAGGGCGGCACGACGAAAAAGAGGGAAATAAGGTAGGAATTCACCCAGATATCATACGCTTAATGGGATATGTAATAGATATGTAATTCACTTACTATAATTTTAATGGGACTTAATGGGGTATATAATAGACACTAGCCAAGAAGATATGTAATTCACTTACTGAATTTTAATGGGACTTAATGGGGTATATAATAGACACTAGCCAACAAGATATGTAATTCACTTAATCAATCTTAATGGAATACATATAATATAGACTTAATGATATTTATACACTTAAGAATGATAGGACATGATGGGGTATATATATAAAATATACACTCAATGAAGGAGTATAATAATTATATATATAAATGATGGGGATACTGTTTAATGATGTGGATAAATAATGATATATACTTTAACCACCAAATCATAATGGTGATACTTGTAACTGGGATATTGAAGGTGAAACTTCACCAACAATATGTCGATGAGGATCATAACCATATGATGGTGATATTTTACCAGTATGACTACAGGAAATGGTGGATTTATCCATGGGAAATCATGGATTTAATGTACTTGGAGGTTCATCCCAGTTAGGAAATCGGTTATAATCCTAGTTATAAGTGGAGATTGCCCCTATTTAGCCCATTCACAAAACCAGGGATTCAGCGTGCGTTTGCGCGGGAATCTCAGGGGTGACAGTCGAGGAAATATGGCTTGTTTTTTTGGGGATTTCGAATGGGATTTAAGCATCAATAGTTCAAGGGTTATTCATGGTTACCATGGTTATTGATGAATGGTGAATGGGATTTCTACAATGGTTATTCTACAATGGTTATTCTAATGGGTTTTATTCTAGAATGGGATTTCTACAAGCCATTTCTAATGGGATTCTTGGGGGTTACCATGTTACCATGGATTGGTGCATTCCCACCATTCCCCCAGGCATGTCATCATGGAGAATCCGTTAACCGAGAGCGGGATTTCATGGGGCAGCATGCACAATGGTGATAGCAATGTGATATTAATTATATATATATATTTAAAAAACTGTTCATTAGGAAGACAACACATTTGAATTGTGTCTTTGGTGTTGTCAAGTCCTTGCTTTGCCAATCATTTTATCATGTTGTTTCAAATGTTTTGCATTGTTTGATGGCTAGTTTGAGGTGGATCTACTGGATCTTAGCACCTGACGTTTAACTGCGAAAAAAAAAGCCCCCGTTTTTTTGCTGTTTGCTAAAATGGGAAGTACGTGATATCCCAGAAATAAGAATCCAAACTTTGTCATGTGTTATTCGAAAATCAATGATTTGGGCTACTTCAATACTTCTATGCAACAGCTTATCATTTTTTAATCAGTTTTTTTGTGCCCATTTGTGCCCAGCCAGGGAGCCAAAGACCTTCAGTGGGAAACGACTCGATAGCTTTTACCGCCATAAATGCTTTCAATCTGAAGAAAAACATACATACTTGAAACCAAACATACTTGAAACCAAACATACTTGAAACCGCCAACTATCCATTTATTATGCTTGGTTTCAATCTGAAGAAATGTGATGGTGTTTCCAATTGACTACTGGTATGTGGTAAAGCCAATGATATCCGATAAATGCCGATAAACTTCCAGCTGGGAATGTTTGTACTACCCAGTACATGGTAAAATCGGGGACGATTGATTATTGCTTTACCACAATGAAATTCAACCGCTGGAAAAAGATGAGTTACCCTAGTGTAAACTAACATAGATGTGGAAAACCCCATGGTTTCCCTAGGATAATTATCTGCAAATGGTGGGGTTTTCCACACCTATGTAAACGTTTTCAGGTCCCAAAATAGCGGTATCCCCATCCATTTTAATTAGGATTATTCACTATAAATTATAAACCATCCAATATTTGGGATACCTGGGGTACCTCCATTTTTGGACTCCCCCAGTTTTTTAAACCAGGTGGCACAGTTCTTTTCTATTTACAGTTATGGCCATTTATTAGTTATAGCTGGTTATTTCTATGGGATTATACATTCCATAAATGGGCTTTTGTTAATACTTATACCTGGTATAACTCGGGCCATAACTTTAGGGTCCCGGCCCGACCGACCAGGACAGGTATACAGAGATCGATCGCGACAATCGCATTCTTCTGAAGAAGATGCCTGGGGGCCCAGCGATAGCGACAAGCTTCGGTCGCCGCGGTCCTCCGGTTGTAGCCATAAAAAGGGGGCCTGAGCGGCCTAATTTTTTGGGGTAAGATATGGTTGGGGGTCAAAACCCTGATACCCTACCCTAAAATAGGTGATTACTGGATGGTTATTCCCCCATTTTAGGGTAAGAATCGGTTTTGACCCATCCCCATATATATGCCAATTTTGATGAGTAATTACTTGGACGGTCTACGAACATTGAAGATAAACGCAAAAGAAATCAAAAGAGTATAGCTTTAATACGATAAACCCAAGTCAGCAATAATCACAATTGCTCAATTTTGCCATTCGGATCCATTTTGGGGGTATATATACTGCATGGGTAAACCTTGAATGCATAGGGCATACTTTTTTGTTGTAAATGGTAACGGTTAGACCAAACAGCCTTTTTTGGGATTTTTGGGGGGTGTCTAGGATGGGCCTTTTGCAATTTAATGAACCACAAAAAATGACTATATACTTTGATCCTTTGTGTCTTTGGAAGCCCAATAAATCAACCATACCCAGTTGATCCCTTGTGTTTTCACCCCCACGACCTTCATGGGATATCCCTGGAAAACCATAGGAAAAGTCGGGTAGTACCCTCTGGTTTTTTCATGGCTGAAACATCCACCCTTTGTGGACAAACCCAGCAAGGACAGAGATCATGAAACAGCAGACCACGTTCCCTCCAGCCGAAAGGAAATCAGGCGGGCTCGAGCGTGTCGGCCGGGGTGTCTTCGGGGCCGTTGCAATGGTCATTACATGGTCATTACCTGGACCTGTACACAGAAATACCATTCAAAAGGGATATCGGATATTATATATATGTATAGATCATGGGGATAGTCTCTGTTCATTGAACAGTTGCCATGGGAAATGGCAATTTTAAATATCTACAAATGGGTCATGTTCCATGGCAATCTATTAAGTTCCCATAGGGTCAAAAATCACGCAATCCATCCCCTTCTTGGTATCCTCCGCCTCTATCGGCCTTCTAAACCAGGGTTTCTCGAGAGGTGTGCGGAGAGGGATTTGTGTTTAACCAGCAAGACCAGCGAAATCGGAGTGTATGGGTCGGAATTGTCTACCTCAAACATGGACCGAATTGGTTGAAATGAACTACTGGTTGACTGGTTGGTGGTTCGGAAGATTTTTTTTTCCATTCAGTTGGGAATGTCATCATCCCAACTGACGAACTCATATTTTTCAGAGGGGTAGGTTGAAACCACCAACCAGGCGATGATTAAGAGAAACCATAGTTTTTATCCCCAGCTAGAAGGTTACCCACCGCTCCTCAACCAGAAGATTTGTTCCCTTAAACCGATGACACATTGGACACGAGTCATGTTCCCAAAAGAAGACAGTGGGATGAACCACCGGGATCCACCGGGAAGATCATGGATTAATCTGGATTTGTCTAACATCCACAGACCAACTGGGAGAACTGTATGGTTTTTCATGGGAGAATGGGGGATCCCATTTTTTTGTGTTCCATCACTGGAATCATCCACATAGCTGGCCGCAACATATCAGCCAGTTGGTATGCCATCGTCATATCTGGCCGTTGCTTTCTTCTTGTTGTCGGTCTCAAGACAAATACGTCATATCATAGCTGGTTTTCCCAGCTACAAACATCCATTTAGTTCGGAGATTTCCAATTACCCATAGGATCCATGTATGCTATATATATGGTAACATTTACCATCAATATACCCCATTTATGTGAGCATATATACCAGCACCATGGATCCTATGGGTTATGGTTGGCTGGATAATCAATCCCCCCAGAAATAGTTCGATGATTTTCCCAGCTACAAACCTCCGAGTTGACTTCGGGGATTTCCAACGGCTAGCCACGGGTGACATCGCAGGACCCACCAGCCTCAACCGAGATGCACGGAAGAAGGACGGGGCGTGGCGGTGCGTGGCGGTGCCGTTTCCGATGTGGGGTTCCATTCACTGATGGTAAATCTCAAAACCAGAAAAGTTATGAACAGGTTAATTCATGTTCTGTTGTCTATATAGTAGCATTCGACCGTTCTATGAGTGGTTGCTATAGATGTTTAGCCTTTTGGGGGATAGGTAAGCACCATGTATCCCACTAGTTCTTTTGGGGGATCAACAAACCTAGTAATTTCACGCCATGGAAGATGAATCAAAATGGCCCATTTGTAGATGGTTTCCAAAGCTGCCTGTTAAATACCAGAGCGTAATACATCGGCATTGCATGCATAAACGCAACTCGTTGGGTTTGCCAAAAAAAAAAAAAGGTCTTTTGTTGAGAGTTGCAATCGACAACCACGATTTCTCTCCCTTTCCAGGTATCCAAAGGTAAAAATCATGGAATTCCAGATGTGTCCGGAGGAAAATGCCATTGATATGGTGAACAGGATCTCCTTTCTCGACTGGGGCCCGGGCTTCACGAATTGCGCACCGCCAATGACTTCCCCAAAGATGGTCTAGGTGCTTCATGTCTGGCAAGCATCGATGTTTTGTTGCTTTGGGGCCAGTGATTGACAGCGCTTACAGGATTTCACACGTATATACAATGAACTATAAATATTATAACATTACCAAGTGGGGCCCCCAAACGAAATCGCTAGGTTAGCAAACGCACTTCAGTTTTTTTTTATGCATTAATGATAAATAATATATAAGATGTATACTGGTTGGTGGTTTGGAACATTTTTTATTTTTCCATATATTGGGAATTTCATCATCCCAACTGACTTTCATATTTTTCAGAGGGGTAGGTATACCACCAACCAGATACTGTATAAGATGTATAAGTTTACAACCATATATCCTCTGGTAAACATACAAAAAACTATGGAAAATCACCATTTTTCATGGGAAGATTCACTAATTATTATATTTATATGGTGATTTTCCATAGTTATGTTAGTTTACCAGAGGGTAGTATGAATCCAAACCAACAAACATCACTGGGGATACGTTGGACCTCCCCATGCCACTGGCGCCGGAAGGAGTTGATGAGAATCACACGAGAAAATCAATCGATCCTCAAGAGGATTCAGCAGGTGCCTTGGCAAAGCAATTTATACTTTAAAATTATATGGGGTATACCAATTTAATGGTAAAATCCAATGTTTTTTTTTAGGTATGATATATTTGTATGATTTTGTATGTCTATCTATCTATATATATATATGAACAAAGGGTATACACCAATTTAATCCAGATGATATGTGAATCATAGCCCAAAGGGGTGAACCACCTTTTTTCTTTTTAACAGCTTTATTTAGTTTTATCTACCCGGTTCCCACCAGGGTGTTGGGAAGGCCTTGAAGTTGTGGTTTGGACCACAGTTGTTTAACTGTTCCCCCTTCAAGATGCCATTTTCATGGTCTGCTGCTGGTGGATTTTTTCACACACATGTTTCAATTTGAGCTAAAAGCAGCCGAGAAGTTGTGAATTTCTTCGGGCTTACAAGCCAATGGCAGCTATCAAATGTGTGGCTAGTGTCTCCTCTGGGAGGGGCGTTTTTTCCCATTGTATCCCACCTTCCCTGCATGACTTGTTTGGTTAAATGCTGCTAATTAGTTGAAACCAAAAGTTTGATAGTATAAATCACAAGTTCTGATGTTTGAATTTCCGTTTGACATTTTTGTTGACTTGAAAAAACCAAAACCGCATATGTTTTTTTGGTCCCACATGATATTGCCATTGAAACCACTGTGAAAACCACTAATCCAACCCCAATCCCCATCTTTTCTCGTGAAATCCCCCATGAAATCTCCATTACATCCCATTTCCCCACAGGACGGTTTGATTTTATACCACCTATCTCCATATTTTAGACGAAGTGCTCATGGTCTTCTGGATACTTCAACACTGTAAAACCAAGGTTTCTAAAACAGGGCTATGGTCCTATGGTTAGACCACAGGGTTTAACACCGGCCAGTTACAGCCTGTCATCCAGGCCCAACCGGTTTACAACCACGTTGAATGGGAAGATCAGCATCGCCGTAACGTGCACCTTGGCAAGCGGAAATGGATGGATATTTGGTACCAGATAAGCTACCCTCTGGTTATGACTAACATAGCCATGGAAAGATCCACCATTTTTAATAGGTAAACCGGTAAACCATCTATTTCTATGGACCATCTATACCATGGCTATGTTAAATAACCAGAGGGTATATTGTATGTTATGGGGATATTCCCGAAAAAAAGGCACTGAAAAATAGTCATAGGCATAGGTTGTAGGATGTTGTAGGTACCTCCAATAAATCGATACTTGAAATGGCCATTGAATGGTTGTCATGTATTCAGTGCCGCTTCAGCCCGGTGAAAATTGTTATAGCCGCTTATTGGCAATTTTACTTCTTTATCTACCGAGTTTTTCCTGCTTGTATTTGGGGTGTTGGGAGCAACCCTGTGTACAATGTTTTTGCAATAGGTGTTTATTATCTGTAGGTTTATCAGCCACTCTAAATGGTGTTTTTTACGCACTTGGCGGACCTACTCACCATGATTGTGAACCGCTTTCGATTCTGTTGTCAAAAAGTTTAAAACCTGAATTGATCATTTGGGATGTCAAGTCAATCAAAGCAAATCTGGGATGTTTGATTTTTACCCTCTGGCAATTTAACATAGCTATTCAAAATGGCCATTTATAGTGGATTTACCCATTGAAAATGGTGATTTTCCATAGTTATGTTAGTTTACCAGAGGGTACCATTTTTTCCGATGGCCACAGGAAGGGGCCCCAGTTATAAGTTGGCTGATACACACATCGAGTTTTACCAAAGTTGTAAACCAACTTCTCTATCGCTTGGAGGGCCATTCCTGCGGGAATGAGATCAACAGTCCTGATTTCGTCATTTTTTTTCATCATGACCCGGTTGCCATACCAAGCTACGCAGGACGTACTTGAGGAACAAATGCGAGTTCCCCGTGGTTCTGAGGACACACCGACATGTGGGGACAGGCAGTTGGTGGAGTTGCTTGGAAGTTGGGTCTATCCAAATTTGCCAATTTCCAAGGTGGGGAGAAGGATGATAAACCAATGGGATTTCGAGGGAATTCATGACAAACCTATTCATTGACCCTCAAGTTAAGCCCCAAAGTCCTCAATCTCACTTACTTACTTGTAGTTTCAAAAGCTCTAGCAACTCTAGTATCTATATTCAAATTATGTGTATATATAATTATATATATAAATAAATATATATATATATATATATTTATATAAATATAGATACTATATATATATTATTATGTGTGTATATGTATGTATATATATAATATACAATATATATATATATTCATATATAATGCCAACATCGGACTAATCAACCCCCCCTATAGGTCCGGGTATAACTTGCAAGGTCTTTCCTGAATCCTCCCTAAATAAATGGACCCTGAACCATAAAATTTTGGATATGGCTTGAAAACTATTGGCTGAAAGCTATGGGGGACATTGGGAATGAATGGGCAAATCCAAAGAAAAAACATTAGGGACATGGGGGTTGATTAATAAGGGGCAAACCCTGCTTATTATTAATGGGGGACATGGGCTCATGGGGGGTACCCTTCGGGAGCTTTCCAAACTGATGATTTTTTTAAAGACATTAATTAGAAATCGATCATTTAGGGAATAGTTGTTTTTTCAAATTTTCAATGATCAGCAGTGATGGGTTCTGGTGTTCACGCAGTTTCAACTTAAATATAGCAAAAGGAAACCAAAAGGAAACCAATTGAAAGTTTTGGATAAAAAAAAGGATTTCAGCACTGGTGGTTTATTAATGGGGTAGGCCAAAGTGTTTATTAGTCTGGGGGGACCACCTGTTTTTAAATCACATTTTTTTTTGGCAGAGGGGGTTGATTAATACCGCGGGGTTTATTAATCCTAATTTGACATTATTTATATATATATATATAACTATATATATATAACTATATATATATAACTATATATATATATATAACTATATATATAACTATATATATATATATAACTATATATACACGTATACACATGTATAATATTCATACATAGTTGTAATCGTGTATCTAGTAATAACAACACAAGTATAAAACGTATAGTTATTCTTATCTACTTGTCCGTAAAAACTATATGAACCTATATTGTCATCAGTATTGTGATATTAACTATAATATATGCATAATTGTGCATATCAGCAGCTTCACTATAGCTTTCAGTTCCCCTCCTGTCAACGTTTAGATGTGGAACACACACCATTTGTAGATCATTTTTCCAAACGGAAACCGTTGTTTTTCATGTTTTTTCATGGAATTTCCATGGTTTTTAATGGATTTTCCATGGTTGTTCCATGGGTTTGTCATGGTTTTTCCACAACGTAGACGCTTCCAGGGTAACCCCACCAGAAACCCCTCCTCCAGATCCACGCTTTCGCCAGGACGCCCCGCCGCGGCGGAGCTTCCAGCGAGCTCATCAACATGGGCGAGGCCGGAAAGGATCAGTGGTCTATGGCATATTAGTATTTTATGGTGATTTTATGGTGATCTAATGGTGATTCAATGGGATTTAATGGGATTTAATGGGATTTAATGGGATTTAATGGGGTTTAATGGGGTTTAATGGGAATTTCTGATTAATCTGGGCAAATTATAACGACATCACTGTTCTCCCTCACTGGAATAGTGGTTAGATTGCGGGAAATCATCCCCTTTTATGGCCTTAATTCGGGTCAGTGAATTATTATAATTTACCCAGATAATATGTAATATTTGTTATGGTTTGCTATTGAATGGAAGTGATGAAAAAATGGAATAGTGAATGGTTACTTAGTTGATGTTAATGGTATATTAATAGTTGAATGTTAATAGTATATTAAGTGTATATTAATGAAATATAATAATCACAATAGTATAGTGTATGACTCATACTTAATGGTATAGTATAGTAATAATTGATGTTAATATTTAATGGAATTAGTAATGGTAATACTAATGGTATATAAATAGTAATATTTGATAGTAATATAGAATGTAAGCTATTGGATCCCGTTATATCATATCCCATTCTAGTCCTATTAGAATAATCCGCAAAAGAATCAATGGTCATATTTGCTAGTTTTATAGCGATTAATATTAATAGTATTATAGTTGATGGTATATGGCTATGGGTCAAAACCCTGGCACCTAGTGAACCCCAAAGTAGCTGGTAAATGGGTGTTCATTCCACTAAAATTGATAGTAATAGGTTTTGACCCGATCCCATATTAGGAATATCAATATTCATGTACTGTATTGGGAGTCGTGATGAATACATGGGATTGTCTGAACATGGGGTATCCCTCAAATCAATCGTTTATCACCATTGTCCCTTCATGAAATAGCAATTTTGGGGGTTATATATACCCCATTTTTAGACACATCCATATATTAATGGTATAGAAATGGAATAGTAATAGTATATGAATGACTTATTCATGGAATACATATTTAATTGATGCATGGTTTCTATATGGTCGATGTAATGGTTCAATGTGATATGAGTTGGCTAGTCATAGGAAAGTGAGAGGAACATGATGGGAAAATCATGTGAACATGACAGTTTAATTGAATATTAATGGGATATCTAGAAAAAGGAACCCATGATGCATGAGATTTCTTGGGAAACCTACAAGAAGCGGTAGCTGTTTATTGGTTTTTCGTATGGTTTTTCGTGGCGGTTGCTATGGATGGCTGCGGTGAACCATGGCCATGTTTTTAGCTGATATCATGGGAGATATAAAAAAGTGATTTCTTGGGGGCTTGTCACCAACCAAATGGATCCAAATGGTGATTTTATTGGTTTAATGGTGGTATATGGATTTGGGTTTGTCTAAAAGTGGTTTATTTGGCTCGCTTAATTAACAAAATCTGGGAGCAAATTAATATACCATGGTACCATGGGCATACATTGGCTATAATATTCCCCACAGGCCCCGTGTGTTGCCCAAGCCCAGAATAGCGTAAATTACAAGGATTTTTGGTTCACACTATACATCTCATATAAATTCTCCCACCCCCCGTTAAACTTCTACATTCGTTGAAGATTCTTCAATAAGGGTTTAATTCTCCCACCCCCCTTAAACTCTTACATTCGTTGAAGATCTTCAATAAGGGTGAAATTTCCCACACCCGTTAAACTCTTCCATTCATTGAAGATCTTCAATAAGGGTGAAATTTCCCACACCCGTTAAACTCTTCCATTCATTGAAGATCTTCAAGAAGGGTTTAATTCTCCCACCCCCGTTAAACCCTTCCATTCATTGAAGATCTTCAATAAGGGTTTAATTCTCCCATCCCCGTTAAACTCTTACATTCATTGAAGATCTTCAATAAAGGTTTAATTCTCCCAACTCCGTTAAACTCTTACATTCATTGAAGATCCTCAATCAGGGTTTAATTTTCCCACCCCGTGGAACTTCTACATTCATTGAAGATCTTCAATCATCATCATCGTCATCATCATCATCATCATCATGAAATTTGCCGGGAACGTCCCTGCAACTTCCGGGCAACACACAGGGCCTGGCCGTAATATTACTATGGCATATTATATGGTATATACATATTATATATATATATACCATCACATATTATAATATATATATATATATATTAACATATTATTTCTATTTATACATATTATATAATATTATATATATATATATTATATACATATTATATAATATTATATATACATATTATACAATATTATATATATATATTATCATAATATATATATATACTTATTGTTTATATATATATACATATATACATATATATATATATATATATGTATATATATATATATATATATATATATATATATATATATATATATATATATATATATATATA
>Ga0126342_10004190_pt1 | contig 24427 bp, 21 predicted proteins | sample Cyp1metagenome_FD_92528 | JGI IMG/M metagenome (GOLD analysis project Ga0126342, IMG submission 92528) | Coral microbial communities from Lord Howe Island, Old Settlement Bay, Australia - Cyphastrea 1 metagenome | ecosystem: Host-associated > Invertebrates > Cnidaria > Coral ...
AATGATATATATGGGGGAGGGGGCAGGGGGGGCCCTTTCGCGTGAAAAAGCACGTGATGTCCTTGGGGAGCCCCGGAATACTTGCTAAAGCAAGAAGACTCTAGCGAGCTGACGCTAGCTTTCCTGATAATGCCAATAATTGCCAATAATGATAAAATGTAATTGATTAACGATGATGGTGATGATGATGATGATGATGAGGATGACGATGACGAGGACGATGACAATGACGAGGACAAGGACGAGGACGGTGATGATGATTATGATGATGATGATGACGATGACGACGATGACGAGGACGATGGCGAGGACGATGACAATGATGATGATGATGATGATGACGATGATGATGACGATGATGATGGTGGTGGTGATGGTTATGATGATGACGATGATGATGACGATGATGATGATGGTGGTGATGGTGATGACGATGATGATGACGATGATGATGATGATGATGATGGTGGTGGTGATGGTGGTGGGGGGCCCTTTCGCGTGAAAAATCACGTGATGTCCTTGAGCAGCCCCCGGAATACTTGCTAAAACAAGAAGACTCCAGCTAGCTGACGCTAGCTTTCGTGATTAATAATCCTTATAATCCCATTAATAATCCCATGTTCCAAACCACCAACCAGATCCAATTTATGGGGTATGTAATTTGAACCCATCCCCACAGTCCCATGGCCCAGGCACGCCACACCAGCAGTGGACAGGGGAGGCTGGGTCGATGCAACAAGTGCCGTTGATGTGTCGCCGCAACAAATTGCCTGAAGCCATGCCGAACAGATGGGGGAAACCCCATAAATGATGGGATAAAATAGTGGTGAAAAAATGGTTACTGATGGTGAACAATGGTTAAATAGTGGTTAATATGGAGGTTTTCAAAGTCATGGGGTACCCCATAGCTGGATGGTTTATTTCATGAGGATTTGTGGGTAGCCTTATTTCAGAAAACCTCCAGATTGGCAGCGAGGTTTTCGATGTGACTTTTCAATTGGGATCATGGACCATGAATTAAACATCAGTCAAACATGGTCCATGATATGGTTAATGAATGATATGAATGATATGACTGGATAGTTAATGGTTAATGATTGTTATATCAGTCATTTACTATCCATGAATGATATGACTGATATGACATGGATAGTAAATGATTGTAATAATCATCATAATCATTCTTTTTAGTACTATAATATACTGGTTGTTGGTTTCAATCCCTCTGAAAAATATTAGTCAGTTGGGATGATTATGCCCATGTATTATGGAAAATAAAATTCATGTTCCAAACCACCAACCAGTATAACATGATATATGACAAACCAAATAACCCACTCAACCCGGCGGTTTACCCATGTTTTCTCTATCTAGTTGCCATGTTTTCATGTCTAAATCCGAACCTTTGTTGGGTGATGCCAAATTTTTTGCTGGAAAAAATAACATGCTGTTGGTTTATCCAGATGGGTAAAACATGGTAAGACATGGCAAAAACCCATGGTAAACCCCCCATATCTTGCTGGTTGCAATCAAACCACACTGCCTGAAACTGCGTCCAAGTTGCCACGATCATCAATGGCCAAGGCAAAACCTGAGGTTTTTACTCAATTCGTAGCCTCTGTGACCCATGAAATCTAGGGTTTTTGTTGCTTCCGGCTCCCTCCTGACCACAGTAATATATATATATATAGTCTTAGCTTCCTCCCGTGATGGTTTGCCACGATTTGTGAACACAATACCAACAGCAAACCTGGTGGTTGAATTCCGAAAAATAGCGGCCATTTGATGATCATGATATCATCATATCATCTTTCGAGATTAAACAAAAACATCCAAACATATGTCAAAGTACAACCAGTTACACATACATCTGTACCAATCCTTGATCAGCCTGAAATATGCAGAATACCAACCTGGACAGTCCACAGGAGAATCATCTAAAGATCAAACATATAAACAGGAGAGAAAGTATACATAATCTATGTGCAACTTGTCTATTACCTGGAATCTACAGGATCCTTGTCTGTGGATGCTCAATGTGTGCTCACGGCATAAACAAATTAAACAGCATGGATCGTCGAGGCTGGAGATATGTCGCTGAGGCAGGTTTTACCCTATCCATTTATAATTGCAACTGCACCATCAAGTGGAGATTCCTCATTTGTTCCATCGTGAGGACTGCTTAATGATGGTTAATGATAGTTAATGATGATGATCCTATTGGTATAGATATGATTTGTTCATGATTCTACCATGATTCACAATCATGAAAAAATCACCATTAACTATCATTAACCATCATTAACTATCACTATTAAAATGATGACCTAAATTTCTTAATGACCACCATTGTTTCACGATTCACCAAATCTCTCCAGATGCCATGGCTGTTTTGGCGCGATGATCAGCAACATCATTACCCGGCCTGGTAATGACTAACATAGCTATTGAACATGGTGATTTATAGTGGATTTACCCATTAATAGCATGGTGATTTTCCATAGTTATGTAAACGTTTACCAGAGGGTACATTTGGTGATCCATTGGTCTTGAAAAAAAAAGGTGGTGCACACGGCCCAGAACTTTGCGCACATCGGTGTGTAGTCCCTAAAAATCATCCGCCATGAGCCGCCTGACATCCTGATACGCCATGACGATGAAGTAACGCTTCAGGGATGGGATTAGAGGCTCAAGGTATACAACCTCCCAGCTTTGCTTGCTTCAATTCCCCAGAAAATTAGAGGTTTTGATGATTCACCAGATACGACCCCAACTTTCCAGTTTATGTAGTTCCTGCGGGGAAATCTGAAGCCATGATTTCCTGCCATTTTTTTTTACCGAAGCTATGTCCCATCCAAGATCACCAGTCCGAGGTACCCATGTTGGCTTTCAAGTCTTTCAAGACCGAACCATCGGGTTTCGTCCAGTACAAGTGACCATTCTCATCCTCAATGCGCGTAAAAAAAGGCGAAAAGGCGCTTTATCTTCTTGGATTTACATGGATTTAATATGATTTTCATGATTTCTTGGCCACTGAGGAAGCTTCTAACCAAAATCTTCTCGGCTTTTAACAGAGCACTTCTTGCTGAAAACCTGATTCTTGTTGATTCAAAGTTCAAACATGTTCAAACAATGTGCAGCATGTAAGTTGGCTTATAGCTGCCTTCACTAGGGTTATATATCTGTAGTAAAATTGGTCAAGAAGTCCCAGCTGGTTCACATCACGACAGGGGCACCGTCCCAGCATCCTTTTGAGTCCGAATCTGAAAACATGGGAAATCTTTAGACAGGATGGGGCCCCCAGTCGATAGCGTTCAGTTGCCTCAAAAAAGTGGCTGAATTCTATGGTTTATAGTAGATATAATCATAGTTAATGGGGGTTTTGTTATGGTTTATAAACCAACTTGTGACTGGGGGGCCCCATTCAGTAGATACCTGTCAAAAACTCTAATTTTCAGCCGGTCAGTGTCTACATTTAACAATTGATAGCAAGAGATAAAAGTACTACTTCGTATCTCACCAACAGGATGATGCCCCCCAGTCACAGGTTGGTTTATAAGCTCTATTTAAGTTGTATCCACCATAAACCCCATTAACTATAGTTATCTATAGTTATCTATAGTTATCTATAGTTATCTATAGCTATCTATAGTTATCTATAGTTGTATCTGCCATTTTTACCATAGTTCATTCAGCCACTTATCCGTACAACTGAACGCTATCGCTCGCTCGCTCGTTTCTGGCGGCCCCACCCGGAAGGTTGAAGCCACCAAGTGTCCCTGTCGCTCCATTTGTCATGCTGATCCTTCTCGTGATAATTCCCAGGGTCCCGGCGCCAAATTCCTTGCGCAAGAAAACCAAAAGCAAGGGGGGTCCACTGGGAAAATGGCGGACTTTCCATGCTGGAACATGGGGTATAGCAGCCAAAAAAGGGCATGAAAGAGCATGAATTCGGCAAACTGGGTTTATGCCTCTATATATCATGGTATACCTGCTGGTAAACTAACAAAACCTTTGAAAATCACCACTTTTGATAGGTACATCAATTATAGCTGAGTCATTTTCCATAGCTATGTTAAATTACCAGAGGGTATCTATACTTGGATGGGCTTAACGAACAGCGGGGTCGCTTGTGGCCTCCTCTGGGCGGCCAGTTCTTGCTGGGCTGGCACAGGAGATTTACAGCACAAATTCTCCATCGACTTCCTCAATTGGTGGATTTCCCCATGAGAGTCCATGCTTCACATCACCTTAAGCAAAGCCAGGTTTGGGTGGTTCACATCCCCCAAAAACCCTTCTGGCAATGGAATTCATCACCCACTTAGTTGGATGTTTTTCCATTAACCTCTGGTAAACTAACATAGCTATTGAAAATGGCCATCTGGATTTTCCCATTAAAAATTGTGATGTTCCATGGTTATGTAAACGTTTACCGGAGGGTAAACCCTCCAGTTACAGAGGATATCCCAGCCACATTTTATGACGAAGGAACGTATACCCTGGGTGGGTACCTCCATCTATCCCCATTGTATCCCCAATAAATCACCATTTATGGTTGGTTATATACCATTAAATTTCATTTACCCTCTGGTAAACTAACATAACTATGGAAAACCATGGAAAACCATCATTCTTAATGGGAAAACTCACTATAAATGGCCATTTTCAATAGCCATGCTAAATAACCAGAGGGTACTATAGATATAACATCCATGTAAATGTCCATTGCTTGGGATTTTAGACATCACCTTCTCAAGTATCTGCTGGAGATTGTACAGTATCCCCACTAGTTGGGTGATGTTCAATTAGGACATTTACCAATCCCTTTACCAGAGGGTAAATATCATTCAAATCCATCATTTTCTTGGCTAGTTCACATTTGTTCGGTTTTCGCAGGCACTACATTCAATATATATATATGTAATCATATCAAATTATGATAGTATCTATAATCTATCATGATCTCAGATCTAATCGTTTGGCAACAATCTCACTGAATGATACCCTCCGGCAATCAAACCTGGCAATTGACGATCCCCCTTTCATGGATTATGTTTTTTTCTCCAAAAGCTAGGATATCTCTATAAATGGAGAAAAAACATGGTTAGATAAACCATATACAACCATGGGATGAATGCATAACCATTTAGGATTCTCCATAGATATATCCCCTACAACCTAACGGTTATGTATTAACCATTTATTTCACTGGAACTGTACCCCCCCCAAGTCTCCCAATTCTTGATGAATCACCATAGAAAAAGCCATCTAAAAACCTATTGTTTAAAACAAAACTAATATCAAAGCCAAAACAAAACACGCAAGGATCAAAATGCAGGATGTCATTCTCAGGCAGAAGTGTCAATCTGGTAGCTGAGCGTAGTGCCGTCTGCGCACAAACTTCTCTCGCTGCAATGGGTCACAGAGCCGATGGCGTTGAAGTCAATATATGTGGGCTCTCCATAAATACGTCAAAGTTGTTTCATACAAAACCTATGAAAGAGCAGGAACGTCTGTTTTGTGAAACCAACTGCAACCAGGCCATAGCGCACACATGCAAAAACGCACTGATGCCAAAGCTTCTGTTTTTGATGAGCCGTCATGCCCTTCGTGGTAAACAGCCATCGTTGTTTTTTTGATGTGTCACTTGCATGCCAGCTTTCAAACGCATGTTCATGAACATCAACATCAGAAGAAACCATGAACATCAACTTCATGGTTTGATGTTGGGTTTATGGGTCAGAAGCTGTAGTATGAAATTGTGACCCCCATATAAACCCAACATCTGTTTGACACAGCCATAGCTTGCAGGTCCCAGCTTCGGTCATCGTCGCTAATGCACCAGAGCCAAGTGCCGCGCTCGTCGTTGTCTGCCGCGATCCTGGTTTGGAAACCACCGGAGAAGAGATGAATCAGCACTAATTTGTGGTTTAACCATGCTTAATACTGGTTAATGCTGGTTAAGAGCATGGCTAATCATGGTTATTTGTGGTTTATGAAGAATGGTGGGTTAACCATCAAAAAAAGGGATTTAGCAGATTTAACTCTCAAAAATGGTGGTTCAACCATCAAACATCAGGGATGTGATGGAAATATAAGGGGAATATCATGGGGACGTAATGGTATACAAGTGACAGCATGGGATTGTTGGATGCGTTTGAACAAATGAGAAACCAGGGATTTTCATGGAGTTTCCCAACTCTGTGGATTCACGGATGTTTCTATACATGTTTCTTTTTAAATATGTTAAGCATAGGACAACTTGATGGCTCATTGGAATAACCAAAGATTTCGGATTTCCATTAATATAGTTGTATTTCCTGTTGTATTCATAATATTCACATGCGTGTTTTCATCTCGGAGTACCATTCGTATGTGCCAACTTTTGACCAAATCCTTTGGCTGTTGACCTGGCTGAGGATTTTGGATAAAAAACATCCGATGTGACTTTTATACCGCGATACCCTCTGGTAAACATACATAGCTATGGAAAATCACCATGTTCCATTTTTGATAGGTAAATCAACTATACCCTCTGGTAAACATACAAAAAACGATGGAAAGATCCACCATTTTACAGCTGGGTAAATCATGTAAATCCACGAACTAAATGGCACCAGAGGGTAACTTGGTAGAGGTTATTGCCAATCTCAGGGTCCCAGGGAAGGTTGGATTTTCAGCTCAGTTCATCTCACAAATCCGGTTTAGTGAGGAAGGGGAGAATCCAAAGATACTGTGGATGGAGGAAATCCGAATCACCAGTTGAAAACGGTGGTAAACATCCCATGATTTTGTTGGGTTTCAACATGTTTCAACCATCCCAAATCGGTGGTGCAGGATTTCCTCCACCGTATGATCAAGATGGTGAAGTAAATGGATTTCTGATGTCTGGATCTATGGATCATATCCAATTTTTCATTGTAATTGGTGAATCAAGATGGTAAAAAATTGACCCCAAGATTTCCCAGGGAATTTCTGGTGAATTTCCCATAAGATCTCCCACTTTGGGATGGTAACAAATCCCACGGAATTTACCATCCCAAATTGGACTTTCTGGTTGAGTACTTCGAGGATCATCCCACGGCACCCTGGTGAACGGAACCAATATTAGTTTAATGGGATAAACCACACCACGCCGCCTAAGGGGACTTACTAACCAGCACAATTTCTATGGATTGATAAGTGGGGATTTATGGGAAATCATGGGATAGTATTGGAGAATAATGGGATAACTATTGGAGAATTAAAGTATGTTAAACCAAAACCATGCCCAATACAGAGGTTGAAATTGGGGCACACTCCAATGCCATCAGATGTGAAATGACCCTCTGATGGCTGGTGACTGGAATGGTTTAGTCAACCAACAAAATAACTGCTGCCCCCCTCGGGGCTTGTGGCAAACCTCCAACCAGATTGTTATTTACAGACATAGGGATGGGTCAACACCTATGTAATTACCCTCTGGTGAACTAACATAGCAATTGAAAATGGCCATTTATAGTTGATTTTCCCATTAAAAATGGTGATTTTCCATTGCTATGTTAGTTCACCAGAGGGTACCATATTTTGGGGAACAAATCATCCATCAACTAGTTATTTTAGGGTCCATCGGGTCCCACGGTTTTGACTCATAGTGACATGTGCATACCAACATCTCGAATCGTTACATATTTGTCACACACCAGTCACGGCAAACAAGTCTACCTGCTTGGGTCAATATATCCCCATCAAGCGATATCCATCCAGTTGTTTGACCAGCACTTAGAGTTAGTTTTTTTTTCATCCATGTATCAACTAGTTCCATATATCTACCATAAACCATCTAGTAAAACCAACGCTAATATTCATCATACTAGTAAATCACATATCTGGGTAAATTAAAAAATATTTCACTAACCTGAATAGTTCGGCCATTTGGGGATGATTTCCCTCAAATTAACTATGATTTCCAGGGCTCGGTCGCAGTGAGGTCGTGATGAAATTTACCCAGACATATCCCCAGCCAGTGTTGGTGTTGCTGCTATTTAATTACAGGACCATTCCGGATTCACCAGAAAAACGAGTCGAGTCATGGGGGATTCTCCAAGTTAACCATCCGTTACCTTTTTCTGAATCAGTACTAATACTAACCATGAAATATCTCCAAAAAAAAATCCCACATATCAGAATCAGCCCGTTAAAATCATCGTTAACCAATAATTTACCATCATTATCAACTATTATCAGCAATGTTGAACCATTGTGACATACTTTCCTAAGCCAGGGAACAGCTTCAAGGCGACGTTGGGAGGACCATCGATTCGCATCCACCTGCTAAAAGTGGAAGGTGAATATGCCAGTCCAAACACGTGGATTGCAGTTTAGGGAATGTTCTTTTTCAATATTAATCATAAAATATATGTATCTTATTATACATATGATCATATTGACATTGATATGTAACAATGTACGTATTTATGTATATGTATATATATATACACGCGCACAGCCCACCTTCTGCCCCAGCCCATCAAGAGGATTCAGGGGCCATCGGATGCTTCAAATACATGACATGGATTGACATGTAGGATCAAGTTCAACTTATCTTCATAAGGGATTTAATAATCCATCATTTAATATTAGTAAACCCTAATAATGGTTAATATGATCAAGTTCAACTTATCTTCATGCTTGGGACCGCTGCTGCTGAGGATTTTCGGATTTTGACGCTGCCGTTTCCAGCGTCGTTGCCGGGGCTGCCCAGGATTTGGCTGGAGTTGATGCCAACCAACAACAAAGAGAAACTTTCCAACAGCACCAAGACATTCCAGCAATGACCAAAAAAAACGGAGCCAATAGATCTAGCATATTTCAGTTTCAGTCCTGAATCAGGATCACGAGCAGTCTCCGAATATTTCAAAATCATCAGTTGTAAATCTTTCATATAGGAACAATAAACTAATTGTTATCAACTATTTAAATGTTATTCATGTGACTGAAGCCCCCAAAAAACACCATCCTTCATGTTTAGTATCTCATTTACCGACATCCCACCATCAGCAACGCCATGACCCGCCACGCAGCCACAACGCGCCTGCTGTGCTTTCCAACATCACCAGCAGGTCTCCATAGAATGGAGCCATGACCATCTAAGCCCCACCTTGGCCGGGTCTATTTCGTTGCAAGAAAGGGGGAAATCGATGTACGAGCCAACAAACCCAAGAGATACCCAACAAATCGATGGGGCCCACGTCAATGAGCGTTTTGGCGTTCAGTTGAGACATGGACAAGTGGCTGAATGAACCTGTTGGTTTATAGATACATCGAACTCGTATGGGGTGAATCTGTTCACCAACATTCACATCACGTAGACTCGGGCACCATCCTGAGGTAATCCTAAAAAAGATGGAACATGATGGAACCGTAGGTTATAACTATTTTTACTTCTATATTTTTTTTGGGCATACATATTCTTATCGATTTTTGTTTGGAATAAACCTGAAACAAATCCGGGTTTAATAACTGGGGCTACAAGCAGCCGGTCACTTTTCAGGCTCCTGAAAATGTCATTGCCATAATTCAAAATCCTACTAAAGTCTACTAGAGTAGTGATACTTTACCTGAAACAAACAGCAAACAACACTTGGAAAGCGATCTTCCATGATGTTCCCATTGAAAAATGCGCGAATCTTCCTTGAAAAAAAATTGTCGCCGGAGCAAAGAAATCCGATTCTTTCGGTGATCTGTTAGAGAAATGCTGAAAGTCCACTTGCCATGTCCATCTATAGGTGGATATTCCCAAGCTGGACGATCATTAGGGGATGGTGAAAAATACATCAAGTCACCATAAATCCAAGACTTTGAAAAGATGAACTGCACCAGCTATTCCAGCTATTCCAGCTATTCCAGCTATAGTCATTGCCAATCTTAGATACCCTGCAAAAAATTAAATTCTTTGCTGGTTAGTAGATATTCCCATTAATACCAAAAGACTAGTTAGGATTAGTTTGTATCCATGTAAGATTGACCTAGTAGTTTGGTGCGAACTGCACCAGCAGCATCCTATTTTGACACATAGCCTGAAGGTTTTTTTTTTTTGTTTTGGTACCGATGGGGGTACCCAAGTCATCGTCATCATCCAGTCGTCATGCGTCATGGCCCTGGACACTCCCTGGGGATCCTGCGGATCAAAGATATTGAACTATATTAGTCAACCATTGGTATTTCCTTTCCATCAAAAATGGGGTAATTTTTGTTAATAAGACATACATTTATGGTGAATTATATATATATATCCAAAAATAATGGCATATTTATTAATGTACCGTAAACGGGGTTTATCAATCCAGGGTTGACATCACTAATCAACCATGGGTATTTCCTTTCCAAACATCAAAAAATCAACCCATGGTTGACATGTATGTATATATATATGTAATTATATGTATATATATATCCATATGTTTTTTTCTTTGCAAGTATCCCCAATACTACTATAGATGCCCTCCAAAAAACACTAACAATTGTTGAAAACTACTGGTGAAGGGTGGTTCATGTTTTTTCAAGGTTATGTTTTTCATAGTTTTCTTTGCTAGTAGTTAGTCAGTAAGTATGGACATTGAAAAATATGAACCACCCTTCACCAAGCTTCACCTGCAGGATGGGCGGCAAGCCCCAGTTAAACGTCAACGTCGCTGAATTTTTTCCCCCAGCTAGTATGATATATCCGGCATAACTCCAGGCCATAGAAATTCTATTATCAAAGATCAATCCCATATCATAGATCTATCATAAAGTTGGTTCATAATTCTATTCTCAACCCCCTATCATAGAATCAATGCTAATAGATCAATCCCCTTAACATAAATTCCATGACAACCAACTTACCTATCATAATCAAAGATCAATCCCCTAATCATGTTGGTATTCACCCACATATAGGTTTCCGAAAAAAGGAGTGTGCCCCAAAACATCCAAATCATGGATGACCATGATTGAGTATTGAAACAACCATAGTGACTTGGGGATCCACATTTTAAGAACCCATCAATTTTCCCTGATTCTATAGTTTCTTTGGGTGGATAATAAGGGTGAATAATGGATAATAATGGTTATATGATAGATTGTTTTTTTCCCCCATGGATATTGCAAAAAATACTAAAGTGCTTTACCACAAGATAAACCATGATAAAACATGTAAGCTATTTTAAGCTATTTAGTAAATGGCCGATACCATCAGTTATATATATATATATATATATATGGAATATCTCCAACGATATATGGGATTCTACGGGTTATATATGGGTTATAACATTTATGGCTTAATATTGGGTAAACCAGCATTACCATCTGGTTATTTAACATAGCCGTGGAAAATGGCCCATAGAAATAGATGGTTTACCTAGCTATAAAATGGGTGGATCTTTCCATGGCTATGTTAAATAACCAGATGGTATATGAAATAAGGCCAGTTGGGGATGATTCCCTTTACTAACCATGATTCCAGTGAACATGAAAAAATTGATGAACGTAACCGTTACATGGCTATTCATTTGGAGGTTTCCAATCCATGGGGGTATCCCCAGTCATCAAATCAACCATCCAGCGAGCCTGGGGATCACCCATGACAATGGAAACCTCCAGATGATCATTTTTTCACCATATTAAGAATGTTACCCTCTGGTAATTTAACATAGCTATTGAAAATGACCATTTATAGTGGATTTTCCCATTAAACATTGCCATTTTCAATAGCTATGTTAGTTTACCAGAGGGTAATAAGAATAGAGTCGTGGGGAAACCATATTATTATTAATGTTAAGAAAATATACAATGGGGATTTTTCCACCATATTATTCACCATTAATCCCCATATTACGAACAACCCATTCATCAACCGTCATTGGGGGTTGATTTAACTGTATTAAACCATATAAAACCTCTATTGTTGGGCATGGTTCCTCTACAGTAGATTGATAATACCTAGCAGCTTGGTGATTTTGTGCGGGCCCCATAACTCTCCTTTTTGCATGCGCCCATCCAAGGATATCCAAGCAACATGGCATCGTCATCCGCATCCAGCTGCATCACGTCTCCACCCCTAGTCCAGCGCGAGCCAAGGCTGCGTTGAGAAATGAGGGAAATTGGTGCTTAACCATTGGTTAAGCATGGTTAGTATTGGTTAATCACCACGGTTCATATCAACCATTGTTATGATCCACGGTTTATTCTTATCAACCATGGACCATTATTATTAACTATTATTGTTATTATCAACCATTATTATTAGCCATTATTTGTATGAGTTAATCATGGCTAATAGTGCTGAACATAATAATCAAATATGGTTGATACTGGTTGATAATAGTTGTTAATGGTTAATAAGGACTAACCACGGAATATTTAACCATGATAATGGCTACTAACCATTGACGGATAGTGAAAGTGGTATGTGTGGTGGTTAATGATGAATTATTGAATGGTTTTTTTTGGTGATTGAAAATGATGGATTATTAATGATGGATTATTGAAAGTGATATGTGTTGGTTAGTGATTATTATTATGTGATGGTTAATGATGGTTATTAATGATGGTTAATAATGCAGCACCTTGAGGATCATCCCATGGATCTACATTTGCTGCCCGGGCTTGCGAATGACTCCGCCACGACATCTTCTGACGGGTCCGGCTTCCATGTTTCAAGCGATCTCCTTTGAAAAAAATGCGAATGGCTCCAAGGCTTGTCTCCGTCAACACCTCCTTCTCCTGTAGGACCAACCTTAATTGACCGCCAAGCAATCTAAACTGCTCTGGCCCAGTGGGTTTTCCCAGAGAACTTCAACTGTAGATTCAAGATGAGATTCTTCAAAAGTTGCTAAGAATAACGCTTTGCCCACACGCTAAAATTGAAAAAAAAAGTTCCCTCCCTGCCCTTGCACGGAATTCTCCCCGCAACAGTCGCGCTAAGGTTTTTTCGCTTAAAGTTCACGTTGGTCGGCGATTATTCACTGTTGGGTTTATGGGGAATATATACACAATATATCATATCCCATAGGATCCATGGTGCTGGTATATATGCTAACATTTGGGGTATATTTATGGGATCCATGTTACCATATATAGGATACATGGATCCTATGGGTACTACTGATACAATATTTATGTATAACCAGTATTCATGGGGCTTGTAAATACTTATAACGAGGATCACCATGCCTTCGATGTCCTCTTTGGATCCGACGGGAGGGTGGGTCATGTGGGTTTCCATCATCCCAATTTTGAAGGGATCAAACATATTTAAAACGTTAAAACGTATAAAACAACAACCAGAAACAGATTGGTTAACACTGGTTAATATTGGCATCGGTTAATACTTGTTAACGTTGGTTAATACTGGATTCAACATATTAAAACCTATAAAGCAACAACAAGAAACATAAATATCTTTGAAACCAGGTTCTAGATTCCCAGCGTATCATCATCATAAATCAAGAGGTGGCATTGCTACCCTCTGGTAATTTGTTACATAGCTATTGAAAATGGCCATAGAAATAGTGAGTTTTCCCATGAACAATGGTGGATCTTTCCATAGTTTTTTGTATGTTTACCGGAGGATAAGTACAATCCACCAGCCACCAGATCAACCAGCAACCAGGAGCAATCTCGCCTCATCATGTGCCACCAAACGTGGTTATTGGAGGTCGACCTGATCACCAGACGAGTTCAACCCGATTCAACCCCAAAAAAACAGTGGTTGTTTCAATACTGAAATCATGATAAATGTTAGATACCTGGAAAAAACGAATGTTTAGCTGGTGAATGTACATAAATTGCAATTGATAGCACAAGATTAAAGCAATCGAGTATCTAAGTCAGGTTGACCCAGAAATAGGTCTAAAATGGTGTAATTGATCCCCATTTTAACCATGAGTTGTTTCAATACTAACTCATAGTCCCATGACTGGGATGGTTTTTGAATGTTTTTGAGGTCCCATGGATTGGAAAGCTCCACGCATCGCGATAGGGTTTAGGTTCACCACAGATGTCTTAGTTGACGCAAAGTGCACTTGGCAAACCTTTGGGTTTATGGGGGAGATAACGAACTAATATTCATGGGGTTTATAGACCAATTGACATCACTGGGGTGGGGGGCCACCTTGTATGAAATTGGAGGTATGATGTTGCTACGCACACAGAATGAAGGATATAACGCTTGATCAGGTGTGCCGAGAAAGTGGTGGGTACATTGCTGATCTGGCGAACCCTCACCTCCTTCGCAGCGCTCGTGCTGGTGTTGGCAGCAACGGGTCTTGTCTTTGAAGCATCAACAACACCACCATAGAGGCGTGTAGCTTCCGTTCAGCCCAGAAGCGATGAAGATATTCCCGCTGTGATGTCGTTGCGCGCCACGGCTTCTTGATCTGATTTCCCGGCGGACTGGAGTCCAATGGCGCCGTCAAAATCAACTTCGAATGGTCGTTTCCACCCGGCGGCCTGGGCCACTCAAAGATGAGTTTACAATCCAGCTTTCGACGTGGCACATCTGCCTTTTAAGGATTTCGCGTTAATCTGGGTAGTACTGCATGTATAAATACATCAATGTACATTAATAATCTGTATCATTTCGTACCCGTAGCATTTAGCAGTGAAGGTTTTTCCCAATGGGAATCTTGATTCTGGGAAAAGCAGGTTTGAGTCGGTCTGGTATACCGTTGATACATCTTGATACTACCCACATTACCCAGATTTATTGTAAAACATGCCGGGCCTGCGTCCTGTCCAGCAACTAATCAGTGGGAATGTGCGACATCTTTTCATAGCATTCTATAGCGTTTGGATCTCGTGCCTATTTTGCGTCATAGAAAACCTTCTGATCATTTAACAAACGCATAGAAAACCCACGCTTGACATGGTTTCCGGTGGAAAATGGTTTGCCAATGGTGGATTTTCCATTATCTGCGTCAAATTACTGAAGGGCAGGGGCACGAACATCGGAGGGTGAATTATGTGAATTTTTGAATCTGTATTCCACGGTACTTGAGCAGCTAACACATGTCATACTTGAAATCGGAAAGTGGTTCAGCATCTGGTTGTAGCCCACTGATGAATTGGATTTCTACCTTCCGAGAATCAAACATGGCAAGGCAATAAATGAAGGTTTTGAAGAGAACATCATTGAAATACTGGTTGGTGGTTTTAACCTACCCCTCTGAAAAATGATGGAGTTCGTCAGTTGGGATGATGACGTTCAAAATATATGGAAAGTCATAAAATTCCATGGTTCCAAACCACTAAGAAGAATAAATCGTGGATTTTCCGTTGCCATGTTTGACTACTGCAAGGTACCTACCACAGCGGGCCCATGTGGGCCCCCCGTGAAATCGACAGCGTTCAGTTGGGGTTCACATAACTCCAATAACTTGGGTTTATCATACTTACAACTATAGGAACTATAGTATTCATGGGGTGAATCTAAACCAACTTAGCTATCTGGGTGGGCCCACATTGTATGTTTGCTATCATCTATCTACATCTACCCTCAATTCGTGAGATGCACCAGTGCCGCGCCGGAGAACGGCGCGAGGAAATAGGTCTAGGGGTCCGACCAGCCCCATTTGGCAAAGAGGAAATGCTCCAACTGTAGACCATGTTCGGTCATATACCTGAACATTGAACTCAAAGGCACTGTCTGGATCAGGGTCCACTGGAATCTCCACAAAGATTCATTGGGAATTCGCCATCCGATTTGCTTGGGGTTCCTGTATTCTTCTGGCCCGTAATCCATTTCTATGAAAGGTTTGTCTCAGACACTCTGAACCTTCCAACTCTTGGTTTTTGGGCCGCATTGAGATGAACCATGATAAATTCGTTAATGTTCCCCAGAGACTCACGGTTCAACAATGAGGAAATAAAGAACAATCGATTTAGCAAATTCAGGTAATCAAACCGGCTGGTTGCAAGAAAGGCAAGCTGCAACCCCTATCCAGTAATTTTGACGCCTAAAAATTGGTAGAACGAGAATAAAAAACCCGTACGAACGCTTCGTTGTTTGCAACTAGTTATCCTAGAATTTTCAATGTGTACTGATGTGGTAATAAAAACCCAACACTGAACCAAACCCAACACTTAGCCTCCAGTAAACTAACAGTTTGCGAACTGGAAAATCACCATTTTACTAGGTCGATCATCTATAAATAGACGATTTTCCATAGCAAACTGTCAGTTGGGTGATACGATTCATGGGCCACTTAATCCCCAATACTCGGGTCATGTGATTTCATGTGTATTCCAATGTATTCATGGGGAATTAACTTATTCACCACTATCAACCACTATTAACCACTATTTTCATGATGTATCGCGCCATATCCCTTCATTTTTGGGGATATGTCTTAATCCTAAAAAACATAGTGAAAACCACTATTCTCCCGTTAAATGGGGATGGGTCAAAACCCTGGTACCTAGTGAACCCCAAAATAGCTGGTAAATGGATGTTCATCCCACTAAAAATGTTTCTATAGGTATTGACCCATACCCAAATCCCAATCTTCGCATCGCCAAGGGTCTCTTTGGAGCACACCACCCAAATGGCTCGGCTGGAGGCGTCCACATCGATGGGCACGCCCCAGACGCCGCCGCAGGGCTCGCCCCGGAGTTGGATGAAGGCGGTGTCGTTCTGCTCCGCGTGGAAGAACACCTGAAATGGGAAAAGTCGGAAAATGGGGTATACCATTTATAGTGATTTATAGTGATTTAATGGGATTTATAGTGATTTAATGGGATTTTATAGTGGTACACCCAATTATAGCTTAGGGGGCTTAGTACTCTGGTAAACATACAAAAAGCTATTGAAAATGGCCATAGAAATAGTGGATTTTCCCATGAAACATTGTGATTTTCCATAGTTATGTTAGTTTACCAGAGGGTATACCCCCAATTATAGCCATTGGGTGTAGGAATAATGATCATTAACCATTGGGTGTAGGGGTACACTATTTTCAGACAAACCCTTAAATCGGAAAAGTCAAGGGAAAGGCTGGGCAAAACTTACTGGTGCGTTTTACGTAGGGAGTGGATGGGTTGCTGGGGGTTGCTGGGGTGATTATTACTAGTGATTATGGATCATTCCCGAAAATTCCCTGCTAAGCACCTGTAAGAAAATGAGGAGAATCTAAGGACAATCTGCTGAAAACATGGTGAAATCTGAGATTTACCGTAAAACTAGGTGGAACCATGTGGGTTTACCACAGAAAAATCCGGAAACAGAGCGATTTACCAAGAAGAAACACGTTTTTTAAAACCATGGAGGAAATCATCGGGAAATAAATATGAGGAAAAACTGTTTTTTGGGATGGGACAGCCTGAGAAAATGTGTGTGCATGTATTAGAGCTAGAGAAGCAATGAGAAACATGTGTGTATATGAGCAGGAAATGATAGAAACCATGTATGGAGTATCGAAAGCACATGAAGGCTTATATAAAATAGTTTATAGAATGAATACCGTGGGAACCCATATGCGTATGTATGTGTGTATGTAAAAAATATATATATAAATATATATGTATATATATATATATCTGGGTAAATTATAATATGTCACTAACCTGAATTAAGGCCATTTGGGGATGACTTCCCGTATTAACCATGATTTGCAGTGAGGTCGCAGTGGTGAGGTCGTTATAAATTACTCAAATATATACATACGTTAAACGGAGTTTATCACCATCAATCAATTAGTTCCGTTCAGTTGCAAATTACAGGATGGCCCCCAGATCTAAGTTGGTTTATAAACCATAACTTATAACCCCCATGAACTAGTTAACTAGTTCGTTATATTTACCATAAACCATAGATTTCAGCCACTTTTTTGTTCGGCAACTGAACGCCAAACCGCTCGTTTCCAAAGGCCCCATCCTGTATGAACCTGGGGGAATACACAAACGGTGGGATTTTGAGGTACCATTTCAAAGAGACTTGCGGCAGGGCATACATAGTATAATGTGTACATTAATGTGACATTAATGTGTATATATAGTCTCATATATGTAAATATAATATATATATATATATATATATATATATGTATTGGGCAAATGTTGTGTTATCGTATGTTATGTTGTGTTATGTCATGGTATCGTTCTGGTATGTTATGTAATGTATATAGAAATACTTATGTATGTTCTTGTGTACTTATGTCTGCAGTACTTTTGTGGGTATCTATCTATTTATATATTGCTCTACATAGCGCAATCACATGGCTTACTTGGATGTGCATCCCAGTAAACAAGTGGTGTTAACTCATATATGAATACGACAAGTATGACTCCTTAACAGCTAGATCATGTATTACAGTTTACTTGGATATGCTTAAGGACTCATCCACCCAAAACAGATTCCTAAGAACGATTCCCCAGTCGGGATTTTCCATTGGGACAATGCCCTAAATCAGAGACCAACCATTCATCAATCATTCAAAGTGAAAAACTAGAGCAAACCATCAACTATAAGTTAACTCAATCATCAACTATAAGTTTACCGACCCATTCATGGTCGTCATCATTCAAAGTCAACTCGTGACCCATTCTTTGAGCGCAGTTGACTGACCAAAGCTGGGTCCCAGCGACCTTACCATCTTGGGTCAGCCCAAAAAGCATCCCGGCTTCTTCCTCGCTCGCTTGCCTGGGACAGGGATTTCCGGCGTCCATGATTTTAATTGTCCTTTAGGAGGAATAGAGGGGCCAAACTTTGGTATACTATTGGCTGTTGATAGGATAGATCAATAGATACGTATCATACCTCGGACAGGCTTTTTATATATTGTTAATCTAATTACTATACTGATTATGATTATGATTGACAATGTATGATTAACAATACCTATTGGCTATGATCTATAGCTATGGTCAGGTATCATAATTATACTGAATATGATTTACCTATTGGCTTTACCGGAGGAGCTCTCCAGTAATCAAGCAGTGGGACCCCAGGACATCTATGGCTCCATAGCGAACTAGTCGGCTGGGCTTAGAAACCAGCGAAAATTTCTTGCGCCCTGCAATGATGACAAGAATTACAACAATCACATAGTAATGATTATGAGTAGTAATACTAATAGTATAGTAATAGTTATAGTAACTATAGTAATGACTATGAATAGTAATTCCAACTGATTATGAATTAGGATAACCAGTTGGTCGAATAGTAATATAGTAATATATCTTCACAATAAGATGACAATGCAAACTAATTACAATATTTATTACTATTATGATCATACAGTATCAACAGTAATGTCATTATGACCAATAATATGTTCACAATAATCTGGTTGGTGGTTTCAACCCCTCTGAAAAAATATTAGTCAGTTGGGATGATTATTCCCAATATATGGAAAAATAAAAAATGCTCCAAACCACCAACCAGTAATATGTTCCAATATGACATATAATATAATGTTGGTTGGAATCGTCAATTGGAATCCAACGACATCCAATTAGACACAACGAACCAACCCTTTCCAAACTGGCGGGATCCATTTTGAGAAAATGGGCTTCCAAAACCGCAACGGTTGATATTTGTTGATTCCATATGGATATATAATGATATTATATTCCATTTGTTGCAGATTCCATATTGATATTTGTTGATTTCAAATTTACAAACAACAATTACCATCTGGAATCTACAATGATAATAATTACAATATATTACAATTACCATTCCATAATTTTGGGTAAATTATAATATTTCACTAATCTGAATTAAGGCCCTTTGGGGATGATTTCCCTCAAATAAACCATGATTCCAGGCTTCGGTCGCAGTGAGGTCGTTATAATTTACCCAGATAATTTTGTGATATTCCAATTATTTTGTCAAACTTCGGTACCAAAATCATTGGATGATTGGATGGTTTTCATACTGAAAGTAGACTCAAATCTGAGGTCCCCCAGGTTTTTGTCTTTTTGATTTATACAGTATGGGCACCCCCCAGTGATGTTTGTTGGTCTATAAACCATTATAACCCCATGACCTAGTTCGTTATATCTACCATAAACCATAGAATTCAGCCACTAATATCTCAACTGAACGCTATCTTGGGGCCCCATCCTGCAATAAACCATCCCAATTTTACCGGAAACAGGAGGTAAGGCAACTGAACACGAGCTCGTTTCCGGGGGCCCCATCCTGCGTCATTGGTAAAGCCGTCCAGTCAACTAACGGTTAAGTACGGAACATCACCATTGTTTATATGTAAATCAGTAAATCATCTAACTGTTCAGAGGCTATTGGGAATCGCAATTATCTCACCGTTGACAACAAAAATCTGAGGGATCAAAACTAGCCAAAATTGACACAGTTGACTCATCCATGACACATCACATCACCAAAGGTTGTTATGTTGAAAATCCATGGTGATTTTATGTATCAACGAGTAAAACATGGTGAACTAACATGACACATCCATGACACATCCATCAAAAAAACACATGACATACAAGGTGGTGCCCCATAGTTAGCTAAGTTGGTTTATAACTCCCATAACTATGGTTTATGGTAGATATAACTATAGTTAATGGGGTTTATAAACCAACTTATAACTGGGGGGGCACCATCCTGTATCTTCCATGTTTTACTCGTTTGTTTGGCTACGTTTCCTATTGAAACATCGTGATTTCCCAGCCGCTGGGCGGCGAAACGCAGATTGGATACATCAATTCATGGTGGTTCACTTCTTCATTCCATAGCCATTTGGCACCTGGCACACATTCAGATTCGTGACTTCGAAGTTGGAGGAATTGGGGGAAAACTATGGATATACATATTATATATATGACTATATATATATATAATAATATATATATAATAATATATATATATATAATAATATATATATAGTAATATATATATATATAATATATAAATAATAAATATATAAGAATATATATATATTATTATATATAATATATATATATAATAATATATATATAATAATATATATAATAATAATAATATATATATATAAAACTTATATAATATATATAATTATATATATAATATATATAAATTTATATTATATATAATTATATATAATTAGAATATATATATATGGTCCCCGCCGACATGCTGTTTGTACTGGTAAAACATGCTTTGTCTGAACATGGTTTTTTCCCCCGGGAATGGCCATGTTAAGCAGTGGAACCAGCAGTGGAACCATGCTATCAGCACCGGTGAAATGTAGGGATACCATCTATAGTTAATATGGGTGCACCATCTAATATATGTGGTGCCATGGTTAATGATGGTTAATGATGATTGATAAATGATGATTTTTATACTGGTTGGTGGTATACCTACCCCTCTGAACAACATATTAGTCAAATGGGAGTATTATTCCCAATAAATGGAAAAATGATCCAAACCACCAACCAGACAATTTTTGATGGGTGCATCATCTAGTTTCGTTCGCCATTTTCCGTAGCTATGTTGATTTACCAGGGGGTACCATCTTTTCAGGAAAGAAAACACTTGCAGTAGGAACCTCCAAACTGAGATTCACACCGTGAGAATAACATTGTCTTCTGGTAGTTTCAACCCATCCAGAAAATACGCGCCTGTCGTCGATTGGGATCATTATTCCAAATATGCTTGGTCAATCAAAATATCAATTGATCAGTTAGTATGCAAAGGTCAACATCAATTAATATCTACCCTCTGGTAATTTAACATAGCTATAGAAAATCGCCATTTTTTATAGGAAAACCATCTATTTCTATGGGCCATCTATACCAACGCTTGGCGCAAATTGGTGCCCACATCGGGGATCCTCACAGAAACGCATTTGTGCTGACATCACTAGATTCTTTTCAAGAAAAAGGGACCCAGCAGTTTTGTTTGTTGGCTTCTGTTACCTCATCCAACTAGTTCAGTGTATGAATCATAAATCCAACAGCGCCAAACGCGAACGAAAGCAACAGAAACCTATCCCAAATGGGGCCCCGCCACCCTTTCTTTTGCACCTCTTGCACACCAAAAAATCAGGAAGGCAGCCGCAAACAAACACACAATTCCTTGGTTCAAAGAGCGCCGAAAGCCATGGGATCTCAGCATTGAGTCAGGCATGTCGTCAAGCTTATGGGAATCATCCAGATGTACTGGATAACCATAGTTTTAGGGTTTCAATCCCAATTTAAACATGAATCCAGTTCATTTCACCCAGAGTAACATCCAGGGTCACAGAAACTCCGTCAACTCGACATTTCCAAGCGTCCATGGTGGTGTTTGTGTCCGACAAACTCTTCTCTTCTCACCTCAGCGGCCTAAAACTTCTCATGATCGTTGATGAAACAAGGATACAAGTGTGTTATATATACATACAGTATCATAGACGTATGCATCAATCATCATATATACACATACTATCACATGTATAAATAACCACATATATATATACACACGTGTGATTACTACATGTACAAGTGCTAGCACATACACATATGTGTATATATAAATAAATGTATATATACATATGCTAACGCACACACACATATATATATATATACATATATATATATATGTATGATTACATTTGGATACATGATTACGCGTGTACTTTTGCATGTACATAGGTATATTATAATTACATACATACATATATAATTGCACATTGGCAGATACACAATTATAATATGCATATATTTACATGTATATGATTGTGCACACACATATGGAAACATATATTTAAATACTTCCACACACACACATACAATAATTGGCACGGATCTAAATGACACACTGCACAAAAATACATATGTGGATTTTGATATTATATACGAATTATGTGATAGTTAATGCATATTTTGCAGTACTGTATACGTATCTAGAATATTCTATTCAAATTAATTCCTAATACTACCACAGCATGCAAATATATATATATATATATATATATATATATATTCATATTATATATAATATAATATGTATATATATATATTAGCACTATAAGTATATATTCTACAATAGGCACATATTAACACAATGTATATAAAATCATCGTCATCAACAAAACATTTCCCTTGACAGCTTCTGTGGGTGCAGGCCAGGGATGAAACAAAGAAATGGGTGTAACTATGGTAGTAAAGTCCATAAGTTTGGATCTAACCTCTCTCTACATACAACTATGCTGGTTGGTGGTTGAGCCCTACCCTTTCTGAAAAATATGAGTTCGTCAGTTGGGATGATGACATTCCCAATAAATGGAAAAATAATCAAATGTTCCAAGCCACCAACCAGCTATGGTTATGAAACACACGTCTTACTGGAACTGCACCCCTAAGTATATACTGTATGTATATATATATATATTCCAACTCACCATGTCAAAGTCCAGAGTTTGAATGGTCAAATCGCCAAATTTCTCAGTTGCCCTTTTTTTGGTTCTCACTTTCCAAAGGCCCTCCAGGCGCCCTTTAAAGGTGCTTTTTTTTCACAATGGCAATGAAATGGACATCCAGTACCCAATCACAATATTTGGGCAGATTCAAACTAATCCTCGTTGGTTGATAAACCTACCCGGCCTGGTAAACGTTTACATAACTATGGAAAGATCCACCATCTTCAATTGGTTTTATCAACTATTTCGACTGGGCCATTTTCAATAGCTATGTGACAAATTACCAGAGGGTAATTCGAGGGTTCATTAGAGCCTTTGTATATTGGGAATGACCATAATTCATGTAATTCATGGAGACTCCATGGAATCCCGTTTTTTTTCGCACTCTTTATTTGGATGAAATTTTGCGGGTATGCGAATTCATGAAATAGGAATCCCAGCGAATCTCGCTTTCAAGTATTCATTATTTCGAGATTTCCACTAAGTTTCCAATCGTTCGGTATCCCAAAATATCTTCATCAGTGTAGTAAACTCAATCATAAACCTACTATTTGAAGATGTTTTTACATAAACCTACTATTTGAAGATGTTTTTACATAAACCTACTATTTGAAGATGTTTTTACATAAACCTACTATTTGAAGATGTTTTTCCATAAACCTACTATTTGAAGATGTTTTTATCGAATTTACCACATGATTTCCTTATCACTCTCCCATATCTCAAAAAGGTGGGCCTGATGGGTTTAAGAAACCAACTACCGGGGCTCACAACGGGCCCCATAGGTAGTATCCTGTTGAACAGCGCTGCGAGTGGCGTCGGCTTGCAACCTTTCTTCCAGGTTGTGAAAATCCTCAGAGCCCGAAACATGAACCTAGCAAACATCGGAGTATAGCTGATATAACAATTTACACATATATTTACATATTGAAGGAAGTTTAGAAGTCAAACTTCCGACAATATGGACAGATAAAAAGCAGAGCAGGGAAGAGGCAGAGAGAAGAGAAAGATTAGAAGAAAGAAGAGTAGAAGAGAAAGAGTAAGAAGAAAGA